>JYMV01050699.1_pt1 | contig 54408 bp, 45 predicted proteins | sample 338911 | NCBI WGS metagenome assembly JYMV01 (sample SAMN03354496, study PRJNA234377) | hydrothermal vent metagenome | biome: Deep sea; feature: Hydrothermal plumes at the Eastern Lau Spreading Center, Western Pacific Ocean; material: Seawater | place: Tonga | collected 2009 | depth 2000 m m | reverse complement strand
AGGGTATTTTCGTAAATTTTATGAATGTCCAGGGCACATCCCGCCAAAAACTGCCCTTTGGAATCGCCCAGTTGGGGAAAGCATTCCGGAATGAGATCACCACGGGAAATTTTTTGTTCCGTACCCGGGAATTTGAACAGATGGAGATGGAGATCTTCATCCATCCCGGTGAAAATGAAAAATGGCTGGGCTACTGGTGTAAGGAAAGATTAAACTGGTATAAAAAACTGGGTGTAACCTCAGAAAAGCTCCGCCTGCGTCCGCATGATAAAGATGAGCTTGCCCATTACTCCACTGCATGTTTTGATGTGGAGTATGAATTTCCATTCGGCTGGTCTGAACTTGAGGGAATCGCTGACCGGGGTACCTTTGACCTGGACCAGCACAATGAATACAGCGGGAAAAAACAACAGTATTTTGATCCTCAGACCAATGAACGGATCGTTCCCGCGGTGGTGGAATCTTCCGCAGGTGTGGATAGAACCTTTCTCACCTGCCTTGTGGATGCCTATTGTGAAGAAGAAGTTCGTGGGGAGAAACGGATTGTGCTGAAATTAGATCCGAAAATAGCTCCCATTACCTGCGCTGTTCTACCCCTTGTTAAAAAAGACGGCTTGCCGGAAATCGCACGAAAAATTGTAGAAGATGTCCGCACAAAATACAGCGCCTTATTTGACCAGGGTGGATCCATAGGCCGGCGATACCGTCGGCAGGATGAAGCCGGGACTCCATTCGGTGTTACTGTTGATCATCAAACAATCGAAGATGGTACAGTTACACTTAGAGACAGAGATACCATGGAGCAAATTCGGATTCCGGGAGAAAAAATTCTTGCTGAATTACAAAGTAGAATTAAATAATTGTATCCAAAAAACTTTATTATAAATTATTTTTTAATAAAAATACAGAGAGGATTATGAATAGACATTTAACAATGCGTTCAGGCAATCCGGCCTTAAATAAAAATACCTTTGCTCAATTATCGTTTGCATCTGAATCCACTATGACAATTGGAGGTACAGTGAATAAGACGTTTCTCTCTCTGCTGCTCCTTTTGGCCACTGCAATTTACACTTGGAATTTACCTGCGGGAGATCCCAGGGTAAGCGGGTTTATGCTGATGGGATTTATTGGAGGATTCATCGTTGCCTTAATTACTGTATTCAAGAAACATTTAGCGCCTTACACCGTTCCCGGGTATGCACTCCTGGAAGGATTGGCGCTGGGTGGCTTGTCCAAATTTTTTGAAAGTTCATATCCCGGAATTGTCCAGCAGGCCGTGTTCCTGACCTTTGGAACACTGGGCGCTCTTTTACTTGCTTATCGCTCCGGCTTGATCAAGGCTACGGAAAATTTTAAGCTTGGCGTTGTCGCCGCTACCGGTGGGATTGCATTCATTTATCTCATCAGTTTCGTATTAGGTTTCTTTGGTATTCATATGTCTGTTATTCATGGAAACTCTATATTCAGCATTGGTTTCAGCCTTGTAGTGGTGGTAATAGCGGCCCTGAATTTGGTAATGGATTTTGATTTTATTGAAGAGGGGGCGGAACAGGGTGCTCCTAAATATATGGAATGGTATGGTGCCTTCGGGCTTATGGTCACATTAATCTGGCTCTATCTTGAACTGTTGAGATTATTGGCAAAGCTTCAATCACGGCGGTAATTTTAGACTGGATTGAGGGATAAATGTAAAAATAAAAAATTCTTGCATTTTGACCAATTTAAAGTATAACTTTATGTGAGTTCACTCTTTCAACAAAAAATATTAAAATTATTGTGGTGTTAATGAGTGAAACACACATACTAAAAACCAAACAAGGAGGCACAATGAATAAGCTTACCCTAATTCTTTCCGTTGTCATTCTGTGTTCAGGTCTGACAGCTCAAACTGTTTCAGGTTCCGTAACAGATGGGAATGGGAATCCACTACCGGGTGCAAATGTAGCCCTAGGAGGCACAGAAAAAGGTGCTGCCACAGATGCAACTGGTACTTACACAATTTCCGAAGTGTCACAGGGGTCTTACACCCTCACTGCTTCATATATTGGATATGAAGATCAAAGCAAAGGGATAAATGTGGGAAGTGACGGGGCAACCCTTAATTTTTCACTAAATGCATCTGCATTGTCTGGTGCCGAGATTCTAGTTACAGGCACACGATCCGCCGGCCGATCGGCCATGAAATCACCTACTCCTATAGATGGATTCAATGAGCTGACACTGCGGCGGCAGGGCAATGGTGACTTTACTGAAACCGTTAAAAACCAAGTGCCATCCTTTAATGCAACACCATACACAGGCGACGGTGCAGCATTTGTACGGCCTACTTCCATGCGTGGTCTTCCACCGGATAATATCCTGGTTTTGACCAATTCAAAACGCCGTCATCGCTCCGCACTAATCTCACACTTTGGCGCAGCCATGAATGTAGGAGCCCAGGGAGTTGATGTAGGCATGATCCCCAGCATCGCTATTAAAAGGCTTGAAGTATTGCGTGACGGTGCTTCAGCACAATACGGTTCCGATGCCATTGCCGGTGTGATGAATTTCATCTTGAAAGATAATTCAGAAGGCATTGAGATTCATGCTTCAAGCGGTAATTGCAATGGATGACAGCTCCCAATGAAAGGGGAGGCGAAACGGATGTAACGATCGCTGGAAATATAGGTTTACCACTGGGAAACAACGGTTTCTTGAATGTCAGTGCGGAATATTCTGACAGACCAGAACTCTCCCGTGGTAACCAGCATGCTTCAGCATCTGATGGTTACAAAGGATGGTCAGCAAGTGGAAATCAAGACGTAAGTGATTGGCAAACTGCCATGAACTGGGGACGTCCTGAAAATAGTGGTTTCAGATCGGTTTGGAATGCTGGTTTGAAAATAAACGATAATGTTGAAGCTTATTCCTTCGGTAACTATGCAAAAACTTTTGGAGAATACAGTTTCTTCCTTCGTGCAGCGGGAAAATCCGGAGCTCTGACTGCAATTCCACTTGATCCTGCAGATCCTTCAAAAGGAAACTTTTCCTGGGGAGATACATATACTCGAGGTTTTACACCTCGCCTTGAAGGACACGGAAAAGATTTTAGTTCCGTCGTTGGTATCCGGGGAGAAGATCTGGGAGGATTTGGAGTGGATTATGACTTCAGTGGAAGCTATGGGTCAAACTATATCCATTATTATCTGAAAAATTCACTGAATCTCTCTTGGGGTCCTTATTCACCTCATAATTTCATAATTGGTGATTTGAAGCAGGAAGAATCCAATTTGAATGCTGATTTCACTTATGCCCTCTCCGATGCTATCAATCTGGCATTCGGTCTTGAGAAGCGGGAAGAGATTTATACAATGTATGAGGGTCAAAAAGAATCCTGGATGGCTGGCCCCTGGGCTATGGTACACCTGCTGAATGATCCTGCAATACCCGGGGACTCAACAAAATATACAGCACCTGGTTTAGCTGCAAATGGTATGCCGGGAACAAGTCCGGATGCAGCCGGTGAATTTGCCCGTCAAAATACTGCCTACTATGCTGATGCAGAATGGGACCTGAGTGATGATCTACTCATTCTGGTTGCAGCTCGTATGGAGGATTTTTCAGATTTCGGGGCTACGACCAACTTCAAACTAGCAGGTCGCTATTCACTGGGCAATATAGCCACATTTAGAGGTAGTTATTCCACAGGTTTCAGGGCTCCAACGCCTGGACAGTCGAATTACACAGGGGTTGTCACCTCATTTGACGGAGTGACCGGAATGCAGATTCAAGAAGGTACCTTAAAACCGGATGACCCGCTTTCTGTTTTAATGGGTGGCAAAGCACTGGTTCCGGAAGAGGCAACCAATACCAGTTTTGGCTTCACCACCAGTTTCTTGCCAAACCTGAATTTGACGGTTGATATGTACAATATAGACGTTACAAATAAGATTATAAAATCCCGATCATTGACAGTACCTGAAGGAAGCAGCGCATCCTTTACAGATATTGCAATTTACACAAATTCAGTTGATACAAAGACATCAGGAATAGATATTGTGGCAGTCTATGATATGGGAAAGACGGACATCGCTCTAGCAATGAATACCAATAGTACCGAGGTGGTACTTCCACAACGGCAAGTAAATGGAGTGAACCCTGTAACTGACGGGGGTGTTTTCAATATTGAGAATAACCTGCCAAAAATCCGATTAACTGCGACAGTGGGTCATGACATTAACCAGAATTTGTCTGCTTTGGTCCGCATCAATTACTATGGAGAAACCAAGGATGAACGTGGTACTCAGGAAGTCGTTGATCCAACACAACTAATCGATTTAGAACTGCGTTATAATATGAGCAGCAACCTCTCTATGGTTTTTGGTTCCAACAACATCTTAAATACATATCCAACTGAGATTGCAACACGTGCATCTCAGGGTATGCCTTACCCACGCCGAACACCCATTGGTTACCATGGTGGTATGACGTACTTACGGTTGATGTATAATTTCTAATTTCTTAAATAATAACAGAAAAAAGGCGGTGAATTCACCGCCTTTTTTTTATTCTTCAGTAAATGCAGCGCTTAATTCCGCAACTGTTAGATCGAATTGATCTCGTTGTCTTCGACTTGGCAGGCACCACACTTCGGGTTGGGGATTATGTAACTGGAGCCTTCCGGCAGGCCTTCAAGGAATCTGGAGTCATGCTGAAGAACGAAGAAATCAATGCAATCCGGGGGCGCTCGAAACGGGAGGCTTTAGCCATGCTTCTCCAAAGGCACCTCGGGTCCCAGGCTGCGATAAGGACGAAATCGGTTTACCAAAGCTTCCAAGAGCTACTGCGGAAATACGTTTCAGAACAGGGTGTCAAAACGATATCAGGAGCCGGGGAAGTAATCGGATGGCTGAAGGATCGGGACGTGCTGATTGCCTTGAATACAGGGATTGATCGCCATATCGCATCATTGATGCTTGACAGTATAAGCTGGTCAGGAATCGCGGATGCGATGGTTTGTGGAGATGACGTAAACAGGGGCAGACCAGCTCCGGACCTGATTCTCAAAGCAATGGAATTGACTGGTTGCAACGATGCGTCTCGCGTGCTAGCCGTCGGTGACACCTGTTACGATATGCAAGCCGCTCACAATGCGGGTGTACTAGCCATCGGTGTGCTGAGCGGGGCTAGCAACGAAAAACAGCTAAGGGCCTGCCCGCACTATGCGGTTATCCCCAGCGTGGCTGACCTGCAGGAAGTTCTGGGCCAAAAAACACTTGACAAAAGCTGGTTGTAAATTAAACGAGTATGAATACAGTCGATAAAAAAATGATTGGTGTGATTGGTGGAATGGGACCACATGCCGGCATTGACCTGGTCCAGAAGATATTTAATCAGACCAAAGCAGCATCTGACCAAGACCATTTACCCATAGCCATGTTATCAATACCTCATTCAATATCTGATCGAACCGAATTCCTTTCAGAAAAATCTGATGTCAATCCCGCCAGTGCTATTTCAGAAGTCATTGGTACCTTATCAAAAATTGGAGCATACATAATCGGAATGCCCTGTAATACTGCTCATGCAACACCAATTTTCAATGAAATTATTGAAAGAATTCCCAAAGAAGTAAAACTGGTTCACATGATAAATGAAGTGTCCAAGTTTATTAAGAATAAATATCCATCTATGGAAAATGTGGGTATTTTGTCCACAATGGGAACATCCATTTCACATGTTTATCCTGATTGTTTTTCGCAATACGGATTAAACGGAATTCAAGTTTCAGAGGAAATTCAGAAAAATTATATTAGCCCTGCTATTTTCAGTAAGGATTATGGAATTAAAGCACAGTCAAGTCCTGTAACAGCCCAGGCAAAAAAGGAATTATTAAAAGGGATAGATTATTTGGACAAGGAAGGTGCAGAAATAATTATCATGGGGTGTACGGAAATACCCTTGGCTATAAAAGATAATAAAATCAATGGGAAGCCACTGATTGATTCAACAAAAATTCTTGCCCGTGCTTTAATTTTGGAGTCTTCACCTGAGAAACTGATAGAAGAAATTGGATAAACGAACCAAGTCCACATTCAGTCATCTTGAATGTACAAGCTGTAGCAAGATTTTCCCTAAAGAACAATTATTGAATCTGTGTACTTCTTGCAGTCTTCCTCTCTTTGCCCGATATGATATTGAAAAAGCACGATCCATCATCCGGAAAGATCAATTACTGTATTGTGAGCCAACAATGTGGCGGTATAAAGAAATGATGCCTGTAGAATACGAAGAAAATATCATTACTTTAGGAGAAGGGTGGACGCCACTATTCAAAGCCAAACGATTGGGAGAATTGTTGGGCTTCTCTAATCTTTACCTCAAAGACGAGTCACTTAATCCAACCGGTTCATTTAAAGCCCGTGGGATGAGCGCTGCTATCTCGCAGGCAAAAGAAAAGGGAGTGAAAAAAATTGCCATCCCTACAGCAGGGAATGCCGGGGGCGCTGCAGCTGCTTATGCTGCAAAAGCTGGTCAGGAAGCCTATGTTTTCATGCCAGATGATACTCCAGACGCATTCCAAATTGAGTGTGAACAATACGGAGCAATTGTAGAAAAAATTGATGGATTAATCAGTGATTGTGGAAAAATTGTTGCTAAAAGGAAAGAGGCAGAAGGATGGTTTGATATTTCAACATTGAAAGAGCCTTATCGTGTTGAAGGGAAAAAAACAATGGGTTATGAACTTGCTGAACAACTGAACTGGCAATTACCTGATGTAATTATTTATCCCACAGGTGGAGGTACGGGAATAATCGGAATGTGGAAGGCATTTCAGGAAATGGAAGAATTGGGTTGGATTGATTCAAAGCGACCGAAAATGATTTCTGTTCAGGCTGAAGGATGTGCTCCCATAGTTCGTGCTTTTAATGAAGGATTGGATAATGCTCCACCTTTTGAAGGTGCTGATACTGTGGCTTCAGGTCTTCGTGTTCCGTCAGCAATAGGTGACTTTCTTATTTTGCAATCTATTCGTGATAGTAATGGATATGCTCTCGCTGTTAGCGATGATGCATTACTTGAAGGTGTGACTCCATTGGGAAAAGCCGAAGGAATATTTGCTGCTCCGGAAGCCGGGGCAACTGTTGCAGCTTTGGAAAATCTATTGGAAAACGGACAAATTCAGAAGGATGAACAAATTGTCTTATTCATCACCGGTAGTGGGATAAAATATATGGATGTTTTTAATAGTTTTAGCTGAAGGAGTCATCCTCCGCTAGTTTTTTGATATTATCACAGCACGGGTTTACAGTTAATATTCTAATATTGGCCGTACAGTTGAACCTTTTTTTATTTAATCCAGAAAGGAAACTTCTTAAGTTTACTGTCCATTTATGCCCCACAAAATCCATCCTCACTTACAAAACCTGAAACAGTCTGCTACGGTGGCGATCAACAAATACTGTGGAGAATTAGAAACTGCTGGGAAAACAATATTCCGTTTTGGTTTTGGTCAATCACCCTTTCCTGTTCCGGATTCCATCGTTTCTACCCTGGAGGGAAATGCCTATCGAAAAGATTATTTACCCGTAGAAGGATTGTATGATCTACGCCAGGCTGTAGCTGAATTCCATCAAAAAACAGACAAAACAGATTTTGAACCAGAAGGCATCATGATTGGCCCAGGCTCTAAGGAATTGGTGTTCACCTTACAATTGGCAATGGAAGGGTCAACATTAATACCTTCCCCTTGCTGGGTTTCCTATGGACCCCAAGGACAAATCGTCCATCGAGAAATTCATTATATTCAAACTCAATATGAAAACAACTGGAGACTGCTTCCTGATCAGCTTGAGTCTACAATCCGCTTTATTGAAAGTCCTCACATGTTAATTCTAAATTATCCAGGTAACCCTGATGGCGGAACATACACCCCCGAAGAATTATCTGCTCTAGCTGCTGTGTGCAGGGAGAATGATGTTCTAATTCTATCTGACGAAATATATGGTCGACTGCATCACCAAGGAGATCATATATCAATTGCCAGGTATTATCCTGAAGGGACTATCGTCAGTTCCGGATTATCCAAATGGTGCGGAGCTGGTGGATGGCGTTTGGGACATTTTGCGTTTCCAAGAGAACTGTATGGACTGAAAAACGTCATAGCTTCTATTTCAAGCGAAACATTTTCCTGTGTGAGCACTCCCATTCAATATGCAGCCGTTCAGGCTTATACTGATTATAAAACTGTTGACGAATATTTAATTCACTCCCGTCGTCTACTATCAATAGTGGGGTCTTACTGTGCGAATAGTTTAGCTAAAGCCGGGGTTCGAGTTCGTGCTCCATCGGGTGCGTTTTATTTATTTCCAGATTTCGAAAACTTCAGAGAAAAATTAACTGAAAGGGGTATAACGAATTCACCTACACTTTGTGAACAATTATTACAGGATACTGGTGTATCTCTTTTACCCGGTTCAGAATTTGGACGTGATGCAACTGAACTGAATGCCCGTTTAGCCTATATCAATTTTGATGGAACAAAAGCACTGAAAATCAGCAGGAAAATTCCCACTAATAAAACAATGACAATCGATGATATCATCCCGGTCTGTGCTAACCTTATTGAAGCCATTGAACGGATTATTAAATGGTTACAGGCGTATTAATTAAAAAATGTCTATTTATCATCTGGGGGTCACTTCGTCGGTTGTTTCTGGCTCATCTGGAGCCTCAACAAGAATCACGCAGCAGCCTGGAGAATCTAGCACTTTCTTGCATTTGGGACACTTTTCAGCTCCATCGACACAACAAACGTCACCACTCCCTTTCACCTGACCGCAATGATTACACAAGACCGCATCTTCTCCCGTTAGGCTTATTTTGCAGCAGGCGGGTGAACCAGAATGGGTGCCATACCCACACACTTTAGCGTCTTTTACACAACAGAGACCGGATCCTTTTATCTGTCCACATTGCCCACAAAGCACAATGACGTCGACAACTTCTTTGAGTTCAGAGGTTTCTTTTGTTCCCGTCTCTATATTATAAACGTTTTTAGAATTTCAATGGTTGGTAATTATTAATTTAAAGATCTAAAATGTATTATCAATTGTCAGGCCTGTTTTTTGTATTTTCATATTTCAAATTCTAGACTATTATGAAAACAATCAAAAATGTAGCAAAAAAAATCAAGCCATACATTCATGAAACCCCGATTTTGACTTCTACTCTTTTAAATGAGATTGTCGGTTGCAATATATTTTTTAAATGTGAAAATTTTCAGAAAATGGGCGCATTTAAGATGAGAGGAGCAACGAACGCCATTCTTAACTTGTCAGAAGAACAAAAGGCTAAGGGTGTTGTAACTCACTCTTCAGGAAATTTTGCTCAGGCTCTTTCTCTTGCTGCAAATAAATTAGGTTTAAAAGCATATATTGTGATGCCATCATCTGCTCCACAAGTGAAGATTGATGCTGTCAAGGGATATGGAGGAGAGGTTATTATTTGTCCACCAACTTTGAAAGATAGAGAAACTAATGCTGAGCGAATATCGATAGAAAATGGTGCTACTTTCATTCATCCCTCTAATGATTTAGATGTTATTAAGGGGCAGGGTACAGCGGCTTTTGAGTTGTTAGAAAAATATTCAAACCTAGACGCCATTTTCACACCAGTTGGCGGTGGTGGATTAGTTGCTGGAACAATTTTAGCTGTACAGCAAAGATCACCTAATTGTAAAATATATGGTGGTGAACCAGAAAATGTAGATGATGCTTTTAGATCTTTAAAATCTGGCAGAATTGAAACCAATGAAACTACAGATACCATAGCAGATGGGTTAAAAACCCAATTAGGTGATATTAACTTTCCAATTATTCGAAATGGGATTGAAGAAATTGTTTTGGTAACCGAGGATCAAATTTTATCTGCGCTTAAATTGATCTGGTCTCGCTTAAAGATTGTCATTGAACCCTCCTCAGCAGTTGCCTTCGCGGCACTCATCAATAAAAGTGCGGATCTGAACTCCAAAAATATTGGGGTTATACTCTCTGGTGGAAATGTCAATCTCGACAACATAACATTTTAAATTTAGGTAAAAAAAGTGGCATCCACATATTCTCTCACTCTCAAAAGGGCAGTACCATCTGTGCAAGTTCGCTTAACTTCTCTATTCGGAATGGTAAGAGGTGTGCTCAATCGCCATAGACACCAAAAATTTCCGTTCTTATATGTGTATTAGCAATACCTTGCTAATGGCAGCAGTCCCTAAGTCATTGATTGTTTTTGTAATCAGGAAGTGATATCAGATGCTTGATTACTGTGTGATCTGATTTCTTTCGGGCTTTTTTTATTTCCACAATTTGCAGTACCTTTAACCAATATATTACTCTAAATAAAGAATATTCGTGTTTAAACTAAAACTTCACTGGCAAGTTCTCATTGCTATGGCCCTGGGGACCATATTTGCACTTGTATTCGGTGAAAATTCGTTATTTGTTGCACCGCTGGGAACAATATTCATGCGTTTATTAAAAATGATCATTGTTCCATTAATTCTGTTTTCTATCACCAGTGGTGTTGCCAGTCTGGGTGACAGCCGTACATTAGGAAGAATAGGCGCCAAAACATTTGTATACTATTTTGCGACGTCCATTTTTGCAATTCTTGTTGGATTAATTTTGACCAATATCATTCAACCAGGGGTTGGTCTCGAATATGCAAGTTCAGGCCAGTCTTTTGATCCAAGTTCTTTGCAAAAGCCATCATCTCTTGGAGAAATTATCATTCGCATGATTCCATTGAATCCGATTGCAGCCATGGCTGACGGCGATATGTTAGGTGTGATTTTTTGGTCCATCGTTTTTGGCTTCGCAATCACCCGGTTATCTGGAAGACCCCAGGAAATGCTGACACATTTTTTCGATTATGGCTTTCAAGCCATGATGAAACTCACCCATGGCATTATTGCTTTATTACCCATTGGTGTCTTTGGTTTAATTACCAAAGTAGTGGCCACTTCCGGTTTTGAATTATTCAAAGCTGTGGGGATGTATATGATCACAATTGTAACAGGCTTGCTGATCCACTGGGTGATTACACTGCCGGTCATTTTCTATCTTTTTACGCGCATCAATCCAATCAAGCATTTAAAAGCCATGGCTCCTGCATTCATGACGGCATTTTCTACCAGTTCATCCGGAGCGACTCTTCCTGTTACAATGGATTGTGTTGAAAATGGAGTGGGAGTTTCGAATAAAACAACCAGTTTTGTTCTGCCTTTGGGTGCAACCATCAATATGGATGGCACCGCCTTATACGAGTGCGCTGGCGTGTTATTTATTTCCCAGGCAATCGGTTTCGACTTGAACATTGCACAACAATTTGTCATTGTATTGACAGCCTTTTTAGCATCCGTAGGTGCAGCAGCCATTCCATCCGCAGGATTGGTGATGATCTTTGTGGTATTAGATTCCGTTGGGCTTGGCGATCATCCTGATGTTGCTGTTATTGTGGGAACAATGCTGGCAGTGGACCGCCCTTTGGATATGTTTAGAACTATGGTCAATATAACCAGCGATAGCATTGGAGCTGCGATAATTGCTAAAAGTGAAGGTGAAACTTTATTCCCAAATTAAAAAATGTGCCAGGGACGGATGGTACGGTAGTTGTCATTGAGTAACAGGAAAAATTGGTTAAATAAAATTCTTCGAATATTTCTATTTAACGAAGGAGTGTAAAATGAAGAAAGTAAACATATTCGCTTTATGTGGGCTATTATTTGGAATTATGGCCTGCAGCAGTGAAGGAGAAAAACACGCTGACGTGACACTGAGTACCGTTCAATGTGGTATGTGTAAAAAAACCATTGAATCGGGGATGGCCAAAGTTGACGGTATCAGTAAGTTTGACATTGATTTAAATACAAAAGTTGGCCATGTAACTTACAAAGCATCGGTTATTGAGTTAGCTGCCATAGAAAAAGCGGTTTCTGCTCTTGGTTATCAAGCCAATAATACAGAGGCGGATCCTATAGTTTACGAAAATCTTCCTGATTGCTGCAAAATTGGCGGTATGCAGTAGACCAGACTATTCATTGCCATCCGTATCTGAAGTGAGCCATTGTCCAACTTTTATTTGATTCCTTCCTGTTAAAAATAAAATAAGAGTTAATATAAAAGATAAAAAGAGTGATAATAAAAAGACATGTTGTTATCTATGCGGATTTAGTTTGCTTTGTCTTTGGATTATATCTATTGAGTTTATCATTATGAATCAGGACTGAAATGAAGAAGATAGAATGCAAAAATATATTTCGGGCAATTGTTTTTCTGTGTCTCATTCAATATTCCCAGGCAAAACCGGAATATGCAAAAAATGGAATGGTGGTGTCTTCTAGCAGATTAGCATCAGAGGCTGGAGTTAACATATTAAAAAAAGGCGGTAATGCAATAGATGCAGCGGTGGCCACTGGGTTTGCGTTGGCGGTAACATATCCCCAGGCCGGAAATATTGGCGGAGGAGGTTTTTTAGTAGCTCACATGGCCTACGGAGAATCATTCAGCCTGGATTTTCGTGAGATGGCACCAAGTATGGCACACCGTGATATGTATCTGGATGATTCCAGCAATGTGGTTCCCGGCCTTTCTCTTTATTCCCACCTGGCAGCAGGCACACCGGGATCAGTAGATGGATTATTGAAAATCTGGAGAGATCATGGTTCGGGGAATATTTCCCTGCGTCAATTGCTGCTTCCTGCCATTCAATTGGCAGAGCGGGGTTTTCCCATCTCATATGGGTTTGCCCAAGTTTTGAATATATTCTATGACTTTTTTATAAATGACGACGGAGCAAAAGCTGTTTTTATTAAAAAGAACGGTGAACCATGGAGAGCGGGAGATAAGTTAGTCCAGAGAGATTTAGCCAGGACTTTGAAGCTGATTTCCAGGAAAGGGCGCGCCGGGTTTTATGAGGGGAAAACTGCTCAATTGATTGAAAGAGAAATGGCCGAAGGCAATGGTTTCATTACAAAAGATGATTTGGATAATTATCATTCAGTTTATCGCACTGTTATTACCGGAAATTTCAAGGATTTAGATATTATTTCCATGAGCCCTCCAAGTTCCGGTGGGGTTCTCCTGATCCAAATGCTCAACATGTTAGAACAGTATCCCTTGGACACTTTAGGCTGGAATTCATCCGATTATATTCACCTTCTCACGGAAATTGAACGCAGGGCCTATGCGGATCGTGCTGAACACATGGGTGACCCGGATTTCTGGGAAGTGCCGGTATCAATGCTGGTTTCAAAAGAATACGCTTTCGAGAGAATTCAGAATATTTCCATGGAAAAAGCGACAAAAAGTTCGGTTGTAAAAGCAGGCGATCCTTTAGCTTATGAAAGCCGAGAGACAACCCATTATTCCGTTATTGACAAAAATGGAAATGCAGTGAGTGTCTCCACCACATTGAATACTGGCTTTGGCTGTGGGGTATTGGTAGAGGGTGCTGGATTCTTTTTGAACAATGAAATGGATGATTTTTCAGCAAAACCCGGGATACCAAATATCTTCGGGCTCATTGGAAACGAAGCCAATGCTATTCAGCCTTACAAACGGCCATTGAGCTCCATGACTCCAACAATTGTTTTAAAGAACGGTGAGCCTTTTTTGATCATTGGCACTCCCGGTGGGTCTACCATCATCACTACAGTCATGCAAATTATTCTAAATGTTGCAATTCACGGGATGGATATTCAGGAGGCGGTTTCTGTCCCACGAATCCATTCACAGTGGTTCCCTGATGCAATTATTGTGGAGGAAAGAAGCTTATCCAAAGATGTAGAACAGAATCTAATCAATCGTGGTCACACCATCCGGCCTTATCGCTGGAGCACTATTGGGCAGGCCAATGGAATAATGATAGGGGAGAAGGGGTTTTACGGTGGCGCTGATCCCCGCGGTGAAAACGCAACGGAAGGATATTAAATTTATTTTATTAATAAATCCTCAATTAATTGCACATAAATGCTTGAACCAACAAGAAGCGCCCGTTCATCAATATTAAAATGTGAACAATGGTGAGGCACGCTCATTGGTTTTTGGTCCGGATGGGTTGATCCTACAAAGAAAAAACAGCCGGGAATTTTCTGCGCGTAATAGCTGAAATCTTCTCCACCCATAGATAAATATGGGAATCCTACTCCTTCTCCAACAATTTTTCTTGCAGATCTAACTAATTTTTCCACCGGTACTTTATGATTTACAGTAGGTGGATATCCATCCCAATAATCCATTTCAATTTTTGCACCATACGTACTTCCTACTCCTTTAATTATTTCATTTAATCGTTTCTTGATCATTTGCCTGTTTTCTTCAGTATAGGCACGGGCAGTACCTTTGAGCTCAACCGTATCAGCGATAACGTTGAAGTTGTGTCCTCCTGATATTTTCCCCACAGTAAGCGCTGTGCTTTCCAGAGGATTTGTATTCCTGCTTACGATGGTTTGCAGGGCTGTCACAAGATGGGAAGCAACTACAATGGCATCAACTGTTCCCTGAGGAGCTGCTCCATGCCCACCTTTTCCCACAATTGTTATTGTAAATGCATCTGCTGCAGCTAAAATTGGGCCTTTTTTAACACCGATTGTTCCGTATTTTTGATAACTCCAAACATGAATTCCGTAGATCTCATCAACTCCATCCAAGCATCCATCTTCAATCATAAAACGGGCGCCTCCTTCTCCTTCTTCAGCCGGTTGGAAAATAAATTTTACAGTACCGTTGAGAGTATCCTGAAATTTTGAAATAATTTCTGCTGCCCCTAAAAGCATGGCTGTATGACCATCGTGTCCACAGGCATGCATAACCCCATCGTGAACCGACTTGTATGGGATGTCACTTGTTTCCTGGATTGGCAGTGCATCCATATCTGCACGCAACGCAATTGTGGCACCGTCTTTTTCTCCCTGAAGAGTCCCGACAACTCCGGTTTTCCCTATTCCGGTTTGGACGTCAATTCCAAATGAATTCAAACGGTCTGAAACAATTCCAGCTGTACGGTGTACTTCAAAACCCAATTCCGGATATTTATGAATGTCTCTCCGGGTTTCAATTATGGTATCCTGAATCTCAAAGATTTCTGGTCTTACATTAACTATTAAATCATTTTTCTGGTGCTTTTTTGTCATAGTAAATTTGCTTAAATCCTTTTTAAATCTCCTCTCATATGGGAGTGAATATCATTCATTTTTTTTGAATTATACAATCTTTCTTCACAAATAGATTTTAATTTGTGTCTGCTTCAATCAAAATTTTTGTGACTAGTTTTGAAAATTGATTTTTTACTTTATCAGCGGTCTCTATCACTTCATCATGGGATAAAGGATTTTTTGTAATTCCTGCGGCGAAATTTGTTAAACAGGAAATTCCCAATGAACTTATTCCAAGCTCTCCTGCCATTTGTATTTCAGGTACCGTGCTCATTCCTACTGCATCTCCACCGAGGTTTTGTATGAACTTAACTTCATCCGGCGTTTCGTAAGCTGGCCCTAATGTCCAGCAATAAACTCCCTCTTTTATTTGAACACCGGTTTTAAGAGAGCATTTTTTTGCTAATGCTAATATTTCAGAATTATAAAAACGTGGTTTTTTATTTATTGTTGGTAATTCAGGTCCTTCAATAAATGTGCAGTCGATATGACCATTCATAGCCATCAATGTTCCAGGATGGTAGTTCTTACGTAATGAACCAGCGGAATTTGTGATTATAACAAATGCAATGCCGAGCTCATGCAATAAACGGATAGGCAATGTAATCTCTGGGAAGTCAAACCCTTCGTAATAATGGATCCTTCCTTTTGCTGCCAGAATTTCTTCACCGTTCAGTGTACCAACTACAAATTCTCCAGAGTGTCCCTTCACAGAGGGCTTGGGATATCCAGGAACTTTTTCGTAAGGAATAATGGTTTTGTTTTCGAATTGATCTGGTAAACTACCAAGTCCTGAGCCTAAGATTACTGCTTTCTTCCCTTGAAATCCTGAATACGAATGGATAGCCTCAGCCATTGATATGAGTTTTTTGTTTATGATTGGACACCACCTCCTGCATTCACAGCTAATTGGCCGCAACCAGCATCAATTTCAGTACCATTACTCCAACGAACAGTCACGGTAAACGGTACATTTTTCAGTGCCTTGATGAAACGTGTTACCCGGTCATGTGATGGACGCTTATAATTCCCTCCAATTTCATTGTAGGGAATTAGATTCACTTTACAAGGGAGATTTCCAATCAGTTTAATGAGATTCTCTGCATCAGCAGTTCTATCATTAAGATTGCTCATCAGAACATATTCGAAAGTGGGAAACCGTTTTGCTGTTTCATAGTAGTTTTTTGCCGCATCTATCAGCATATGAATGGGATATTTTTTTGCCGCAGGCATTGTTTGTAATCGTTGATTCTGGGTTGTCCCATTCAAGCTGATAGCTAATTTATAACGATGGCCCTCTTTGGTAAACTGCTTTATTTTTGGAATAATCCCCACAGTCGAAATTGTAATCCTGCGTGCGCCCAAATCAATTCCACCTGGTTCATTTAACAGGTCAGCAGCTTTTATCACCCTGGCATAATTCAGGAAAGGTTCTCCCATTCCCATAAATACAACATTGGTAATTTTTTTTTCAGATTCTTGCTGCAAAAAGAGAAATTGATCTACAATTTCCCCAACAGAGAGATTTTTTTGGAATCCCATTTTCGCTGTAGCACAGAAATCACAATCCATCGCACACCCCACCTGGGAAGACAAGCAGGCAGTTGTTCGGTTTCCTTCCTGCATTAAAACGGATTCAATCATCTCATCGGTGGATAGCCTGAAGAGAAATTTCTTGGTAAGGGAGGAATCCCGACCGGTTATTTTAACCAAAGAGAGAGGATGAAGCCCCGATATTTTGTCCAGAATTGTGCGGAAGGATTTGGGAATATTTTCCATGGATTGAAATGATTTAATTTTCCCGGAATAAATCCAGTTGTAAATTTGATCTGCCCGGAAATGTGGTTGTCCCAGTTTTGCAACATGTTCCCTCATTTCACTACGGGTCTGGCCTATCCAGTGAACTTTTTCATTTGTTTTAACGTTGAACATGAACATGAATTTCTCAAATCTTTATTGGGAGAACAAGACAATAAGATTGTAAAAGGGACAAGGGGCTCGTAATTTTCCTCCTTTAGTTTTTGAATGTAACTATCAAAACAGGGAATAATATGAACGAACAAAAAGATTTACATCTGCTTGAAAAATTGACCGATGCCCGCACCCAATTTCTTTCAGAAATTGGGAAATCAATTATTGGTCAAATCAGCGTTCTGGATCATATACTAATTGCTTTATTCTGCAAAGGACACACTCTCTTGGTTGGCGTACCGGGCTTGGCGAAAACACTGATGATCAAATCAATTTCTGAACTTTTGGATTTGAAATTCAAGCGGATCCAGTTTACCCCCGATCTTATGCCTAGCGACATCACTGGGACAGAAGTAATTGATGAAGATCAATCAACAGGGAAAAGAGGGTTTCGTTTTTTTAAGGGGCCGATTTTTGGGAATATCATCCTGGCAGATGAGATTAACCGCACACCTCCAAAAACACAAGCTGCCCTGTTGGAAGCGATGCAGGAGCACAAGGTTACTGCATCAGGCACCTCCTATATTTTGGAGGAACCTTTTTTTGTACTGGCAACCCAGAACCCTATTGAACAGGAGGGAACCTACCCCCTTCCTGAGGCTCAGTTGGACAGGTTTATGTTTCATATCAAGATCGATTATCCTGATCGGTCAGAAGAAATAGCCATTGTACAAACCACAACCGGACAAACTTCTGAAGCACTGAAAAAAGTTATAGGCAGGAACGATCTTCTTTCTTATCAAGATCTTGTCCGAAGGGTTCCTGTGGCGGAAAATGTAGTAGAATATGTTGTAGATTTAGTAGCATCAACCCGGCCAGGATCCGCAGTTGCACCTGATTTTATCAATGACTGGATCGAATGGGGAGCAGGACCAAGGGCCTCTCAATATCTTATCCTTGGTGCAAAAGCAAAAGCGGTATTGGATGGTCGCCCAACACCGAATATTGATGATATTAAGGATTTGGTTTTCCCTGTTATGAGGCATCGAATTCTCCCCAATTTTAATGCTGAAGCAGAAGGATTAAGCACCGATGATATTCTGGTAAAATTGTTGGAAGCAAAGAGTTAAGTTTTGCCCGCTGTAGATAAAAGAAGATACCTTCATCCTGAGGTGGTAGCAAAGCTGGGTAATATGTCACTCAGAGCAAGGCTTGTAGTTGAAGGATATATCATCGGACTTCATAAAAGCCCCTACCATGGATTTAGTGTAGAGTTTGCGGAACATAGGGCATATGGCCCGGGAGATGAGATTAGGCATATCGATTGGAAACTTTATGGAAAAACCGATCGGTATTATGTAAAGCAATATGAAGAAGAGACCAATCTTCGTTCGTACCTGATCATGGATATCAGCAAATCCATGACTTACCATAGCAAGAAGATCTCCAAATTGGAATATGCAAGTTACCTTACGGCAGCCCTTTCTTATCTAATGCTTCATCAAAAAGATGGGGTTGGTCTCATTCTGTTTGATAAAAAAATTCAGTCGTTTATTCCTCCTCGCTCAACATCCAGTCATCTAAATACTATTTTGTCCCAACTGGATCAGATAAATTCTGGTGAAGATACACAGCTTGGAAGTGTATTACACGAAATGGCTGATCGGATCAAGAAACGGGGACTTGTTATTCTGATCTCTGACCTTTTCGATGATTTTGATGCAATTATAGGGGGGTTAAAACATTTCAGATACAATAAACAGGAGGTAATTGTCTTTCACATCCTTGATCGCCAGGAATTGAACTTCAATTTTAACACCCGCACACGGTTTAAGGATATGGAAACAGGGGAACTGGTTACTACAGAGCCGTGGCAAATTCGCAATTCTTACAAGGACTTGATGCTTGAATTTCAGGATAAATACCGAAAGCAATGCCGAAAACGATTGATAGATTATATTCCTTTGTTTACAGATCAAGATTTGGATATTGCTCTCAGTCAGTACCTTCGAAAAAGGGAAAAACTAGGGTGATAAGTTCCCGTTTTTGCTCTTGTAAATTTTTTAGAGACAGTTTTAAATTTGATTCTTGATACAATTTGTAGTTTAGGTAATTAATGACAGATCAAATCCCAATCCCAAACGAACCGGAAAAATCCATTTTTAAGATATTGTTTAACTCATTTGTGATTATCCCTTTTCTTGTGGCCGCATCTTTGGTGTTTATTTATAGTTTGTTTAGTCTTCTGACCTATGAGGATGCTACCGCCTATGATTATCTGAATGATATCAAAATTGGTGGTGCTACTAAACGCTGGCAATCTGCCTTTGAACTTTCAAAGATTTTGTACATTTCCGATGAAATCTCAAAGGATGATCGGTTTATTTCAGAAATGATCAATATATTTAAACAGTCCAAACATGATGATAATCGAGTACGACAATATCTTGCCCTGGCAATGGGAAGAACTGGTAATAGCAGATATATCGATCCGTTACTTTCTGAAATTGAAGATGAAAATACTGAAAATATTCCAGCTATCATCAGAGCGCTGGGTCTTTTAAAATCTGGGAAAGCAGTCCAAAAACTGAAACTATTTTTAGATCATGAAGATGAAAACATTCGCTTGCAAACTGTTATTGCTTTCGGAAATATTGCTGACCCAACAGTAATAGAGGATTTAAAAAAATCATTATATGATAGTCAACCAAATATTAGATGGGATGCAGCTATATCTCTTGCTAAAATTGGAGATGATTCTGGCCGTGAAATAATATTAAAATTGATCGAAGGCAAATTTTTCATTAATTTCCCAGAGGTGGATATACGGGAACGGGATCAGGCTCGAATTATTGCAATCAGAGCAGGAATACTTCTAAATGACCCCATCATTAATAGTAAGATTCAAGAACTGGCTGATGAGGAAAATAATATTAACATTCGAAAAACAGCAATGGATGTGTTAAAAATAGATACAAGTTCTTCTAATCAGTGGATGGAATATGATTTTTCCTATGGATAAACACAAAAACATACCAAATGATGTAAATAATGCTGAAGAAAATGAACAAATTTCTGGACAGACCGATGAAATTAGTAGTGATAGTGCTAATCCCAAAATGGATTCTGTAGATGAACAAAACCTGGATTCAAAAAAACCAGAGGTACCTAAAGGCGAACCGGAAAAAAATCCTGCTCAAAAACGTGCCTCCATTGGTAAAGGATCAATTTTTGTAGAACCAATAAAAAGACGATCTTTTTTTTCCTGGCTTACCCTGGCTTGGTTAGCATTCACTGCTGCTACCGGAACTTTTTTTGGAATCATGCTCCGATTTATGTTTCCCAATGTTCTTTTTGAACCTAAACAGACCTTCAAAGCTGGATATCCTGATGACTATAGTGTTGGTGATGTTACCACAAGTTTAAAAGAAAAATACGGAGTTTGGATTGTCAGATCTACAGAAGAAATTTATGCTTTGTCGACAGTTTGCACACATTTGGGATGTACACCAAACTGGTTAAAAAATGAAAATAAATTTAAATGTCCCTGTCACGGGAGCGGCTTCCGTAAGACAGGTATTAATTTTGAAGGTCCTGCACCTAGACCATTAGAACGATTTAAAATTACTTTAGCAAATGATGGACAAATTTTCATTGATAAAACGAAAAAATATGCATACGAAAAAGGCCAATGGAGCGACCCGGAGTCATTTCTCCGCGTTTAGAAATTTTAAAATAAAGAAAAATTAGGATTACAAGCAAAATGGCTAAAGATCAAAAGGGTAAAAAGAGAGGATTTATTTCCAGATTAGGAGATTCTCAGGTTTGGAAATCTATAATTAGAACAGGAGTACCAAGAAACAGGCGGGGCCGCATGTTTTCTGTGTTGAATAGTGTATTCCTCCATCTTCATCCGGTGAGGATGCCGCGTCATGCTGTAAGATTGAAATACACATGGTGCGCTGGGGGATTGTCCTTTTATATTTTTTGTGTGTTAACTATCACCGGAATTCTTCTCATGTTTTATTATAGGCCCACTGTTGAGTATGCTTATACGGACATAATGGATTTGAGTGAGCAGGTACCGTTGGGAATCATGCGGGAAATCCACCGCTGGGCAGCTCATCTTATGGTCATAACAGTTTGGATTCATATGTTCAGAGTTTTTATGACTGGATCGTATAAACCACCGAGAGAGTTCAATTGGATGGTAGGAGTTATTCTACTCGTTTTGACATTGTTACTAAGTTTTACCGGATATCTTTTACCCTGGGATCAATTAGCAATTTGGGCTATCACTGTGGGAACAAATATGGCTAGAGCAACTCCATTTTTAGGCCATGAAGGGCCTGGTGCGGCTCTACTGTCAATTGGGGATATTAACCTGGTTCATGCAGGAAGTGATGTGAGATTTGCATTACTTGGTGGTCGATTTGTAGGTGAGGCTGCTCTATTACGGTTCTATGTACTACATTGCATTGGTTTTCCGTTTATTATCATAATTTTTATGGCTATACATTTCTGGAGAATTCGAAAAGATGGTGGAATTACTACACCGGTTTAATTTTAGGAGATACTGATACCAGTGGAGTTAATAAAACATATAATAAATACGGTTTCCTCCCCAACCGTTATGTTAACCTTTATTCTCTTAACTTTCTTTTTCATTTTTCCACCAAATGATATTGGTTCTACAAATGGAACAAGAAATTCAAGTTAGATCTTATCTGGACAAATAAAGGCGGAATCCTGATATTATTAGGATTGTTAACCTTCTTTCTTTTTGGATTAACAGATGAGAACTTCAAACTTATTGTTTTGAAGCCAGATAACGTGCCTATTGTTGGATTGATTTTTCTGGTTGCGTTTTTTACATGGCTGAGTATGAAACAAGCCACGGAAAATGATAAGCGGATTGATAATAATGAAAAGGTAAATGAATATCATGACCCAGACGATAAGGTATTAACCTGGCCAGATCTAGTTTACATAGAACTCATTGCTTTGGTGTTGTGTACAGTCTTATTAGTAGTGTGGTCAATTGCTCTACCAGCACCTTTAGAACAGCCTGCAAATCCCACCCTGTCTCCAAATCCTTCCAAAGCACCCTGGTATTTTTTAGGATTGCAGGAAATGTTAGTGTACTTTGATCCATGGATTGCAGGAGTCCTTTTTCCTACCATCATGATTATTGGTCTTATGGCAATTCCTTATCTAGATATCAATAAGGAAGGAGTTGGATACTATAGTTTCAAACAGAGAAAAATGGCTGTATCCTTATTTATGTTTGGATGGCTGGTACTTTGGATTCTTCTAATTATAGTTGGTACATTTTTAAGAGGACCAAACTGGAATTTTTTCGGTCCATTTGAGTATTGGGATATTCACAAATTGGCACCGCTTACAAATATAAATCTATCAGAATACATTTATATAATTTGGTTCCGTTCGGGGCTTCCTGATAATATTTTAATCCGGGAGATGTGGGGATTTTTATTGATCTTAGGATACTTTATGGTTTTACCACCATTACTAGCAAAAAGCATGTTAAATAAACTGTATAAGAAGTTGGGCAACCTCCGCTATAGTGTTTTTATTATTTTAATTTTATTTGCAATAAGTCTACCTATAAAAATGTATCTCAGATGGATGTTTAATTTGAAATATATTGTGGCAATTCCAGAGTATTTTTTCAATATATAAACTTACTTATATATGGCAGAAAAACCAGAGAACTTTCAAGAGAGACTATACAATATTTCAAATTTAAATATCTGGTTTGCCATTTCCAGTTTAATCTTTTTTGCTGTTTTGATATGGTCTTTTGTTGATGATTATTCTAGATCATGGAAAGATTACCAGCGTGATTTCAGAGCACTTCAAATTGAGAAAACAAATGAAGAGTTTGAGAAGGCATCTAAATTATATGAAGGGACTGCTGAATACAAGGACATTCAAAAAAGACTAACTAATTTTAAGGAATTATATAACAAAAAATCTGAAGCGATTTCCCGGACTGAAGAAGAATTATTAAAAAAGGATGCAATATTATACAGAGTACAGCAGGAATTCAACTTTTCAAAGGCGAACTATGATGCTATTAAATACGAATATGAAGAGGCAGGTACACATCATTTATCAGAAGCAAATGAGTTGGAAGAAGAGTTGGAAAAAATCCATACTGAGATGTTGGAAATTCAATTGGTATTGGAAGCTGCGCAAGATGATTATGATGAACAATCTGCTTTGGTTAAACAATTCAGTAAAGAAATAAATGAGGTTAAAGCAGAAAAAGGAAAGCTGACAAAAGAAGCAACTCTTATTGAAAGAAAATTGACAAATCTCGACCCTGTCCATATGGATTTTTCAAACAAGATCGGAAATATAATCAGAGATTTGCCTTTTGTTGATTTTTTATCTCCATACTATAAAGTAGAACAGGTTGTTGTTAATGATATAACTGATAATGTTAATTTTACTAGAGTTCCAAAAGTAGACCGATGTATGACGTGTCATAAAGGAATTCTTGATCAAGAATTTGAAAGTGATACCCAGCCGTTTAAAGCACATCCAAGATTGGATTTATATTTATCAAGTACGTCACCCCACCCAGTTGAAGAATTTGGTTGTACAAGTTGTCATGGTGGCCGTGGGCGTGGAACTGATTTTATTTCTACAGTTCATGTACCATCATCGCATGAACAAGCAAAGGAATGGGAGGAAAAATATAACTGGCATCAATTACATCATTGGGATACACCCATGCTGCCATCTCAATATATTGAAGCAAGTTGTTTTAAGTGTCATTCTAGTGAAACATCTATAAAGAATGCTGAAAGGTTAAATCTGGGATTAAATCTAATAGAACGGACTGGTTGCTTTGGGTGCCATAAAATTGAAAAATATAAGGATCGTGATAAGATAGGGCCAAACCTGGGTAAGCTTGCATCAAAAGTCACAAAAGAATGGGCTTACAATTGGATAAATGATCCGAAGTCATTCCGGCATAACACATGGATGCCACGTTTTTTTAACCAACCCAATAACAATGATCCCGATTCACAAAAAAGATCTGAGCAGGAAATTCATTCAATTGTTCATTACTTGTTTGAACATAGCACTGATTTTAGGATGGATACTAGACCACTGGAAGGAGATATTCAAAAAGGTGAAATCCTTGTTTCTTCCCTGGGTTGTTTTGGATGCCACCGCATTGAATCAGACCTTAACCAGAGTAAAACAACAATAGAAACCCTTCGCAGAGATCATGGTCCAAACTTGATTGGAATCGGTTCAAAAACAACTGCAGATTGGGTTTATACTTGGTTGAAGGATCCTCAAAAATATTCTAGAGCTACTAAAATGCCTAATTTAAGGCTTTCCCATCAGGAAGCAGCAGATATTGCTTCGTATCTATCCTCATTAACAAAAGAAGGATTTTCCGAAAAGAATATTCCCAGTTTAGATGAGAAGGTTCTTGATGAAATCACCCTTGATTTTCTTAAGAAAATGAATTCAGATAAAGATTCCCGGATAAAAAGAGGGGAAATGACTTTTGAGGAAAAACTGGATTATAATGGTGAAAAATTAATACGAATGTATGGATGTTTTGGCTGCCATGACATCCCGGGCTTTGAAAATGACAAGCCGATAGGTACAGAATTAACATTTGAGGGTAGTAAACTGGTTGAAAAACTTGATTTTGGATTTATTGAAATACCCCATTCAAGGGAAGCTTGGTTTACGCAGAAATTAAAGGAACCACGAATTTTTGACCGGGGAAAAGTAAAATTGCCAGATGAAAAATTACGCATGCCTAATTATGATTTTACTGATAATGAAATTGCAGCAATTGTTACAGCTTTGATTGGTTTTGTAAAAGATGAAATTCCCGAATCGAAGATACCGGAAAGAAATGAGAGAAACATTGCAATTGAAGCAGGAGAAGAATTAATTCGAATTTATAATTGTTTGGGTTGCCATATAATTGATGATAAAGGCGGCGCCATCCGGCCGACAATTGCTACTTGGTTAGGGGATATTGCAGGTGCAAGTTCTGCAGAGGATGCTAGTTTGATTCAATCTTTTTCCCCGCCGATATTGGACACAGAAGGAAGAAAGGTCCAACCGGAGTGGTTATTTAATTTCTTAAACCATCCAACCATGATTCGTCCTAACCTCCAAGTACGGATGCCCACCTATGCAGTGATTTCGGATGAAGATTGGAATAAAATCATCAAATATTTTCAGCTTAAGGACGGTCAGACATTAGCGTATGAGAACCCCCATCAAATATCCAAGTCTTCCTCCTCGTACAGGGCAGGTGATGTTATTCAGGATTTGGGTGCTTGCAATAACTGTCACTTTTACGGTTCCACCAAACCGAAACAGGCAGCTCTTACATGGGCACCGAATTTATCATTAACAAAAGGACGGTTGCGCTCAGAATGGGTGCTTGATTGGCTCCGTGATCCTCAAGCAATTATACCTGGAACAAATATGCCGACACCTTATGTGCCATTTGATGAACAGATAGAAGATGTGAAATCAGCGTGGGGAAAGGATGTAGCTAAACTGCATCCGGATTCCGAAGCAATGCTAAAGGCACTACGTGATTACTTGTGGGGTATTGAAGGACAGCAGGATGTTTCAGCGATCGTCAAACGCCATTTGGAGACAGAAGGGTACGGCTTTATTATTGAGGATGAAGAAGATGAGTGGTAAATAATTGGGATGGTTACATTTGTTTAATTAGAGATGCCAAGCCTCTCTTGTTTGTACGTATTCTCTTGAATTATTCTCCACCACTCTTCATTTTTCAGATACCACTCAATAGTTTTTTGAATTCCTGTATTAAAGGATTCTTTTGGTTCCCATCCAATTTCTTTCTTTAACTTTGATGCATCGATTGCATACCGAAAGTCATGTCCAGGTCTGTCTTTAACAAAAGTAATTAATTCATGGTACGATTTACCTGAGCCTGCCGGATGAATATCATTCAGAACATCACAGATCTCTTCTACAATTTGGATGTTTTTGATTTCATTATTACCGCCAACATTGTATGTTTCCCCAATAGTACCCTTTTGTAAGATTGTATAAATAGCATCACAGTGATCTTCTACGTACAGCCAGTCTCGAATATTTTCTCCTGTCCCATAAACAGGTAATGGTTTTTCTTCGAGACAGTTCAGAATCATTAAGGGAATCAGTTTTTCCGGGAATTGATATGGGCCATAATTATTTGAGCAGTTAGAAATCAATACCGGAAGGTCAAATGTTCGATGCCACGCACGGATAAGGTGATCTGAAGAAGCTTTTGATGCGGAATAGGGGGAACTGGGATCATAAGGGGTTTCTTCCGTGAAAAATCCTGATTCACTCAAACTTCCAAAAACTTCATCCGTCGAAACATGATAAAACCGGAAACGTTCACTTCCCCCCCCCCTCCAGAGTTGAATAATATTTTAGTGCTTCCTGCAGGAGGACAGATGTACCGACAATATTGGTTTGTATGAACTCTGCCGGCCCATCTATTGACCTGTCAACATGACTTTCAGCAGCAAAATTGACAATATAATTCGGCTGATATTCGGTGAATAACTTTGAAACCAATTCCGCATCGCAGATATCACCATGCACAAATATATATCGGGGATCCTGTTCAAAATCTGCAAGATTTTTCTGATTTCCTGCATAGGTCAGTTTATCCAGATTGATTACACTTTTGGGTTTTGTCTTATTCAATAAATACTGGATAAAATTTGCTCCGATAAAACCACATCCTCCGGTGACAAAATAAACGGTTTTCATTTTTGAACTCTGTATGCTGGTAATAAAGATGGCCCTAGTTCTGTTAATGAAGGCAGCACCAAATCCTTTTCAGAAATAATCGGATCAGTTATTTGCCAATTAATGTGAATGGATGGATCATTCCATTTTATTCCATGTTCATCTTCCGGATGGTAGGTTTCGGTACATTTATATTGGAAGATTGCATTATCAGATAAGACAGCATAACCATGGGCGAATCCTTCCGGGACATATACAATATGAAAATTTTTATCAGATAACACTATACCAAAATACTGCCCGAATGTGGGAGATCCATGCCTGATATCCAATGAGATATCATAGACCTTACCCAGTGGAACTTGAATTAATTTCCCCTGGGGATATTTGAGCTGATAATGAAGTCCTCGTAATGTGTTTTTTCCTGACAATGCCTGATTATCCTGTACAAAATCTGAAGGGATTCCAAGTGATTTAAAAAGTGGTTTGTTATAACTTTCAAAAAAATAACCACGTTTATCATCGTGTACATCCGGATGAATGACAACTAATCCGTCCAATTGTGTTTTTTCAACTTTCATTATTACTTTGTTTCCATTGGCCGACCAACATTATCAAAAGAAAATCCATTTTTTTGTAATTCTTTCCGGGAAAGAATGTTTCGCGTATCAAGGATAATCGGAGATTTCATGAGATTCTTTAGTGTTTTTGCGTCCATGGTTCTGAATTCGTTCCATTCTGTCATCACTGCAACGGCATCTGTGTCTTTTACTGCTTCTTCCCAGGTTTTACAATATGTGATCTGCGGATAAAATTCAGCAAAGCTGGTATTTGCCTCCGGATCATATGCTTTTACTTGCGCACCTGCCTTCAGTAATGATCCTACCATTTCAAGAGAAGCTGATTCTCTGACATCATCCGTTTTGGATTTGAATGCTAAACCTAAAATACCAATTGTTAATCCTGAAAAATCTCCAGTTAAAGCCTGAAGTTTTTTTACCATTCTTTTCTTTTGATGAGCATTTGTTTCTATGGCTGCCTGAATAGTACGCATGGGCACATTTTTATTCTGAGCCATAGAGACGAGAGCGCTTGTATCCTTTGGGAAACATGAGCCTCCAAACCCAGGCCCCGGGTGGAGAAATTTCGGACTTATTCGTCCATCAGATCCCATAGCTTTTGCCACAACGTGAACGTCAGCACCAACCTTTTCACATAAAGCGGAAATTTCATTAATATAACTGATTTTCAACGACAGGAAGGCATTGCTGGCATATTTTATCAATTCAGCTGTTTCCACTGTTGTATGTACAATAGGGGTTTCATTGATATAAAGAGAACGGTAAACATCTTCCATTATTTCAAATGCCCATTCTGATTCAGCTCCGATAACGACACGATCAGGCCATAAAAAATCTTTTACTGCTGAACCTTCTCTTAAAAACTCAGGGTTAGATACATATTCAAAATCTGTTTCTGTTGATTTATTTTCATTAATAATTTCAGACACAATTTTCCCGGTACCAATTGGAACTGTGCTTTTTGTACAAATAACTTTTCTCTCATTTAAATTTTTACCGATTATTTTTGCCACTGCTTTCACAGCAGAAATATCCGCTTCACCATTTTCGCTTTGCGGTGTACTAACCGAAATAAAAATTACCTCTGAATCACGGATTGTTTTCCCAACATCTGTTGAAAAGGACAACCTTTCTGCTTTGACGTTACGGTCAACAAGTTCATCCAATCCGGGTTCATAAATCGGCATTTTACCAGCTTGAAGCATCTTAATCTTTTCTCCAGCAATGTCTGCACAAATTACCTTATGTCCAAAGTCAGATATCCCTGAACCGCTGACTAACCCGACGTATCCTGTTCCAATAATTGCTATGTGTCTCATACCATTCCTTTAGTATTAGAATAAAAAGTTATTGATATTCTGAACTAATCAGAAACATGTTTTTTACATTAGGCCTGCTCTTCGACGCAGGCTCCACTCAACAGTTAACAGAACAATAAATCCAATTAATATCCACCATTCATTAAGTGGTTCTATATGAACCACTTTTCGTTTTGTAATTATTCGTTGTTCAATGTGGTCAATAAGTTCATTTCGTGAATCCCAGTGAAAATAATTTCCACCCGTTTTCAATGAGATTTTTCTCAACAGGTTATCATTGAGAAAGACTTTATTAAGTTCAATCTGACTTTCTTTTACAATAAATACCCCTTTTTGGGAAGAAGTGGCATTTTCATTTTGAAAAATAATTTCGTAGTCATAGGTACCTGGTTTGGATGCCCATAATTGTCCTTCCCACCGCTGAAAAGTCGGGTTATATCTCAATTCTGTTGAATTAATTGTATTTCCATCGTACTGTAAGGTAATTGCAGCGTGGGATGCAGGGGATGCTTGCCCGATTTTATTTCCCATTACTTTTATTAATTCTCCCTGCTGGTATGAATCTTTATCCAATCGAAAATACATATCGTTATCTCCCGTGGTCCTCATAAGCCACCCAAAAATTCCATTCCAGATCCCTGCAAACATTTCGGATCTTCTGGTACCTGTTAACTTATAATAAAGTGTATGAAAATCCGGGGTTGTCCAAACAACTGTCCGTAAGGATTCCACTTCTCCAATAAGGAGTACTGGAATTTGTTGGGGTGATATTAAGTCTGCCAATGATTGGATCATTTTTTTTGTACTAGAAACTTGAAGTCCAGGTTTTAGAGGTGGAAGTTCGGTCTGATCAATGGAATTAAGAGGAACATCATTTTGTGGAAAAATTGGATAATTCACTATTGTTTCATTGAATGACCATTGGTAATACTTTTCACCATCAACTTTTGTTTCTAACGATTTTAAATGAAAAAAGGGAAAAAAAGATTTTGCAGATAATGGATCTATGCTTGGACCAATAATCCATGCCAAAGCTGTTTTTTGAGCCACAATCTTTTTCGCAAAAAACCGCTGCCATTGTGAAGAAACAGATTGAATAGGATAATTATCAAGGACGATTAGATCGTATGAAGTCTCCCAGAAATTTTTTATAGCTGGCCGGAATGAATCATTGATAAAAATAAAATGATCAATCTTAATTCGTGATTGATTATTCATCATCATTTTTATCACAGAAGTATTATAATTCGGTGCACCGGTAAGTAACGCGACCCTGTATCTATTTTTCAGGATTGTTAAATGAAAGGATTGGCGGTTATTTTGGACATTTATTTCATTCTCAAGAGAAGAAACCTGAACTTGGTATGCAATTTCCCCTAAGTCATCTGGTTTAAATCGAAAATGTATATCTGACTGTACACCGTCACCCTGGATTTTCATGAACCGTGAGCCAATTATTTTCTTCTCTTTCGATAAAGTTATGTTTATTCCTTCATTTGCAGTAATACCTGTTGCTACAACAACCACTGTTGCTTCCACATCCTCACCTTTAATAGCAACGGTTGGTACATCTATAGATTTTAGGGCAACATCCACAAGAGGTGTGTTCTCTCCAACGCCAATGATGTGGATTGGCACGTGGATTTCCGATGAAGTTTGTACTGGGTCTAAGCCATGGGTGATTTGGCCATCTGTAAATAAAATTACTCCTGCAAGATTATCTTTCTCTTCCTCTTTTATTGAATTCAAAACGATTCCAAGATCAGTTGAGGAACCTCCTGCATTTAATGGTTCATACAAGTCGGTATGGATTACCTCATTTGAAAAATGAAAACGATCAATCACAACTCCTTTGTTTTCTATTTTGTTCAAGATTTCTTTTATTTCTTCGTTCAGAGTTGTTAATGAGTAGGCCTGGTGGTATCCCATACTCATCGAATTATCAGTATAAACATCCCACTTCAGGGGATATTCCTTCGATGTTTCCCGGGTGATTTTTGGTTGCAGAAGACTGAATAAAAGTAAACTGAATAAACCAATTCTGATTAGCACAGGAATTCTCACCTGATGAATAGACCAGAGTTTGAAAATACTCCAAAGAGAGAAGGAACATACCCCTAATAACAATCCCCAAAACCAAAGATCGGGAGGTCGAAGAAATTCCAGAAACATGGTTTAAGAGTAGGAAGGAAAAAGGTGGTGTTGTTTCATGGTGCTGAAATGAATCACAAAACCTGAAATTAGACTTGGAGTTGTAAATTAGGCTTGACCCCAAAATTTATGGGGGAAGTATATCCTGCTTTCAATTTCAGTTCTCCCAAAAAAGCAACCATAGCTGCGTTATCAGTACAATATACCAAGCCAGGGAAACTCAATGAAATTTCGGGCAGCATCTGATGAGCCTTCTGTCTTAGTTGATTATTTGCAGCCACACCACCTGCTATGACACATGTTTTGACATGTGTAATTTCCAAAGTTTGTTTCAATTTATGAATCAATACTTCAATGATTGCATTCTGATAGCTGGCGGCAACATCTTCTATGCTTATATTGCCATCAGATTCATCAAAATGATCCATATAATAAAGCAAGGATGTCTTCAGTCCACTGAAACTGAATTCAATTGCATTGGTTTTCATGAATGACTTAGGAAAATCTATTGTTTTTGGATTTCCGTTACGTGCTAATTTTTCGATCTCAGGTCCTCCCGGATATCCAAGGCCTAAGATTCTTGCTCCTTTATCGAAAGCCTCCCCGGCAGCGTCGTCTCTGGTTTCTCCCATTAATTCATAGTTATCTATTTCATTTATGAGCCACACCTGAGTATGTCCTCCGGAAACCAAAAGACATACGAATGGAAATGTTAAATTTGGATTCTCCAGAAAACTCGCAAAGATATGGGCTTCAAGATGATTAATCCCAATGACAGGAATCCTTAATCCTTGTGCTAATCCTTTTGAAAAACAAACGCCGGCCAATAAAGTTCCCGCCAAACCGGGTCCTTTTGTAACTGCTATACCTTCTAAACTGCTTAATGAGATTCCAGCTTCTTCAATGGCTTGAAATACCAGTGAGTTTAAGAGACGTTCATGTTCTCTGGATGCCAGCTCCGGAACAACACCACCAAAAGATTGATGGATCTTTTGTGAACTAATTATATTTGACAGAATAGAGCCATTTGTACACACGGCAGCAGCTGTCTCGTCACAGGAGGTTTCAACTCCAAGGATGTTCAACTTGTTCCCTTCGTAACGACTAATTCCACGTTTCTGGGCGATAAATTTTGCCATTCCAAAATGTCGTTAGGTGTCACCACGACAGGTTCAAAAAACTGTGATCTAGGAGCCCATTGTTTCTCAAAGTCAATGTAGATGAATATGTCTTCAGGGTATATTTCGGCAATTCGATTTACACCTCCAAAGATAGTTAAAGATACAGTTTGTGGATTAACAAATACCCTAAATTCATCCGGTACATTGACTACCTGGATCTGAACTTCACTGATTATCCGCTCACTGATTTCTTGAATATCTACCTGGTAATTAATTTCATTCAGTGAATATTCGATGAGTCGGTTAGATTTATTCAGAGAGATCGTTCGGTTTGTAAAATGCTCGATATTTTTCAGAGTGTCTGTTGCTGTCAAAACTTCAGTGATTTCCTTCGTTAACATATTTGGGCCAGCAACATTTACAGAAGGTGGAATCATTTTTATATCTCCTACTTGAATGTATCCAGGTATTGGTTGAACTATAATTTGTGGGGTAATTGGAACAGACTTTACAAGATACTCGTCCAAACTAATGTGAACTTCCCTTGGATAAACAATTTCGACAAATTTTAGGTGGAAGGAGGGAGGAATTACAACTTTCTGCGGATATTTCGAAAAGTAATCATTCAGGATAAAATCATACTCTTCTGAAATATGATCCAAGTCCAAGATGAGTTTAAAGTTCTCGAAAAAGTTTTTTAGAAGATATGCTTTTAGTAATTCATTTCCAGTACCAATTAATCGAACTTGAGCAAATTCAGGGACTTCCTCCTTTAGTGCTTTTTGGGCGCTGATATTTCGAGCTACCAGGGGCATTTTCATAATGATTGAATATTCCTTGTCGCTCATGACAAAAAGCCAGAGCACGATAGCCATACCCAATGCACCAAGACGTAAGGCAAGTTTCTGGAGGGAGAAAAATTTAATTAAATGAAATAACTTCACGATTTATGGGAGTTTATTAGAAAAAAGGGGCAGGATGGTGGTGGGGTTTATCAGTCATTAAAAGTTCCTCCCTCCAGTGTTTAAGCTGTTGAAAAATTGGGTTATATTAATAGAGTACTGATTTTTTTAACACACAGTTAAGCTCTATCTGACTTGCTATCTTTTGGTCCTGAATCTTTTTCCTTTTTTTCAGGTTCATCAATATTTTCCATGGATGTGGGAATTTCTATTTTCTCGGTGGAGAGGTCTTCTTGCTGATCCATGAACTCATGAATAGCATCCTTATTAGAAGATTTTTTGTGTTCATCAATTAATTTTTCAAAGTAGAGAAACACTTTCTTTTCTTCAGGTTTAACTTCCATGACAATCCCGGTGATAGTATCACCTGGTTTATATTTATCCATCATAGTTTTTTGCTCTTTTTTATTCTTTCTATCGAATGGAATTATTCCTTCTATGTCCTTTTCAAGCTCAAGGATTATTCCTTTTTCAAGAATTCGGATGATTTTACCCTGTACTTCTTTTCCTGTTTCAAAGAACTTTAGGATTTCTGGCCAGGGATCATCTCCAACCTGTTTATAACCAAGAGCAATTCGCCGATTTTCTTTGGATATTTCCAATATTTTAACTTCTACTTCCTGATTATTTTCGAGGATTTCTTTTGGATGCCGAATAACTTTTATCCAAGAAAGATCAGAGATGTGAATGAGTCCATCAATCCCTTCTTCCAATTCGATAAAAGCTCCAAACTGAGTCAAATGTATAACTTTTCCCTTATGAACTGCATCAACTGCATATTTTTCTTTAATTGTATCCCATGGATCAGGCTGGAGCTGTTTTACTCCTAAGCTTATTTTCCGGTCCTCCATATCTATGGAAAGTATTTTTGCCTCAACCTCATCGTTCATAGAGTATAATTCAGACGGATTTTTTATGTGTCGTGTCCATGAAATTTCAGAAATATGGATTAATCCTTCTATGCCAGGTTCGATTTCGATAAAAACCCCATAATTTGTTAGGCTCACAACTTTACCAGTCACAGTAGATTCTACGGGATATTTCTTTTCAATTCCATCCCATGGATGAGGTGTTAATTGTTTCAATCCAAGGGATACCCGTTTTTTCTCTTCATCGTAATCAATAATTTTTACTGTAAGTTCTTCGTCCAGTTTTACGATTTCCGAAGGATGAATCACGCGGCCCCAAGACAGATCAGTGATATGAAGTAAACCATCTAATCCGCCTAAATCGATAAATACACCGAAATCAGTGATATTTTTTACTCGTCCTTCCAATGTTTCCCCTATTTGAATTTTCTTAAACAGATCTTCACGTAATTCTTTGAGATCTTCTTCAAGAATTGCCTTGTGGGACACAACAATATTTTTCCGTGATTCGTTAAATTTGACAATTTTCAATTCCATGTCCTGATCAAGGAATTGATCAAAATCTTTAATCGGACGAATATCAATTTGGGAACCGGGAAGAAATGCTTCAATATCTCCAATATCCACAATCAGCCCCCCCTTTGTCCTTCGCATAATTTTTCCTATGAATGTAGCACCAGATTCAAAAGTTTCTCGTAACCGTTTCCAACGCTGCATAAAATCAGCTTTAGATTTTGAAAGGATTGTATGACCGTGTTTATCTTCAAGTTTTTCAAGAAATAGTTCGATTTTTTCTCCGATTTTTGGCAGCTTGTCATCTGGAAATTCAGACCGGTCAATAATTCCCTCAGATTTGAATCCAATATCTACCAGAATATCATTGTCAGTAATTCCGATTACCCGGCCATTAATCATGTCATTCTCAGAAATATCTTTGAACGTACTTAAATACTGTTCTTGAATCTCTTCGGGAACAATTACATCAATAGTTTCCTGATCCAATTTTTCACGTTCTATCAAAGGTGTATCCTGAAATAATTCTGGGTCTAAATAGTCAACAGAAGGTGAATTTTCGACAACAGCCAATGTATCTGAAATATCTATATTAGTTTGGGAAATGGCAGTTATTGATGGTTCAACATCAATTGCTTCAACTTCCACTTCTTTTGTGTCTTTCTCAGTCATTTTATCTTTCCTTTTATCATTTTTCGACTTGACGAATTCCACAATGAATTTTACCTGTTCATCAATCGAAAGATGAGTCGTATCTAATTCCACCGCATCAGCGGCTTTTGTTAATGGAGAATGAGACCTGGAGGAATCTTTCTGATCACGGGTTTTTAAATCCTTGCTCAACTCCTCAACTGACCGTTTTTCTCTCAGGGTTAATAAGTCTAATTGACGTCGTCGGGCACGAGTCTTCACATCAGCAACAATAAAAAACTTAAAATCCGCATCTGGGAAAACCACCGTTCCTATATCCCGACCTTCTACGATACAATCCGTTTGACTCCCAAGAGTCCTTTGGATAGTAACCATTGCTTCTCTCACGATAGGTATGGCGCTAACTGCACTGACGTTTTCAGTAACATCTACGGACCGAATTTTCTTGGATACATCTTTCCCTTTTAAAAAGATGTTTGTCCCTTCTTTATTCGGTTTCACCTCTAAGTCCAAATCTGCCAAAAGAGATTTTAACGCGGCTTCATCATTCAATTCAACTGATTGATCCAAAATCGCCAGCGTCACCGCCCTATACATTGCACCAGTATCCAGATAGGTAAAATCCAGTTTTGAGGCTACCATTTTCGCCGTAGTACTTTTACCAGAAGCAGCAATACCGTCAAATGCTAATATCATGATTTTCAACTCTCAATAAGCCGATAAAATTAACTTTTGTCAATGTGATAACCTACACATTATCATATAGAAAAAAATCAATCAATTTTAACTCTATCCGTGTAATTATGTTTTAGGATTTCAGTTTCCTTTTTTGAGAGAAATCGCCAGTGTCCTGTGGGAAGATTTCCAAGAATAATTTCACCATATTGTACTCTTTGAAGGGAAAACAATTTTATTTTTAAAAACCTGAATATTCTTCGAATCTCACGTTTTTTCCCCTCGTATAATTTTAGGGTCACTATTGATCTTTTTTTTACGGATTTTTGACGAACAAATTCCGACCGGCCAAATTCGCCGTCACCGATATAGATTCCCTTTTTCATTTTCATGATTGCTTTTTGGTTCAGTTTACCCTCGATTTCTGCTTGATAAATCCGAGGAATTCTATTTTTTGGATGCATCAGGTAATTTGCTAATTCACCATTGTTGGTGAGAAAAACAAGTCCTGTAGTGTCTTTATCCAATCGTCCGACAGGAAACAACCGATTTTGCAGGGGGATAAGGTCTAAAACAGTTTTTCTGTTATGGGTGTCTTTTGCGGTTGTAATGATATTTTTCGGTTTATTCAGCATTATGATAATTGTCTCAGTTACTAAAGATAGTTTTTGACCATCATATTTCACTACATCATCTTTTTTCACATTAAAGGCCGGATCTGTAATCAGTTTTCCATTTACAAAAGTTGTTGCAGCTTGAATGAGTTTGTCTGATTCTCGTCGAGAAGCGACACCTGATTTGGCAAGATATTTATTCAGCCGCATAAAGAATAAAAATGAAATATGTTTGATAAAGGGACAGACGTATCTCGAATGATTACAATTGAAAAGAAGTTGAATTTTTCAGACAGAATAACATTTCTGTTTTTTTCCACGATATTTTTTAGTTTATTCGGTTGCACTTGATAATTCAGCGATTTCCCTTAATTTGGGTATCTCTGAAATTGTATTCAAGCCAAATTTTTCGAGAAATTTTTTGGTTGTACCATAGAGAAGTGGTCTCCCGGGACCTTTATCTCTTCCTCGAATTCGGATCAAGTTGTGTGTGAGGAGGGTCTTCAATACTCCTGTGCAATCAACCCCCCGGATGGATTCCACTTCGTATCTTCCGATGGGTTGTTTATATGCTACAATAGCCATTGTCTCCATGGATGCTCTTGAAAGCATCAGTTGACCGCTTTTTTTTAATAACCGTCGTATCCAAATTTCGTATTCTGGTTTGGTTGCAATTTGATACCCATCAGCGATCTTCCTGATGTAAAATGAATGTTCTTCTATTTTATACTTTTTATTGAGTTGTTCTACAGTATCCGATATTTTAGGGGAATCTGACTCGAAAACAAGATTAACCTGTTTTTGGGTCAAAGGCTTCGGTGTTGCAAAAAGTAAGGATTCAATAATTAATTGTTTTTCCTTTCCCTGCATTATTTTAAGCTAAGTTTTCCAAGTAGTGGAATTCAATTTCACCGAAAATTTCATTTTGTGCAACAGTAATCGTACCTTGCTGGATTAGTTCCAGGATAGCAAGGAAAGATACAATGATTTCAAGTTTGTGGTTAAAACGACTCATTAAAGCTGAGAACCGGAGTACCCCATCACCATCAAAGCACCCCAGGATTTTTGCCTTTTTCTCCTCCAGATTTATTTGTTCTCGCCGGAGTTCATATGTGGAAATCACAGGCATATTGTCCATGGCGATCTTAAAACACCGGGCCATTTCAAACAATGAAACGTCTTTTAAATAAAATTCTAAATCTGCATGAGCTTCAGGGAAGTCCATAGCATTCTTACGTGGGAAATACCGATTTTGATTTTTGGCCAATTCAGTCAGATGTTCAGCAGCTTCTTTGAACTGCTTGTACTCCAATAATTGCTGTACCAAAACGGTTCTGGGATCTTCAACATTACTGTCTTCATCATTCCCGTGAGAGGGTAAAAGCATTTTTGCTTTAATTCGCATTAGGGTTGCAGCCATGACGATAAATTCTCCTACAACTGTTACATTGAATTCCTTCATCATATCCAAGGCTTTCACATAGTCTTTGGTAATTTTAGCAATGGGGATATCATAAATATTAATCTTATCCCTACGGATAAAATAGAGTAATAAATCAAGGGGTCCTTCAAAACTTTCAAGAGATACCTTATACATTTTTCTCAATAGTTTAATCCCATTGCTTCCCGAGCTTTTGATAGATAATCATCTCCAACAGCGGAAGCTTTTTGAGCACCTTCCTTTAGAATATTTTTTACATAGTCACTGTGATTTGTCAAATAATTTCGCTTATTACGAAATGGTTCAAAATGAGTCCAGATTCGGTCAATAATCTCTTTTTTTACATCACCGTATTTCAACCCGGGAGTTTTAAATCGATTGATCAATTCTTTTTTCTCTTTTTTATCAAGAAAGAGACTGTAGATTTGAAAAATTGGAGAATCCGTACTCTTGGGTTCATCGATTGGAGTTGAATCAGTTACAATGGACATGACTTTCTTTTTCAATGTTTTTTCATTACAGAAAACGGGAATTGTATTTCCATGAGATTTGCTCATTTTCTGACCGTCAATGCCAGGCACCAGCTGTTTTTCCTTGTCAATGTCTGGTTCGGGAACAACGAAAACATCACCAAAAGTATTGTTGAAACGGGTTGCCATGTCCTGTGCCATTTCAAGATGTTGTTTTTGATCTTTTCCAATAGGTACTTTTTCAGAACCAAATAAAAGTATATCAGCAGCCATAAGTATTGGATAGGAAAAAAGGCCCATATTTGAAGCAACTCCTTGTGCAATTTTATCCTTATACGATGTTGATCGCTGTAGCAAGCCAACATTTACCACGTTTGATAAAAGCCAGGTCAATTCCGTAACTTGGGGGACGTCCCCCTGTATCCAAAAAGTAGATTTTTCCGGATCAAGACCGAGTGCCAGAAAATCGCATGCTGCACTAAAAGTATTTTCTCTAAGAATTTCCCGATTCTGAATGGATGTCAAAGCATGGTAGTTGACAATAAATGCGAATAGATCGTTTTCTTTTTGATAGTGAATCATTCGGGACATCATTCCAAAATAGTTACCCAGATGTAATTGTCCAGATGGTTGAATTCCACTTAAAACGCGTTTCATGAGATCCTTTGAGTTATTGTAACGGTTCCATAAATAAGTAAGGTCGCCAGCCAATTTGCTGATGTCGTACAAATTGTTGAAAATAATGGATTCTATTTGGCCGCACAGGTTGTCTTTTTACCTGCATTCCTGCTTCACCTGGTGTCCGATTTCCTTTTATTAAATTACAGGAAGGGCAGGCTGTGGTCAGGTTCTCCCATGAATCCAAGCCACCCCGTTCTTTAGGAATAATATGATCCACGGTGACCGGTCCGGAGGATTTTCCGCAATACTGACAGGTATGATGATCTCTCTGAACAATATTTCTCCGGTTCAGAATTACTGACATACTGTTGTAATGAACAATTTTATTCAGTTTTACTACACTTGGCAGTGAGAGAGTTGTACTGGGGGAATGAGCTGCTTCTTCATACGATTCGAGAATTTCTGCTTTGTCAAGATAATAAAGGCAGATTGCCCTTCTTGTTGTGCACACATGTAATGGGGCATAATTCGAATTAAGTACGAGTACGGCTCGATTCAATATGGATCCATTGAGCGATATTGCTATTGCGTTCATGCTATCAATAAATCTTTCATGCTCACAGCTAAACTATATAGGCTCTTTAATTTTTTGTTAAAATTATGAGCATTTTCTTCAAGACTTTCTTTCCTCACCCAACCCCGAGCATTGATGAATCCCATTTCCCCGGTGCAAATTGCCACGTGGGTCACTCTTCCATTTTCACTAAAAAACAAGAGATCTCCCCATCCTGCTTCCTCCAATTCTATCTGAGCATTTTTCAAGAATTCTTCCTGTTGATGAGCATCTCTCGGAAGATTCACTCCTGCCGATTTGAAGACGGTTTGAACAAAACCGGAGCAGTCCATTCCACCGGGAGTTTTTCCGCCCCATTGGTACGGAGTTCCGAGAAACCGGAATGCAGATTGCAGGATATTTTCACGGGTGGCAGGATCAGGATCAGAGTAAAGTTCGGTATTTGTCCACGCATTCATACCATCTGGAAGGATTACACGATATCCATTTTCAGTACTATCAGCCTTGAGACTGCAGTTAAAACAAATCTTCCGCAAAATTTCACCATCTGGTTTATCCAAAAGTGGAGTGGACAAAGAATAACAAACGTGAGAGGACATGTAGGGTTCCTCTGAATGTACACCAAAAAAATGATTCACCCATCCTTCATATCCATCCCACTGCCGGATTAGTACCCAATTTTCATGTTGGTTCAGAACCTCACAGGATTCTCCAAGCAGTGCCTGTGTTACCATTGTGGAATTAAAATCCGGTTCACGGTACACATCGGCTACGGATGTATTGATAGTGAAAAGTGACATAGTTAATGAAACAGTTATTAAATTATTTTAGTAAAGAATTTATTCTGACATGTTCTTCATTAACAAGATGGTATTTGATCCAAATAATTATTGTTCTTTATCATGAAAGGCTTTAACCTTCTGATGCTATTTTAAATCAATAAGACAATTAAGGCAGGGAAGTCCCGTAAAATCGGGCACAGTTCCCGCTACTGTGAGCATGGAGGAACCATCCATAAAGCCATTGTACTGATTGAAATCGGTATGAGAAGGCGGAGGGGATCCGGTAATGTGCAAGTCAGGAAATCTGCCCAACGGTCTAAATATCAACTGGCTTTCGGGATAAAAGTCATGATATAGTTTGAATATCTCCTGGTATTCAATCCAATCTCATGACCCCGAAGCAAGAAAACTATCGGGTTTTTTTATGTTAAGAAATACTCTTCAGCTATCAGGAATTTTTCTCATTTTTTCTTTTCTATCATCAAATCCAGTCAGCGTCACCGGGCAAATCACCGACCATCGTGGTTTCCCTATTCCCTTTGCTGTTGTGGAACATCCACACAGTGGGAAATGGAGTGTCTCTGATGAGAATGGTTTTTTTCATTTATTGGGAGATTTAAGGAACAGTGATGAGCTTTTTATATCCAGAATAGGCTACGAACCGGAAAACTTTTCATTGGGAGGTCGCACCGTGGTTCAAATATTATTAAATAAACATCCTGTATCTATTGAACCAGTATTAGTTGAGGGAAAACTCACTTTCCCAAACGTAACTAGTTATACATTTATTCAGGAATATGGTGACAAACATTCAACCCACTCTCATATGGACAGAATCCCAGGGTTACAAATCCGTTCTTACGGAAGTTTGGCAGGCAACCGATCATTAAGTCTCAATGGAGGGCCAGGGAATCATACTAAAGTTCTATTGGATGGAGTCGATCTCACCAGCCCACAAAATGGTGGTACGGATCTTTCTTTAATTCCATCAGCACTTATTGATCGAATAACCACTTTACCTATGCCTGGAGTTTTTTGGGGAAGTGGAGCAATAGATGGTATTCTTTCAATGAGTTCTTTGCCGGATCAGACGTCGGTTTCTCTTTCAAGCGGAAGCTATGGATACCGTGCTGCTGATTTTGGTTTAGAAAAATCATTTGGATCTTGGGCTTACCATATAGGTGTTGGTAAAACTGAGGACATAGGAAATTATCCTGTGAACATCGGGAATAATTCAGTAAACAGGGAAAATAATTATTTCTCACAAGATTGGGGGAAATTTCAGATTAGAGGGATTATAAATAAAAAGATGAGTATTTCGACTGTAACTATAATGACTGATCAACATAGAGGAGTTGCTGGTTCATTAGATGCTCTAACCCCTAAAACGAATAAAGATGACAAACTTTTCCTTCAATCCGTTTCTTTAGGATATGCTTTATTAAAGGGATACATGAAACTCCAGCTTAGTCACCGAGAAAGTAATGAGATTTATGATAGTCCAGAGTGGTTCATTTATAGTAAACATCAATTATTAACTGATGGCGCAAAGTTTACATTATCTATCCAGTCTATTCCATCTATATATTTTCAATCTTCAAGCGAATGGAAAAAAGAATCAATCAATAGCACAGATGCAGGTATTCATAAACGTAACACCATTTCTCAAGCATTTCGAATTACCTGGTCACCAATTCAAAAACTTTCGATCACTCCTGCTATTCGGCTTGATCATGCTAAGGATTTTTATAGTGAAGCCACGTATGACTTAAAAATCTCAGTAATAAGTTTAAAAGGCAGTGAGTTTAGTACCGAAATTGGTACAAATTATCAGCACCCAAGTTTTAATGACTTGTATTGGAATGGAAACCCAGAGTTGAAACCAGAATATTCCGATTATAGGAAGGTTAAATGGGACCATACATTTGATCAGAAAAATTTTCTGAGCGTAACGTATATAGATCGTAAAAGCCGGGATCTGATTCAGTGGATTCCTGATGAAACCGGCTGGGTATGGCAACCCTTCAACTTAGCAAAAACAAGGCGTCAGAATGTAACCATATTTGGGAAAGCACCTTTGAAGGTCTTGCCCTTTTCCTTTCAGGGTCATTTTACTTTATTAAAGACTCTGGATGAAGAAGACTTGAAACCTCTCCCATACACACCAGATCGAATGGGCAATATAGGTCTTCATTTCGAAGGGAAAGAAATTGGGTGGAGCTTACAATTTCAGTATACAGGAGAAAGAAGGGATAATACGGGTACATTAATGGATAGTTTTATAGGGGGCTCTTCGAGTTTGTCGTATAGACCTCCTATCTATGGGAATCGGTTTGATGTAACTCTTATTGTTGAAAATCTTCTTGAAGAGAATATTCAGACAATCTCTGGTTATCCGGAGCCAGGGCGATCCTTTAAGCTGTCACTGGGATATACACAACTATAAAAAGATATCCCCTTAATTCTCAAAATTCCAAAGGACGCTGAAGCTGATGAGCTGGCCCATGGGATAAAAGTCCCTGTTATTACGGATCCAGACATAATCATTGTTCAGCCCGGGATATATTTCTCTCGCTGTAGGTTCGTATGCATTCAGCACATTTTGGACTTTCCAAATAAGTGTCATCTTGGAAACAACCGCTGAAATTTCAAAATGGGCTACCCAATAATCGGGCAGGGGATAGGATTGATTTTCCTCTTGAATGGGAATGGCATTCACAAAATCATATCCATAATTCTGTTCTCTGTTCAGGTTCCCATTAACCCTGAGTTTTGTGTGGACCATCATATTTCCATGAAAAAACGGTTGGGATCCTTTAATGGAAAACTGAATTTTTCTCCTGAACCCATCAGTGAGAGGGGTATTTTCCACCAAGGATGAATTATTCCACAGTGTTTCATACATTCCCACCATTCCTGAAACTGTCCATTTTGAATATATCTCCCATGACATGGATAGTTCACTGGAAAGATAATTTGGATTTGAACCGGACCCTGAATGAGCCACAGAGCCAAAATTATTTGCTGACTGAAACCGGAATAAGCAGATTCTCTTTTCAATGTTAAGGTGAACTCTGCTCCAGGTTTCAAACATTTGAGAGGTGTCAATTAGCGCGATGTGAGCTGGTTTTGTGTTGTAGGATAATCCGGTATTAATCTCCCACGATTTCCCTTGTAATGAAAAACTTGATTTCAAATATATGGCGTAGGATTTCCCCTCGCTCAGGAATGAACCACCTAAGCTGGTTGTTAGTCTTTCACCATTTAAACCGCCATAAATAGTTACCCACTTTAAATCCCTCAATTCATCCTGCATGATGCTTTGTTTATCGGCGAAAAACCCAACCGTTTTATACGCATTCCAGATCCACCGGAAGTGGAGATGAGTGCGATTGAGATATGTAAAAATAGATGAAAGTTCCACACGCCGTTCCTGGTTAAACTGAGAACCGAAAACCTGGAAAGTTTTAGTTGTGTCAGTTTTAGAATAGGAAATCCCGGCTACAGTAGTGATATTTTCATGGTGTCCATTCATGATTGAATCCGGCAGACCGCTATTCGTAACAAAATGAGCCACGGATGCCTGAACTTTTTCAGTATCAAAACTGGCAAGGTAATCCAAACGGTAAGACTGCTGATTTGGTGTTAGGATTCCCTCCGGTTGAACATACTGTCCAAATGACCCTGCATAGGATCGTTTGAATCCATTCATTTTGAGGAGACGTGTTCCGTCACTGAAGCCTGCCTGGACATCTAATTGGTCAAACAGATAATCTCCTTTTCTGTAATCGAAGGAACTGGAAATTTGAGCAGAATCAGGAATAGATTCCATCTTTGGGACTTCTCCGGCCTTGTCAGGTTGGAATGAATGTAAATAAGATGGACCAAACCGAAGGGGAAAATTTGAAAAGGTGCCATCAAAATACAGTGGGCCCGACATCCAATCATGATTCCAGAATAATTGACCATTGACAGATAACAATCCATTCTGTCCACTCCAGTCAAAGGGGAGTATGTTTGGAGAACTGTCTCCCTGGAGTAATCCAATGATCAGAAGTATAGAGGGAGCCCACCGGACAGGTTGACTCATGACAGATATTTTACTACCCCGGGTACGCAGACAGTAAAGATAAATCCATTGGATAACTGATGTACAATTGTGAATCCAATTCCAGACAGATAGATGCCCCAGGTCTGCGGCCAGTCAAATCCAGAACCAATGGGATAACTTAGTGTGGTGAGGGAATCGAAAATAAATGTGAGTAAAAATCCTGTAAGGCCTATTGTTACGATCCGAAAAAATGAAAGTTTTTTCTTGAAAAAAACCGGCCGAAGGAGACCGCCGGCAAGACCCACGATTATCATGGAGATAATTTGGGCAGCTATCAATGGAGGGAACATGAGGCTTGATCCCAGAGGATTCATTGCTGAAAAAATAAATTCACTTACAGCCCCCACAAGTATTCCCCATCGTATTCCCAGAGTTAAACCTGACAAAAAAATAATAACAGTAATTAATTCAACATTGGGGACCAACATAAGAGAATAACCCAACCCAACCGCTAAAGCAGCGAACATGGCTGCCCGTACGAGTTTAGTCAGATTTGTGTTTTCAGCCAAAGATCAAGCCTGGAGAATTTCATTTGATAAAAGAAAAAGTTTGTCTCCCATTTTATTTTTTTGTTTTGCCTTTATATAGTGGTATATATAGATGGTTAACACGGGTAGTCCATTTTCCGTCCTCCACATCTTCTTCGATGAATTTTTTCATCAAATTCATTTGCTTGTCCAGATTGTGAATCAGGTGCAGGAGAAGTGCTTCCGGATTATTTGGTTTCAGGTTATCCCGCCATTCCAACCTCCCTCGATGTGCCAGGGTCATGTGTTCCAGCTTAAGCTGTAGAGATGCTGGGAATCCCTTTATTTTCCCGGTTGCCTCCCGAACAATATCCCTGCTTAGCACAGCGTGTCCCAGAAAATTACCTTCATCGGTGCAATTCGTTTCCAAACCTGCGGATAACTCCTTCAGTTTCCCCACATCATGAAGCAAAATACCCGCCATCAACACATCCTTATCCAAATCAAAACTATCACCTATTGAAGAACCTATTGTTGCCATGGAGAGAATGCTTTCCAATAATCCTGACCTGTAACTGTAATGGGACAAAATCGAGGCTGGATGGATCATTAATTCTTTCTTGTTTTCCCGGTATACAAGGCCCACCAGCCGGCGTAGGTGCCTGTTCTCAATCCCCTTAGCTATCTCCATTAACTCCTGCCACATCTCCTTGGGATCCCGCTTCGAGGCAGGCACTACCAGGACGGGATCAAAACCATATCGGGAATAGGACTGAATCGTTGCCTTATTGATCCGTTTTACTACCAGTTGGAGGCGGTCATGAAAAGATTCCACCACCCCGGCAGCAGCAACGGGATCACCGCTTGTGAACTTGGGTTGATATTCTTCCACCTTGTCCCAGACTTTTGCGCTAATCTGGCCGGTGCGGTCCCGTAAAACTAGGTCCAGGTACAAATCCCCGGTGCGTGTATGTCGCAAATGTTTTTCTACGCAGAGATAAAATCCCTGTATGGTTGCACCTTCTTTGAATTTTTGAATAGGTGTTATCTGTTTCACTGCAGGAGAATTTTCCCCTATCTTCTAACCCATGTCAACATCTCATTTGCACTAATAGAAAATTTCTGTTGTACGAAAAATTACAGGGTAAATTTAACCACGATTTGTCAGAAAATATTACAATAACAAAAGTCAATTATTCCAAACAACGGGATAGAAGGGTACTTCAGTCCTGTCTGAAAAATTGGTTTTCAGATCCAAAAGCATTGAACTTGACTGACCCCCGAATGAGTTATCCCTTCCGTTTTGAAAAATGGGTGAAGCTTTCCTATTCTGAAGGGGAAAAGAAAACCTGGATTCTTCGGGAAAATGAATGGATTGTGGCTTACCTGAGCCTGAGTTTTGTTCCGGAAGAAAATCGGGGACATTTATTTCATTTGTATGTGGACCGAGAACACCGAAAAAGGGGGTATGCCCGAAAACTCATTCATCAAGCTGAATCCTGGGCAAAAGACAGAAACTGTACCCACCTCACTTTAAGAGTTTTCTCCGGAAATGAGCTGGCAATAAAGCTCTACAACTCTCTTGGATTTGAACTGATTTCGAGAAAAGAGAAAGACAATTTAGCCATGGTAAAAACTCTGTTGGACAGTTGAACAAAATATATTTCTATACTTCTGCTTTTCAATCTTTACTCTTTTTCCCCTTCTGATTGGGTACAGGGCAGTCGTCACACTCAGGTTTTTTCTTTACTTGAAAAAACTGTCGTAGAAAATACCACCCGGCATACACCAATGCTAAAAATCCAAGAACAAGAGCAATAACTGTTTGCCATTCCATTAACTGAACCCCAACAATTGTCCTCCCTGATATACACACAGAGATGCTAAATAAGCTAAAGCGGTCATATAAAATATCATAAAAAATGGCCATTTCCAGGAATTAGTCTCGTTCCGTACGATGGCGAATGTTGCCATACACTGGGCAGCATACACAAAGAAAACCATCAGGGACAGAGCTACCAGGGGAGAATATAAAAGTTCTCCTGTCTTGGGATCCTTGTCCTCCTGTAAAGCTTCTGTAAGGAGTATTATATCTTTACCTCCGGCTTCCACGTTGTAAATAGTAGCCAGGGTGCTCACCATTACTTCCCGGGCTGCAAAGGAGGTTATCAACCCGATTCCGATTTTCCAATCGAAACCAAGAGGTTTGATAAAAGGTTCTATGGCATGCCCGATTTTACCGGCATAGCTGTGGTGAATCGGGTTTATATTTTCATTGGGTTTTTCAAGCTTTGGATATGATGCCAGGAACCAGAGTACGATAGAAATTGCCATTATTATTTTTCCCGCGTTAATGACGAATAGTTTACTGCGGAGAATGACCTGCCGTAAAACGGATCTTGTTAACGGGAGGCGGTAAGGCGGCATTTCCATTATGAAGGATGATTGTCCTTTTTGATGAATAAAATAACTGAATATTTTCGCTAAGACCAGTGCAGTGATAGTACCCATCAAATACATTATGACTAGAGTGAGTCCCTGCGCATCGAACAGACCCAGTACTTTTTTATGGGGAATGAAGGCGCCAATCATAAGTGCATAAACAGGAAGACGGGCGCTACAGCTCATGAGCGGCAGAACCAGAATCGTCACCAATCGTTCTTTCCAACTTTCAATAGTTCGGGTTGCCATGATCCCGGGAATAGCGCAGGCATAACCGGTCATCATAGGAAAGACGGACCTGCCGTGGAGACCCATCTTAGTCATGAGACGATCCAGCATAAAAGCAACTCTGGCCATGTATCCGGAATCTTCCAATAGGGTCATGAAAAATACCAGGATCATGATTTGGGGCAGGAATATGAGAATAGAACCCACACCACCAATAATGCCCTCCACGATTAAATCACGAAGTATTCCGATTGGTAAAGCATCCAAAATCCATTCACCGAATACTGCAACTCCCCGAGTGATCCAACCCATAGGTACTGTCGCCCAGGTAAAAATGGATTGAAACATAAAAGTAAGTAGTCCGATAAAAATAAACGGACCAAGAAAAGGATGGGTCAGTATCTTGTCTGCTTTTTCACTGGGGGTAAGACGATCTAAAATTTCTACCTTCAGTTTACCGGCTTTTTTTAAAACGCTATCTAGCCAGCGATACCGGAGGGTTGCTTCCAGGGTTTGGGGCTGGATCCCCTGGTTTTTTAAGTTAGAGATGGAGGTATCCCTTAGTTCCTGCAAATCCTTGATTTGCTTGTCATCCAATTTTACACCGGACACCTGGGAGTGAAGATATCCATCCAGTACTGAATCACGGGTGATGATTCTCAAAGCCTGAGCCCAGGCAAATCTGGGGTTATAACCAAATTCCTTTTTGAAAAATTCCGTAAGATCAGCAAGGAATGAACGTACAGGTCCGCTCAAGGCGAATGGCAGGTCAGGTTTTCCATGAACAGGTTCATTTATTACTCGTACAATAACTTCTTTCAACTCTTCCACACCCCAATTTTTCCGGGCTGACATGTGTAAAACTTCTGCAGTTCCCAATTCCTCACACAATTTTTCTGGAGCCACAGGGTTGCCATTTTGTTTTACGAGGTCCATCATGTTTAAAGCGGCAATTACCGGGATGTTCAGATCCAATAGTTGAGAAGTAAGGTACAGGTTGCGTTCCAGGTTCGATGCGTCAACTACGGAGATAATGACCCGGGGGCGATCAGGTCCGTGCAGCCAGGAAAGAATTTCTTCCGATACAATCCGTTCATCAAAGGATTCGGGGGTCAGGCTGTAGGTGCCGGGCAGATCCAGAACCTGTACCTGGCATTGATCATTTAAAACTGCACGCCCCATTTTCCTTTCTACGGTTATACCGGGATAATTGGACACCTTCTGATTCAACCCCGTAAGAAGGTTAAACAGTGCTGTTTTACCTGAATTTGGATTTCCCATCAAAGCAACCCACTCGCCGGTTTGCTTCTTCATTGGTGATGCTGGAGTCATTTCTTAACCAGGATATTTAGGGCATCTCTCATTCGTAATGACAGATAAAAATCCCGTACCTTGATTTCCACAGGCCCGTTCAATGGTGTTTTCTTGATCATTCGAACCGGAGTGCCAGGGAGAAGTCCCATTTCCACCAGCCTTGATTGGGATATCTGTTCATTCAAATAACCTTCGATTGTGGCAATTTCACCTGTTTCCAACGAAGCAATGGTCACTTGTTCGGACATTTTTCATCCAGACAGTTTCCGAACAACTGGTGTACATGCCGGACGATTTCGAAGCCCATTTCTTTTGCAACCTGTTCTTGTATTTCTTCAATGTCTTCATTCATAAATTCCACGATTTTCCTGCAATCCAAACATACTATATGGTCATGGTGCGCAATTCCCATTTTATTCTCGAACCGGGATCGTCCATCGCCCAGGTCCAGACGGCGGACGAGGTTATTTTTTACAAGGACATCAATGGTGCGGTATACAGTTGCGCGGGATACATTTGTCTGACGTTTCCTTAATGAATTATAAATATCCTCCGCATCCCGATGTTCGTTTGTGGAACAGATCTCATCCCAAACTTCCTGTCTTTGTTGTGTATAGCGCAGGTTTTTCTTGTGGAGAATTTGTTTCAGTTTATCTGTGTTATGCATAATGTCCCTCTATTGAGATTGAGTCTCAAAGAAGTTATGAAAGAAAATAATAAACTAAAAGAAGTTTAGGGGTTAAAAGTACTTTTAAATTTCGGGAAAAAAGTGGGGGATAAGAAATTAAGTTACAGCTGGAGTATCAACTTTTTTCAGGTTTGCATATTTTACAATCAGTTTTTTCTTTAGGCCATCTTTGAAGACTACTCCAACCCGCTGGTTTTCACCTGAACCACTTAAAGCCATTATTTTTCCGATGCCAAAAATGGCATGTTTCACATAATCGCCTACCATGAAATCATCAAATAAAGTAATGCTGCGGGTCACCTTTACCTTTGTTTTCTTTCCTCGATTACTGGTAGTAACTTTCCGCATTAACGCTGAGTTGAAAGATATATTTTCAAGGTATTTTACTGGTATCTCCTTCAAGAAGCGTGATGCCAAGCCCACTGCATATTCCAAGCCCATTTTTCGTCGATTCCTGGCATATAATAAATAGACTTTTTCGATGGCACGGGTTAATCCAACATAAAACAATCGTCTTTCTTCTTCCATTTCTTTCTGGTCATTAAATGCATTGTAGAAAGGAAGCAGTCCGTCTTCGAGCCCAGTAATAAAAATGACGGGAAATTCAAGTCCCTTCGCTGAATGGAGTGTCATCAGTGTTACAGAATTGGTCTCATCATTCCAGTTATCGATATCTGTTAAGAGGGCAACCTCTTCAATAAATTCTCTTATATCGCTTTCTGGCTTTCGTTCTAAAAAAGCATCGATACTGTTCAATAATTCCAGTACATTGTTATATCTTTCATTGTCTTCAGGTGTATTTAAATTTTTGTAATAGTTAAGGACTTTCATTTCATCCACTAATGACCGTGCCAATTCCCCTGCATTGATCTTCTTCAGAAGATCGTTATATTTTTGAATTGTGTCATGGAATTTTGTTAAAGATTGGCATTGTTTGCCTCGTACACCAACCTTGATTCCCTCAGGTAAAATTTCAAATAATTCCTTTTTCACTTTTTCAGCGTAGGTTACACATTTATCCACAGTTTTTAACCCGATTCCCCGGGGAGGGAAGTTGATTATTCTACGAAGGGAGACAGTATCTTTCATGTTCAAGATGAATTTCAAATACGCGTTCATAAAATCGAATACCGCCAACGATAGTATAGGGAATACCCTGTCTCCGAAAACTGTCTTCAAGAGCCCGGGATTGGGCGTTTGTTCGGTATAATACTGCAAAGTCCTGAAACGTTCGCTTGTTCAGGTTTATTTCTTTTTCCAGGGCAGAAACAATTGCATCTGCTTCTTCCATTTCATCCACGGTTTCGAACAATCCAATTTTATCTCCTGCACCATTAGCCGATTCCATTGTTTTCGGTTCTCTGTCCTTGTTTTTTTCAACCACTGCTGTTGCTGCACTTAGGATCTGTTGAGTAGAGCGGTAATTTTTTTCAAGGGTGAACGTGGAACAGCCAGAAAATTTCCTTTTAAAGCCTAGGATATTTTTGATATCTGCCCCCCGCCAACTATAAATTGATTGGTCATCATCGCCTACTACGCATATTTGATGATGGGCTTCTGCCAGTTGGCTCACAAATAAAAACTGAGGCCGATTTGTATCCTGGTACTCATCCACTAAAATATATTTCCATTTCTTTTGGTATTTTTTGAGAATTTCGGGGTGGTGTTTAAATAGTTCCAGGGGAAGGATGAGCAAATCATCAAAATCTGCAGCATTATTTTCTTTTAAGGCTGTCTGGTATGCCTGATAGACTTCTCCTACCATACGATCCAGCTTTGTACGGGCTTTTTGCTGGACAGTAACCGGGGTGATCATTTTATTCTTAAAATAACTGATTTGTGACCGGGCTGCGTTTGGCGTTAACGTATCTTTTGATATAGTTAGATTATTCAGAACAATTTTCATAAGGGCTGTCTGATCTTCTACATCATAAATTGCAAAAGTGTTGGAATACCCCAGATGATGAATTTCTGACCGAAGTAAACGGGCACAAATTGAATGAAAAGTACTGATATCCAATTCCAATTTTTTCATTTTTAATAGTTTTTGGACCCGGGTTTTCATTTCTTTAGCTGCTTTGTTTGTAAAGGTCACTGCTAAAATATTTTCCGGTTTATAGTTACCAGAATCAATCAGGTAGGATATTTTATGGGTTAATACCCGGGTTTTACCGCTACCTGCACCGGCAAAAATAAGGACAGGCCCATTTATTGCTTCTACAGCAGATTGTTGTACTTTATTCAGTTTTATCGATGCCATATTTCTTTTTTTACCTCCGTTTTTTTCGATATTTACGTCTGACTTTCTGGAAAATCTTTTTCGCCCGGTTATGTTCTTCCTTGGTTTTAGAAAAAGTATGATACCCATCTCCGCGGGCAACAAAAAAGAGATAATCGTTTTCATCGGGATATAAAGCCGCGAGGATTGAAGCCTTTCCAGGGTTATTCACAGGACCTGGCGGAAGGCCATCATACAGGTAGGTGTTATACGGTGAATTTATTTTAAGGTCCCTGTTAAGCAGGCGTCGGGGGCTGCCTTTGATGATATATTGGATGGTGGGATCTGCCTGAAGTTTCATCCCGAGTTTTAACCTGTTATGATACACTGCTGAGATTATTGATCTTTCTGTGTCATAAATGGCTTCCCCTTCAATAATAGAAGCCAGGGTTATCATTTCCAATTCACTGAATCCCATTTCATCAGCCCTTGTCCGCAGGTCGTCTGAAATATTTTTTTGGTATTCCTCTATAATTTGAGTGAGGACATTTTCAGGAGAATCATCCTCGTGGAAAAAATACGTATCCGGGAATAAAAATCCTTCTAATGATTTTGAAGGGATACCTGTTTTGCTGACAAATGACCTATTTTTGCAGAGAGTCAGCACTCCTTTTTTATTGAGCCCAAGTTTTGTCTCTAAAGCTTCCGCAATTTTGTCCATTGTCCAACCCTCAAGAAGGGTAACTTTTTTTAATACGGGCTTTCCTTCGATCAATTGACGGATTATTTGGTAATTATTTTTAGGGTCCAGGAGTGTGAATTTACCAGCGGGGATATTTGTTTCGTGCCCAAGTATTTTCACTGCCATCAAAAATGTTCTTTCGTTGGTAAGGATTTTCTGTTCTTTCAATTTACTGCCTATTGCTGCAAGGGAAGCTCCTTTTGAAATTTCAACTTGTGTTGTTTCAAAGGGGTTATCCTGGGGCCAGAATACTATTGTTCCATGAAAAGCAAAGATACTTACAACAATTGTCCCTAAGAGTAAGAGTGCAGGTTTGCCCAAATGATGGTTAAGAAAAGGAAAAAGACCCATTTTAGCGGGCGGAATTTAAAAATTGATCAGACTAAAGTCAACTAATAGAGTTCAGATAAATTAATTGAAATAAAAAATAAAAAAGAGTATTCTATCAATCCAATTGTTTAAAAACTGTTGGTTCACCTCTTTTCACTACAGTAACTTTTCTCAGTTTATGAATAAGAAAAAAGAAGAGAAAACTATACATTTATTTGAAGGCTGGACATTTTCAAAAAAGAACTATGTTTTGGGTGGAATCGGCTTGGCAACGATTATTTTTGGTTATGTCATTATGGCCTCAGGGACTGTAAATAGTTTTCGAAGCTTGACTCTTGCACCCATTATGCTCTTCATTGGATACCTGATTATCATTCCGATTGCATTAATTTACCGGGATAAAAAGAAAAAGTAATTTTTGGGATCGTAGTTCAGTTGGTTAGAACGCCGGCCTGTCAAGCCGGAGGTCGCGAGTTCGAATCTCGTCGATCCCGCTCCTCTTAAACCCCGTTTATCGTCGAGAGATCGGGGTTTTTTATTGCCCTGTTTTGACTTTTTGAAATGGACAGAAATGGACAGAAATAGCCAGTTTTTCCACAACTACCGTTCATATACCGGCTTTTTTTTAATGAGTTTACTCGGCGAGCGCTGTTATAGAGTAGTTTAATTTTGGGTAATAAAAAAGGCCTCCGAGTTACCAGATGCCTGTTATTATATCCTTTCAGCCTGTTAGATTAAATCATCCAGGCCATCTACTGCAGCTTTGTAGTTATCATCTATCAAATCAACATAATATTTTTCAGTTGTTCTAACTGAAAGGTGCCCTAACAGTTTAGAGACAGTATAAATGTCTGCCTTTTTATTCTGGATTAGTAAAGAGCCAAACGTCTTTCGAAGAGAATGTGTATTCGCTCCTTTTATTTTAGCTGTTTTGTAGTATTTGGCAATTTTGTGCGTGATAAAATCCGGTCTGAAATTAAATGGAGTATCAGGATTCTCTCCTCTGATTTCTTTGAATATTTTATGGAGAGTATTATTCATAGGAATATATCGGCGGGTTTGTCTTTTAATTCCATGAATCAATATATTTCTTTCCTTAAAGTTCACATTGTCCCAGGTAAACAACGGTGGAAGAAGTTCATTCCTCCTGGCACCGGTATGAAGATAAGCTGTCACCAATCGAAGAAAGACAATATTGCCATCATCTTTTATTATTGTTAAAAGCTTCTCTACCTCCTCTATTCTAAGAAATCTTACAGTCACTTCTTCAATCTTAGGAAGTGTAATACCTTTTACAGGGTTCTTCTTCAATAATCCCCACTCTATAGCCTTGTAGAATACAGCACGTAGACATCGGCATTCAATTGAGACTGTAGCTGGACTAATACCTTGTTTAAGTCTGGTTTCCTTAAACCGCTCAATAGTGTTAAAAGTGATCTTTTCTGCAGGGATATCCCCTTCAAGAAACGATTCTAAATTTTTCAGTATAATTCTTTCTCTGTCTACAGTTTTAGATGATTTATTCCTTTTAGAATATTTCACATACTTTAACTTCAGTTGAGACCAATATATCTTTCTAAGGTTTGGGTTCCTCTTTCCGATACTGCCATAGGCTACATCCTTTTCAA
>JYMV01024960.1_pt1 | contig 54672 bp, 41 predicted proteins | sample 338911 | NCBI WGS metagenome assembly JYMV01 (sample SAMN03354496, study PRJNA234377) | hydrothermal vent metagenome | biome: Deep sea; feature: Hydrothermal plumes at the Eastern Lau Spreading Center, Western Pacific Ocean; material: Seawater | place: Tonga | collected 2009 | depth 2000 m m | reverse complement strand
CTACAGTTATCATTATTGCCATGGTGTCTATTCTTCCTTGGTCATACTGGGTTTTACGTCCATTGGAGGATCGTTTTACTATCCCTGAAAAGTTACCGGACCGAGTTGATGGAGTTATTGTTCTTGCGGGTGCAGAAGATATATCTGTCACCGCAGCCCACGGCCAACCTTCACTTCATGGCGGTGGAGAACGGTTGACTACCTTTGCTTGGTTGGCAAATGTTTATCCTGATGCGATTTTATTGTTTTCAGGTGGATCGGGGTCTTTAATCGATCAGAAACATAAGTCTGCTGACACGGCTCGTAAGATTTTCTATCAGATCGGTCTAAACCCAAAGCGTGTTAAATTTGAGTCAGATTCTAAAAATACTGCCGAAAGTGCTTTTAAAGCTTATCAGTTAATCCAACCGCAGTTAGGTCAAAATTGGATATTAGTTACCTCAGCCTATCATATGCCACGTTCAGTCGGGCTTTTTAGAAAGGTTGGTTGGGATGTGATTCCTTACCCAGTTGATTTTAATACAACCAAGAACTTTAATTTAAAGTTTGACCTTAGAGAAATTGGAAGGTTTTCTAATGGAATACGTGAATGGATTGGGCTATTGGTGTATAGGGTATCCGGTAAAACATTGGCATTTTTTCCTGGTCCGCACTTCTAAAATAACTTTTAGGTCAAAGTACCTTGCTATGTACTGTTTTTAGAGGGGGTCTTTTTTAATAAGTAAAGTATGATTTTAATTCAGACAACCTTAGTTTTATAAAAAAAGAGAATAAGGTCCCGAGAAATATTGTTCCAGTTGTTAGAAGTAGAATCTTTGCAATGGTCATGGCAGTTTCATGAAAAAACAAGATTAGAACTAGCATTGAGAGCACACCTCCTGCAAGAATCCAGATATAAAAATATTCTGACCGCGCTAGTTGATACGAAAAGATAACATTTGCTAATCCGAGTATAGCCATAGCAATCCCTATTATTTGAAGTAATGGGGCGGCTTCCTTGTACTTACTTCCAAAAAGCAAGTCGATGATTTGTTCGGGCCAATAAAAAAAGAGCAAGGCGACACCCCCGGCTAATATTGTAGTTAACCCAAAGCTTACCCAAAATATATATTTTTTTTCTTCACCGATGGCGTGGCTTTTTGCGGCAGAAGGGAAGAGAACTACAAGCAGGGTGCTAGGAAGTATAAACGCGACTCTTCCTAAAATCGCACCCACTGAATAAAGACCGGCCTCTTCGGGGGTGCAATAATGACGGACCAAAACAGTGTCGAGATTTCCTAGCGTCATGACCATAGATGTAGAAAGAAATACAGGCAAAGCGTAACGTCCCATCTCACCAAACAAGTTGGATGGTATGTCCTCTTGCGTTACTTTAAATAAGTCTTTTAATCCCCAAAACCCATAAATTGTTGCCACTATAGAACCAATAATTAGTGTCAAGAAAGCACCATTTACTCCTCCACCTATAAGGGCGACCAAAATCAAAGCCCCAAGAAAACGAGTCACAGCGTTGCTAACAGAACAAAAACCAAAAATAGTAAAACGGTGTAACCCTTCTAAAACCCCAGAAAGAATGGGAGAAAAAAGAGAAATGCAAACAAAAGTTAACATTAAAACCACAGGAAGTGAGGCTTCAAGGTGGAGATAGTTTTTAATCGAAGGGATTGCTAGAAAGGCTAAACAGAGTAGGGCGCTACTAATAAAGAACATTCCCCTCAGTGACTTTATTAGAAGTGTTTTTATTTGACCTATCCCAGAGACAGACATTTTTGCAATATATCGAGATAAGACTATGTGGAAAATATTAATAGGCGAAGAAGTGATTGCCGCTAGAGAAAGAAGAGAATTGAATATCCCGTAATTTGTGGATGTTAGGGCTCGACCGACCACCAACTGAAAAAAATAATTAAAGACGTTGGCAGAGTTAAGGAATATAAGAATGAGCAAATTATTTTTAATAAACTCACGAAGTTGAGAGCTTTTCATCTGTGGAGTTGGAAATGTTAGATTTTGAAAGGTTTGTGCTGAGTTTTGAAAATATTCTTAACTTTTAAGAAAATTCCCATAACTAATAGATAGAACCCAATAATAGCAAATTGTTCGGCGATAGAATCTAAGTGGAAAATGCGAAACAAAGTAACGGGAATTAAACACACGAAAAAACCGGAAATATATTGGGTGACTTCTTCAGCATAAATTGTTTTTGCTAAGCGGGGCCACTTCTTTTCGATTTTTGGTTGTACGCCCTTTATCCAATGGTTCCAAACTAGAACCATTGCCAGGCTGCCAAAACTTAAAATATTAAAGAAACTATAGATGCTGATTCCGTACAATAGAGCAAGAGTGCCTATTAAATATACCCCTCCAGCCAAAGTAAGCCAAAAGAGACCTGGCTTTATCTGATATTTGAGTAGATATTTGTTGGCACATTTTCTTACTACGTAAGTCTTTTCTTTAAATGCTCCCCATTTTGTTAGCCACCAATCCGTATTCCATAACCATCGAATAGCTGCTAGTGATCCTAAAATAAAAAATATTGTGCGGAAAAAGTCTTCCCATAGATTTTTGTCTGTAACCGAAATTGAGTTTGCCTTTTTCAGGACTGATTCCTGACCAAAGATTGTTTGGGGTGTAAACTTTTGTGCAAGTACAGATATGGTTTTAAGATAGGGGTGATCTGGGAAACGGAACCTCTGCGTATTTAAAGTAGTTGCGTCAATAGAGTGAATACCCAAATCCAGCCAATGTTTTCTGGAGATAATTTCTTCGGCCGTTAAGTTCATTACGGAAACGGGAAATATTTGTTTACCTTGAACCTCCATTAAAGGAAAACTTATCCAATCAGGCGACATATCAATGGCTTCAGATTCAGTTACAAGTATAGGTTGAAACAGAGCCATTTTACGGAGAACAAGTTTGAAGGGATGTTCTTCATAAAGTTTAAAGAGAAGTTTTAATTTGGTAATATTTTTTTTCGGTAAATTTAGTCGAACTGACTGATTTGGAATTGCAGAAATAGATTTTAGCCGGTGTTTACCTATAAAGGGGATAATTTGCATAGAAGATACCATTTCGACACCCTTAGAAATTTCTATGTAAAAAAGTGTATCTTCCTCTAAATATGCTTCTACAGGCCAATCGATTTCAATCCATTTTCCCTTACCCTCTAACTCAAGCCCATTCACCATGGAGCGCCAATGACTAAAAGGTTTCTTTGTTTGAATTGTAATACCTCTTGAACTAATAGGGGTATTATTATCAAAGTTTTCAAAAGAGAAAAGAGAATTGATTTGAATACGTTCAAATTTTGGGTCATTTGTTTTTCGGTTTATAAATGGTCCGCCCCATCGCCTTGAGGCCTTCGTGTCAGCTGCAAAAATGGATTGAATTTCGCTGTCATTTCGAGTGATTTTTTTTGCACGTTGTAAACGAAAGCCACTCTTCAGGTTTGGATTAGTAGGTCTAAACAACAAACCAATACTTTCCAGGTTGGTGTCAATATTGGTGATGTTGATGCCTTCGGGAAACTTAATAATGAGTCGTTTGGTATTTCTGGATAAAACTTGGGTCTGCAGAGTGTGATTGAAGATGGGTGTGCTTTTATTAGAAAATTTTGGCTGCTTTTTTTCGTTTTCAAAAAATGAGATCGCTGTCTGACTTCTGCCTATAAATGAGATAGATTCGACCGGTCGCATGCGAGTAATCTCTTTCAACGACCCCGGAAAAAATATGATTACTTCGTTCAAATATGTAACTTTTTTATTCTCATAGGCTTGTCGAATAAAATTCCCAATTCTATACCTGAGAACAGTTTTACCTTGAGCTTTGAAAAAAATAGGATTAAGAGGCAATCCGAAGTAAGTATCAAAGGGATTACCTCCGTGCAGAACATACGTAGGTTCTGAAGGATTGGAGAGATTTTTTATAGTATGTGATACTCGGAAATTACAAGCAATTTTTTTTAGGGCATTCTTGTCGACGTTATCATTAATAATCAAGTCAATGGCTTCAATAGATTGAAGATCCTTATGAAACGGGCGTTGAAATACAGTGCGGTGTCTATCTTTGGAGAAGCGCCAAATGGGACTATGGTTTAGGCCGAGCGTGCGTTGAATCAAATACAAAATATCCTTTTTCTTCCAGATGGCAGAGGAAATATTCAAAGTTTCTTTGGGAAAGTGGTTCTCAAAAATAAACACCTTTTTTTGCGAGAGATTTTTTTTGTTTATAGGAAAAGGTTTTGTTTTCAAACCTGCTAATTTCACAGAAGGTAAGATTGGGTTGTCTAAAAACAGATCTTGGTAGTCAATTTGAATTTCATCCAGCTTGTCCAGCGGACTTTTTTTTATGACATTATTTTGCTTCAGTGGGATTTTTACAGATTGACTCTTACCACCAGGTTTCCAAATATATTTCCCATTATTAAATATCCATGCTGAATTTTTTGGCATAGACACTTCGTTTTCTTTAGGCCATGTTAAATCACTGGGAGTAAAGTTCATCAAGTTAGTTTTGTCTTTTGCAGAAACCTTTGCTTTGAAATGGTATTTCTCGAAGTTAATTTCATTAACTTTTAGTTTGTTTTTTTCCAGGTTCAATTTATTTTTGGCGGAAGTTCCATTAGCGACGATAAAAAGAAAAGCGATAATCACAAAAATAAGATTCTTATAATTTTTCTTTAGCAATTTATGGTGGTTATTTTTTTGTTGTAAGAAACTCATCATTAAAAAGTTGGTTGTAGGCTTGAGATTCTAAAAAGTTCCGGGTGTTCAGAGATTTTTTCTAAAAAACTAGCTTTTAGTCCGTATTTTTTTACAATATTTTGGTTTGTCAACGGATTCTTTTTTGTTAAATTCTGAACACCCGCAAAAGAATGACTAGAAAATAAAAACAACCCCAGAGTTATAATCGCGACTAAATTTTTTTTATCACGTGTTTTAATTAATCGGATGATACAAAGTCTGCAAGGATTAGCTTAGGGGTGACCGCTAGAAGATCGCTTTAAGATCATAAATTGATCGTTATCATAGATTGTTTCAAAAAATTTCTTAGCCGTGTCTACGAGGTGAAGAAATCTTTCTTCAAAGTTTTTCGCGTTACTGCATTTACCTTCAACCCAGTGACAACTTATTAAATATCCATTTTCGGAAATAAACCAAGGTTTTTTTAAATCTAAAATAACATAATCCGCTAATTTTTTATCGTGTAAAATTTCTTCCAACTCGCCACTTCGTATATATTTCAAAAATCCACCCCAGGTTTTCATTGAAGAGTCGACTACAGTGGCGGGATTGATAACACCATCTGGAAACGAAAATATGTTTTTCCGCTGAACTAGGTACCCAAAGTTTATAGAGTTTTGGACAGAGAGGATAATATTTGGGTCGGAGGGAATAAATTTTATAATTTTAGATTTAATCCATTCGTTTCTTTCTTCTGGTTTGTAAGTACTACTATAGTTTAATCTAGATTCTTTAAGATAGAAATGCCTTCCAATAGGAGAAGGTGAGATAAGGATATGGAGGGAAAAAAGACATAATAAAATGACTGGGGTAAAAATTTGCATGGAGAATTTTAATTTCTTCCAATACTGCTGAGCCGTTGGTAATCCTTCTGCAAAAGCTATGATCATTGGAGCGATTAGTCCTGCAGTATAATGATTGGAATATCCATAATAGAGCTTGTTTGGAAAAAAAAGATTGATAGCTAGAATGGGAAATAAAACTAGTAGGGTTCTTGGTTTTAAAAATGAAATAAAACCAAGCGCTCCGAAAATATAAATAAGATACTTAATTTTGTCGGGGTTAGTAAGAATTTCCCAAAAAATATGATGAAGGTTGCTAGCAATAAAAATAATTGTCTGGACTTCATTTTTGGAAATTAAGGCAAATGGTGTTTGCAATGGTTGAAGAGAAGACAAAGGATCCATCAAAGGTGCCATGCTGAAATATCTTAGAAAATAATGAGTGGCAAAATAGAAATAAATTATTCCAAAAGCAAACAAAAACATTCCGGCGGCCCATTTTTTTCTACTTAAGATAAGAAATATTCCGCAAAAGGCAACTTGTAATGCGAAAATCTCTTTAACGAGGGCAAGCAATACAGCTAGGGTAATTGCTAGACCTATTTTCCCTTGACGTTCTAAAAAAAAGAATCCAAATAATAGTGGTATCGCAAGGTGGTCTATGTGAAAGTCAAATAGAGCGATATACCAGAGAGGAAAATATAATGAAAAAGCAATGGCGGGGATAGATCCGTAATGTTTATATAAACCAATAACTGGAAGCGCAAGTAGAGATGATTGGGTAACCAGAAGAAAAGCTGGAAAGAGAGATGGGGAAATTTGATAAGGTAACGAAAAAAAGAAGTTAAGTGGTTGTACATGGCTTAAAAAAATTCTTTGCCATTGCCCAAGACTAATCATGTAAAAATTATTCAGGGAAACGCCTAAATCAAAATAAGTTGAATTTAGGTTGTGGTATTTCAGTACTGACATTACTGAAAAAATGCTGGTTAACAAAAACCAAAGAAACCAACCTTTCTTAGTATTTATGGCAATTGTCATAGTGTGGTTTTTTAGATAGCAAAGGAATTATAGTTCTAAAAGAGTTGTAAAAACGGGGGGCTTATTTTTTTTGTGGTTTCCTGCTTCTATTTAGAGCGACTAGAGTTACCGCGTCAATAATTTTTTCAGTGTCAATAAGGGGCTCTATTTTTTCCATTAAAAACCATTTAAATTCCTTATGGCCCAATTCTGGATTACTTGGGTGTTCTGAAGGGTAACATGCTATAAAAACTTGAATCAAAGCCCCAATAGTGCTGAGAAAAGGAGCAATTACCCCTAGACTGTGAAGGTTTTTAGATTTGTAAAGCATTCCGACTTCTTCTAAAAGCTCTCTTCTAGCCGCATTTTCTGGAGACTCTCCTTTTTCGATGAAGCCCCCTGGTAACTCCCAGTTATCCTGATCTATGGGGTGTCTAAAAATTTTCAGTAAACCAAATTTATTTTCTTGAACTGGCAAAACCCCAACACCGAAAACTATTTTATCGGTTTTTATTTTAGGAGAAATAGTTAAATAGTCTTTGGTGGTGGGTTGGCCTTTTTGATCTAAGTTGTCAAAAAAAAACAGAATAAAAATTATTTTCACAGACCTGTTTTCTTTTGGTTAAAGTAATAGCGTCATCAGTCATTATTCTTATCTACAAGTAAAAAGTTTGAATTATATGTTTCCATATCTACTATTTTTAATCATCCGATAACCTTTTATTAATTCAATTATTCCCGCATCTAATGATTTGTCTAGTTTAAATCCGGAACCTTCTATTTTTTTGTTAGAGACAATATAATTTCGTTGGTCAGGGTCTTTTCCAATAGCCGCTTCTTGGAAAATAAAGTCAGGCACGTGTTTTTGAATAGCGTTACACAGCTCTTTTTTTGATAGATTGGCTTCAGAAAGGCCTACATTGAAAACTTCACCTCTCATCTTGTCATAATTTTCAATGGAGTGTAAAAAAGCCTTAGTTACATCTCTCACATGAATAAAATTTCTTTTGAAGTGGCTTTCAAATAAAATGAGAAACCGATCATTAGTGGCGCGGTAAGTGAAGTCGTTGACCAAAAGATCGATTCGCATTCGAGGTGACATGCCGAACACAGTGGCCAAGCGAAAGCTGATTGAATTTTTTCGCATCATCAAAGCTTTTTCTACAGCGACCTTTTCTTTAGCATAACTTGAAATAGGACGAAGTTCGGATTCTTCGGTGCAGTAATTATTTTCGTCACCTGTTCCGTAGGCACTATTTGTTGTCGGCATCAAAATACATTGTTGATCTCCGACAAGGTCAAATAGCTCGAGCATCGAGTCATGATTAATAGTTTTAGCTCCAACGGGGTCACGATCGCAAATCGGGGTCCCAACAAGCGCTGCTAAAGGGATTATAATTTCAGCTTCTTTTAAAAGGGGTGTAAGGTCGCTTTTTAATCGTACATCTCCTCGTACTAACTTGAAGTTAGTATCATGGCAAATATGGGCTAGGCTATTTTGGTTATACATAAAGTTATCAAGAACTGTGACTTCATGCCCTGCTCGCAGAAGCTCAGGTGCTAAGGTAGACCCTAGATAGCCAGCACCTCCAGTGACCAGAATTTTATGTCCCATAGCTTATCCCATCCTTAGAAAGTGCCGCAATGGCGAGAAAGAACTTTGGCGGCGCGATTATAATCTTGCGGTAAACCAATATCGATAAATGTTGTTTTGCTGAGAAATCCTGCTACGCGCTTTTTATTTTTAAATAGTTCAGGCAAGAGTTCACCTTCTAAAGAAAATTTTGTTGAGGTATTCCCTTTATATGCATTCAAAAGGTTTCGTGCAATAATATAGACTCCGCCATTAACCAAGAGATTTTTTGAATTACCTGGATTTGTTTCGATTGATGTTATCCAACCTTCTTTATCCTGTCGTATTTCGCCAAATCTATTATGTTCAGAAACCTCAACTAAAGATAGAGTCATGTCAGCTCTTGATTCTAAATGGTGTTTTAAAAGGCTATTTCTGTCCACAGCAAAAAACGTGTCACCATTTAACGCGAGAAAAGGCCCATTCGACTCAAGTTTGTCCACAGAAACGAGCAATCCACCTCCAGTTCCTAGCGGCTCTGGTTCCACACTGTAGCTTACGTCTGCACTTTTGTATTTCGTCCCAAAGTATTCGCGGATTGCATTATGTTTGTAACCAACCGATAAGATAAAACGTGTAATACCCTGAGCTTCCCAATAGCCAAGCAGGTATTCCAGAAAAGGCCTACCTCCAATTGGGGCAAGCGGTTTTGGTAGATCAGGAACAACTGGCCGTAGTCGAGTGCCCAAACCTCCTGCAAGGATTATAGCTTCCATTTTTTGTTTGGTAATTATAAGTGGGACACAAAAATTTCCCTAACGAACAGCACCATCAAGAACTTCCCATAACTTTTCAATTTGTAGCCTGATGTCCACTGGATGATTGCCTACAAAAAATCCATGGTCATGTGCAATGTTTGCATTAATTATGTCTCCTACGGTTTCATAGTCAAAGTAGCGGATCACATCATGTCGCAGAAAACAACCACCTGTTATCATGCGAAATTCAATTCCATTTTCTCTTAGGGCCTTGATTACTCGAGACCGATCACTGGAATAACTAGGGTTGAGAACAATTGTGAATGAAAACCAACTACTAGACCCGTTTTCTTTTTGAATTATAAATCGTTCATCTTGACCAAACAAGTCAACAAAGACCTTAGCGTTTTGTTTTCGGATTGCTAATAGAGAATCTAGTTTTTTCAACTGCTCGATGCCTAACGCCCCACTTAACTCTAAGGGGCGGGCGTTATAACCTGGAAGAATAAAGCGATATGCTTCGTAAAAATCGTTGCTATTTTTGTTGTAAATCGAAGAATCTGGGGGTATATCTCGAGTCCATCCATGTGCTCTGAGAGACTTGGCAAGGTGGTAAATCTCCTCGTCTTTAGCGACGATTATGCCACCTTCCATTGTAGAAATGTGATGTGAGAAAAAAGTACTGAATGTCCCAATGTCGCCAAAAGTTCCACAGAGTTTTCCGTTTAGTAAGGCGCCCATAGATTCACAATTATCTTCGAACAGATATAATTCATGCTTGTCGCAGAAGGTTCGTAGGATATCTAGTGCACATGGATTGCCAAGTATACTTACCGCAACTACCATACGAGTTTTGGGCGTTAATGCTTCTTCAAGTCGCGAGACATCCATATTTAAGGTATCTAGTTCCACATCCAGAAATTTTAATTTTAGGCCTAATTGTTGTAATGGATAATAGGTTGTCGCCCATGAAATGGAGGGCACGATAACCTCGTCGCCACGTTCCAGAGGGCGTTCCTTTTTATAAAAAAATGCAGAGAGAGCTATTAAATTAGCCATTGAGCCAGAACTTACCATGAGAGCATTTGGGACCCTAAATTTATAAGCAAAGGCCGTTTCAAATTCTTTTACACTATCACCCATGGTGAATCGTCCTTTTTCTAATACTTGTTGAAAGACAGCGGCTTCTTCTTTATTCCAAGAATTTGAGCTTAATGGATATAGCATTGATTTCCTCAAAGGTGGTTCTTTAAAATTTTTAAAGACTCGGTCAAAAAGGACCCTTAAATTTATTTTCGTAACTATAGAATTTTTCTTTGGTCAAGTTGGCAGGTTTAAGGTCTAATTTACTTTCCACTTGTCGAACGATATTAATGGCATTTGGATAAAACTTATTTTCAAGAGGTCTTGTGGCGGGGCACGGAGTAGCACTAAACCCCAAGCGGACAACGGGGGATTTAAGTTTGTTAAAACAAAACTCTGAAACACGAGCGGATACTTCAGCGCTGAACCCACAATTAATCCAATCATAATCAACGATGATACAGTAGCCTGTTTTGTTTACCGACTCGTATATTGTTCCATAGTTGAGTGGGGCTATGGTGCGAGGATCAATTACCTCTATCTTTTTTCTATGGAATTTATTAATAACTTCGGCAGCTCTTAAAGCTTCAACATTCATCCAGGAAGTTGCTACCACCGTCAGATCGGTCCCCTCTTGCAATACAGCGGGTTCCCCTAATGGAACAAAAGCTTCAGGGGAAACATCTACTTTATCAACAATGTCATATAGCCATCGGTGTTCTAGACAAATAACAGGATTGTCGTCACGGATAGCAGATGCTAGAAGTCCTTTGGCATCAAAAGGCGTAGTAGGCATTATTACTTTGAGGCCGGGTACATGGGCAAAAAATGAATGCAGGCTTTTGCTGTGTTGGGCCGATTGTCCCCATCCTCGACCAATGATCGCACGAATAACAATTGGTATTTTCAATTGACCTCCAGTCATGTAACGGAAGTTGGAAATCATATTCACAATCTGATTCATCGCGAGCATTAAAAAATCAACGCGGATATGAATATGAATTGGACGCATCCCGTTGATTGCTGAGCCAAGGGCAAAACCAGTCATAGCATCTTCAGACAGTGGGGTACCAAAACAACGATCGGAACCAAATTTTTCGACTAAACCAACGGTGCTTCCAAAGATTCGTTTATGGTCGGAAACATCTAACCCATAAGTAAAAACACTCGAGTCTCGTTCCATTTCCTGTGTCATGGCTAGATTAAGAGCTTCTCGATAGCTAATAGTTTTTATCATGCGTAGACATCCTGATATAAATCTGTTTCAGGAGGGAATGGTGCTTGGCTTGCCAGTGCTATGCTTTTTTCGATTTGTTCTATAGTCGTATTTTCTATTTCTTGAATAGAACTTTCTTTTAAACCATATTTAATTAACTTTGCTCGTTGTAAGTTGACGGGGTCCACCTTACGCCAGAGTTCAAACTCCTCTCGTGAACGATAGCCAGAATGAAAATCTTCGTTGATTCCAACATGTTCAAGGTAACGATAATATTTAAAATGAAAAAAAACGGGGCCACCTTTTTCATGAATATGGGAGATTCCTTTGGCGGTAAGTTCTGCTATTACTTCCGGATCAGTAGATTTGCTTTGTATGACATGACAATCAAATTGATTAACTATATCTGTGATAGATCGGTAGCCTTGTCTTTCAGATGTTTTGGAATGGATAGCTAGACCGTTATCTTCGCAAATGAACATGAGAGGAAGTTTTTTCAGACAAGCAAAATTGAGGCTTTCCCAAAAAACTCCTTCATCAGTAGCGCCATCTCCAAAAAAAACGGCAGTGAGTCGTCCATTATTTTTTTGTTGATTGACAAAGGCACAACCCAAAGAAAGTGGTATTGTTGTCCCAACTATCGCTGAGGAGCCCATGAACCCGCTTTCAGGAGCTGAAAGATGCATAGAACCGGCTTTTCCTCGGGATTCTCCTGTTACTCTGCCAAACATTTCCCCAAAGAAACGATCTGTATTACCACTTTTAGCAAGATATATCCCATGGTTTCTATAGGTTCCAAAAACCTGGTCATCCGATTTGAGTAAATAAATCACACCAGCGACAATGGCTTCCAGACCGATACACAGGTGAACCGGTGTTTTGAGCTTGTCGCTAGGGTAGTGAACCCTAATTTTTTCCTCGCACATTCGGATTAGGTGCATAGTCTGGTACAGTGCGATGTTTTTATCTCTCATACAGGACTCTATTAATGGGGACTCAATACTCAGAATGAATTGAAGGTTCGGCATTGAACTTCTTCATCAGCTTTTTCTCGCCAGTATTCTAATAAATTGATCATACTTTCTTCAAAAGAATACTGTGGCTTCCATCCAGTTTCATTGGAAAATTTTTCTATACAAGGAATTTGCAGAGTGACGTCGGCAGGCCTAAGTAGATTTGGGTCGCAACGAATTTTAATGTTAGCTTTACTTAAAGTGATCAGTTGGTCGAGAAAATCACTTACTTTCATTACAGTGTTTCCACCAATATTGTATGCCTCTCCTGGGCGACAATGCAGGATGGTAAGCCAATAGGCGTGCATTGCATCTCGCACATCAATGATAGTTCGAACGGAATCGAGGTTACCGTGGGACAATTCTTTTTGAAGATCGCGCTCAATCCAAGCCACCTGCTTCGCGAAAGAACTAGCAAAGAGGTCTGAGCGTCGGGGATTTAAATATGTAAACATACGGGTACGAATTATGCGCATTTGGTAACTAGCGTAGTAACTCCAGCCCAAAAGATCCTGAGCAGCTTTAGAAACGGCATAAGGGCTTACAGGTCTTAACGGTGCGTTTTCTTTAATCGGCACGTCATTTGGATCGATTTGACCGTAAACCTCGGAGGAACTGCAAAGTTGAATAATTGGATCAAGCTGAGTTGTTCTAATAGCTTCGAATAGATTACTTGTTCCGAGAATATTATTACTTAAATAAGTATTTGGAGTTAGAAATGAGGCGCGAACATTGGCAAAGGCAGCTAAATGAAATATTGCGTCTGGACGAACCTTGTCTAGAACTGAGAACACCGATCCAAAATCCATCAAATCAGCTTCATGTCGAACTATTTTATTTCCTAGGGTTTTCAAGTTGAGACGAGTACTCCTAGAATAGGCAAGACCGTGAATCTCGACTTCGGGGTGGTTATTGGCTATGTATTCGGCAAGGTGACTGCCTCCAGATCCGGCAATTCCTGTTATCAGTACTTTTGTTATTTTCATCAGGATTTTTAGATTGTGATATTTCTCTTACACATGTATTAAGATTATCGAATCAAAAATTTAATATTGGATCTCAATGTTTAATTTCCTTCCCTTAGGCATCTTATTTAAATCCATTAGGTTCGTAGACCACAATTTTGCTACCCACATTATCGAAGTGAAAGACAACATGGACTAGACTTTTGAGACGTTCTAGAATTTTGTTGTGATTTTCTGGTTCAGCAAAAAATAGGATAAAGCCCCCTCCTCCGGCTCCAAGGATTTTACCACCTATGGCACCCGCTTTGATTCCTGCCTCATAGATTTCATCTATTTTAGGGGTTGAAACTTTAACGGATAAGCTACGTTTCAGTTTCCATGATTCGTGCATTAATTTACCGAAATCTATAATTGGAGTTGAGGGGTTTTGCAAAATAGACATTCCCTCATCTACCATTTCTTTTATCTGAGTAAGTTCCTGAAAATGGTTTGAGAAGTTGGATACTTTATCGCGGGCAATGTCTGAAGAAAATCGGGAAATACCGGTAAAAAAAAGTAACATGTGGCTTTGCAGTTTCCCTAATAGGTCTTTATTTATGATTGCTGGTGAAATATTAAAGGAGTCATCTGGGTAAAAATCAATCCTGTTAAAGCCACCGAAGGCTGCTAGCACCTGATCCTGACTTCCGACAGTTTCTTTCAGTACTTTCTGCTCTAAGTAGATGGCTTGTTTAGCTAAATCTTGCTTTGATATTTGTAGGCCCTTAAGTGCATTAAGCACATTTATCAGACCGACAGTGAAGGAAGAACTCGAACCTAGGCCAGAGCGTGCTGGGAGATCGGCGTCGTGATGAATTTCAAGCCCAGCGCTGATGCTAAGATTAGAAAGGACTGCTCGGACAACTGGATGTTGGATTTCGTCAGTTGTTTTTACTGATTCGATTTTGGAATAAACAATGCGATGCTTGTGCTCAAAAAAGGGCGGCAGGTGACGGCAGCTAATATAACAATATTTATCGATGGTCGTGGCCAGAACACTGCCACCATTCTCATGGTACCACTCTGGGTAATCGGTTCCACCACCAAAAAGGGAAATTCTAAATGGAGTTTTGCTAATGATCATTTAATTAATAAGTGTATTAGACTTATACCAATCTATAGTTTTTTGGGCGCCTTTTTTTAGAGACAGTTTGGGTTGCCATCCAAATAAATGTTTAACCTTTGAGCAGTCCAGCGCTAATTTTGTTTTTATGCTCGGTTTGGATTTATCGTATGTCATCTTAATATTTTTTTTGCAGTTTCAATTATCTTAGTAGTTAAACTAGTAATAGGGATAGAAGATCCGTATCCAATATTTACTAGATAAAAAGGCGCATCTTGTTTTTCAATTGCTAATCTCACAAAACCCACTAGATCAGTTATATAAAGTAAATCCCTCTCTTCAGAACCGTCACACTATAAAGTTATTTCAGCATTTTTGCAGTTTAGAATCTTAATTTACTGCAGCTCCGAAGACATGGGAACGTTCAAGGTCGAGCTTGTCATAATGACCATAAATATTCGAGTGTCGGATAGCTGTGTATCTAGTAGGTCCGATATTAGCAAAAAATTCAGCAATTTTTTTGAGGTGAACGTTGTGGTCCATCCTGCACCAAAGTAATTTAAATCTATGTCTGTATCGGCCTTAAACGCTGTTTCCTTTAAGGGGATCGACCCCGAGGGGAACATGGTACTACAGGCAAAAAAATATAAAATGTGGAACATTTACTTCCTGAGCAGCCTTAAAAAAACAAAGAGTTTATGATGACATGATCAGTCACGTGGTTATGAGGCCTAGTTACAATATCTTTGGTCCTGAAGCGGTAGCAACTTGGATTATTATATCGACCTCTTTGAGGATTTTTTGAACATCCTTTGATTGAGTTAGATCGGCTTGAATCCACTTGAAATCATTCTCATTAAAGGGGACCAGTGATTTTCCACTGTGAGTTATTTGAAATATTCTCGAATATGTTTTGCCCTATAAATTCAGTCGCTTCACATTTATAAGAACCTTTTTTTAGCCATGATGATGTTCTTTGAGATATTGGAGAAGATTATCCTCAGAACTTTTTTTAAAGGCCGGGAAAGTGAAAGAAATTTTAGTATTATCTATATTCCCGGCGCTGTAATAACCCTCACCAAATTGGATATTTTTTCCTAATATTTCGGCAACTTTCTCCAAGGTAATATTGCTTGAAGACGCCAAATTAAAAACTCCTTGGACATCTTTTTCTATAGAATATTTTATAAAATTTAGAATGTCTGAATAAATTATGATGTTGTAAACAGATGCGCTAGAAAGCCCTACAGTACAAGGTTCATTTTGGATCATTTGCATTAGCGTGTTTTTTCTAGAATGAGTTCCTAAGGGGGTTGAAGCTCTTAAAATTAGATAGTTTTTAGATTCTTGTTTTACGATAGCTTCTGAAGCGAGTTTTGTTGCCGCATAAATACTGCTTGGACCATAAAGATTAAGAAATTCATTCTCTGAATGAGTTTCAGTGTTTTTACAATAAATATCAATTGTAGAAAAATAAATAAATTTATCATATTTTAGGGACACCAACTCCTTTGTTAGGAAAATATTATCGTCGAAGTAGGAGTATGGAGAGTTTGGGTTGAGTGTTTTTGAGCTGTTGAAGGCGCAGTGAATAATAGCGTCAAAGTGAGTTTTCTTAATGCGTTCCCGCTCTTCTTTTGATGTGTTACGAGCCAAACCTATTCCACTGAGGATCTCGTGAGTGTGCCTTCCAATCCCGCTTTGAATTCCCGTAGTTAGAATATTCATGTCATGAAATGGCGCAGATTCTATGTTGTTTAGAGGTGTTTATTTTTATGTTCAAATAAAGTGGATTTTTTAATTCATCATTCCCGCATTAGTTTTATGAGGACTGACGATACCAGGAAATAGTTTTCCTTATTCCCTCTTCAATGGAGACTTTTGGGGAAAACCCTAGTTTAATTTTCGCCTTTTCCCCTGAAATAAATCGTTTGGAAACAGTAGAGGGTTTTTTGTCTAAATGATTTATTTTCGCATTATGAAAGCCATCGATAGATGTCATCTTGGCGAGAAGGAAATTGATTGTATAGCTTTCCCCAAAAGCGATATTAAAATAGTCAAAACCCTGTATTTTTTCCAACGCTGCAAACCCTGCGTCAATAAGATCACCGGCATAAACTAAATCTCGTTGTTGCTCACCATTTCCCCACACTTCGATCGGATTTTGACGTTCTACTATCCGGCGAATAAGTGCGGGAAAAAAATGTGCATCCTCCAATGAAAAATTATCATATTCGCCATAAACCATTGTAGGTCGCAAAATAATGATGGTTATTTTAGGGTCTAATTTTTCGGCGTAAGTGCGGCATTGGGTTTCAACAAATCGTGTCATCCAACCAATAAAATACCAAGAATCAGGGGGATTTCCGTCAAACATTTGCTCTTCTTTTAAGGTCCCATTAAATTCAGGATATCCAGTGGTGCTGCTAAGAAAAACCAATTTTTTAACATTTGCTCTATATGCAGCTTCGAGGCAATTCGTATAGATAGACAGATTATACAAGATTGGACTTATGGGGTTTTTTGCGAGGACTGGAGAAGTGGCGAGAATGCCAGCATTAAGAAAAACAAAATCAATTTCATTCATTAGGGGGATGCAGGCTTTACGATCTCTTAAATCTGCTTGCACATATTCTATGTTATTGGCTAAAATAAATGGTTTTCTACTATTATAGATGGCCTTTACCTTGACTCCCTTTACGTCTTTAAGCTTGAGAAGGATGTGAGTTCCTATTAGCCCGGTGGATCCTAAGACAAGGTAATTACCAGCTAAAATATTAGTCATGAAATTAACCTATTATTACCTGATGCCTGTTTTCCCAGTAGCTGGTTTTGCCGCCACTTTATTAGTTTTGTCTTTCATGTCAAAGATAGCACGAGTCAGTCCAACTATTTTAGCCGAGTCTGTTAAAAGCCAAATGAAACCCTCTTCACCGACTACAGCATCTCTTATACGTTCGCCTACTTTAAAGGTTTCGTAACTCTTAACTCTATTTGTTTTAATGTCATAATCAATTGCGTAAAGACTCCCAGTCTTCATACTTGTTAATAAAAATTTCCCCTCAAACCTACTGAAATATGATTTGTTATAAAACATAAGTTGAGATGCACCAAGGCTAGGGGTGAAATAGAACGATGGTTCAGAAAAATCAGGTGACAGCGGTCTTTCATATAAATCTTTTTGTGTGTAGGCAAAGCCATAGGAATGGGTCGGCCAACCAAAATTATCTCCATCTTTGACCATGGTAAAAAGGTCACCCCCCATTGGCCCATTCTCTGAAATAAATATTTCATCCAATGCGACCACTAAACCTAGTGAGTTTCTCAATCCCTTGGCTAAAACTTTTGCCTTACCTGCGGGCGAAATTTTCAACACTGCGCCTATGTGAAGATTCCTGTTCTTCGAGTCTGATTCAAAATCAGAATCATAGTTCCCAATAGTAAATATCACGTCATCACCTAGAAAATCTATACGACCACCAGCAGCATTAGATTTACGGCAAAAATTTGGGGTAAAAAAATCAAAAAAGTTTAGTTCAGACTTAGGATTATCATTGAATTTTGCTTTATCGATCGCGACAGCAAAACAGTCATGATTTTTGTTATATTTAAAGTAACTTACATAAACTGTCTCGCTATTTTTGTTATAGGCGACATCCCGTACCGTAAGTCTTTCTGATATATCGTCTCCTGAATTAGGATTAACCAAGTGGGGTTCTTGACCGTCAACTCTCATCTTTAAGTCTGAAACGAGTAGAATCAATTCTCTAGAAACTTTTGAGAATTTAAAAACATCCCCACCCGCTGAAATAATTAGCAAATTATCTTTGTCTAAATCAGCAATGTGCCCTGGTGCTGCAACGGTTTCAGTATATGTTTTAAGAACCGATGACATATCTGTAAATTGTGCGTTTATAACATGCTGGACACCAATAATAGTTTTGTTCTTATTATTTTTTATTTCATCAATTCCCCAAAACATGTGGCCTAATGCTGCAAAAGCACCTTTATCTTCAAACGTCGTAATAGAGGAGCGAGCAATTCTTTTCAAAGAAAGAGCAGTTTTATCAAAAGGCCTATCAAATGGGGGGAGTCCCCACTTTGCCATCAAGGCTGAGATAAAAACCAAGCCAGATAGGCTTAATAAAATAATAGATATGAAAAAAAATCTTTTGTACATACCGTTATTACCCTCCTTGTTGAGGAATAACTTCAAAGGCTTTAAGTATATTTAGTGATTTATTTTTAATTTGCATAAGTTTTCAATCAGAGCAAACCGATCCATTACATTATTCTTGAGATATTCTTTTCTGCAAGAATCCATTATTCCTGAGAATAATCATACGCCCTACCTTAAGAGTAACTCCGCTTGAATATAGGTTTGCAAGTCCCAACTGGCTTCATGAATCGCAGGCGAGATAAATTTGCTACTAATATTTTGCGCGGTAAGAAAGTAATTATACATGCTAAAAATTTTATACGATGCATATAGAACTCGATCACAACGATTTTAAAAGAAATGGAAGGCGATCGAAAAGGCCAAGTTATACGTATTTAGATCGAATGTCTACCTCATGATTTGTCAACTAGGCGTACATCGGGTTTGTCGTTTGTTGATTCGTTTTTGTATAATTTTAAATAAGCGATCTTGGTTATGATTTTTTTCTTGGATGACAGGGCTTATTTTTATTTATTTTTTTTATGCTAAATTTTTTAATACCGTTCAAGGCAGATCCTATTTAGGATTATTTTCGTTAAAAGTTGTGACATCGGTCATCGTTATATTAGTTTGAAAAGTTTTGCTTTCTCCAAACAAATAAGATGAATACTAGTTTTCAAGTTTTGGCAATCTTTTTATGGGGTAACGAGATAGGCGAGAGAAACTCCTCCAAAAAAATTGAAAGGAGGAGCTGGTTCAAAATAACGATTTCCCGAAGCGTTGATCCGAGTGTTAGCATTATACTTTTCGTCGAGCAAATTATTCAGTCCTAGATACACAGACCCTACAAATGCTCCTATTTTCTTTTTGCGTCCGAAGGAAACACGACTTGTAGTATAATTTGGATTTTTTACGGTATTTCCATTATCCACGAAAAATGCAGAAACATGCTGTAGTTCGCTTCGAGCGAACCATCCCGATTCGTTAAACGCATTCACATTGAAGGAAATGCGGTGCTCAGGTATCCCCGGAATTAAGTGTCCCGATTGATCCACTCCCGAATCGTCAAATTCGGTAAATTTGAAATCAGAAAAGGTATAGGATAAAGAAGTTTTAACGCATCTCATAGGATTGGCTGATATCCCAACCTCTAGTCCGACTCGCCTCGATCTGCCCGCATTCTTGTAGAAAGTGCTCCCTGGAGAACTAGAAATCTCATACGAAATTAATTCGTCGCGGGAACGGATGATAAACAAGGCTAGGTCTAGCTCTGGTCCTTCCAACGGCCTTCTTTTAAGTCCAACCTCGTAGCTGACGGAATATTGGGATTCAAGGCCGGAGTTAAACCCAGATCCGCCGGTAGGATCGTTTATCAGTTCGGTCGTAGTAGGTGTTTCGAATGCTGTGGCAACGTTCGCATAAAGATGCATGGATTCATTCCAATGAAAGATAGAGCCCACGGTACCACTCAGTTCCGAGAAAGTTTTATCGTCGCTTTGGTCGCCATCGTCCAAAAAAGCATCATCTAGCTCAAAACGAACACGATCGTAGCGAATGCCACCGACAATTTCTAGGCGTGGCGTCCACTGCCACTCGGTCCTGAGGTATTGCCCTATACTCTGCACCGTCTCGAGTCTGTCTAGGGTTTTATCTCCCGGCGTTCCGTTGTTGTTATCGAAACGTTTTCTGTCATCACTCTGAAAAGATAAGTCTGCTCCTACTATCAAGCGGCTAGGTTTGTCGAAAAACTTCAGATCAAAGATAGATCGGGCTTCGACCCCAGGTGCCCACCGTTCGAACTCAACCCTACCTCCACTGGTGTAGGGGAGTTTGTTTTCAAATAATCGTCGGTTAAGATGCGTTGTTAGGAAAAATTTATGAGAGGAAGAAAAGTGTTTGTTGTAAATCAAGGCCAGTCTATTCTCTTTTACCTTTTCACTGGAATCGAAACTGATGTTCGTGGAATTAGCTTGCTGACGGTTTGATTCTACCTGCAACTCGGTCAGCGCGCCCGGATCCTCCGCTTTAGGAGAGTGAAAGTGACTAAGAATCAAAGTCAAGTCTGAATCGGATCCAGTCTGCAGTCGGAATTTTCCATGCATTAGCGTATTTTCCGTTGCGCTATGATTTCGATAACCGTCCCATTGCAAATGGGAGGCGTAAAAACTGTAGTTGAGAGGTCCAGATATTCCGCTTAGATTTAACCAGTTTTTATTTAAACCAAACTGCCCTAATTCTAGACGCGTCTCAGATTCATTTCCCGAGAAGTGTCCTTCATTAGTAGTAATCGAAATGACACCTCCAGAAGAATGGCCATAAAGGGAAGAGGAAGGGTTCCGCAAAATTTCTATAGAATCTATAATCCCAGGGTCGATAGAATCCAATTGGGTTTGTCCGTCAGGCAAAGTATGGGGAATGCCGTCAACTAAGACCTTAATTCCACGCACACCGAACGCCGATCGTGCCCCGAAACCCCTTATCGAAACCCGGAGATCTTGCGCTGCATTGAACTGATTCTGAAAAAATACTCCAGGGATATGGGTTAATGCCTCGTCAAGAGAGAGTTGAGGGAGTCCAAAACGAATTTCGCGTTGCGAAACCTTGCTTAGCGGAACTGGGACATTAACGACTCTTTTGTCGGATCTAGTCACACTAACTTCCAAAACCGGTAGGGTTGCATCTACATGGGACTCTTTTTTGGGCAAGCTTTGGGCAAACGACTGTTCGGTAACGAAGGTCATGCTCACGATAATAATTTTATAAATCAGTATGGGTCTTAAAATTTTTAGAAAAGAACTATCAGAAAGCCTTTGCATGTCACGATAAACGGTAAGTTGAGGTGGTAGTCAACACGAGGGCGGAGAAAAAAAATTGGTAAATAGAGGGTTCCTTACGAGCATTCAATTAAAAGGGATATTCGACTTGTGCCATTCGATAGTTTTGAGAACACCTTCGTCCAAAGAAACTTTAGGTTCCCATCCGAATAAACGTTTCGCTTCACTGCAATTCAGGGACAGTTTTGTCGGAATAGTAGGTTTAGATGTATCGTACTCTATCTTGATCTTTTTCCCTGAAATTTTAATAATTTTATTAATTAGATCCGATATGGAAATTGGACTGCCGTACCCAACATTTGATAAATGAAAAGAAGAATCTTGTTTTTTAATGACTAGCCTTACGAAATTGATAAGGTCAGAAATGTAGAGTAAATCTCTTTCTTCAGTACCATCACCCCATACAGTAATTTTTCCGTTGGCGCAATGAAGGACCTTAGTTAAAGTAGCACCAAAAACATGCGAACGTTCGAGGTCAAACTTATCATGAGGCCCGTAAATATTTGAGTGACGAATAGCAGTGTATCGGGTTGACCCCTGTCGGGAAAAAAACTCGCACATTTTTTCGAGATAAACTTTGGTCCATCCAATTCCAAAATACTGTGGGTGCATCTTTTTACTGGCGCTAAAATCGGTTTCTTTTAGTGGTGAGAGACTGGACGTATACATTGCACTGCAACTAAAAAATATAAGATGGGATACGTTATGTTCAAAGGCGGCCCTGAAAATAAGAGAATTCATTATTGCGTTATCTGTAACGTGAATATGAGGTTGGCTAAGAATATCTTTTGCCCCTGAAGTTGTAGCTGCCGCCTGGATGACAATATCTGCGTTGCAGAGTATGTCGTTCACTTGATCAACGCAGGTAAGATCCACCTGCATCATTTTGATTCGAGGGTTGTTTAAAGGTTTGCTTTTGAGGTAGGTTCCGGTGACTATGAAGTCTGGATTACTGGAAAAAAACTCGGCCATATTTCTTCCTATAAATCCAGTAGCTCCCAATACCAATATGTTTTTTTTCCCCATTCTCTTTTCGATGCTTGTTTGATTTTGTTTGTTGTTGAAAAAAGATTCCTGTTATTTACTCAGTCTCATAAAGATGGTCAGAAAAAGTATTTTTTACTTCAAACAAGCTTACAATTTTATTTATTGTATATCCTGAAAAGGTTTTTTTGCCTCTGCAAAAACACTTATTTCTTGGCAATCATCTAACTCTTTAAAGCCAGGATAATTTGTTTCCCCATGGGACATTTTATTTATCCCAATAAACCCGGCCTTGGCCAACATTTCTTTGATCGAATCAAAGTCATACATCCACATGTGCCAGCGGGCAAATCGGTTAATAAATCGGTTTATGGGGCTTTGGTTTTTGATTAAGTGAAAAGGGGGATAAAATAAGGTTAAAAACATATCTGTTGTTGAGGCGCCATATTTTTTTAATTCGGGATCGATTTTTGCAAAAAATTCATCATCTTTTTCCAAATATTTTTTTATAATCATTTCGAGGTCTGGGACAATGATTCGAAAGTATCCCCCTGGTTTCAAAACTCTATAAACCTCTCCAACCACAAACGCGGCTTCATATTTTTTTATATGTTCTAAAAAGTGCGATGTAAAAGAATGCGAAATTTCATTTCCTTGGAAGGGAAGGCGGTTTTTGCAGTTATGCAGTTGTACATTTTGAGGCCATTGATTTATGATATCTTGATACCCCTGTGGAATAATTTTTCTTATTGGAGAAGGAATCCATTTTTTGTATTTTCCCAGGAAAGGCAAGATACCATAATCCAGATTAATCCAATCATTTTTCCCGAGGGGACCGGCTCCAAGATTGAGCCTTTTTTCTAGTAGCTCAGGCATCCAGATTTATGGAAAGCATTATCATAATCGGAGTTATGTTTTTGTGAGTAGATTTATGATGTGTAGTCAATTTTTTTCAAATACCAAAGTCGATATTGAATTTTGAAAAATACAGGTACCATCGAAAATTGAAACCTTCTTATAACCGGTATGCTTACAAGTATCCATTTGCTGGCAATAATAAAATATCTTTTAAATATATTTACATTTAAGGCGGTATCATAAGAATAAACGACCAATTTCTTTCTTTTATCCCAATTTATAAGGTTGTTTTTCTCACAGTAATCGTAAGAAGGAGTGCCTTTGAGAGGATAAAAAATTCCTGTTTGAATAGATGATGGGTTAATTTTAAAAATAAAAAATAGAGACCTGAGGATATCCAGACAGGACTCATCTGGCATTCCTACCATTAGGAACGCGTTGATTCTCATGCCGTATTTTTTGATATTATCGCAAGCTTGCAAAATTACTTCATTAGACATGTGTCGACCTAGCATTTTTTTTCGATAAGCAAATGAACCACTCTCGACTCCCATATGAACTTCCATGCACCCACTTTCGGCGAGTAACTTCATTCTTCGTTCATCTTGGGCCATTTCTGGGCGCAATAGACAAATGTAAGGAATGTTAGGAAAATGTTTTTTGTATAGTTCTTTAAATTTTCTTAGCCAATCAAGTTTTAAGCAAAACACATCATCGTAAAAGAATACATATTTAAAATCATGTTTTTCTCTACAGAGCAAAAGTTCTTCTATGACGTGTTCTGGACAACGATAGCGAGACCAAGCCTTGGAGTTCGGGGCTAGATCTTTTATGGCTTCATTCCCACAATAATCACATTTATATGGGCACCCTCGTCCCATTAGAAACGGTAGATAATCTATTTTTGAATGTTGATACGCTACAATGTTGCGATCGATAAATGGCAATGTGTCAAGAGCTTCTATTAGAGGACGAGCTTCATTAACAATGACTTCTCCACTTTCATTTCTCCAATAAAGACCCTTGATGTCATTAAGGGGTAGATTGTTTTCGAGCGCATTAGATAGTTCCTTAAGAGTTTCTTCCCCCTCTCCTTTACCAATAAAATCAATACAGTCGTAATCCATAAACTCGAAGGGAACGACTGATGCGGTGTGCCCGCCGGCAATGGTTTTGATGTTTGGGTTGAAGTCCTTGATAAAGCGAGCACAGTCTAAAGTGTAATGATAGTTCATGTCATAGGTGCTAAATGCTACTATGCCAGGCTGTTCTTTAAGTAAGTCTTCACGCACTTGCTGCCGATGCTTTTCAAAACTCTCATCAGAAAATATGTAATACTCAGAGTAGGAAACCTCTATGCCGCTCTGCCTTAAATAGCTGGTTAGAGCTGCAATTTGCATCTGGACTGTTTGGTAGGGAGTGAAAATTACTAATAAAATTTTCATTAGAATTCCCGTTTAATTCAAAGTTTATATTAAAATTATTACAGACTACACAGCTTATTCGAGTGTTTTGCTTTAATTATTTTATGCTGCCCTAAATTAATATTTTATTAGTCTTTTATGAAAGTTATTTGAAAGAAAGAAAAAGCTTAACTTTTCACACCCTCATTAGAAGTGTGAAGTTTAACCTTTGCAAATCCATCTTTCTCATTATATTTATCCCAAAGCATATTGATATGAGATCGTTTTGAACTTAAAAATTTCTTTATGGGACTGGATAAGGCATTCCCGACCTGGATGGTATATCGTAAATCCTCTAGAGACCGAATTTTTTGGGCGATTTTCCAAGGGTTAGTGATCCAAGTTTTTAAACGAGCTTTAAAAAAAGTCTGGTAGGCTTCATTGAGCATCTCCTGTAGGTCTTCGGGACTGCAATATTTTGTTCGAGCTCCCCTCTGAGCTAAAACTTCCCCAATGCTTGCAAAATCTTCTTCGCTTTTATAGGTTGAGGGGTCAATGATTGAATCTAGATCCAAAAGCCCTTCGCTTTTAAATACAGAGTAAACGTCTGATGTTGGGTGGGGCATGAGTAGATAAAATACAGCCATATCTGTTCCTGAATCAATGGCATACTGAATCGAGTCTCGCATGCTTTGCTTGTCTTCGTAAGGGAACCCAAAAATAAATGTGGAAACTGTCCACATTCCAATTTTATTTGCATGTTGAATCATTTTCGTGGCCTGCTCCAGGGGAACTTTCTTCTTGATGAATTTCCTGGTTTCCTTATTTCCAGATTCAATTCCGTAGGTTACTCTGTAACAACCAGCCCTTTTCATTTTGTCTAATAATTCTTCGTTGAGTAACCAATGGGCTATTCCATTAGGAGGAACCCACTTTATATCAACCTTGCGTTTTATGATTTCATCGCAAATCGCATGAAATCGAGGGATGTCTCTTCCCAAATCATCATCCATGAAACTGACTTCCCTTACCCCGTATTCTTTTTGTAACACTTCTATTTCGTCGACCACTTTTACAGGGTCTCTTCCTTCCCAGTCTCGGCCCCATACGGCGCGAACTGTGCAGAAAACACACTTTTGAGGGCATCCTCTGCTCGTCAACATAGCTAAATTGGGACGTCGCATTATAAATTCATGCCGATAGCTTTCCTTGAGATAGCGATCAATCGGAAGTAGATGGCGGGCGGGTAAGGGTAGGTCATCTAGTTGCCCCATTCGTTCTCTCGGTGGTGTCTTAATTACTTTGTCATTTTCCCGATATGCAATACCTTTAACCTCTTTAAGAGGTAGATTTTTATCTAGATGTTCAAGGACCTCAGTAAAAGTCACCTCTCCTTCGCCAACAACAACAATATCTACACTGTTATCTTTTAGTACAAGTTCTGGGAATTCTGAAGGGTGTGATCCTCCAAATACAATAGGAAGTTTAGGAAAGTGGGTTTTGATAGCCTTGGATATGCGGTGAGGATCACCAGAGTATGCGGTCCACATATTACTAATGCCCAAAACGTCAGGGTGAAAACTTTTAACATTTTCTAAAATTTCTTCATCTGAAAAACCATATCTAATGCTGTTCTGGCTTTCTTTTTTTTGCGTTCTCTCTCCTCGACCATCCACAATAGCCACTTGATGTCCCTTTTTTTCAAGATACGCCGCAAGATAAGCTAGGCCTAGTGGTTGGCTAACTGGCGGAATGGATGGGTCATCTCCATAAATCGTCGTTGGAGGGAATATCAAGAGAATGCGCATTTAAGTAGTTCCTTTTTTTTAGTTTCCTTAAAAATATTAAAGTGGCCCCACGCTAACCTTTGACCGTTATATATTGTTTCAATGTAATAATTTTTTAGATAATAAATAACTTTATACCCACCGATTAACACTTTTGGCAAGCGTGAATAATTTGTAATCGATCGGAAGTTGAAAAAACTTATATTTCCACCGAAGCCTAGCAATAGAAGCCACAGTTTCGAATAAACAAACATAGATCACTCTAAATATTTTGTTTTTGATTTTTTGTTTGGTCCATATAATAGTATCTGCATCCAAAAACATGAAAATATAATTTGAAATCATAGGGACTATTCGCCCTTGACTTTTGTTTACCCATGGAATGTGTCGTTCAAAGTAAGTGATCTTACCCCACTCAGCTAGATTTTTGGGTTCGTCAAACCCTAGCCGAATAGAATCTTCGTACATAGAAGTTCCTGGATAAGGGCAGTAAATAAACATTTGGGCTCTGTGGCGCGCATCTTTCGACAGAATAACATCAAACATTTGTATGTTTGATGCAATTTGGCTATCAGTTTTTTCAGTTAATTCTTTGATGGAATGATTAGCCAAAGGCAAACCCACCATGGAACCAAATACCACTTTAATCCCATATTTATGACATCTCTCAGCGAATCTGTAGTTGTCTTCGACTTCTATTTCCTTTGTTATGGCTTTAAGAGTTTCATTGTCTCCTGATTCTGCACCGCAGAAGATACTGTAGGTTCGTGTTTCTTTCATAAGTTCCCACAATTCATCATCAGCATCGGCCAACTGTTTAGAACGGCCATCCAGGTTGCCTAACCTTAACTGAACACCTCGATCCAGCATTTCTCGAAAAATCGCTTTGCAGCGTTTCATATTGGTAAAAAAAAGACTGTCATAAAAACCTATTGCGTCGACTTTATATTCTCTCTCTAGTAGTTCAAAGTCGTCTACAACAGATTTTGCATCCAAACCCACCCACCTTTGATCGTATACTGAAACTTCACAACAGAAACCACACTTATAGGGGCACCCATAACTGGAAACATAGCTGATAGTTCTTTTACCGTACTCGCTTGGATATAGACATTTCTCGACGTCAACCAAATGATAGGGGATGGAAGGCAGTCCTTCCATTTTTTCTAAGGGCCTGTCTGGATTGGAAAATATTTGCCCATCTTCTTTCCAGTGAACTCCTGGCAAGCCGTCAAAACTGCCACTACCATCAAGTCTTTCAAGTACTTCATGAAATGCTTTTTCTCCCTTACCCTTAATTACGATATCCACATAGGGGTTTGCAAGAGTCTGGGTTGGGAAAATAGACGGGTGGTATCCCCCCCACACAATTTTTATGTCCTTATTTGCCTCTTTAGCAATGCGACAAGCTTCGAGTCCACCTAATATCTGATATCCTGTTAAAGCCGAAATGCCTAGAACTCGACTGTCTTTAGCGGTTTTACGAATCATATCGAAGTGGTTATCGTACAAGTTGTCGGCCACGATTTTTATATTATATCCCTCCCTATCAAGGACTTTTGAGGTGCAAAGTAGTGACAAAGGGACGTCAGTTGTTTTTAGTTTAGGTTCAGGACTTGGATTATATAGGAGGATAGTTTCTTTTATCATCGTTGTAATACTTTAAATTGAACGCTTCAATGTGTTAGAACTTTTACAAAACACGCAGTTAATAGTTAAGTTTATCAATTAACGTATTAAAACTTCTGATTTATAAACTCTTGGATTAACAGATTGGTTTGTTTTGTATAATTTAATTTTTTTTGTGAGTGCCAAAGACTCTGTATATACTTTGGATTGAAAAATATTGATATATTAGGGTAAACCTTGTTATGTCGTTTCATCTCTCGTGACGCAAATGCCGCTAAATCTACGTTATGTTTAGCAAAACGGAATTTATCGGGTCGCTCCGCCGCCAACTTTGCAGGGTTCTCCATTAACAAAGGGTATTCTTCCCGAGTAAGTCCCCGAGTGTCGGCAAAAATCTCTGTGCCTGGGTATGGGGTAAAGACATTGATAGATACAATGTTGGGCTTTATTTCTTCAAGCAAGTTGACGGTGTCTCGAAGATCTTGTTCCGTTTCACCGGGAGTGTTAATCAGCATATTCGCAAAAGCACGAACACCTAATTTGTGGCAATTTTTAAAAGTTTCTTTTACTTCACGGACTTTTGTGCCTTTTTTCAGAAGATGCATTTGCTCGTCTGATGCTTTTTCGACTCCAAAGTCAAGCTGAATACAGCCTGCGGCTTTCATGAGTTTAAGAGAGTTATAGTTGACTGTATTGACTTTTGATGAGCAACCCCAAACCAAGTTCATTTTACTTTTAATCATTAGTTCACAAAATCCGGATACCATTTCTTCATCCAACGTGAACAAATCATCTATGAAATAAAACGAATCAATTTTGTAGTTTTCTTTTAAAAACGCAACTTCATCAAATAAGTGTTTGGGTGTTCTTAAACGTACGCCGGCATTTTTTTTGATTCCACTGGCAAAATTAAAATCCCTAAGCTCTGGGGCTACGCAGAAAGTACAAGACGAGGGGCATCCTCGCGAAGCCGAAAGGTACATGCTTCTAGTAAATACACCTCGAATGGCATAAGGAGATGCATTTGTATAATAATTCATGTCGACACCTTCATAGTCTGGGCAAGAAATCGAATCTAATTCGTAATCAAGAAGTTGTCGTTCGGTAATTACTTTTTTGTCTGCTGAGTCATCATAAAATCCGACACCCTTTAACTTAGTTATATCTTTGCGTGAGCGAATTGCCCGAACTAATTCGTACAGAGAAATTTCCCCCTCTCCAAATATTACGAAATCGATATCGGAATTAGGCCCCAATAAGTCGTCAGGGTAAAGTGTTGGGTGAATTCCTCCAGTTACAATTTTTGCACCTGGCTTAACCTGTTTAATTCTTTTCGCCAAGCGCTCAACTTCATCTACTTCAGGTGTGTAACAGGTAATCCCAATTATATCAGTATCTATTTCCGATATTTGTTTTACAGTTTGATCTTCTATGTCTTTAAAATAATTATTTTTATTGAGAAAAAATGATTCATCCCGAATAATTTGATTCTCCATAATGGAATCAACGATCTTTGTTTTAATACCTTTATGCTTTAAGAATCCTGAAATATACATCAGCGCCAAGGGAGGCCGATAATGATTCATCATTCTTGATGGAGGAGAAACTAAGGTCACTGTTTTATTTGAGTTTACCACGGTTGTTTTCTGAGATTTCCATTCAAGGGGTGGGGGGTACTCATTTTAAGGTCTCCGCAGTTTTCAATAAACACGTGTGTCGGCCCTATTTTTTAAAGTCAAAAGGAGCAGGATAACATTAAATTCCACAAAGGACTCGCTAAGATTTCTTATACTATTATAACGGATGCAATCTCAACTTTATTAGTAAAATCTGGGAGCTATTCCAGATTATAGAAACTTGAGTAAAGGGATGCGTGAGAAAGAGCAAACTAAGCAGTCATAAACAGGCCCAAGCAAATCATATGGAAACTGTGAAAAGGGTTTTTATTTTTCTTCGAAAAATGAATATTCAAAAATTAGATCCATCGATTGACACTTCTAGCCATCAATAACATTTTATAATCAATAGGATAGCTAAAGTATTTGTATTTCCAGCGCATTTTTGCAACAGACCCCATAATTTTAAAAGCCATAATAAATATTCTTTTATATAGTCTGTTCTTAACTTTTTCTTTGGCCCAAACTATAGTGTCAGTAGCAAAAAACATAAAAATAAATTGCGACATCATATTCACCAAATCTGCCTGCTGTTTTGTCACCCATGGTGTCAGTTGGCCTAATAAATCGAGTTTAGACCATTCTTCCAGGCTAGTTGGAGCTTTAAACCCAAGCTTAACTGCTTCATCATACATAGGGGTGCCAGGAAAAGGGGCATAAATAAACATTAATCCTCGGTGTCGTGAGTCAAAGGAGAGACATTTATCAAACAAATTCAAAGTTGCTTCTATTTGTTCGTCAGTTTTTTTCTTGATCTCCTCGTATGTGTGGTCTGGAAAAGGTACGCCTACCAGAGTTGAGAAAATAACTTTAATCCCATAGTCTTGGCACTTTTTAGCGAACTTAATATTATCTTCTACATCCATTTCCTTGTTCATAATGTCCAAGGCATCTTGGTCTCCAGATTCGGCTCCACACAAAATACTATAGGTTCGAGTTTTTTCTAACAGCTCCCAAAGTTCATCATCACTTTGATTTAGTTGTCGTGACCGACCGTATAAATTACCAAGTCGAACAGTTAACTTGCGATCTAAGACTCCTTGCAAAATACCTTTAGCTCTTTTGACGCTCACGAAAAATAGGCTATCGTAAAAATTGATTGCATCAACTCCGTATTCTTTTTCTAGTCTTTCTAAGTCATTTACAACCAAATCGGCTCTTAACCCTACCCATCTTCTATTAAAAACACCAACTTCTACGCAAAAAGTACAACTATAAGGGCATCCATAGCTAGAAACATAGCTAATGGTCCTCTTTCCAAACTCACTTGCAAAGAGGCACTTTTCAATATCAACCAGATGGTATGGCATGGGTGGGTCGTCATCTAATGGGGCCTGTGCTCTGTCAGGGTTCGAAAATACTTTTCCATTTTCCTTCCAATAAACTCCCTCTAAACCCTCTAAGCTCTCTCCTTCTACAATTCTTTCAATAAGTTCATAGAAGGCCATCTCCCCTTTACCTTTGACAACAATATCTACATATGGGTTTTCTAAGGTTTGGACGGGATAAATAGTTGGGTGATACCCTCCCCAAATGAATTTAATGTCTTTATTAGCTTCCTTGGCTATTTTACAGGCTTCAAGTCCATCATGAATTTGATAGCCAGTCATAGCAGAAACACCCATAATTGGACTGTTCTTCGCTGCTTCTCTCAAGACATCAAGGTGGTTTTCGTAAAGGTTATCTTTGATAATTTTTATTTTGTACCCAGCTTTATCAAGATATTTAGAAGCTGCGAGTAAAGACAAAGGGACGTCTAGGCTAGGGCGGTCCTTCTCAGGGTTAGGATTATAAAGGAGTATGGTGTCGTCTCGGGTCATTTTAACGTCGATTTAAAAATTAGAAACAAATCATAACTCAATTGAATTTGAATAACTTTGAAGGCCCAATTCTATTTTTAAGAACTAAGAGCAAGCCATCACATCACTCTAAACCAATCCTACGATGAGTGCTTAACTATGTGGCCTTTTGGCTCAGACAAAAACTACTTAGAGGTAAAAATTTACCTAAAAGCAGATCGAGAATGTATGTTGTATGGTGGGGCCCCAAGCGCTTCGGTCGTTCTGCTAGAACAAGAAGATCACGAGAAGATTACATCCGAGGGGATGCGCATTTTAGCCGCAGTATTTTTACTAATTAGGCTCTTAAGATGTCAGATGGAAACAAGAAAGGATACCTTAAACTTAAAAAAATTTTTGGGCACACTTGGCGCAATGAGAAAAGGGTCATCGGATTTTATTGATTCGATTGGCAGCTGGAAAATAACCATTGCAAATAAAAATTTCCAAGTAGTTCCATTTTACAGAGTTGAGTATAGCGACATTGAAAAACCTAAAATCTATACCATAAGGTTGAAAGCTACAAACCAAGGAGACATTTATCCTAAGCTAAAATTAGCATTTGGCAAAGAAATTTTACTTGCTCCGCTTAGCATCGTTGCAATGTATGTAGAAGTTTTAGACCAAATTTCTAACGAAGCTAAAACATTTCTTTCAATTTACACTCAATTAGCATTTAACCTGGTGTTTGAAGAAAATTTCAGCCTAATGACAGAATATAAATTAATAAAAATATTAGTTGATGATATGGCCCGCCTGATTAAACATTTTGTTAGAGAGGCAACAGCGAAATATTGCACCGATAGCTTGGTAAGGGCCAATAAAACAATAGTGGTTCATTTTTTCACCGCTTTGATATTAGCCAATCCTCAAGAGCAAGATAATTTAGTCCAGAATTTTGTAGAGTAAACATGGCTTGTTCCAGCGTGCCGACTATGGGATAGCCATGCAGGTTCAACGAGGTATTCAGTATGCCACCCATGCCAGTTACTTTTTCGTATGACTTTAAAAGGCGGTAAAGTTTAGGGTTTTCATCATTGCTTACAATGTTGGGCCTTAGAGTTTTGTCCTTTTGGTGCATTGCAGCTCGTAGATGCTTTTGGGCTAGTTCGGTAGAATCGCATGTTACAATCATGAATCTCATTGAATCAAAAGCTTTTTTCTTGATTCGCTCCCAGTTTTTAATGTATCTTTCAGCCCATTCTTCTAAAATTGTAGGAGCAAAGGGCATCCAGAAGTCACGCATTTTTATCATATCGTTAACATCATAAAATGTTCTCAAATCACTTGGATTGCCTAATATTCCCCTGTTGCAAAGGCTTCTAGCGCCCCATTCCCCATTTCCCCTAAACCGGGCTACGATCTTAAACTCGGCAAGTAGTAGTCCAATTTTAGTCTCTATATCTTCAAAATATTCAATGTGATACTTTTGAAAATAGCCATTCTTCTCTAAAAATGTGCGAACTTTATCTGCGCTATAAGCATGGCCCAAAAACATGGTGTTGATGGGCTTTAAATTAATCCCTTTGTCTATAAAGGTATTACCTGCCGCCCCTATTGTAATGCTTTCGTCTCCGCAAGAAGGTTGAAAATAAATTTTTTTTACTTCTGGTAGAGAGAGTATTTTTTGATTCATTTTTACATTCATGAACACTCCTCCACTAACAGCTATGACATCTATGCCAGTTTTTTTGATGGCAGCTCGAATCCATTTTACAACCAAGTCTTCGGTTAGTTTTTGTATTGCCGCGGATAGGTTATCAAAGCGTTCAAATGAGAAGTGTTTTTTGAAAAAAAAACCAGCAACATTAGTATTGATGGCGGAATTAAATTCAAGGGTATCTTCATTTAACCATACCAATTCACTTAATCTATCATAGATATGTTGGTAATATTTAGTGTTAGAAGCATAAGCAGCTAACCCCATTACCTTGTATTCGTGCACATGAGGTTTCATGCCTAAAAAGCGAGTCATTTCTGAATATAAAAGACCTATCGAAGAAATAAGTGAACTGCTGGCTATTATTTTAAAATCTTGGAGGGAGGCGTCGTAGGTACACACTTTGGAAAATGAGTTATCGCCCACACCATCCATTGAGAGTAAAAGAAAATGATTTGCTATTTTCTCATTAAGCCCATAAAAATAAACGGGAGTAACGCAGTGAGTGAAATGATGATCGTAGGTAATGATTTTATTTTTATCAACTTTATGTTTATCTTTAAACCAAGCGTGCAGTTCATGCCAAGCTTTTTGATTTATTCTTTTATTTAGCAAATGATTTCTAATTGACTTGAAGATATCTTTAAGCCCGGTTTTATAGTCAAGATAATCGTAGAAAACCCTTAAAGATCCTCTACTCTTACTTTCGAAATAATCTTCCTTTTGCGTGGGTACTTGGCCCATCATCAAGTATTTTTGGCCAAAAGAAAAATAATCTATGTCTGGAAACTTAACTTGGCGACTCATATAGCTAAGGGCAAGTTCAGGAAAACCATAAAAATTTTTTATGTTATGAAATTTTTCTTCATGCAGGATGAGTTTGCATTCACCGTCCTCAAAATAACCTATTGTGGCGTTATGTCCGGTATAAATAGATACGATTTTCATTGTGAACCTTCGGGCTGAATATGTTTAATAATTTTTTTCTGCACGTTCTTCACTTTTTTGATAGCAGATGCCGATATTGTAACCTTGGTTTGCTGCAAGCAGGGCCGTAGCAGCCCCGATTCCTCGCTTCCACCAGTGATGATTAATACTTTGTTGGTTTCTAAGGTCATGGATTAGGTTCCGAAATTAGACATAGACTTTGTCTATATTTCATTAGCTTCTTCTTTCTCAAAGATGCTTAATGAGTGATATGTCTTGCTGATTGTTTCTAGTTCGCTTTTACTTAACGGACCTTTTTCACTGGCATAGACGTTTTCGAGGACTTCTTCTTCGCTCAACATTCCCGGAAGGGTTGAAGCTATTGAATCGAAAGATAAGCAAAATTGTAGGGCAAACTGAATTGGAGTTTGAAGTTTTGGATTAGTTCTAATATTAAGCATTTGTTGAGCAGCTTCTACCCAGCGCTCAATCTGCTGCGGTGGCCAACTGCTGCGGTGGTCACTAGAAGGAAACCGAGTGCTTGAATCAAACTCACCGGTTAGAAATCCAAAGCATAATGGCGTTCGGGCGATAACAGATATGTTGGCCTTTTGTGCCGATTTTATCAAACCACAATCTATAACGCGATGATCCAAAAGACTAAAGTTAGTTTGAATGGCGTCAGGCTTTAGATGCTGGATAGACAAGAGCCCATCTTCTGGGGAACGAACTGAAATTCCAAAGGCTCTAATTTTCCCTTCTTGTTTCAGTTTTTCACCAAGATTGAGCAGATCTTCGTGTTTCTGAATGATTTTTCCCGTTGGATTATGTAATTGTAGTAAATCAACGTAATCAGTTTGAAGTCGTATTAAGCTTTCTTCTAGTGATTTACGTATGCTTGAGGGAGAGAAGTTTGGTGGTTTGTCATAGTCAGCGAATCCGGCTTTAGTAGCTATTATAACTTTGTCTCTTTGGGATTTGAATGCACGACCGATCAAACTTTCGCTGTGACCCGCCCCATAAATGTTTGAGGTGTCGTAAAGAGTAATACCTTTTTCAAAGGCTCGTTTTAGAGAGTTTAAGGAAACTATATCATCGGTGGGGCCATAGCTAGTGGGACCAGGAGTTATACCTCCTATGCCCCAAGCGCCAAAGCCAATTTCAGAAACAACAATATTGGTCTCCCCCAATCGTCGATAGTTCATCTTTTCAATTTATTATGAGAATATATGCGACAACGCGTTTATCATCTACGCGGCATTAATAGTGCCCTGCATAATATTTTTCCAAGCTACTTGAGCCGTAAAGGTAATCGCCTTTTTTATTTCCAAACCAGACGACCTCGCGACACCAGGTTTGCCAATCTGCCCAAGTTTGAGTCGATCGGGTAATTCGGTAGGAGGACTTGACACGATTAAAAGCAATAGGTTGGCCTGTAAGAACTTTGGTGTAGACCTCGAGCACGTTATACTCCGATTCTATTTCTAAGTCATCGTAAAGGTGGGGCTGTTTTAACAGCGAACGATTTATTTTAATAGATTCGGTAACCAGAGGAACCGCATAATCTTTTTTTGCTTTATTTAGAAAGGCTTTTAGTAACCGCTCAGACTCTTCATAGAACAAGTCTAGCTTCCCTTCGGTGGAGAGGCGTATCAATTGGTATTCGTCGTCGGGCCACCAAATTCCTAGCCATTCTTTGGAGTAATAGTATTCGGGTCCTCCGGTTTGAACCACTGCAGCTCGGTCGGAAAAGTGATCTCGAATTTCAGCGATCAGAGGAAATTCACTAGGGTCGACTTCAAAAAAAGATTCGATTATTGTGCCGTAAGAAATTCCAGCCGACTGTTCTATTGTAATGAGAGGGATTTGAAGTAGTTTGTCAAAATGAAGAAATGCGGTCATCCAAGAGAACGCGCGAGTCTTGCACCACATATCACGAGGCATGGAACTAGTTGCTATGACAAGTTTTTGAATTTCTTCGATATCGTTTTCTGAGCACTCTCGCGAACCATGTATATTTAGAATTTTGGAGTTAACTAATTCCATGCCATATTGTTTTTGGTATTCCGGGTTTCCCATCTCTGCGTTAGGTAAAACAGAAAGATTGTTGAACTGGATTCTATTGTGCTGACCATTTTGGATGAGAGTCGCCACACCATCGACGAAGGATTCGTATGTTTCTCCGGGAAGACCTAAAATAAAGTCTGAGTAGGTAGCGATGTTGTCAAAGTTGAAACGACGTTGAAGTTCCTCGTAAGTTTTGATAGAAATATTCTGTCGTTTAATATTCCTTAAAGCTGGCTCAAAAAGAGACTGCATGGACAAGGTTACTCCCTTATTAAGTCCATTATCAGCAAGGATTTTCTGGGTGAGGTAGTTACGCTCGGTAGCATTTTTTGTGTTTTGTGTAGATAGAACTTTGGGATATCCAAATTGGTTTTTGTTTTTTACAGTACGTTGGGCTATGTCAACGTCCCGTGGAAGAATCCCAAAATTGGCGTCACAGTTGAATATGAATTCAATTTTATTTTTAGAGAACCAGTCGAGCTCTTCATATATGCGATTCATATCAAATCGAAAGACGCGATCAGCAACGGCCGAACCCCAATCGCAGAAGGTGCATGGGAATGGGCACCCTCGATTCGTTTCCCAAAGAATTAGCCATTCCTCGTCGGGCATAGATTGCATAAGACTATCAAATTCTCCAGAAAGGTAAGGGGAAGGGACGATGGAAAGATCCTTGATGCGATCCGCTTTTGGATTATTAAAAAATTTCCCTGAATCATCGATGTGACTGGTGCCGGGGGTTTGATTTATTTCTTTGGATGGAAATTTTTTTAGAAGCTCGAGGAAAGTACGTTCGCCCTCGCCATGGGCCACAATATCAATCTCAGGGTTTTGTCTTAAAAATGATTCTGCTTGATCAGGTACTTGGGGACCTCCACATATAATATAAGTTTTTGGGTTGCGTTTTTTTAAGCGCCTTATGATCTCAAGAGAAATTTGTTCATTCCAGACATACAAACTGAAACCAGCTATTTCGGCAGATTCAAGATGATCCACAGCATCATCAACAGGAATTCGCTTGAACACAGGCTGAAGAAAATTAAAGCGTTCGCTTCCAGGAATGTGTTTTTTAATGTAAGCCTGAAGTAAGCCGACAGAGTAAGGAAGATAATTAGCGCCGGAAAAACTATTATTGATTTGGCTCAGGCCTACGGTTATTTTCGGGCCTTTAAAATTCATTTCGTTATATTTAAAAAAATAAGAATAACTAAAGCAGCACTTAATGAGGTGGTGAGGGCATGACTTTTACACAGCGCTAATAAGACCTCTATTTACTCTTAATAAATATTTCGAACGCTGAAAATCGGCTCTCGCTTCCAATTTTATTTTATATCGGTTTGATTTTTGTGATCCAATCAAAATCAGCATCCATAAACGGTACGCTGCTTCGAGTTAATCTAATAAGGGGGATTCTATTTTAAATTAAGAGCTAGGTCTGTTGATAAATTGCGACTGACTCAAAGATGTCGAATCCGAATTCCGTCTTTTAAGAATATCACATTCCATGCTTTTCGGATTTGTTTAAATAAACCTTTATTTTTTGGATTAAGGGATTCTAAGTTTGCCTCCACTCTCATGTTGGCTTAGAACTAACCTAATTCGTCTTTTCAATCATTTTTAAATAGTCTTTGATAGACAGGTAGGGATGTTTTTCCCCATATTGCAAAATATTCGTTATGTAAGTTCCCTGATCTTGATACAACTTATGGATAGAAGATAAAATTAAGCTGGTATTTAGTTCAATGACAATTCCTAGTTTATTTTTTTCAACGACATCCACGACGCCATTATTTTTGCTTGTAAGTATTGGGATTTGCATTTGAAGATACTGGATGAATTTTCCAGGAACTGCAAACGAGGAGTAACTTTCTGTGGAAGTAATCAAGTTAATACCGCAAAAGCAATCTCTCATAACTTCATGCAATTTATTTAAAGGTAGAAAGGGATGTGACTCAACAAAATTTTCCAAGTGCAGTTTTTTTATTTTTTTCTCTAGATTGGTTCGTCCGGCTGTTAAGTAAGGTCCAATAATCTTTAACTTAGAGCCAAAATCTTTATTAAGTTGCGGCAATAAAGGTAAAATCAAATCTAAACCAGAATCCTCTCGGACTTGCCCCAGAAAACAAATATTATTTCTGTGGGGTGATATGGAATTTGGGAATATTTCTATGGGAGGTGGATAGCGGCTGTGTAATTTTTTGGCTAACCTCCGTCCCCAATGAAGTTCTCTTGCCTTATTGCAGCGCTCGGAATAGCTATCGGAGAGATCGCAGGTTGTAGAAGCGATATAATCCATAAAAACAAATAAATGGTTGTTGGCAAGTCGGCTAAGCAAGCCTTTGTTGTCCTGATTGGCCAACCAGTCACCGGTGCAATATATGAATTTTTTACAGAGCCCGATTTTTCTAGCAATCCCAAAAACAGCTCCTACCCAAGTAACCTCTGTTAAGCAAACTTTTGGGCGATATACGATGCAAACAACTGTAAATAGAGATAGAAATATCCCAAAAAAAATGATCCACAAAAAGGGTAACAATAAATCCAATATAGTTCGATTTTTTAACCAAGGGAATTTAATGGTTGTAGGAAACCATTTTACATGGGCCGGTTTGTATTCTAAGTGGATGCCTTCGAAGTCAAAGAAAAACATCATTGAGTTTTTACTATATGAAAGAATATCACGAGTGAAAAAGTCCTTGTCGAAAGAATCCATTTTCAGCGATACAAAATCTAACCTTTTAAATTGCAAACAAAACCTCCTTAAAAAAATTCTCCAGGAATAACGCTAGTTACTACTATTTAAATGCTCAACTGGTATTACTGGAGAATTTGCATGAATTCTTTAAATGGTAAATAATAAAAAAACTAAGAAAATGTGTCGCAGGCGAAAAATTTGTTCTAATTTTCCACAGAGGGTGCTTGAAAAACCCTTATTATAATTTTGTAAAACCTTGGAGGTTAATTTTTTTTAAGCGTACCTAGGAGATCGGCATGACTTCTCTACGCATTAGTCTAAGGGTAAAGTTTAATAGCATCCGAGGTTAAAAAAATCTCATGTGGTATATTTATTCTGGCGTTTTGCAAAGTCAAATTACTTTGAATAACTTTGGTCCATGGTTGGTTAAGAGTCCATTTTTTGATAATTTTTGTTAGCATAACATTGTTGTGTGAATAATCACAAAATGTCTATTTTCGAAGAATTCATCTGTTTTTTCTTTCAACATTCGGTCTTTTTTTAACCAGACTACTAAACATTAAGTTGCCTGAAAATATTCTGCTATACTCATTAAGTTTTTATACCGAAAGGTAAGAAAAACATTTTTACCTCAGCAAGACAGGTTAAGGTTTTTGAGTCAACTCAAGACTATTGAAATTGAAAATGTTACGCTATGTTTTCCCTTCAAATAGTAATCCCTCCTTGGAAATATTGGCATAATCCTTTAAAGGTACAGCCTTTATGGGAGCTTTATTACGCCACTCTTATTAAAGAACGGTTTCCTCAGGCAGATGTCAATTTAATAGACTTGAGGGAGTCTGAGTCTGATGAACCTGGTTTTTCAATACCCGAAAGTGATATTTATTTTTACTGGATCATGAAGTCGGCAGATGCCTTCGACGTTTATGATAAGGTAAGGATATTAAGAGAGGCTTACCCAAAAAGTATCCATTTAGCAGGGGGAACCCATGTAGAACACTGCATGGAAGAATGCATAAATATTTTTGACTCTGTTTACAGTGGGACAGGCGAGGAATTAATTGTTGAGTCCATTGAAAACTTTAAAAATGGTCACTTGAAAAAGCATTATTCCTCTGAAAATACTTATCCTTTTGAAAATTATTCGCATCCTTCTCGTCATTTTATTCCCCACAATCGCATAGTTAATACAGATCACTTTTTGCAGTATGGAGAAATTCCGGGGACCTCCCTTTATTTTTCTCGAGGCTGCAATTTTAGTTGTAATTTTTGCATTTATAACTTCCCCAAAAAGTTTGAATATCGTCGACCGGATCAAATTATTTCTGAAATTGAATATTTGAAAAAAGAGTTCAAGGTGAAAGCTATTAATCTAAAAGATGAAGTTTGTATTCCTCCCAATATAAATACTTGTCGAGAGTATCTTGAAGCGATTGGCAAAACTGATATTACTTGGCGTGGTCAAACCGTACCTATTGGTTCTGAAGACATGATTCGACTTGCACGGGATAGTGGTTGTGTAGAATTGGCCCTCGGAATTGAGAGTGTTGATAGCGATAAAGTTCTTGAAATTGCTAATAAACCCTCTCCTAGTGTAGAAAAAAATCGCGAGTTTATAAAAATGGTCAAAAAACATGGAATCCGAGTCAAATTATGTCTTGTCTTTGGTTTGCCTGGCGAGAGCAGAGGCGTAATGAAAAAAACGATGGAATATATTGAAGATGTTCAGCCGGATTATGTTTCAGTATCGGGGTTTGACCCTATCCCAGGGTCTTATTTCAATAAAAATGCAAAAACATATGGGATTAAATCGATTGATCCTGACCTTTCCAAGCATGCCCACCTTCTATTTCGATTTGGAGATAATGAAGATGTTGGGCTTCCTTTTGAATTTGAAAAGGAAACTCATTGGGGTCCCTCTTTTACTCGCGAAGAAATAGTGACCAATATTCGTCAATTCCAAGAATTTTTAAACAAAAACAATATGGTCTATTAGCTAATTGGTGCTTTGTTTTTTTTGATTGATCTGCGCGAATGGTTCTGCAATAAAAATTTTCGATGGTGAGTAGATAATCGGTATAAAATTCTCAAGGTTTGTGTGAATAGAAATATTACCAAAATTGTTGGCAGGTAAATCTTTTAGTCTTTCACGTATAGTATTGGGTTCTCGTGGACCTATCGTTCCAAACCAAGGAATTGAATTTCCATTAACAACCAGTTTGTGGACATTGAACATACCTAAAAGGGGCATGAGGTTTTCTCCCATGAAGTTATTGTAAATAGCGCTTGCATGAGGTCCGTCTTCTGGGGCGATAAAAGGCTTACCAACATTGTATCGAATAGGATCCATGCCGGTATAGAATTTGTCCTGTTGAATATTCATGAGAATTTGATAATTTCCCATTCCAGGTAGACTAAGAGTTCTGTAATACAGGTATTGTTTATTTATATGTTTTCTGGCCAATGCATATTCCGGTTTATCAATATACTTTTTGGATGCATATATTTCATTACCATCTGCGTAGACATTTAACTTGTTTTCCGGAATTAGGTTCCCAGAGATCATCGGGATTAAGCAAAACAATAAATAAACTCCAAAAAAGCTTTGGGTTTTCTTAAGATTTTTTTGATCTTTACTACCTTGTAAAACAAAGAGAATAAGAATTGAGAACAGAAAAACAAATAACAAACCAAATTTTGCGATAGGACTTTTAAACATATTAAAAAATGGAACGTACTTGAACATGAGTTGGTAGATAAAACCAAAAGGCGGGTAGGTTCCTTTAAGAAAAAATAAACTTCCAAGTGTTAGACATAAAATTTGTATATTGAGGCGAATTAAATGATTTTGTCGGTTAAAAAACATAAGCCAAATAACTAGAATAATAGGTATCAGGCAAACAATAAGACTGATCCAAAAATTATGAAAAAACCCCAGGAAGGTTGAGCCGCTTGGGTCCGAAGCATGGGTGAGAATTAGACCCTTTGCTAAAGGTGATTCTGCTTGCATTACTGTGTGAGCCAGCCAGGCTTGAGCAGATGCCTCTGTATAAATTTGCATCTGCATGAAGAATGTTATTGCACTAACCAGATTTATCAGCCACCAGCTATTGAATAACAAAAAGGAGACAAATATTAGGATATATTTTTTTAGAAATTTTTTTAGTAAAAACCGGCCATTTTTGTGGTAGGACACAATATAAACAGAAATAAGTGTCGCAATGTGAACTATGGCGTGTAAGGGAGGATTGGTGTAGGCACAGGCAAATAGAGTTGAGATGATTCCAAAAAATAAAAACAACTTAAGGTTATCATCGTAATATTTGTGAATGATCCAAAAATTAAAAGGCAGTACTGCGGCAGCCGTTTGATTCCATTGGCTTATGCCACTTAGCCAAGATATAGAAAACGGATTTAAAATATAAAATGAGGCGCATAGAAAACTTGGAAAAGGTTTTGCCCCTACCTCTAGTGACAGAAGATACATCCCCAAAAAAGGTAAAAAATAAATCAAAAAAATAAGTAAAAAATTGGTTAAAGCAATACTTCCTGTCAAATTCTCGAATAACGCAAGGGCGATAGTACTAGCTCCATTTGCACCGGGTACCATACTTTCTACTCCGAATTGGTGATGGGATAACCACTGATATTGAAAATTATGTAGGTGTTCTGTAAAATCCAGGAAAGCACCCCCTTCACCGCCCGAAATCCATGTCCCGCCCGTATAATATGGTAATAGAGCCAAAGAGAGCATGCTTGCCATAACTAATGGATAAATAAAACGATTGTTTTGAATAGAGCTTAAAAAATGCAATGGGTTGCTAGTTTGGAAAGGCATTTTGTTTCTAGAGCGTTATTAAAATTAAGATAGTTTATTTAAGAGTTTCTTAGGGAGAGTCAATTTTTTATTTGCTGCAAACTTGTTGTGCGAACTCAAAAAAAATTTGTATTTAGGTAATGGTTCGAAATTATTTATTAGGATCCGGTTTGTTTTAAATTTTTTCTAAGAATTTTTCTGCCTTTCTATGTTATCCATAACTTGAGCATAGATTTCTTGTGCTCTAAGGTTCCAATCCCATCGTTCGCGGGTCAATAGCAATGCTTCCTGGCTAATAGTCTGATAGTGCTGATGATCTGAAAGTAGCTCAATGATGTTATTGGCAAATTCACGATTATCAAAACATTTAGTTTTTAACATTCCCTGAGGATAATAGCTTTTGAGCGATTTGAGGTCGAATCCGACGCTGGGTAATCCCCAAGCCATTGCTTCGGCTGCAGCCATGCCCCCACTATCGTATATTGCCGGGTGTACGACAACCCTGCTTTGTTTAAAGATGTCATGCTTTTCATCCCCAACCATAAATCCAAGAAGGTCGATGTTATTTCGTAAATTCTGCTGCTTAACTCGGTCTTTAACCTCTTGTTCTAAAGGGCCAACACCAATCATCGCCAGACAAGCATTAGGTATTTTTTTGCAGACACCTTTCCAGATTTGGATCAGTTCCAAAACTCCTTTTTGACTGTGAAACCGACCCACAAAACAGGCATGGTATTTCCTGTTTTCAGGCGAGATCACCCGTCCAGAGTTTAAATATGTTTTGGAGGGTTCCAAATTAACTCCGCCTTGGATAACTATCACCTGATTAGGAAGCATGCGAGAGGAGACAAAGCGGTTCATATCCGGTTGGCTTGTTATGAAAACTGTGTCGGCAAATTTTCGAATAAAGTAATAAGAAAATAGTTGGCTTAGCCAGTACAGTAACCCAGTCAAGAAATGTTTTCCTCTATAGGGTGATTCTTTTGTCAATGGTTTTGGAGCAAAAAGATAAAACCCTGCGATCCAATGTATTTTAGGGTTTTTTATTTTAAGTATGAAAGCCGGGACAAAGTCTGGCCAGAAGTCTGAAGAAGATAAGACAATATCTCCCGATGAAGTATCCATGGAAATTGCTTTGCGGATACTTACACCAGTTCGATAAAGCGCATCGACTAGATAGCCAGACTTCTTCATGTGATCTGAAGCCCATACTAGTTTTGGTATCGTACTTAACCCTTCCCTATTGCAAATATCTAATCCTTCTCTAGACACATGAAGAGTAATTTCTATTTTATGCTGCCACCTTTTAACCAACTCGATAAAAATATGGTCACCGCCACTAAGTGCTTTGTCTTGCATCCAGTTAGCAATGACAAACATTTTTTTCATTGCAGAATTACTCCTAGATATAAACTTAAAGGAATTTTATTTAATGTTTTTGAACTTCTAGTTGAACTGTTAACATTTAGTTGGTGGGATTTCTATGAGATAGATTTTGTTTATTTTTTTGTTGAATCCAACGCACGAATAAAGCGATTAAGCAAATGCTAACAACAGAAAGGCTTAGAATTCCACCACCATAAAATAAGCGCTGTGGCCAAAATTCCATCACTAATTCAAAGTCGATGGACCCGTCTGCATTAGATCGATAGAAAACTGTTTTCTGGTTATTATCTGAAAATAGATTAGGGAAAATATCCAAATTAATCCACCAACTGTTTACCAAACTATTGGCTTGCCAGTGGAGTTGGTCTGGCCATTCAAAAACATTTGGATTGCGAGCGGTTTTTGTTTCCCAAGATTCTGGATTGCTCCATTCGCATTCGTTGTTAATAATTTTTTTTTTGTTGCAATTTGTTCTAATTTTTCCGGCAAACCAAGTTTCCCGGAAAATATTAGTTGGCAGATTGTCGTTTTGAATAGCGTTTGTAAATTTTTTTGAAATAAAAGCGGTCATTTTTTTTTCTAATTCGGAATGATTTCTGAAAAACTCCTTTAATAAATAATATGGGTTTAGCCGAGAGAGAGGGTCTTTTTCTATATCCGTTATCCATCCATTAGAGATAAAGTTTTTTAATTTTTTTGGCGAAGTTTGGGTTTTTTCGTTTCCTTCAAAAACTTTATATGAAGATAGAAGTTGTTGATTATCCTGATCATTTAAATTTAGTTGTTGAAAGTTCAATGGTACTAGATAGAGTTTCCAATTGTGGTGAAACCTTTCACTGAAAATAAAAGGAAAATTTTCGTGTGCACCATGAACCCGAATGCGATACTTAGTGGGATTGATTCTTCTAAATTCAATAATTGGTATTTGGAACGATTTTTGTGTTTTGATATATCTAAAAGTGCTTTTGGTCTCTTTATCGTGAAAAACTCCTTGCTTAAGATCATAGTCTGCAACCATATCTTGTATGATTTTTATCTTTTCAATATTTTGTGTTGTGAATAATATTCCATCACCGGGTTGAAAATCGGGGATGGATGTTATGTGCGGTAGTTGGTCGACTGGCAAGTATTGCGCTTGACATCGGTTTGGAAAAAAATATGAGAAGATAGATAGTGAAAAGAGGAATCCCCATAGGAATTTTGTCAAGAACTTCATTTAGCCAGTACCCTGTGATATGGAAACGAGTTTCTAGTAAAAACAGAGAAGGCCCCCCAAAAAAATTAAGATGAATTCAATATAAAAGTTGTGAAATTTCAAAAGAGAATCTTTAAAAACATTACAACTGAAAAAATAAGGTTTTCATTAGTCCAGTAATTTACAAATCAATCCTTAGCTAATATGGATTGATTGCATCTTGGAAGTAGTTTTTTTATTTAAACGATTGACTTAAAAGGATAATAAAATTTTGCAAAAGTCGCATAAAACAGTGGTTACTGATTCAGTGCTAGAAAGTGCTCCGCAAAAAAAACTTCAACTTCCAAGATCAACTTGAGGTAGTTTGGCGGTTATCTGGTTTTTTAGCAACAACAACCATGTTTACGGACTGGTTAAACCATTTCATGAAAAAATCTAAAGGTAAAAACATAATAACTAAAAAAAACCATACATTGGGGTGCGGAGGAGCTATCCCAAATTTATCTCTCAAATAAACATATATACAGCTAATAAATGCACCAGAAGAAAGCTCTGATGATCTTCTAATAACTTCTAGATTATATTTTTTAAATAGTAGAACCAAATTTTGATCATTGAAAACTTGTAAATGACGAGGAACTTCCAAACCTATCCAATATTTTTTAAAAATCTTGAAGCTTAGGCAGTTGCTGTTTGGAGTTGAAATATGGCATTCTCCATTTTCTTCCAGCAACTCACTTATTCTCATAATATACTTATCTGGATCTATGACATGCTCTATGACCCCATGAACTCTTATATATTCGAATTTTGATTCAAACGACACCTTCAAAAAATCACCAATTATATTTTTATCCGATTTTTTTCCAATAATATCAATGCCCTTACAATTCCAGCTATACCTAGAAAGCTTTTCAATCCAATAGCCCGAGCCGGACCCAACATCGAGAAACATTCCACTCCCTTTAGGTTGCTTTACGGGTAGGGATGAAGTTGAATTTCTGAAGAGCCAAGAGATACTTCTCAAAAATAAGCCAGAGCTAGGTTTTTTGTTATAGTGAAGATCGAGTATGGTGTCTTGTAATTTATCGTTAAACTTATGTGCAAAAGAGGTGGTCTCTTCTTTTGCTTCGTAATCATGAAACAAATAATCTTCAGGATAAAAGCTTGCTATTTCATCAAATGTTGGCTCGGGGAGAATTTTAAGAAAATAACAGCTATCACATCTATAAATATTAAAGTAGCTTTTATGTTGCCCGGCGATGACATCGTGAAATGACAAGTGATATAAAAAACACCCAGAGCATATAGGGCATTTGGGGATTTTATCCAGGTCCAGTTTTTCTGGATAGTTATGATTAGAAACGTCGGTCATTTTTAGAACAAAGATTTGCTCAGAAGTTTATACAATAGTTATACATTACTATCATAGAGCGGCTAATTTATTAACCACAAGTGGTTAAAATTCTAAGTTGCTATTGAATGGAGATAGAGCATATTTTTAGAGGTAATGCTTAGTTATCAATTTGATACTATCTTTAGAGAAAAACTTTAATGCGTGAGGGCGGCAATTAGCCTTCAAGATTTTTAGCCCGTTTTGATTTTCAGATAATCTTACAATTGTTTCCTTAAGAATTTTATGGGTGGGTTGGACGAGCACAGATATCTCATTAGTCATAACTTCTAAAATACCCCCCTTGTTTGACCCAACAACTGGTATGCCGCACGCCACAGCTTCAAGAGTAACTCTGCCCAAAGCCTCCTCATAGAGTGAAGGAATGCAGAGCAAATCGGCACTATTATAATATATTGGCAGGTCAGTATTTTGAACTTGCCCTAAGAAATGTATGTTTGAGAATTGTTTTGAGGCACTTTTCAAAAAGTCCTCCAGTGGGCCGGCTCCAACAAATAAGAATTGAAGGTGTTTCAGTTCTCTTGCGACTTCAACCAAGAGTTTTATACCTTTAATCGTAATTAATCGTCCAACAAAAAGAACTGTAAAACGGTCTTCAATGTTTAGCTTTTTTCTAGCTTCATTCATCCCCATTGGCTTAAAGCGTTCAATATCTACCCAGTAACGGTATTCATTTAAGCGGTTTTTTCCGATTCCATATTGAGCGAACTGGTTATTTACAGCTTTTGACATGCCTAGAACAACTTCTGCATTGTTCAGAATTAGGCGTGTCGCAAAACCACTAAATCCATTCTTATCTATATTTGCATAAACAGCATGTAGGCTTATTATAAAGCGCTTTCGAAAAATTAACTTCAAAACAATACCAATTATTCCCGCGTTAAGTCCTTGGGCATGAATAACGTCGACTTTGGGTGCGTTAGTAATCATGAAAAAAAAGGATCGAATAAAAAGATATGGAGTCAGGTATAAAAAGCCGAAAATTGGAAATTTTTCCAATTTATGAAAAAGCTTTTCCCCAAACCATGCATATCGAGTAATATTTATTTCGTTCCCAGAGCGTTCGTGCGCTTTCCAAGAGGTTCCTTTAGTTGTGATTGGAGAATATGTTTGCACAAATACTCGGTATCCCTGCTCATCAAGGGCTGAGACCAAGTCATCAAGGTGGGTCTCTACTCCCCCAATATTTGGGCTAAAAAAGGGGGTTACTATCAATATGCCTTTTTTATTTTTACTCATGGAAAGTTTCTTCGTAAAAATTGAAGACCAACTAAGAATCTTAAAAAATAGATTCCAATAACTAAGTATGGGTTTAGTATGAATTGTTTCCATTTACCCCTTTCCAGAAATACCCAAAAAAAGCGATACCATATACCCATTTGTTTGCGGATATCAGGATCGTTTCTCCCCCATTTTTTAGTGTAGTTATCAATACTTTTAGAATAGTATTTCTTTTTTAATAGATATTCGAGAAGGTTGAATTCTGTTTCATTATGAAAAACACAATTCCATTTTCCATTGGGATCAACACCTCGTTGGATAATATAATTTTTATATTTCCACGAATCGTCTTCAAGATAATCTGAAGAAGAAGGCAATAACCCAATATCCCCAATTTGTTTTATTTTTTTATCTATGTCCCAGTCTTCAGGGCCACTCATGGTTTCGTCAAATCCTCCAACTTCAACAAAAGTGGATTTTTTTAAAAAACGAGCGCCGTCAATCACTGTGCCATTATAAAAAGAGCGTTCAAATCGCCGGACACGGGTAAAATATTTTGTTCCTAGAACGAATTCCGGAATATGTAGCGCTATCCAGTTTTCATTTTCAGACATATAGACACAGGCTTCGGCCGCTTTAGGTCCGAGAATCATATCGGCATCCAAGAACATGACATATTTTCCACAAGCAATTTTGGCCATCCCATAATTGCGTTGTGTCGATCTTTCTGGGCCTTTATCGAAAACTTTATCAGTGAACTTTAATGCGATTTCGAATGTTTTGTCAGTGGAATTATTATCTACGACAATAACCTCTATATTTGGATAGGTTTGTTCGGTTATGGAGATCAGACAGTTTTCTATATTGTTTTCTTCATTTTTTGTGGCGATAACTATTGATACAAGAGGGTGGGTCATTGCCTTCGGTCGTCTGATCAGGAGTTATAGGGGTAGTGATTTTTTTTATTTTGGTGTTTGGTTAGATTAAAAATATGTTGTCTTACTCTACGGATTGCTCGGATGCCATATGTAAATAAAAACTGCCAATCCCTTTTTTTGAACTGAAATAGAAATTTAATTTGTTTGAGAATAAATTTTGGGTGAAAAGCAATGCCGTACATCTTACGAATCGCTTCGTAATAATCGGTATGAGGAATGGGCGTTTTGACAATAAGTTTGCTCATATCAAAATCGTCATAATCATTAGTTAAAAGCATTTTTTGGTCTATGCACTCTTGATGATATGGGGTGAAATCAATGGGAGTGCATATGGTTACTTGAAGAGTTCGAGCTATGCCTTCAAACATAAATCGCTTTACAGTTTCGATAGTTGTATTCAACTGTTCTCGAGTTTGCCAAAAATATCCGACCATTATAGTTAAGTGAGGGGAGAGACCATGCTTGGTATACAATTTTAAATTTAGTTCAGAATCTTCCGGTCCGTAACCCTTGTTGAGCCGATTGAGGGTTTCTTCATCCGCAGCTTCTAAGCCCACAAGAATAAAACGAAAGTTGGCTTTAGCCAAAAGGGCAATAGTGTCTTCGTCTAGATATCCGAACCGAGTATTGAAGCCAAAATAGCAATCTTTTTTATGTAGGCCACGATCAATAATACCTTGGGCAAATTCTCTGGCTTCAGTTCCTCGATACCACACCCCAGAGTCGTCAAATATTTCACGGGCGCCATAATCCTCGATCAATCGTTGATACTCATCAAGACTTTTTTGTACTGATCTCATCGAAAATGTTAAATCTGGTCCATTGTAGCGGCAAAATGAGCATTTCCCAAACATGCAGTCTCTGATAACGCTGGTCGCATATATTCCTGGTGTTTGAAGAAAGTTCCCGTTCTCATAGGCGTAATTTTCCCACTTAACTAAATCGCGATCAACATCAGGTGAGAGATCAAGAGGTTCAATTTGCTTGAAATTTCCCGTGTCATAAAAATTTTTTTCATCTCGTCGAATTGTGAGACCTTCAATTGGACATTGATTTCTCCAGTTTTCGTTTTTTTCTATAAGGGGAATTAGTTTTCTTAAAACGAAATCGACATGATTACTTCTTAAAACAATATCTGTGGGGCATTTTAAAAGAGTTTCCTCTGGTTTTCTCATGGAGTGATAACCGGTCATGATGACGATACTCTGAGGAAGGTCAGATTTTAATTTTTTGATCAAGTTCCAATAGAATTTCATGACAGGGGTTGTGCTTTCAAAAACCACTACGTCTGGATTTTCTGTTACTAAACCTCGATACCATTGATCGAAGCTTTTCAACTGAGAATTCCCGTCATCCCAAAAGATTTCATAGCCCATGTCCCTCAGCCAAGTTGCTGCTTGTCCTTGAATTACAGGAAGTAGGTAAGTTGGTCTCTTAAAGAACTGGACATTTCGGTTTTGGGAAACCATGGCTTTTTGCCCATCACTATTAATTATAGGAGGATAAGAAATTGCAATTTTCATTATGCTTGCTCAGATAAATATCTTTATTAATATCGGGATTCTTCTATTTCTTCTTAATGATTAGAAAAAGGCTTCTGTGAAAATTTGATTTCCGGAAAACCCAATCTCCCTTAGTAAATCATACACAGTGTGGATCATTTTCTGGTTACCGCAAAGATAACAGATATTATTTTTATTAAGGCTGTTGTTTTTTAAGTATGAAGTGACACGTCCATTGAAGCCTTCCCAACGCTCTCGAGAGACACAATATACGATTTTTGAAATGTCATAATCAGGGGGGTCGTATTGCTCACTCAGTGTTCTTATCCCAACAATAATTTGGTGGTCAAGTTTTGGATAAGTTCGGATAAATGAATGAAAGGGTGCAATGCCCGTTCCGGTTCCGATAAATAAAAAGCGTCCTTGATTTATTTGCTTGGGGTCTATCGTAAAGGATCCGTAGGGGCCATGCAGTTCTATCTCGGCTCCTTTTTTAACTTTTCTTAAGGCAGGTGAAACAGTTCCATCTCGAACTTCTTTAATTAGAAACTCAAGGTAAGGATCGTTTTCTCCAGAATAAATAGAGTACTCTCTGTTGACTCCACTTCCTTTAATGCCAAGATTAAAACACTGGCCTGCTTTAAAAAAAATATTATTTCTTTCTAATCTAATAACGTAAGCAGAGGAAGAAAGGTTTCGAATGTTGATTAATTTATGTGGCAAAATGTGTGACGTTTGAAAATAATAAATTCTAACTCAGACTACCTTTCCATAGAGTTCTTAGGTTTTTTTATTATCAGCCCTTGGGTGAATTTAATTCCGTACCAAAGGTGGGTTATTATAATATAAGGAATTGAGCTTAAGGCCACTGAGAGTGATTCATGTTTACAGATATCTTTACAAGAAATAATTAATGCTATCAAGTAGAAGAAAAACCCAAGTTTATAGACAGTAAAAAAAACTGGGAAAAGAATTGTAAGAAAAAAACCTAAGAAAATGAAAAGTACCCATAAGGCGGGCACAAAATACTTAAATTTCCTAGAAGTTTCTGGGTAAACTTTGGAAAAATATCCTCTGTGTAGACCATAATTACCGACTTGCCGCAAATGTTTTCCTAGACTAGTGCGACGATGGTGCCAAACTTTTAATTCGGGAAAATAAAAAATTAATTTGTCAGTGTTTTTGATTATTTTTAGACAAAATAAGGTGTCTTCTCCTGGCCAGTAAGCTGAGTCAAAGCCTCCGATCTCATCAAAAATTTCCCGACGGACGATTAGGTTTACCGAAGGCCAATCGTCTACTTCTCTCTCAGGGGGGATGGTCGCATAACGTTCTGGGAATCCTCCGGAAATACGGCTCAAAAAAACGGCTCCAGAAACTCTAGCCCAAAAAGGCTCTGTTGTCGGTGTCATGGCGGGTCCTCCAATGGCTCCAATGTCTGGTCGCGTGGAAAATATTTTGTATGCAACATCTAGCCAATTACTTTCAGGGTAGGCATCATCATCAATGAAGGCTAAGAATTTGCCTTTAGAAGCTTTAGCCCCTTGATCTCTTTTTAGTGCCGGATTGATAGCGCCAGTAGAAATTATTGAAATAGGTATGTCCTGGCAAGAAGTGGGTATATTAACTATTTCATCTGGTAATAAAATAACTTCAAATTCTTGAAGAGAAAGTTTTTTAATGTGAGTTAAACATTCCTCTAAATCTGGCGACCAGCTTTTAAATGGAATAACTATGGAGAAAGTTTTAACCGATGACATTTTCTAGAAATAAGTTTTAATGGGGAAATTCGTTGTTGTCAGGACGGGTTTTATGAAAAAATAGAAAAGTGATAACTTCATTAAAAAAACCTAAACTATGCTCTTTATAAAGTTATACCATTTTCAGGCTCAGGTGTTGAGGGAAGATGAAAAAATTTTTCAGTTATAAAGCATTTAAAGTTCAAAAACCGTTCACTTGATTCGCAATCGAAAAACATGCGCCTTGTTGGGTGAAGTTTTTGCTTGGGGGTGGGGTGGCATAATGAGGCATGAAGAAAAATGAGGATAGCATGAAACAAAAAATCAAGAGGATTTTAGGTGAAATGAATATTTTTTTGGGGTCTGTTGAGGCACAACGGCGCAAGGATGGTCTGATTTTAGAAATAGATAAATTATTCGACTTTATACTGACACTAAATGGTGGTGAAAATAGTAGGTCGCAGTTTAAACAAGATGTATTTGCATTAATGGTGAATAAGTTCAAGGAAGGTGGGTATTTTGTAGAATTTGGTGCGACAAATGGATGCGATATAAGTAATACTTATATTTTAGAAAAACAGTTTGGCTGGCGAGGCGTTCTGGCTGAGCCTGCAAAAATGTGGCATAAAAATTTAATTAAGAATAGAGATTGCAATGTTGAATTTGATTGTGTTTGGCGCACTAGTGGTGAACTTTTAGATTTTGATATGGTTAAAGAGGGTGAACTTTCAACTTTGTCAATCTTTTCAAATAGCGATGAGCATGCTAAAGCGCGACAAGAGAAGACAACCTATGTGGTAAATACTATTTCATTAATCGCTTTATTGAAGAAGTATAATGCACCAAAAGAGATAGATTACTTGTCCGTCGATACTGAGGGAAGCGAATTAGATATTTTGTCGGCTTTCGATTTTAATGAATATCGTTTCAATTGCATCACAATTGAGCATAATTTTACAGAAAATAGAGAAAAGTTGAAATTTCTTTTGGAGCAAAATGGGTATAAAAGAGTTTTTGAGCACTTGTCTAAATGGGACGATTGGTACATAGCAGAAAGTTTAGATAGTTATTAAGTAATCGTCATTGAAGAAAAAAATAATTATTAAGAAATCAAAATTGTTCATCACTGGTACATCACGTATTAGATAAAAATTATTACGTAACATTCTTTCCAGTAGTATCAAATTTCCAACTTCCTAAAGTCCAGCAAAAGGTTATTAATGATATAAATGTGGGTTGTTACACTAATTAATGGGTTTTTATTAATAGTTGCATACCGCTCATTTGCAGATCTTCGAGTTAAGGCAATAAAAAAAGATAAAACTCTGCTCAGGAATAGTTAACGTAAACTATCTTTTATTTTATTAATAAAGAGTTCGGTGCGAAAGCCGGTAGCCTGTTTTTCGCAAGAAAAGCGCATAGAATGAGCTAGTTTTGGGTTTGCCGCATCCAACATTTGAACTAATTCTTCTACTGAGATATTTGGGGATGATAACCAGCCAGTTTCTCCATGAATCACTGTTTCTAAGAGGCCCCCTTCTCCTGATCCGATTACGGGTTTTCCGGCTGCCATCGATTCTACTGGAGATATTCCGAAATCTTCGTCTTTTGGGATATAAATCGTAGCGATTGCGTTACCTATTAAATTTTTTAATTCATTATCGTTGATGTCACCTGTGAACTGGATATTCGCAAAACCCTCTGCAAGTTGTTTAAGCTTTTTTTCATCTGGACCGGTAGAGGTTATGATGAGGCGCTTTTGAGGAAGTTTGATAAATGCTTGGATAATAATGTCTACCCGTTTGTACGATGTAAGCCGTGCTGTGGAAAGATAATAATCTTCCTGACCCATCCAATTAAACTTATCTACATCACAAGGGGGATAGAGCACGGTTGACTCTAAGCCTAAAAATTTTTGGATCCTATTTTGAACGTTTTTAGAATCAGCTAAAATCAAATCCATCTTACGAATAGCATTTTCGTAAAGAGGTTTATGAAAAGCGTTATACAGTTCATGACGAAGTCTTCCTAAAGGTGTTTGAGATGCCAGATGAGATTCTTTTAGATCATAGATCGACCTTGGCGGAGTGAGGCAGTAGTAAATATTTTTTCCTTTCGAATGGTTTGATACTGCTAAAGGGGAGTTATGGCCAGTATAAATTACATTTTTATAATCGTTTAAAAATTTAGTTTTATTGCGAAAGGCATGAAATCGTTTAACGGTTCGCCAAACTGGCAGGTTGGATTCGGAATCTAGATTAATAAGTTTGTTTGGTAGATCGTCTAAATTAAAAGCACTTTTATTACGATACCCAAAAACCAGATCTGCTTTTAGGTCTCGACAGACTATATTAACGAGACGTTCCCCTCCTCCTTTGAATGCAAAGGCGTCATGTAAAATAACTGTATCAGAGTTTTTCATTTTTTGGAGCCCACTTTTTACGCCATAGCATGATTCCCCCTCCGATTAAAATCATCACGATCCCCTCAGTTACTATTGTTCCAATGGCGGCCCCTTTTGCCCCCATAGAAGGTATAAGGAAGAGGTTAAGGCCTATATTGATCAAAGCCGCCACACAAGTAATTTTGGCATAAAAGTATTCCCTGTCAATTGCCAGCGTAGCCTGAGTCAATATCAGGTTAGGAGCCATAAAAATAATTGAAATCAAAAGTAAGTTTAGCAAGGGAG
>JYMV01003634.1_pt1 | contig 54675 bp, 54 predicted proteins | sample 338911 | NCBI WGS metagenome assembly JYMV01 (sample SAMN03354496, study PRJNA234377) | hydrothermal vent metagenome | biome: Deep sea; feature: Hydrothermal plumes at the Eastern Lau Spreading Center, Western Pacific Ocean; material: Seawater | place: Tonga | collected 2009 | depth 2000 m m | reverse complement strand
ATTAGAAACGATCTTTAACGCATCGATATCTAAACCAGAATCGGTTTCATCGAGAATAGAAAGTTTTGGTTCTAACATTGCCATTTGAAAGATCTCGTTACGTTTTTTCTCTCCACCAGAGAAACCTTCGTTTAACGATCTAGATAAGAATTTTCTATCCATATCTAACAACTCAGATTTTTCTCTAATTTTCTTCAGCATATCTTTTGCCGGCATATCTTCTAAACCTTGCGCTTTACGAGTTTCGTTAATCGCGGTTTTCATAAAGTTGGTTACAGAAACCCCCGGAATTTCTACCGGATATTGAAAAGATAAGAATAGACCTTTATGAGCTCTTTCATCTGCTTCTAATTCTGAAATTTCTTCGTTCTCGAAAATAATTTCTCCTTCGGTTTGCTCATATTCTTCTTTCCCGGCAATGACACTTGCCAAAGTACTTTTACCAGAACCGTTTGGCCCCATAATGGCGTGAACTTCTCCGGCATTAATCTCTAAATTAATTCCTTTTAAAATTTCTTTATCTTCTACACTGGCGTGTAAATTCTTTATCTTTAGCATATCTATTCTCTTTTATTCTCCTTTAACTTTAATGGCCGGCTCCGAGGTTGGCTCAGACACCTTTACTATATTTTTAATTTCTATAATCTTGTCCCATCCTTCTTCGCTCGGATTGTTTTTTACTTTCGCTTTTAGAATTACAGGAACCATATCATAATCTTCTCTTTTGTAAGATTCTACTTGCTGGGCAAGTTCTTTAGCTTTATCGTTAAGTTCTACTCCATAAATAAAGTCGTTACCTTTTAAAACAGAAGCTTCTTCGGTGTAGATAAATTCTCCTTTTAAAAGCACTTCACCTGAAGTATTTTCAGATTTAAGTTCTTTTAATTCCGGTTGTTTTTCTGAAGATTGCTTTTCTTCATTTTTACAACTCACAGCAATCGCTGCTGCTACAAAAAGAGTGATGATGATTTTTTTCATTATAATTAGTATTATCCTACAGAACCTTCTAATGAAATTTCTAAAAGCTTTTGCGCTTCTACAGCAAACTCCATTGGTAATTTATTTAAAACTTCTTTACTAAAGCCGTTCACGATCAAAGCAATTGCTTTTTCGGTATCGATCCCACGTTGGTTACAATAGAAAATCTGGTCTTCACCAATTTTACTTGTGGTAGCTTCGTGTTCGATTTTTGCGGTTTTATTTTTCGCTTCAATATATGGGAAGGTATGCGCACCACACTCGTTACCCATTAGTAAAGAATCACACTGCGAGAAGTTTCTGGCATTTTCTGCTCTTCCGTTGATTTGAACTAAACCACGGTAAGAGTTTTGTGATTTTCCGGCAGAAATACCTTTAGAGATAATTGTACTCTTGGTGTTTTTACCTAAATGAATCATTTTGGTACCGGTATCTGCTTGTTGAAAATTATTAGTTACTGCGATCGAGTAAAATTCTCCTACTGAATGATCTCCTTTTAAAATACAAGAAGGATATTTCCAAGTTACTGCTGAACCGGTTTCTACTTGCGTCCACGAGATTTTTGCGTTTTTCTCACAAAGTCCTCTTTTGGTTACAAAGTTGAAAACACCACCTTTACCGTCTTTATTCCCAGGAAACCAGTTTTGTACGGTAGAATATTTAATTTCTGCATCGTCTAATGCAATTAATTCTACGACAGCAGCGTGCAACTGATTTTCGTCACGCATTGGCGCAGTACAACCTTCTAGATAACTTACGTAGCTATCTTCATCTGCCACGACCAAAGTTCTTTCGAACTGACCGGTTCCTGCTTGGTTAATTCTGAAATATGTTGAGAGTTCCATTGGGCAACGAACACCTTTTGGAATGTAACAGAACGATCCATCTGAGAAAACTGCCGAGTTTAAAGCTGCATAGAAATTATCTTTCTGCGGAACAACAGAACCAATATATTTCTTCACCAACTCCGGATGCTCTTTGATCGCCTCAGAAATTGAACAGAAAATAATTCCTTTTTCTGCAAGTGTTTTTTTGAACGTGGTGGTTACAGAAACAGAATCCATTACCACATCTACAGCAACACCCGCAAGCTTTTTTTGTTCATCTAAAGAGATTCCTAGTTTTTTAAACGTATCTAACAACTCTGGATCTACTTCATCTAAACTATCGTATTTCGGTTTTTTATTGGGTGCCGAATAGTAAGAAATATTCTGAAAATCGGGTTTTGGGTAATTTACGTTAGCCCAATCTGGTTCTTCCATTTCGCTCCAAATGCGAAATGCTTCCAGACGCCACTCAGTCATCCATTCTGGCTCCTCTTTTTTCTTAGAAATTGCTCTTACGATGTCTTCGTTTAAACCAACGGGAAAGGTTTCAGACTCAATGTCTGTATAAAAACCATATTCGTACTCTTTGGTTTCGAGCTCTTTCTTTAAATCGTCTTCTGTAAATTTATTCATTACTTAATTTTCTTCTTTATTAAAGTGAAAAAGATTCTCCGCAACCACAAGTTCTTTGCGCGTTTGGATTGTTAAATACGAAACCTTTACCGTTAAGGCCGCCAGAATATTCTAACGTGGTTCCTACCAAGTATAAAAAACTTCTTTTATCTACCACAATTTTTACTTGGTTATCTTCAAAAAGCTTATCGCCTTCTACTTGTTCTTTATCAAATTTTAAGTCGTAAGAAAGTCCGGAACACCCTCCACTCTTTACTCCTACTCTCACGTAATCTTGAGCAATATCAAAACCATCTTCACTCATTAACTGAGTAAGCTTTGTTTTTGCTTGTTCACTAACTTTAATCATAACGTAAATCGTTAATTAATTTAATTTTGCAAATATACCATTTACAACCGTGAATACCATATAGCTAAAGATTATTCTAATTTATTTTAGCATTAGAATTTATTATTTAACTACAGCTATGGTCGCTATAGGCTTTGTCGAAAAACAACTCCTGAAATAACGAGATTTAAAAAGAATATTTATCTTTAGTAATTATCACAAAAAACTTATCTACTCATGAAAAAATTTTTACTTCTTTCCTTTATTTCATTATACCTAGTTTCTTGCAGAATTAACAAAATTGACTCTTCATACTATAAATTAAATGAAAACATCGATTTTAAAATAGTACGATTAATTGACGGAAGAAAAAGAACAGCTTCAAACCAAACAGTTTATACAGCAAATGAAGACTTTCGATACAAACAAGCACATATAAAAATAAGAAATAACCATGAGGAAAAACAAGGGTTTGATCTAAGCCATTTATATCTTGTCGATAAATACAATCGAAAACATAAAGTTTCCAGAGTCATGAAAAATCTGCAATTTCAAACAAATAGCAGCATGGTCAATACAGAGAAGAAATTGGGAGGTAAAAAACAAGGATTATATATAGTAGATTTCACTCCAGCTTTTCCTAAGGATGAGTTGGTTTTAAAAATTGCTATCGACACTAGCGACAGTGAAGCTCTTTCTGAAAACGCTCGAATTATTAGTCTAGTTACTGAGTAAACTAAAACTCAGTAATAAATAAAAACTCACTAATGAAAAAATTTTCAACCTTTTTAATTATCTGCCTATTCTTATCATCTTGCGGAATTCACCAAATTAACTCTAAATATTTTAAATGGAATGAAGAAATCGACTTTATGGTAGTTGGTTTTTTTAATGTGAAAATGACAGAAGGTCAAGAAAACAATAAAAACGTGACTTATATAGCTAGGAAAAATTCTCGCTTTAAAAGAGCTAGTTTTCGATTTAAAAACAACACTAACCAACCGCTCGATATTAATTTTGAAAATCTTTTTCTACTAGATAAGTTCAATAGAAAATACCCCACTAGAGTAGCCGGACAAGCCTATAAAGGCTATAGTAATGATGTATTTGAACTACAGAGACCAATTAAGGCAAATGAAGAAGCATTATTTCTTCTTGAGTTTTTTCCTGCTTTCCCTAAAGATGAAGTTATAACTAAAATTGCTATCGACACTAGCGACAGTGAAACGCTTTCTGAAAACGCTCGAATCATTAGTTTAGTTACAGAATGAATAACCTAAAACTCAGCAAAGCGATCGTCTAACAAAAAATTATCATCGGTTAAGGTTTCTAAAAAGGCGATTATTTTTTGTTTTTCATCTTCGGTAAGAGAAATGCCTAAATTTTCATTTTGCTGAAAAACGAGATCTAAATTTTCTGTAGCGACCATCCCGCTATCGTAATGATCTAAGACTTGTGCTAAGGTTTGAAAACGCCCATCGTGCATATACGGATAAGTGATCTGAATATTTCTTAAACTCGGTACTTTAAATTTATATTTATCAGCTTGCAAACCAGTGACCCGACTTCTCCCTTCATCATCATATTCAGGATCGATAGGTAAACCATTATTGCGGTAACTTTGGTCGGTAAACAAAACTCCCGCATGACAAGTGGCACATTTTTGATCGAACAAAACTTTTCCGGCTTCTTCTTCAGCAGTGAATTGTGAACCTTCATTTTTTAGAATTTTATCGTATTTAGAATCGGCAGAAACCATCATTACTAAAAACTGAGAAATCGCTTTCAGCATATTATCGGTATTCACCTCGCCATTCTCGAAAGCTTCTGCAAATAGTTGCGGGTATTCTTCATCTGCCTGAAGTTTATCGATAATGTTTGAAAAACTCTCATTCATCTCCACCTCAGCCGTAATCGGTATTATAGGTTGCGCATCGAGACTTTCTGCAGCGCCGTCCCAAGTAAATTCATTCATAAATATCATATTCTGTAAAGGCTGCGCATTTCTGGTTCCCAAAGCTCCGTTTACGCCGTGACTTACAATATGTGTATGATGAGTGAATGAAAAATCTTGAATATGACAAAAACCGCAAGAAACTACTCCATCGGAAGATAGTTTACCATCATAGAACAGCTTTTTACCCAACTCAAATCCTTTCTCGGTGGGTGGGTTAGCTTCAAAATTATAGGTGACTTCCGGGAAATAATCGGGAATTTCTATACTTAGCGTGTCGTTTTCTACAATAGCTTCGTAACCGTTATCTGCATCTTCTTTAGAACAGCTCACTAAAAACAAACTTAAAAGTAGAAAAAAACTTAATCGCATTTAAATTTATTGTTGAGTTGAAAAGCTTTGTGAAAAATTAGCCATCACTTGCGGTGAATATTCGGGATCTACTTGAATATCGTCAATTTCCTCTAAAGACAATGAAAATTCAGCTTCAAATATTTTTGAAACATCTGATGTGATCTCTATTGAATTTGAACTATCCAACGCTAATGTATTTTGAAAATCTAAAGTCACTTCTTTATAATTATCTAAAGCTTGCCCGTGACTCCCGATATGATAAGCAAAAAGGTGATCGGTTTCAGTTGCTGAAGTATAATTTCCTTCAAAACGCAAAAATATATAGCCGGCAGACCAGCTCCACAACATATTATTTTCTTCAGCAGTTGGCACAAAATTATTCACTCCGTTAAGCGGATAATTTGATTGATCGACCCCTAGACCAAAGCGAATTGCCTCATAATTTTGCATAGGAATATTTTCTAAGGTGATGCTTTTGCTGGCTTCATCTTCTTCATTTACCACAAAATAACTTTCTGCTTGCGGGTACACAAATTCTTCTCCGTTTTCAGCGATCAAAACGATATTACTAATAATGTAACGCAGAGTTTCGATCTCATAAGTTTCTTCTGAATTTACGTAGGTTTCTGAATTCAACACCACATTTTCTCCTTCAATTTGATTTTGAAATTGAAGCGTAAGTTCTGTAAATTTTTGCGGAGAAGCTTGATCATCTGAATCTTCTGAACAAGCTACAAAACCTAACACCACAAATAACAACCACCACTTTTTCATTATCGAATCTTTACGATTAAAATATCTTTATTTCCTTTGTTTTCTTCAACTAAACTATCGGTACTTTCTGTATTTCCGACAGAAATTATGCTTTTATCATCTAACTGAATACTTTCACTCAACACATCAAAATCACTACCGCCAATACTTTGTTGCCATTGTAAATTTCCGTTTTTATCGACCATCATTAACCAGCCATCGCTGTCGCCATAATTTTCGGTAAGATCTACATCGTTGCTTCGGCTGCTTCCGGTAATTAGGAGATCTTCATTTTCTAGTTGCAAGACTTTATTTGAAGAATCAAAATTAGTGCCGCCCAGATTTTGATTCCACAGTAAATTTCCTAAATCATCGATCTTGATCACCCAAACATCGGCATTGCCGTGAATTTGAGAAACATTTCCGTCATTACTTCTAATATCTCCGGTCACTACATAATTACCGTCAAGGGTTTTAGTGATCCCGTAAGCAATATCGATCGATGAACCGCCAAAGTTTTTTTGCCATTGCAAATCGCCTTCAGCATTAGTTTTTACCACCCAAAAATCGTAACTACCATGAGGATCGGTAATATCGAAATCGTCACTTTCTGAATTTCCTACCATAATAAAACCGCCATCTTCCGCCTGAACCGCATCGTAACTACGATCGTTATTAGTGCCACCAAAATAACGTCGCCATTCTTTATTTCCTTCAGCATCGAGTTTAACTCCCCAAAATTCTCCCACGCCGTGAAGTACGCCGGCGCTTCTGTCGTTACCTTGACCTTCACTTGCAGTCACATCTAGATAACCACTTAAAAAATAGCCGCCATCGGTAGTTTGCACAATAGCATAACCGCGATCGCTACCGGGAAAGCCGAAAGATTTTTGCCACTGCAGGTCTCCGCTACTGTTTAACTTTAGCATCCAGTAATCGTAAAACCCTTGAGCATCGGTAACATCACCATCGTCGCTACGACTGTAGCCAATTACCGCAAAACCGCCGTCGTTGGTCGTGATAATTTTTTGACCGCGATCGTCGCCCGTACCACCATAAATTTTACTCCACTGCAAATTGGCTTGCCCATCAAACTTGAGCAACCAATAATCGCTATCGGTAGCCGTTTTACCAACTACATCGCCATCGGTACTTTGGGTAAACCCTAAAACAGCAAAACCGCCATCATTCGTTTTGGTGACTGAAATCGCTTCTTCATCTTGACTTCCGCCAAAGGTTTTCGCAAATTCAAATTCTCCTTGAAACGTTTGTTCTTCAGGTGGAAGATCTTCTGCTGAAGTTTCATCATCAGCACAACTCACCGCGAAAATTAAAAGCAGTAAAATGCTATGTAGTTTTAACAACTTCAACCTATTCAATAATTACTTTTTTTGAGATTTTGTTATTGATCCGTGCAAGATATATACCAGAAGAAAGGTTGGATAGATTTATCTGACCGCTAACTAATTCATCTGAAGAAGCTTGAAGTACTTTTTTACCCATCACATCGAAAAATTCAACCTGCGTTAATTCGTCTTGTTCAATTTCAATATTTAAAACAGAATTTACGGGATTTGGATAGAGTTTTACGCTTGCTGAAAATTCGTGATCTTCTGTTGCTAAAGTGCCACTTTCTCTTACCAAAAAGAAACCGGAATTAATATCGCTAATTACGATATTGTTACTATCAAAAAACGGATAGACATTCCAAGCTCCATTAAAACTTACCCCATCATCTGCAGGATAAGTGTCAAAATAATCAGTTTCAAAAATATTTGAATTTTCGATATCACTTATATCGATCACGCGCATTCCTGCCGTATAATCTGCTACAAAAAAATCGTCTCCTTTTACGTAACCATTATGATCTATCGCTGTTGTTTCACCATAAAAATCGAAAGCTACTGAAGGATTATCTAAATCGGTAAAATCGAAAACAACGGTTTTACTATTAAAGCCAAAATTGATTTCATCTAACTCATCGCCCAATAAAAAGTAAGCTTGATCTTCTGTAAACCAACCTTGATGCGTATAACCAATGTTGCTATAACTCACTGTTGAAATAAGTACAGGATTACTTTTATTCGTTACATTCACAATTACAACTTCATCTTCATTACTTCCTATTAAAATCTGATCGCCTGTATAATCGGTATCGGGACCATTATAAGTAACTACTTGTGCATCATGTGTATAAAAACTTGCGTCGTAAGCGCCGGCAAATACCGGATTTAAAGGATTCTGAATATCTACCATATGCGGACCTCCATTATTTAGCGAGGTTCCTACCGCGTAAGCAAAACCCTGATCGGGATTAATCACAATATTGTGGCAATTACCAAAACCACCATAATGTGCATCCGCTGAAAAAGTAGCCGGAGCATTGGTAACATTTCTTAGTTTTGTGAGATCGAATACTTGCATTCCGTGATCGGATGCTTCACTCACCACAAACGCATAATTTTGATAAACTTTTATGTCTCGCCAAGCACTAGAATTGGTATGCGTAGGCAACTTACCTAAATATACAGGATTTATCGGATCTGAAACATCGATAAAGCAAGTCCCATTATCTACGCCCATAATAGCGTATTCTTTTCCGTCGGCAGGATCGGTCCAACCCCAAGAATCATTTCCGGCAGAAGCTCCTAAAGTTTCAAGACTAATATGACTCATTAAATCATAATCGTTACAAGGATAATCGCCGGCAAAACCATTCTCACAAGGAACTTGCGCGAAAAGAATTGCAGTATATAAAATTGAAAATAGAGAAAGTAGTAATTTTTTCATCAAAATCTTTATTTATCACTAATTTTGCAGTCTTACAAAGCTAACACTATTTTTATAATATATGTTTGATAACAAAGAAAGTAGAACCAATTTATCTGAATTAGGAGAGTTTGGACTCATCGATCACCTTACGCGATATTTCGAAATAAAACGTACCTCAACCAATATTGGCATTGGTGACGACGCAGCCGTTTTAAATTTTGAAGGCGAAGAAACCGTAGTGACGACCGACCTTTTGGTAGAAGGCGTACATTTTGACCTTTCATTTATGCCACTAAAACATTTGGGTTATAAAGCGGTGATGGTGAATCTTTCTGATGTTTACGCGATGAATGCCGAAGCAACGCAAATTACCGTTTCGATTGCAGCTTCTAACCGTTTTCCGGTAGAAGCTTTAGAAGAATTATATGCCGGTATTTTACTAGCTTCTAAAAAATATAATGTTGATGTGGTTGGTGGTGACACGACCTCTTCTACTGCCGGATTAATGATTAGCATTACCGCTTTAGGAAAGACAAAAAAAGAAAAGATTACTACGCGTAGCGGAGCTAAAGCTAACGATTTGTTAGTGGTTTCTGGAGATCTGGGCGCAGCTTATATGGGCTTGCAAGTGCTCGAACGTGAAAAGCAGGTTTTTAAAGCCAACCCAAACTCACAACCCGATTTAGAAGCGTATAGCTATATTATGGAGCGCCAATTAAAACCGGAAGCTCGAAAAGATATCCCGGAACTTTTACAGGCGTTGGAAGTGCAACCTACTTCGATGATCGATATTAGTGACGGACTTTCTTCTGAAGTGATTCATCTTTGTAAAAACTCGAAAGTAGGCGCGAATATTTTTGAAGAAAAAATACCACTCGATCCTACTGTAATTTCGGTTTGTGAAGAGTTTAATATTGACAGCACGATGGTGGCGTTAAGCGGCGGCGAAGATTATGAACTTTTATTTACCATCGATCAAAAAGATTACGACAAAATAAAAGGGAACCCTAATTTAACGGTAATTGGCCATATGACAGAAGAAAACGAAGGAATGCACCTTATTACCCGTGCCAACCAAAAAATTCCTATCCAATCTCGCGGATGGAACTCTTTTGAAGATGCGAACGATGAAGAATAAAACTTCTCTGATATATTAAAAAATCCCGCTCAATAGCAGGATTTTTTATTTATTGTTTGTTGAAATTTTTCGCATTCGAAAGATGATATAAATCGAGAATAGAAAAATGATAGTAAAACCGGCAACTGCAAATACAATTCTCCAAGTTTCCATCTCTTGAGAATTTTCTAAAACTCGAAACAGCTGAACTCCTTGAAAAACATTTAATACACTTAAAGCTATTACGACAGGTAAGAATCTTTTTTTCTTCATTCTTCAAAATTATAAAAATTCATTAAGCCTTCAACCCTTTAATCGCTGCAAACGCTTGCTCTACCAAATTTTCTTCTACCAAAACAGTAAATTCGTTAGTCGTAGAAACTACCTCATACAGAGCAATATTTTGCCAGGCTAAATGCTTAAAGATCTGATAATACAAACCGGCAACTTTAAAATTATCTTGAGGTAATTGCACGCTAATCGCTGCTAAAGCTTCTCGTTGCATCAGTAAATGCTCAGCTTCAAAAAAAGAATTTACTTTTTCGGTTTCTGAGCCGGAGATCATAATATTGCTTTCTAAAATTCCGCGAGTAAAAGCATAAAATAAGTGGGTGTTAGCCGAAACATAACTCAGTAATTTTCCGTGACAATTTACCAATGTATTGGTATTTTTAAAGGTAAAGGCAGAAATATTAGAACGCACGGTAATATCGCCTAAATTTTTAAAAGCTTGTTTGAGTTTTTGATTATTACTCACACCCACCGGAGAATGATAACGTCGCAAAGCCATCATGATCGCTCCGGTTTTTACGGGCTTTTTCAACATCGCAGAAATTTCCGGCTGCAACTCTTCTGCTAGCGCACTAAAATTAATAATGCTTCGCTGTAAAGCTTCTTCTAAAAAAGGTTGAGCTCTCAAAATCTGCTCGACACTTTGCGCAACAGTTTTCATTTTGTTAATTATTTAACTTTATGTGCAAAATTAGTAAAATTTATACATTTATAAGGTAAGCTCTTTGAACTCAATTACATTCGCCAAAAATTAAACGGAAGATGAAGGTTTTAAAATTTGGCGGCACCTCTGTAGGATCGATCGCTAATATTCAGAAAGTAAAAGAAATTATTTACGATGGAGAACCTAAGATCGTTGTTCTGTCGGCGATGAGCGGTAGCACCAATAAATTAGTAGAACTTTCTCAACTCATCAAATCTAACCAAATTGAAGAGAGCCAAGCGATTATTAACCAACTAAAACAAAAATATTTAGCGGCTGTTTCCGGTTTAATTGAAAGCGAAGAAAGAAAAGAAACCCTAAAAAAATACATTTTTGCACTTTCTGAGCAACTTCAATCTTTTGTAGATAACCAAACTAGCAATTACAATGAAATTGTAGCGCAAGGTGAATTATTTTCTACCTATTTAGTCAATCAATTTCTACAAGAACAAGGTGTGGCTTCTGAGTTAATCCCGGCATTAGATTTTATGCGTGTCGATAAAGAAGGAGAACCGGACTATTTTTATATTCAGCAAAGCCTTAACCGAATTTTAAAGGATACCCCAAACCAAGAAATTTATGTAACGCAAGGCTTTATTTGTCTGAATAATGAAGGAAATATTAGCAACTTAAAACGTGGCGGAAGCGATTATACGGCAAGTATAATTGGCGCAGCGATTAGAGCTGAAGAAGTACAAATTTGGACCGATATTGACGGATTTCATAATAACGATCCTCGTGTGGTTGACCATACGCGCTCTATTGCACAACTTTCTTTCGATGAAGCTGCAGAGCTGGCTTACTTCGGCGCTAAAATTCTTCACCCACAAACGGTTTTACCGGTAAGAAACCTAGAAATTCCTGTTCGTTTAAAAAATACCAATTTACCGGAAGCAGAAGGCACTTTAATTTCTAACAGAATTACCGGTGAAGGTATTAAAGCCATTGCAGCAAAAGATGGAATTACCGCTATCAAAATAAAGTCTGAACGTATGCTGTTGGCTCACGGATTTTTAAAGAAAATCTTTGAAATTTTCGAGAAGTATGAAACTGCTATCGATATGATCACTACTTCAGAAATTGCGGTTTCCTTAACGATCGACGACAATACATACTTAACAGAAATTACTTCTGAATTGCTCAAATTCGCTCAAGTTGAAGTGGAAGAAAACAGAAGTATTGTTTGTTTAGTAGGTAACAATATTATTTATCACAAAACTACCCCACAAATTTTCCAGATCTTACAAGATGTAAATGTAAGAATGGTTGCTTACGGAGGCAGCAACAATAACATCTCGTTATTGGTGAACGCCGAAGATAAAGAGCATACCCTACGATCGCTTAACCACTATGCTTTTAACCCCAACCCAACCCTAGTTTAAGAGAAAGATCTTAAACTAAAAAGGCTGTCGAAATCGACAGCCTTTTTTATTTTTTAGAGATGGTATAAACACCTACTTTTTGCTGAATAGGTTTCAAACCTAGACCGTATTCCTCTAACAATACGCTATCTCTAGATAGGCTATCATTCAAAAATTCTAAAGTGAAATATCGCTGTTTATTTCCTTTAAAAATTATTGGATCATTTTCTTCTTTTAATTCTAAAGCTAATTGGTCTAAGCCCATACATTTAATACTAATCTTTCCATTTTTTTTGGTGCTTTCTCCATTTCTTGTTTTTGAAACACATTCAAACTGTTTCAGCTTAGCTTCATCTACAATGTATAACTCTTGGTAATCTTTCAATTTACTAGACATTACTAACTTTAAATTGTAATACTCCAAAATGCGATCAAGAATCTCTCTTTTTGTTGAATTATCCAAATCACTTTCATACAAAATATCTAACGAAATAGTATCTTTCACATCGTTAAGCACAAATTCTTTTTCGCTATAAGATTTCTCTAAAAGCCTGATCATCATTTGAAAACCAACACCTTCTAAAGAATGTATTCCATTTGTAATTTTAGAAGTGACAGAAAACAACTTTGTTGTATCTCGTTCTTTATTTTCATAAACCTCGTAACCAGAATTATAATTCCCCTCTTCTAAAATTAATTCACGATCCGAGGAAGAATTACAACCTATCACAATCCATAAAAAGCAAATTACTATTGAAATATTTACTACAAAATTTTTCATCTTAAAATAATTCATTTAATATTTTTAAAAGTTCTTCTTTATTTTCTAAATAACTCATATGCCCGTCTTCGAAACTAATGAAGGTTGAATTGGTTTTTTCAGCAATCGCTTCAATCTCTTTAAACGGAACGACCGGATCGTTTTTACCGGCGATAATTATTTTTTCTCCTGAATATTGCTGAAGTATTTCTGTTCTATCTTTTCTATTTTTCAAACCTTCTACCGAAGCGATAATATATTCTTCCGGAAGTTGAACCGCTTCTTCGACCAACGCATTAATTTCAGTACGTAAAGCATTTCGGTTTTCATCGGTAAACAAATTCTTGATCGCCATACTAATAAAAGCTTGCTTGTTTTGCTTCACTAAACGCTTGGCACGGTCTCGATTTTCTTTTCGTTCTTCAGAATCGGCTACCGTAGAAGAATTCAACAAGATGAGTTTTTCTAATTGCTGCGGAAATTTCTCCGCAAAAGCCAATGCCACATAACCACCCATCGAATGCCCGATGATCGAAGCTTTTTCAACCTTTAGTTCAGCTAAAACAGCATGAACCGTTTCGGCCATCGTTTCCATAGAATGGATATAACCTAATTTTTCGGTTTTACCGTGGCCTAACAGATCGATCGTAACGAGTTGATGAGTTTCTTTAAACGCTGAAACCACATTTTTCCAAATCGTTGAGCTTTCTAAAAAGCCGTGAAGTAAAACGATTGTTTTGCCTTTACCTTCAGCAGTAAAAGCAATTTGTATATTTTTGTAGCTGATGTATTCTTGCATAGCGCAAAAATAGTGTCTTTTCAAGCATTTGAAAATTTTGAATTATAAATCTAATATGCTTTTCTAAAAACTAATAGCCTGATATGATGCTGAAACAACTTCAGCCTGACGCAGTTTAAATCAGTTAAAAAATAATTTTCATGAAAAAAACGAACTTTCTTTTTCTTTTCGCACTTATTATTTCGGTAAGCCTTTCCGCACAAATTAAAGACCGAAAACTCGATAAAGTCATTCAAAACTCACTCGAAACTTTCGATGTTCCAGGGATTTCTGTTGGAATTATTAAAGATGGCAAAATTGTTTATGCCGAAGGTCACGGCGTTCGCTCTTTAAAGAATAACCAACCGATGACGAAAGAAACTTTGGTCGGGATCGCTTCGAATAGTAAAGGTTTTACTTGTTTTTCTTTAGCGATGCTGGTTGATGAAGGCAAAATTAATTGGGATGATAAGGTGCGCAAATATATTCCGGAATTTAAAATGCCGGATGCTTTTGTGACTGAAGAATTTACGATTCGAGATCTAGTTACTCACCGTAGCGGCTTAGGTCTGGGCGCGGGAGATTTGATGTTTTTCCCTGAAGGAAGCGATTTCACCATCGATGATGTAATTGCCAATATGAGCAAACAAGATAACAAAAGTGCGTATCGCAGTTCGTTTAAATACAACAACAATATGTTTATTATTGCCGGTGAAGTGATTCATCGTGTAAGCGGACTCACTTGGGAAGAGTTTATTGAACAGAAAATCCTACAACCTGTCGGGATGAAAGACAGCAAAGCTTCTTACAGCCGCGTGACCGACAAATCGAATATAATTGACGCACATACCAGAACAGAAGGTGAAGTAATTGCCATACCACACGATTGGAGCGATCTTGCTAATCCTGCCGGCGGAATTATGAGTAACGTTGACGATATGTTAACCTGGGCAGAATTTTTAATGAATGATGCCGTAACCAAAGACGGAGAACGACTACTAAGCGAAGAACAAATGCACAATTTATGGCAACTACAAACTCCCCTACCGGTTCGTAAAAACAACGATTACAATACTCATTTTTCAGGCTATTCGTTGGGTTGGTTTGTAAGCGATGTAAATGGCGGTTACAAACAAGTAACGCACACCGGCGGATTGTTAGGAACAGTAACGCAATTCACGATGATCCCAGAATTAGACTTAGGAATTGTGGTGTTGACCAACCAAATGGTTGGGAGCGCATTTAGCTCGATCACCAATACCATCAAAGACAGCTATTTAGGTTACAAAAACCGCAATTGGGTAGAAAAGTATGGCGAGAAAAATGAAGAATGGATCACTTATAACGACAGTATTAAAAATGCGGTTTACGATCAAGTAACCAACAGAAAAGCAAAAAATACGATCGCCGCTTCACAAATTACCGGAACTTACCAAGACGATTGGTTTGGGAAGATCACTATTGAACAAAACGGAGAAGAACTTCTCATTGCTTCAGAACGTTCTTCGCAGTTGAAAGGAAAATTACTTCCGTATAATTTAACTACTTATGTTGCCAAATGGGACAACCGTAGTTTTGATGCCGATGTATTTGTTTTATTTACGTTGAATGAAGAAGGTGAAGCGATCGAAGCAACGATGAAACCTATTGCACCCATCACCGACTTTAGTTTCGATTTTGAAGATTTACATTTTTATAAGGTGAAAGAGTAATTTAATATAAGTTGAATTGAAATGGAGTTGAGCAAAATCTCGACTCCGCTCGATTTGACAGCAAGCTTTAAAAAACTTATAAGTCACACTGAGCGGAGTCGAAGTGTAGTTTTAAGTTTTTAATAAAATCTCCTAGAGCTATTCGTCATTCTGAACTTGTTTCAGAATCTCATCACGCCATTCAAAATGAGATTCCGTTTCGAGCACGGAATGACGAAATTTTAAAACAAGCTAATTCCAAAGGCTGAAAAGATACTTTTTAGGCCGAGTAATAAACAAATTAGAATCACAATTCCGCTGAAGAAATTAAGCCACCAAGAATTTTTATGTTGCTGAAGTAATTTACGATCGTTCACGATCCACCATAAGAAAAGCGCAATGATTGGTAGAAGTATTCCGTTGGCGACTTGAGAGAACAAAATAAGTTCGGTAGGTCGGTAACCCAATGAAGCAAATACAACTCCCAAAAGCAAAACACCTATCCAAACCAACTTAAATTTTTTGGTTCCTAAGGTTGATGGCCATCCTAAAATTTCTGCAGTAGCGAAAGCAGCTGCTAACGGCGCGGTAATCGCAGAAGAAATACCTGCCGCTAAAAAACCGAAAGCAATAAAAGAAGAAGACCAACTTCCCAACAAAGGCTTCAACTGAAAAGACAAATCACTGATATCTTGTATTTCCGAAGGTTTCCCTTCAAAAGCAACCGCAGCAACAATTAGAATCGCCATGGTGATCATTCCGCCTAAAACAATCGACAAAATGGTATCTAAACGAGCTACTTTTAAAGATTTTGACTTCCCCCATTTTTCTTTAGCGGTCGAAGCGTGCAAAAATAAGTTGTAAGGCACCACAGTTGTCCCGATAATACCAACGACTAACAAAGTGTGATCTTCTGTAAATCTAGGTTGAAATAAACCCGACAAAACTTGCGACCAATCTGGATTCAATAAAAAGGCGGTCACCAAAAACACCAAGCCCATCAAACACACCAAGCCCAAAATAGCTCTCTCGATCAAACGGTATTTCCCTGAAAAAAGCAATAAAAAAGCCAGCAGAGCCACGACTAAAATTAACGGATTTATGCCTGCAATTTCTTCAACCTGAAAACCTAAAACCGCTCCGGTAATATTGCCGGCTTCGTAAGCGGCGTTGCCTATTAAGATCGCCGAGATCACCAAAACCACAACCGGGATTCGCCAAAAAGAATTTTGTGTTTTTTTCCGAAGTGCTTCGCCTACCCCTAACTTTGCTACCACTCCTAACCTAACTGACATTTCTTGCAGAAAAATAGTCGCGATTACCGAAAATAAAACCGCCCAAAGCAAAGTATAACCGGTTTTTGCTCCGGCAATCGTAGCTGTGGTAACCGTACCCGGACCTATAAACGCGGCCGCCACTAAAATACCGGGACCTAATTCTTTTAGTTTTTTTAGCATCATTTTTTTGATAATGACCTCAATATAATCAGCTTTTCTATAAAACGAGAGGTTTCAAATAAAAAAACCCCACAAGTTCTAAAGCCTGTGAGGTCTGTTTATTAAATTCAAATTACACTGAAACCAGCTCAGCTTGAAATTCAGTAAATAAATTAGCTATTCATTAACTCTTCAATTTCATCAGCTTCAATCGGGATATTTTTCATCAAGTTAATCGGTTCTCCTTTTTCTTGAATCACGACATCATCTTCTAAACGAATTCCGAAGCCTTCTTCCGGCAGGTAAACTCCGGGTTCTACTGTAAATACTTGATTTGCTACCATAGGTTCGTGTAACAATCCGTAATCGTGCGTATCTAAACCAATGTTATGCGACGTACCATGCATAAAGTATTTTTTATAAGCCGGCCAGTCCGGATTTTCGTTTTGCACATCGGCTTTATCTAAAATACCAAGATCTAAAAATGCTGAAGTCGCCATTTTACCAACTTCTTTGTGGTAAGAAGCCCAATCGGTTCCCGGCACTAACATCTTGGTCGCATCTTTTTTAATCTGATTAATTTTATTGTAAACTTCTTTTTGACGCTTACTGAACTTTCCGCTCACCGGAATGGTTCTCGACATATCGCTAGCGTAATTCGCGTACTCGGCTCCTACATCTAGTAAAATTAATTCACCTTCTTTACACTGCATTTTATTTTCAATATAATGAAGTACGTTAGCATTTTGCCCGGAAGCTACAATTGGCGTATACGCAAAGCCACGAGAGCGATTACGTAAAAACTCGTGCATAAATTCAGCTTCAATTTCATATTCCCAAACGCCGGGTTTTACAAAATTTAAAATTCTTCTGAAACCTTTCTCGGTAATGTTACAAGCTTGTTGCATCACATCGATCTCTAATTGATCTTTTACCGAACGAAGGCGTTGTAAAATCGGATTACTTTTAGCTACCGAATGTGCCGGGTATTTCTCTAACAACCACTTATTAAATCGAGCTTCACGAGTTTCTGTCTCCACATTTGCGCGGTAATGCTCGTTTGTATTAATGTAAACTGTTTCGCTTTGCGCCATTAACTCGTGTAAAACTTTATGGAAGTCTTTTAACCAATACACAGTTTTTACTCCAGAAGTTTCAAAAGCTTTTTCTTTGGTTAACTTCTCTCCTTCCCAAACGGCAATATGCTCGTTTGTTTCGGTTAAGAAAAGAATTTCACGGTGCTTTTCGTGTGGCGCATCGGGAAATAATACTAAAACACTTTCTTCCTGATCGACACCACTTAGAAAATAAATATTTCGATCTTGCTGAAAAGGAATCGTACTATCGGCACCGATCGGATATGTATCGTTAGAATTAAAAACCGCTAAACTATTCGGCTTCATTTGTGCCATAAAGTTTTTACGATTCTTTATAAATAAGTCTGAATTTATAGGTTGATATCTCATAAATGTTGAATTTTTTCAAATTTATGAAAGGCTAAGGAGAATCTTTCGATTCACTTTAAAAAAATAAATATTGAATGCTAAACTTTTCCTGCTTTTTGCTAATTTCAATCCAATAAATCACTTATTCAACTAGAAATCAATTCAACTTTTAAGGCAATCGATTGCAATAGAACGAAAACGTAATAGCTTATACTAATTCTAAATAAGCAGAAACGATTATGAAAGTTTGTCAATAAGTATTTTGAAGCGTATTTTTGTGTGAAATTTTTAAATAAATACTCAAAACCAATGGGTGGATTAATAAAATCTTCTGTAGCAAAGAAATTTGCTATGGCTTTATCGGGACTCTTCCTTGTTCTTTTTTTAGCACAACACTTTACCATCAACTTTACATCTGTAATTGCTCCAGACACTTTTAACGAGTTGTCGCATTTTATGGGTACCAACTTCTTAGTTCAGGCTATTTTACAGCCGGTATTAATTTTCGGAGTATGTTTTCACTTTATTATGGGATTCGTTTTAGAAATTCATAATAGAAAAGCGCGTGCAATTAGCTACGTAAAGTATAACGGAAGTGCCAATTCTAGCTGGATGTCTAGAAACATGATTTATTCGGGAGCTGTAATTTTAGCTTTCTTAGCTTTACACTTTTACGACTTTTGGGTTCCAGAATTAGTGCATAAATATGTACAATCTCACCCGGAAGATCCAACAAGATACTACGAAGAAACTATTGCAAAATTCGAAAGCCCTGTAAGAACGGGATTGTATGTGATCTCTTTCATCTTCTTGATGTTACACTTACTTCACGGTTTTGCTTCTTCATTTCAATCTGTAGGGTGGAATAACAAGTATTCTAAAGGAATTCAAGGCTTCACAAAAGCTTTTGCGATTATTATTCCGTTAGGCTTTATTTTTATTGCAGTATTCCACTATATCAATAACTTATAATACGCAGAAAGATTATGTCAGTTTTCGAATCAAAAATACCAGAAGGGCCACTTAAAGATAAGTGGACAAAACATAAAAATGATATTAACCTGGTTAACCCGGCCAACAAGCGTAATATAGATGTTATTGTGATCGGTACAGGTTTAGCCGGTGGTAGTGCCGCTGCAACTTTAGCAGAACTAGGCTACAATGTAAAAACTTTTTGTTACCAAGATTCTCCAAGACGTGCGCACTCGATTGCAGCACAAGGAGGGATTAACGCCTCTAAAAACTATCAAGGAGATGGTGACTCTGATTATAGATTATTTTACGATACCGTAAAAGGTGGTGATTACCGTTCTCGTGAGGCTAACGTTTATCGTTTAGCTGAAGTTTCTGGTAATATTATCGACCAATGTGTGGCACAAGGTGTTCCTTTTGCTCGTGAATACGGTGGACTTTTAGATAACCGTTCTTTTGGTGGAGTTCTTGTATCGAGAACTTTTTACGCAAAAGGGCAAACAGGACAGCAATTATTATTAGGCGCATATTCTGCGATGAACCGTCAAATTAACCGCGGAAAGATCCAATCTTTCAACCGTCACGAAATGATGGATTTGGTTTTAGTAGATGGTAAAGCTCGTGGAATTATCGCTAGAAATATGGTTACTGGAGAAATCGAAAGACACTCAGCACACGCTGTAGTTTTAGCTTCCGGTGGTTATGGTAACGTATTTTTCTTATCGACCAATGCAATGGGAAGTAACGTAATGGCAGCTTGGAGAGCTCACCGTAGAGGAGCTTACTTTGCTAACCCTTGTTACACGCAAATTCACCCAACTTGTATCCCGGTTTCAGGAGAACATCAGTCTAAATTAACATTGATGTCTGAGTCTCTTCGTAACGATGGTCGTATTTGGGTACCGAAGAAAAAAGAAGATGCGATCGCCATTAGAGAAGGTAAGAAAAAACCAACTGAACTTTCTGAAGAAGAAAGAGATTATTACTTAGAAAGAAGATATCCTGCTTTTGGTAACCTTGTACCTCGAGATGTAGCTTCTCGCGCAGCAAAAGAACGTTGCGATGCAGGTTTCGGAGTAAATAAAACAGGTGAAGCCGTATTTTTAGATTTTGCTAGCGCTATTAAGCGTTACGGAAAAGAAGCAGCGTTCTCTTCAGGAAACAAAAATGCTTCTGAAGCAGAGATCATTAAATTAGGAAAAGAAGTTGTTGAAGCTAAATATGGTAACCTTTTCCAGATGTATCAGAAAATCGTAGATCAAAATCCTTACGAAACTCCAATGATGATCTATCCTGCAGTACACTATACAATGGGAGGTCTTTGGGTAGATTACAACCTACAAACTACCATCCCTGGATGTTATGCTGCCGGTGAAGCAAATTTCTCTGATCACGGAGCTAACAGACTTGGAGCTTCTGCATTAATGCAAGGTTTAGCCGATGGTTATTTTGTATTACCTTATACAATCGGAGATTATCTTTCTAAAGATATTAGAACCGGTAAAATACCAACAGATTCACCAGAGTTTGATGCCGCTGAAAAAGATGTAAAAGATAAAATCTCAAAATTAATGAATGCTTCAGGGAAGCACTCGGTAGATTATTATCACAAGAAACTTGGTAAAATCATGTGGAACAAGTGTGGTATGGCTCGTAACGCTCAAGGTCTTCAAGAAGCTTTAGATGAAATTAAAGAACTTCGTGAAGATTTCTGGGCAAATGTAAAAGTACCAGGTGCCGCAGAAGGTAAAAATGCCGAATTAGAAAAAGCAGGTCGTGTAGCAGATTTCTTAGAATTAGGAGAGTTGTTTGCCAAAGATGCTTTACACAGAAATGAATCTTGTGGTGGTCACTTTAGAGAAGAATACCAAACCGAAGAAGGTGAAGCACTTAGAGATGATGAAAACTTTAAATATGTAGCAGCTTGGGAATACAAAGGAAACCCAAGAGACGCACAATTACACAAAGAAGAATTAGACTTCAAGAATATTGAATTGAAAACAAGAAGCTATAAATAGATGCCGGTATTGAGCTATGAGGTGTTACAACTTAGCGACTCAGTACTCAATACTCAATACTAAAATCTAAAAGATATGAAACTTACACTTAAAATATGGCGCCAAGAAAACGCTAATGCTAAGGGAAAGATGGTAACCTATCCGATCGACGGAGTTGAAGGTGATATGTCTTTTCTTGAAATGTTAGACGTTTTAAATGAAGAATTGATCAACAAAGGAGAAGAGCCGGTAGAATTTGATCACGATTGTCGTGAAGGTATTTGCGGAGCTTGTTCTTTACAAATAAACGGTGAACCTCACGGTCCCGATAAATTGGTAACTACTTGCCAATTACACATGCGTTCGTTTAAAGATGGAGATACCATTGTGATTGAACCATTTAGAGCTAAAGCTTTTCCGGTAGTAAAAGATTTAATTGTAGATCGAGGTGCTTTTGATCGTATTCAGCAAGCTGGTGGTTACGTTTCTGTAAACACTTCTGGTAACACGATCGATGCCAACAGTATTCCTGTGAACAAACACGACGCAGACGACTCATTTGCAGCAGCAACTTGTATTGGTTGTGGTGCTTGTGTGGCAGCTTGTAAAAACGCAAGTGCGATGTTATTTACTTCGGCTAAAGTTTCTCAATATGCTTTATTACCACAAGGTCAAGTTGAAGCTACCGAGCGTGTACAAAATATGGTTCGCCAAATGGACTTAGAAGGTTTTGGTAACTGTAGTAATACCGGAGCTTGCGAGATCGAATGTCCTAAAGGAATTTCTTTAGAGAATATTGCAAGAATGAACCGCGAATATATGAGCGCAACTTCAAAAGGATAAATCATCTATCTTTATAAATTAAAATCCCAAATTCACTTTGTTGAGTTTGGGATTTTTTATTTCTATATTCGAGAAAATCATTGCTAATGAATTTCTCTATCGAATCTAAACTCCCTAATTTGGGAACCACCATATTTACCAAAATGAGTAAATTGGCGCAAGAATACAACGCCATTAATCTTTCACAAGGTTTTTCTGACTTCCCTCCTAACCAAAAATTATTAGAATTAGTAAAACAGAGTTTAGATGAAAATCACAATCAATACGCTCCGCTCGCGGGTTTAATTTCTCTTCGGAAAACACTAGCTGAAAAAATATTCAAAAGTTATGGCAGCCGTTATTCTGCAGAAGAAGAAATTACGATCACTGCCGGAGCTACGCAAGCTATTTTTACGGCAATTTCTGCATTCATTAATAAAGATGATGAAGTAATTGTATTTAAACCGGCTTATGATTGTTACGAACCGGCAATCGAATTATACGGCGGCAAACCGATTTTAATAGAAATGAAAGCGCCAACGTATAAAATCGATTGGCAAGAAGTTTCAGCAAAGATCACTTCAAAAACTAAAATGATCGTGATCAATACGCCGCACAATCCCAGCGGAACGGTATTAGCAAAAGAAGATTTGCTTCAGCTTCAACAATTGGTAGAGAACACCAATATTTTAATTTTGAGTGATGAAGTTTACGAACATTTAATTTACGACGGCAAAGAACACCAAAGTGTAGCTAGATTTCCCAAATTGGCAGAACGTTCTTTGATCACCTATTCTTTTGGAAAAACCTTTCACGTGACCGGCTGGAAAGTAGGATACTGTGTTGCTCCTGAAGAGTTAATGAAAGAGTTTCGAAAAGTACACCAATACAATGTGTTTTGCGTGAATCACCCTATGCAATGGGCATTGAATGAATATTTACAAAATCCCGAACACTACTTAGAACTTTCAGCATTTTACCAAGAGAAAAGAGATTATTTTATTCAGCAGATAAAAAATTCAAGATTAGAATTGTTACCGGCACAAGGCACGTATTTTCAGACAGCATCTTACAAAAACATCACTACCGAAAAAGATACCGATTTTGCATTGCGATTAATTAAAGAAAAAGGTCTGGCGACGATCCCGGTTTCAGTATTCAATAAAGATCAAAAAGATGAATTGATGTTGCGCTTTTGTTTTGCTAAAAAGAAAGAAACCCTAGCAAAAGCTGCAGTGATAATTAACAGTTTATAAAAAAGCAAAGGCAAACCTAAGTTTGCCTTCTGGAACAAAACAAAAAATGATTTTCACTACCCCTTTATGAAATCAACTTTGTTTTAATTAAGATGTATAATAAGTTCTATCGTTCTTCCTTTTGTGAACGTAATTCTAACAGGATAAATCACATTTTCCCAATGACGTGAAATTTCTTCACCGTGATGTAAATCTAAAAGATCGTTGAGGGCAAATTTTTTTCGACTTAAATCATCTATACCATACAATTCATAAAGTTTATCGAAAATATTTTTTAACTCATACAAAACCGACTTCGAGTCTTTTCTCTTTAGTAAAACCCGCTTCTTGTTATTCTCGTTTAGTTTTTCAACTTCAACCTTATCGAATATAAGCATTGATGCTTTCGTTTGCCTGAACAATACGGTACTCACTTCTTGATCTGAATATTGATTATCTAAAACTTTAACCGCTCTATCTATGTTTTCTGGCTGAATATTGAAAAGATCGAATATGGTTTTGTTAGGTATCATAAAAGTCGGAGTTAAGATTGCCTTCATCAAAAAGTTTATTTTAATTTCTTTGTAAAGTAAAGCTGAATAAATCTTAAACAGGTAAGTAGAAATACCCAAATTGTGATTTGGGAAGAAACTCTTAGTTTGGAAATTTTATAGTTGAATATTTGTTAAATCTGACTTAAAATTATTTAAATTTACTGTCAACTCAACCAATACTCAACTTATGGAAGATCTAAAAATAATTAGAGAAAATATCTCTAAATGGAATTCGATTAGAAATGAGAAAAATGCAATATCATATTTAACCTCCGGAAGTGGTTTTTTAATAACTGCTGAAGATTTTGAAAATTGGGATCTGCTTGCGCCTGAATTTATTAACTGCTATTTAGCGGTAAATGAAAATAATGACTTTAAAATTTATTTAGTCGATAACCTAACAGACCAAGAACAGGATTACAAACTAAATGAAAATATCTTCGAAAAGAACTTTCAGGAATATTTTGACGAATCTTTTTTGAATCAAAAAGGAACTATAAATTCTAATTTAACACCTACTGAAGCCGATAGCCGGATTGCAACTTGGGTTTTATGCGCCAATGCTTGGGTAAACCACAAACAAGCGTTAAGACAAGAAGAAGTTACTGCAGAATCCGGAGAAATGGTTCAGGTATTTACCCTGCCGTTTTCAGATCTTAGAGAACTTTTTTCAGATAAAAACTTAGAAAGTCTTAAAGCAACCTTCGCTTTAAAATTTGAAGAAACAGAAGCTCTGAGCGGTTATGAGATTGAAATTATTTTGGCTAAAACAGAGTTTCAAAGCAAATCACTTTCAGAAGTAAGCTTAGTAAAAGAAACCTTTGCAGATATGTCTAAAGGTTACCCGCCATCTAAAACTGCAATCAATCAATTTAATCTACTTTAAAGAGCTTAAATTTTGAATATTATAGATCTTTATTGGCTAGTTTTTAATACCGTTCTCAATTCAACATTATTAATCGTTGGACTGTTATTTATTTATAAATATAAAAAACACCCGATCGGGTACTATTTTACAGGACAGTTTTGTTTGCAAATCGCATCAATTATTTTTGAATATCTAGAACTACCCACAAACCTATATTTATTTTCTATTTCTTATTATTTCAATTACCTTTTTCTTAGCTTTTATTTTTTTAAGTACATTTTCAACATCAATAAAAAAGCATATTACGTCTTACTTATTTTGGGGTGCATTCCCATGATCTTAAAACTTTTAGATTGGGATAATATTAAAGGCTTTGAGGCTTACGATTGGATTGTTTATGATGCATTCATATTAATTTTAACCTTTTTAGCGATATTCAAACTTATTCAAAAAACGCAATTTCAAAAAAATCATTTGTTTATTTGCTTCGGAATTTTAGCCTTCTTTGGTTTAGATTTTTCGGTCGCCTTTACGATGAATTATTTAGTGAACGGAACCTTTGAAATTGTTTCCTGGATTTGGATCGTAAGAGCATTGGTATTATATGGTTATTTTCTAACATTAAGTATTTGCACATGGAAAATTCTGAAGAAAGCTTAATACCTATTCAATGGATCTTGGGCAACCTGGTTTTATTCTTAGCTTTGCTCACTTTTATAGGATTATTAGTGCGTAAATACATACAACGCATTAAAAAAGAATCTGAACTAAAACTAGAACACCAACAAGTTTTACTTGAAAATAGTATTGAAATACAGGAGCGCGAACGAAACCGAATTGCATCAGAAATTCACGATAATCTTATTGCACAACTTTACCAAGTAAAGCTTTTAAATAACGAAAAAGAACTTAGCAGTTACATTACCAACAGTATCCAGACTGCTAGAAATATATCGCACGAACTATCGCCGCCACTTATCGAAAATCACACTTTAGAAGAAGTATTTGAAGCTTTTCTTTTTCCGCTGCGAAAGCAATATGAAATTGAATTTTTACACACCAATCCTAACGGAATTGTATTCGACAATACAGTAAAACTTCATTTGTTCAGAATTTTTCAGGAAGTGATCACTAATATTCAGAAACACGCAAAAACCGAAAAATTTAGCGTATCCTTAAAAATTAACCTAAATTATGTTTTGTTAGTTATTAAAGACTTTGGCGTAGGTTTTCAATCTAAAAATATCACCAAAGGCTTAGGCTCTAAGAATATTGAATTACGCGCCAAACAAATTCACGCTCACTATAAATTTAAAGAGAATAAACCTCACGGAAGTAAATTTTTATTAGCCTATGACTACTCCATCTAAAACCACTTTAGCCATTTTAGAAGACGACAAACTTGTCGCCAATTTGCTACGAGATTTTTTAAATGCGCAAGACGAATTTCAAGTGAATTTTATCGGGTATTCGTTAGAAGAATTTATTCAGAAACTAAAAACAGAACCTATCCCCGAAATCATTTTAATGGATCTAAAGCTGAAAGAAGGCTCGGGAGAAGAATTGCTTACGTATTGTAATGAAAACCAGATCGACACTAAGAAAATCATTATCTCATCTCATTACCAACCCATCTATATTGGCTATATGTTTAAATTAGGTGCCAGTGCTTTTTTACCAAAAGAAATCGAAAAAGACGAATTGACCCCCATCATAAAAACCGTAGCAAAAACCGGGCATTATTTTAACGAAGAACAATTAGAAGTTTTACGAAGCCAAATGCAATCGGCTCCGCCAAAAGTTCCGTTAGGCAATGCTGAAGATCTAACAAGTCGAGAAATTGATGTGCTCAAACTCTTATGCAATCAGCTTACCGCAAAAGAAATTGGTAAAAAACTCTTTTTAAGCAAAAAAACGGTTGAAACGCATAAAAGTAATTTACTTCAAAAAACAGGCGCTAAAAACATTGCCGGCCTTATAATTTTTGCTGCAAAGAATAAGTTAATCGAAATCGACGATATTACGATTTAAGTGACTTTAGCCCATTAAGCATCGCTTTGGTCATTTTCTCTAGATCATATTCGTGTTGCCAACCCCAATCTTTTTGAGCTTGTTCATCATTAATGCTCGAAGGCCAAGAGTCTGCAATGGGTTGTCTAAAATCTGGTTCGTAGTCAATTTTAAATGCAGGAATTTCTGCTTTAATACTTTCTGCAAGTTGCTTAGGTGTAAAACTAATTCCGCCTAAATTATAAGAAGATCTAATGCTTAAACTTTCTGCCGGAGCTTCCATTAACGAAATGGTTGCCCGAATAGCATCGTCCATAAACATCATCGGCAAAGCGGTTTCTTCACTTAAAAATGAAGTATAGGCTTGTTTTGCTAAAGCTTCATGAAAAATTTCAACTGCATAATCGGTGGTTCCGCCGCCGGGTTGTGTTTTGTAACTTATTAAACCGGGATAGCGAATACTTCTTACATCTACACCGTACTTATTATGGTAGTATTCACACCAACGCTCGCCGGTTTGTTTACTTATTCCGTAAACCGTGGTTGGCTCCATCACGGTGGTTTGTGGTGTATCGTTTTTTGGAGTTGAAGGTCCAAAAACCGCAATACTTGATGGCCAAAATACTTTATCGATTTTCTTGTCTTTAGCTAAATTAAGTACATTAAATAGAGAATCCATATTCAAATTCCAGCCGCGCATCGGGAATTTTTCTGCTGTTGCGCTTAACATTGCTGCCATTAAATAAACTTCTTCAACTTCATAATGCATCACAATATCTTCGATGGCTTTATAATTGGTGGCATCTAACTTTTCAAAAGGACCCGATTGCATTAAATCGTCATTACCTTCACGTATATCGCTGGCAATTACATTGTTTTCGCCATGCTTTTCACGTAAAGCCAAAGTAAGTTCTGTTCCTATTTGTCCGCAAGCACCAATGATAAGTATTTTCGTTGCCATGAATTTGATGATTTTTTAATTTAAAGCCTATTTACAGCAAAACTTTTGTCAAAAGAACAATTTTTGAGGCTTATTACAAAATCTTTTTCAGCAGGAAGAGAATTTAAATTTTCTTATCTTTCGCAGTATTTTTAATGATGATGAAACAAAACAGAATTAACCTTATCGCTACTTTTCTACTCGGAGTTTTTCTTATTTCCTGCGGAAATAGCGAAGAGCAATCAAATAGCGAATCAGATACATTTCAAGAGAAAAATGCAAAAACTTTTTCTCAAAAAGTAGATCTATCAAAAGTAAGAGAAGTAAAACTACTTCGTGAAGCTAACGACGCAAGCGTGAACTGGATGGCATTTACTACTGCTAGAAATGAAATTAATCGAATGCCCGATTTTACCTTACAAGAAGTGGTAAACAATAGCAATAACATCTTTAGATCGATACAGGAATTACAAGATTCTATTCCTACAGATTTTCAAGAAGTGCCAATACAAGCACGATTAAATGTGCTTTTAACCAAAGCTTATTTATTAGAAGGAGAAGCAAACAAGCAACCTCCTTCTGCTAAAAATATAGATTCGTTAAGCGCTGAACTTTATAAAGAATTTGGGAATCTTAAAATTCAACTGAACGAGGTATTCTTAAAATCGGTAGAAGATTTTGAGTTTGAACTTGATGAACGTATTCGAAAACAAGACAGTTTAGCACAACTTAAAAAAGATTCGTTACCCAACAACTAACAAAAAGCCATGAAGAAAACAGTTTACCTAATTTTATTTCTATCGTTTGGCCTTTGGGCTCAACAAGAAAAAAAACAAGTCAATATCTTATTAGAAAGCTGGCATCAAGCTGCTGCCGAGGCAAATTTTGAAAATTACTTTAACCTAATGACGAAAGATGCTGTTTTTATTGGCACCGACGCTTCAGAAAATTGGCAATTAGAAGATTTCAAAAGTTTTTCTAAACCTTATTTTGATAAAGATAAGGCTTGGACGTTTCATCCTTTAGAGAGAAACATATATTTCAGTAAGAATAAAAAAACAGCTTGGTTTGATGAACTTTTAGAAACCGACTTAGGTATTTGCAGAGGATCTGGGGTTTTAACGCTAACTAAAGAAGGATGGAAAATTCAACACTACGTTCTTTCGATCGCTATCCCGAATGAGAATGTAAGTAAGATCAAACAACTTAACGATCCTCACGATTCAGCCTTATTAGAAATATTAAAATAATTGCCTTAACTTGTAACAATTAACGATTTAATCTAACCTATTACACAACTTTTAATAATTAAAAAATGAAAAAAAGTATGAAGCCTGTTCTTCTTTTAGCAACTGCAGCATTAAGCGTTGTAGCTTGTAAAGATGAGAAAAAAGAAGTGGCTCAAACAGAAACCGAAAAAACACCGGGTATCGAAGTAAAATATATGGATACCACGGTAAGCCCAAAAAGTAATTTTTATAATTACGTGAACGGAAACTGGATGAAAGAGACTGAAATCCCTGAAGATCGTACTTCATGGGGAGGATTTCAAGTTTTAAGAAAAAGTACCGATGATGATGTACTAAAAATTTTAGATAACGCTGCAGAAAGCGATCAATATGCTGCCGACAGTGATCAAGCTAAAGCTTTAGCTATTTTCAATACAAAATTAGATACGGCCGCAAGAGATAAAGCCGGTCTTAAGCCATTACAACCTGCTTTAGAAAAAATTTCTAAGATCGAAAGTGTAGAAGATCTACAACAAACAATGGCTAAAAATTCTGCTACGATCTCTGATCCGTTTTTTGGTATCGCTGCATTTTCTAACCCAAGTGATAGTAATATGAACTCTGCTTATATTACTCCGGGTAGCTTAGGTTTACCTAACAAAGAATACTATACAGATCAAGACGAAAAATCTAAAGAAATTAGACAGCAGTACGTAGAACACATTACGCGTATGCTTCAATATTTAGGTGATAGCGAAGAAAGCGCTAAAGAGCAAGCTGAAATGATCCTTGCTTTTGAAACTCGTCTAGCAGAACCAAGATTAGATAAAGTAGCAAGTCGTGACTTTAGAAACTTCAATAACCCAAGAACAATTAAAGAAGTACAAGATATGGTTCCTGCAGTAAACTGGACTAAATATCTTTCTGATCTTGGAGTTGAAAAAAAGCTAGATACGATTATTGTAATGCAGCCAAAATATATGGAGACTCTACAAGAAGTTTTAGCTGAAGGTGATACTAAAAAATGGCAAACTGTAATGCGTTGGGCTACCTTAAACAGCGCTGCGGGAATGTTAACTACCGAGTTAGAAACTGCGAATTGGGACTTTTACAGTAAAACTTTAAACGGAGCTAAAAAACAGCGTCCTGCCAGAGAGCGTGCATTAGCTACTGTAAACGGTTCTGTTGGTGAAGCCTTAGGAAAACTTTATGTAGATGAAAAATTTCCACCGGAAGCAAAAGAAAAAGCTGAAGAAATGATCGCTAATGTGATCTCTGCTTTCCAAAATAGAATCGAGCGTTTAGAATGGATGACCGATAGCACCAAACAAAAAGCGATCGAAAAGCTAGACAAATTCACAGTAAAAATAGGATACCCGGACGAGTGGGAAGATTATTCTAAATTAGGAGTTGCAGCAGACAAAGGTTATTACGAGAATATGGTCGCAGTTTCTCAGTGGAACTACAAAGACAATTTATCGAAAATTAACGAACCGGTAGATAAAAAAGAATGGGGAATGTCGCCACAAACGGTAAATGCCTATTTTAATCCGTTTAACAATGAGATCGTTTTCCCGGCTGCAATTTTACAACCACCATTTTACAACTACAAAGCAGATGCTGCTGTAAATTACGGGGGTATTGGAGCTGTAATTGGTCACGAGATCTCTCACGCTTTTGATGATAGTGGTGCTCGTTTTGATGCTAACGGAAATCTTAAAAACTGGTGGACCGATGAAGATCTTGAAAAATTCACAGAAAGAGGAAATAAACTTGCTGAACAATATAGCGGTATCGAAGTTTTAGATAGCGTCTACATTAACGGTAAATATACACTTGGTGAAAACATTGGAGACTTAGGTGGTGTTTTAGCTGCTTACGATGGTTTACAAATGTATTATAAAGAACACGGAAGACCAGATAATATCGATGGTTTTACTCCAGAACAACGTTTCTTTATGTCTTGGGCAACCGTTTGGAGAACCAAAATGAGAGAAGAAGCTTTACGTTCTCGTATTAAAACCGATACGCACTCTCCTGGTATGTACAGAGCTTATGTACCTCTTCAAAATATCGATGCTTTTTACGAAGCGTTCGATATTAAAGAAGGAGATTCTATGTACGTGGCACCAAAAGACAGAGTTCAAATTTGGTAATCATTGCATTATTATAAAACAAAAAGGCTTGCAGATGTTGCAAGCCTTTTTTTATGGTTTCAACTGAACTATTTAAATTGAAAGTTGAAATGTAAATTGAAGCTCTTTTTGTGTCGCTGCGGAAGATATCATTTTCCCTTCGGAAGTTTTATCTGAAGTAAACTCCGGTAACGCTAAGTTGAACGATTTTGCTTTTTGCGTATAATAATCTTCTTTACTTGGATGAAGCGGATAAACACCGTGAAAAACACCTCCGAAATTTTCTTGCTGAAGCGCCTTTACGATCAATTGCACAGCATCTTGTTGCTGAATTAAATTTACCGGCGCTAACCGATTGGAGATTCCTTTTCTACCCGATAAAAACTTTACCGGATGTCGATCTTCGCCTAACAAACCGCCCATTCTTATCACGGTAGTTTTAAAATGCTTATTTTCTTGAAATAATTTTTCTACTTCTTGCAACTGGCGAGCAGCATCACTTTTTCCGTTTGGAGTTGAATTTTCAGAATATTCAGGGAGGTTTTCTCCGTCTTCAAAAACTGAAGTAGAACTTATTAAATTTACTTTTTCAACCGCAGAAAGTTCAAGCTTCGGGATAAAATGCTTGATTTTCTTTACAAAATTAGCATCCGGTTTTTTTCGTAAACCCGGCGGAATATCAACCACCAAAACCTCAGCGCCATCTAAAAATGAAAATACTTCCCCTTTTATGCTTTCTTCTGTTAATTCAACATAAAAAGGGTCGATGCCTTTTTTCGCTAAATGTTCTAATTTTTCAGAAGTTGTTGTCGAGCCATTAACCGCATAGCCTTGTTGCAATAATTCTTCTGCTAAAGGCAAGCCTAACCAGCCGCAACCTAAAACACTAACCGTTAACTTTATTTGTTTTCCCATTCTTTAAGATGCTTTTCTCTAGCTTTATAAGAAAAGTAACTTACTAAAAAGTAGAATAAACTAAAAACCAAAAAAAGAAATATTATTCGCGCAGGTTTAAGATTTTCAAAACTCCAATCGGTGTAAAGTAATTCGACAAAGAATGTAATAAATGAGGATAAGAAAAATGTTTCTATTAGAATGAACTTCCACTTGTTTTTCATTCTATGTTCTAAACTAAAAAATTTCATCTTAATCAGCTTTTATCGTTAATGTTTGTTTAGTAATGATCGCATCGTTCAACACAAAAGGTTTCGGCATCATATTTTCTGTGCGTGGGGTAATCGTAAAGTTTTTATTTTCTAACAAATCGTTACTCGCTTCGTAAACTTTCAGCTCAAATTGCTCACCTTTTTTCAACTCAAAATCTAAGCGTAAGGTATCGCGATCTACTGCATAATATGTGAGTAATTTTTCGGATTCACGATTTTGATAAAAGACATTTTTTCCTGCGGGAGGTGCCGTTTTGCCATTCACTTTAAAATTGAAGAAATTCACCTGCTGATCGGCAAAAATTTCCATTCGGTTAATTTTTCGTTGCGGAGCAATTTTCAGGGTAACCTTATCTCTTTCATTTTTCTGAAAAGTAGTATCTTCTTCCATCAGCATAACAGCTTCAGCAATGGGTTTTATTTCAGCTTTACGTTGTTGAGTAAATGCTGAATTATATTTGCTATGGAAAATCACATCCTCGCTAACTTCAGTTTCATCTGTAAAATATTCCGAAGTAAATTCATCTAAATATTCATCATACGTCACCCACCAAGCTTCTTCTTGATCGACATCTAACAGATAAAGTAAACTATTCGGTTTTTGATTTTCACTTGAAAATTCAGCATTGTTATGTGCCATTAGCAAGCTTACCGAAGCGATGATCAGACATAAAACACCTAACCAATGTATTTTCTTGTAATGAATGAATATCGGCATTAACAAGCCTAACAGTAACACAGAAAACACACTACTAATCACCAGCATTTTTAACCCTAAACCTACCGGAAAAAATTGAATAAGCGGCGCAAACAAGAACACCGCCGGAATGCTGAAAAATAAAAGTATCCAAAGATTAGGACTGTTTTTCCTGATAATTAAATAGTAATTGAGTAAGCCAAAAAAGACCGGCCAAATAAAATAAGCTGCTCCTTTAAAAGCGATGGCTATCACGGTATTGATAAGCAACCATACAAAAAGTGGCGCAGGCACGCTACGTTCTAAATCTTTACCTCTGTAAATTACTCTGTAAAACAAAAATGCAATCGCTAAAGTTAAGGCGACAAATGCTAAAATATAATAGTGACCATTACTGGTAAAACCGTTGAGATTATCGGCATATTCCGGGTATTGCCGGTAAATAAACTGGTAACCGAAATAAACCACAATTGCAGCTACAAATAAGATCACTATAAACCAAACGATGTTTTTAACTAGCGAAAATGCGGTAAAGGTTTTCTTTCTGATAGCGTAAATACTGATGGCGATAAACAACACCCAAGCGAGCACCAATAATGGGATAATGAATGAATAGGAATAATACAACATTCCTAAACCGGGAAAATTGAAATAAACCGATTCGTTTTCAGATTTGAGTTCGGTAAGATTTGCGTTGGCAAAATACGGCATTAAAGCCGTTAAATAACTGGCTTGATGCGCTAACGAGTTTTGATCTAGATTTTTGAAGGTATCCTTAGCAGTATGATAATCGTAATGATCGTCGATAAACGCAAAAAAGAAACTCGGAATGTCTTTTTGCTCCCGTAAAATTGTGGCATCGGTATCGTTAGGCAATTTTTTATAAACCGAATACATGAGCGAAGTTGCCATCGGGTATTCTGAGTTGGCTTTAGAAAAAGCTTTGATAAGTTTACTGTTCCCGGCATTGGTTTCTAAAATGGTGTTTGAAGGTCCGCCGCTGCCGCGTGCTTCAAAATTAAGCACCAAGCCAATGTTTTCTGCCCACGGATGTTCTTCTACAAAAAGATTGGCGCCATTAAGTCCAATTTCTTCTGCATCGGTAAAACAAATGATTATGTTATTTTTATGTGGAATTTCTTCCTTTAAAAAAACGCGAATCGTTTCTAAAATTGTCGCCACACCAGAACCGGCATCGCTCGCTCCAAATGAAGAATGTACCGCACTATCGTAATGCGTCATCACCATAAGATCGTTCTTCACTGAAGGATCGCTACCCGGTATTTTGGTAATAATATTTTCTGGCACGGTAAAAACTCCCTCACTATTTAGTGTATAGCCTTTTTGCGTTTGCACTTGCAAGCCCATTTGTTGCAATTGCTGTACAATGTAGTTTCTTACTTCGCTATGCGCTTTAGTACCAATTGAGTGCGGCTTTTCACTTATTTTTTTTACGTGTTTGTTCGCACGTTCGATAGAAAAACCAAGCGGATTCTCTTCAGAAAATTCTTCAGCATCGGGCATTAAGGCGTAAAAACTCACCCAAACTAGAATTCCCAAAGTCACTAAAACTAATAGTTTAGAAATAAAGCTTTTCATAGTGCTAATCTAATTTTTTCACCAAAGCAAAATAATCATTCTCTAACGGAAGATAGCCTTGATCGTAAACAAAATAGTAAACGGTCCCTTTTTTTGTAGTGTAAATACTCGTAAAGAATTCGAAGCTAAAATCTTTACTTAACAATTGCGATTTAGTGGCTTTCGATTTTCCGTTGGGGTTGAGTTCTTCTAAAATCCGGTAATTTTTACGCAATCTGTTATTGGTGTTTCTAATGAGATTTTTGCTGTCTTTGTTCAACTTATTGTTGTAAGCATTTCTACAATAATCGCTACAGAATTTTTTATCTGCCCGACCAATTATTTTTTCTCCACACTCCAAACAGCTCTTAGTCATAAAATTTTTAAGTTAAGAAGTTCCTATAAATTTACATTTTTTTTGGTTGAAATATGGTTTCCTTTAAGAAACGCTACTAAACTTTTGCTAAACAAGAGTTTAAATTACGAATAATGCGTTTCTCCCACGTAAATTAGTATTGGAATTTTGAAGATGTTGAACCAATACTTATTGAAAATGAAAAGTTGTATTACCCTCCTTAGTTTAATGATGATCGCCTTTATTGGTAACTCCCAAAATAATTGGTCTTCCTATAATAATATGCCCGTTAAACAAATGGTTAACGAGCAAACCGATAAAAACAACAACCCTAATAACGATTTTACTCAGATCGTAAATTATTACCGTAATGGATATATAAAAAGTATCGAGACAAGCTACGGGAACAAACTTTCAGTTAAAAAATATTATTTCTATAAAAATGATGTTCTCTCTTCTATTTTAGAAAAGCAAATGAGTTATAAGCAAGACGAACCCTCTTATAATTTAGAGATTATCGAAGATACAAGGTCTAAATATTTACCGGTTAAAAGTGAAAAGCTAGAAACTTACGATATAACTTCTAACACACACGAAGGAGAAACTTCTAAAATAACCTATAATTATGACCAAAAGGATAGATTAACTAGTTCTTTTCAACTTTATAAGTTATCAGATAATGTAGATGAAGGTTTAATTTATAAGGTTAATTACGATAAGAAAAATTTTATTCAAAATACATTTTTTAAAAACTATCAATACGTGAAAGATGAAAACGATAGCATTTTTGAAGGTTTGAGAAATTCTAAATACAAAGTAAAATCAAAAAATAAAATAGGAGTAACTAATTATACCATTACCACAAATAAAGATACAGATTACTACAATATAGAATACAGTTTATATCAAGATGATGAGCTAAACAAAGAATTTGACTATTTAAAAATAGAAGATGTTTACGATTTTTATTTAGACGATATTATTAGAAAAGATAGAATAAGCGACTATACTTATAATCTTATAGTAAATAGAGTTACAGATACAACTTACACAGACTCTCTAATCACTAAAGATGCTTTACAATCTCAAGATTGGTATGTAAATAAGTTCTATAAAGATTACATTGCCCAAGAACTTGAAAACAATCAATTAGAAAAATATATTACGGCTAATAGCGATGCTCTTTCTTGTGAAACTTTTTTTGAAAAAGATGAACTTGAAGAATTAAGACTCAATGCTTACAATACTTGCTTAGACCATAAAAACTATTTAGCTGCTGAAAAATTTATTGAACCCTTATACGAGGAAGCAAAAATCGCTTATCGATCTAATCTTTCTGAGAAAAACGGAAGAATCTTAGGTCTTACCGCACAAGTTTATTACTTACAAAACAAAAATACTGAAGGAGATGCAATTATGCAGGAATGTGAGGATTATAAGTATTCCTTAAAAAACCTTGCTTCTAATAGTATGGAAGATAAAATTGAATACCATAAATTCAATTATTTTTTAGCTCAAGTATATGCAGCTAAAAATGATGTAAATACAACTAAAAAACTTTTAGAAGAAAACATCTCTTATTACGACTCGCTAGAAGACACTTATAAAGAAAGTGAAACTTTTTCTACCGATTATGCTAAAAACAAAAAAATGCTGGTAACGCTAAATACACCAACACTTCAATAAAACAAAACCCCGCTAAAATTTAGCGGGGTTTAGAAAAAAACTAAAAATAATAACTTATATATTATTCGTAGATTACTGTCACCTGAGTGGCAGTTAATCCTTTTCTTCCTTCTGCTTCAACATACTCCACTTTGTCACCTTCGTTGATTGTTTCACCGTTTAAACCGGTAACGTGTACGAAAATGTCTTTTCCTGTGTCGTCGTTAGTAATGAATCCGTATCCTTTAGATTCGTTGAAAAATTTAACTGTACCTTCCATTGTAATAAAATAATTAATAATAGATACAAACGTACTGATAAAAAAATGATTTAAAGCTGTTTTCTATAAGATATTTAAAAAAATAACAATAGCTTATTATTAATATAACCCCTTATCTTTCATCTTTTTAATGTTTTCTGGACTTAAAGTATAGTCTTTTAATTTTTTTCCCTTCCAACGATGGTAAATAAAAAGTGGCATTAGAATAAAACAACTCGCCAAAACCGCTAAACCAATAATAATATCTCCGGTTTTTATATTTTCTTCAAAAATTCTAAAATAAAATCCTGTACCTATTGCTAAAACAATCAAGATAAACAAGATTAAAATAACGTATCGCATCACTAATTTTTTTAATATGAAATTAATTTTCTTCGGTAAGCAGTAAGCATTTTAGATTTTGAAACAAAGCCTAAGTATTTCCCGTCTTTAATGACAGGTAAATTCCACGCACCGGTATTCTGAAATTTATTCATTACTTGTTGCATACTATCTTGCCCGTAATGAATGTAATCTGGAGCATCATGCATCAAAAACTCGACCAACATGGTTTCCTGCAATTCGGTATTAAACATAATTTCCCGAATATCGTCTAACGTAAGAACACCTACTAATTCATCTTTATCATTAAGCACCGGAAAAAGATTTCGTTTCGATTTCACGACCGCTTGGTGCAACATTTCTTTCAGCGTCATTTTTGGTTTTACACTAATAAAATTCGTTTCAATAATTCGGTCTAACTTCAAAAGTGTAAGTACCGCTTGATCTTTATCGTGTGTTAACAGCGCGTTCTGATCTTTTAATTCTTTCGTATAAATGTTATAATCTGAATTAGCTTTCGATAATAAAAATGAAATCGTCACCGTGATCATTAACGGAACAAACAACTGATAACCACCGGTAATTTCTGCGATCAAGAAAATTGCTGTCATCGGCGCTTGTAAAACTCCCGCCATTAAACCTGCCATCCCAACCATTGTAAAGTTTTCAGAAGAAAGTGTAAAGCCTAGTTGTCTTGATAAATTCACAAAAAAACTACCGGTAACCGCTCCCAAAAATAGAACCGGAGCAAAAACACCACCAACGCCACCACCACTCAACGTAACCGAAGTTGCGATAGGTTTTAATAAAATAAGTCCTAAAATTAAACCAATAACCACCCAACTATTACCTATCATATCCTTATAAAGAAAGGCATCAAAAGCACTACCGTAATCTTGAGCGATCAATCGATTCATAAACGTGAAACCTTCCCCATAAAGTGGCGGAACCAAAAACGTAAGTAATCCAATAATAAAACCGGCAATTACGATTTTGAAGTAATCATTTTTTATTCTGCGGAAGTAATTCTCGGTCGTAAAATAAATTTTTGAAAAATAGATCGAAACCAATGCCGTAACCACTCCTAAAGCTGAATAAAATAAAATATTCTGAATATCGAATTTCTGAATCGCATGAAAATCGACAATATATTGTTCCCCAATAAAAAACATTCTGGTTACTACAGCCGCTACTGAAGCCATTAATAACGGAAGTAAGGAAGCAAAGGTTAAATCTAAGCTAAACACTTCTATCGCAAATAAGATCGCTGCAATTGGCGCTTTAAAAATTGCTGAAAGTGACCCCGCAGCAGCACAAACCAACAGTAGCTTTCTGGTTTGCGCATTCATATGAAACATCCGCGCAATGTTAGAACCAAAAGATGCTCCCGTCGCTACAGAAGGACCTTCTAAACCTACAGAACCACCAAAACCAACCGTTAACGGAGCAGTAAGTAAGGAACTGATCAAGTTACGCCGATCCATCTTCCCGTTTTTTTGAGAAATAGCAAAAAGTGCCATCGGGATCCCATGACCTACATCTTTTCGTAAAACAAATTTCTTTACCAATAAAACGAGTAATAAGCCCAAGAACGGAAAAATAAAATACCAATACACGTGATAATCTTGTACTGCACCCTGCTCAAAAAACATAGCGATATAGTGTGTAATGTTTTTTAAAGCTACCGAAGACAATCCGGCAATTAAACCCACAAGAATACTTAACAGATAGACAAAATTTTTGTTGGAAATATGTTTGTATCTCCAAATTAAAAACCGTGTAAAAGGTGTTCTTTTCTTCATCATTCAACCTTTATAACCTTATTCTTTTGGCTAAAAAAATCCTGCTTTCACAGGATTTTTTAATTTTTATTCTAATTCAACTTTTAGATGAAGTTCTTTTAGTTGCTCATCATCAATTTTTGCCGGCGCATCGATCATCACATCTCTACCTGCATTATTTTTAGGGAAAGCAATAAAATCTCTAATCGTTTCTTGTCCGCCTAAAATAGCTACCAATCGGTCTAAACCAAAAGCTAAACCTCCGTGTGGTGGCGCTCCGTATTGAAAAGCATCCATCAAGAAACCAAATTGTGCTTTTGCTTCTTCTTCAGAAAAACCTAAGTAATCGAACATGGTAGCTTGCGTGGCTTTGTCATGAATTCTAATAGAACCACCTCCAATTTCATTACCATTCAATACTAAATCGTAAGCATTTGCCTTTACTTTACCCGGTTCTGTTGCCAATAGCGGAATATCTTCTACTTTAGGTGAAGTAAACGGGTGGTGCATCGCGTGGTAACGTTCAGTTTCTTCATCCCACTCCAATAATGGAAAATCTACTACCCAAAGCGGAGCAAAAGTTTTAGGATCTCTTAAACCTAAACGTTCTGCCATTTCCATACGGAAAGCACTTAACTGTGCTCTAACTTTATTTGTGTCACCAGAAAGTACACAAATTAGATCGCCCGGTTTTGCGTTAGTTTTTTCTGCCCAAGCTTTTAAATCTGCTTCCTCATAAAATTTATCTACCGACGATTTAAAACTTCCGTCTTCATTGTATTTTGCATAAACCAATCCTAAAGCACCTACTTGTGGTCGCTTTACCCAATCGATAAGTTTATCGATCTCTTTTCTACTATAGCTTGCGCCACCGGGAACAGCGATACCAACAACTAATTCTGCTTCATTAAAAATTTTAAATTCTTTGTGTTTGGTCACTTCATTTAACTCACCAAACTCCATCCCAAAGCGAATATCAGGTTTGTCGTTACCATACTTGCGCATCGCGTCGTCGTAAGTCATTCGAGGGAATTTCTCTAGCTCAACTCCGTTAATTTCTTTCAATAAATGACGGGTTAAACCTTCAAAAGTATCTAAAATATCCTCTTGTTCTACAAACGCCATTTCACAGTCAATTTGTGTAAACTCCGGTTGACGATCTGCACGTAGATCTTCATCTCTAAAACATTTTACGATCTGGAAATATTTATCCATTCCACCAACCATTAACAACTGCTTAAAGGTTTGTGGTGACTGCGGAAGTGCGTAAAACTGCCCTTCATTCATTCTACTTGGCACGACAAAATCTCGTGCGCCTTCTGGAGTAGATTTAATTAAATACGGCGTTTCAACCTCAACAAAATCTTTCTTCGACAAGAAGTTTCTTACTTCCATCGTTACTTTGTGACGAAATACCAATTTATTTTTTACCGGGTTTCTACGAATATCTAAATAGCGATATTTCATACGAAGGTCTTCCCCTCCATCCGTTTTATCTTCAATAGTAAATGGTGGGACTAATGCCTGGTTAAGCACTTCTAATTCTTCTACCAAAATCTCCACATCACCGGTAGGAATATTAGCGTTTTTAGATTCACGCTCAATAACTTTACCTTTAATTTGGATCACAAACTCACGGCCTAAGCTTTTTGCTTTTTCCATCACAGCTGCCGGTGTACGCTCCTCGTCAAAAATAAGTTGAGTAATCCCATAGCGATCGCGAAGGTCTACCCAAATCATAAATCCTTTATCTCTTGTTTTTTGTACCCAACCGGCCAAAGTCACTATTTCTTCTTTATGACTTAGTCGTAATTCTCCGTTTGTATGTGATCTATACATAGTTTGTCTATTCAAATTTGAGCGCAAAAATAAGAAGTATTTCTGTTTTGCTCTACTAATATCAAGATAAAATATAGATGAATATTAACCCCATTCACATATTTAACTTACTAATTTTCAACTCGAAACACTTTCAATGTTAATTTAATGTTACGTAACTATTGATTTAATGTAAATAATTATTATCTTTGTTAAGTTAACTTTAAATAAAATATAATGAAGAAGATAGTTTTTATGGCGATGGTATTACTTGGAGTAGGGATGAATGCACAGGAAGTAAAGCCAAATTTTGAGAAAAAAGGTGACTTAGTAAAAGGAACATATTATTACGATAACGGTGAAGTACAACAAGAAGGTACTTACAGAGATGGTAAGCTTCACGGAGAATGGATTATGTATAATGCTGAAGGTGAAAAAACAGCCATCGGTAATTATTCAGACGGAGTAAAAACCGGAAAATGGTTTTTTTGGAAAAATGATAAGTTAGTTGAAGTTGACTATTCTGAAAATCAAATTGCCGATGTAACTACTTGGCAAAACTCTAATTCTATCGCTGTTTCTGAATAATATATAAGATTAAGGAAATAAAAAAGCTTCTCGATCGAGAAGCTTTTTTTATACGCTAAAGTGAAAACTTCAGCTTATTTTTTCATCCAAGTTTTAAAATCTACTTCTTTCTGGATCAAAGATTTTAACTCAGCAATCGGAACTCGTTTTTGTTCCATCGTATCTCTATTTCTAACGGTAACTTGGTGATCGTCTTTGGTGTCGTGATCTACCGTAATACAAAATGGCGTTCCCGCAGCATCTTGACGACGATATCTTCTACCAACAGCATCTTTTTCATCATAAGTTACATTGAAATCCCATTTTAGATCGTCTACGATTTCTTGAGCGATTTCCGGTAAACCATCTTTCTTTACTAATGGTAAAATTGCTGCTTTGTAAGGCGCTAAAATTGCTGGAAGTTTTAAAACGGTTCTTGAAGTTCCGCCTTCTAATTCTTCCTCTTGTAAAGCGCTAGAGAAAACGGCTAAGAACATACGATCTAAACCAATAGACGTTTCGATCACATAAGGCACGTAGTTTTTATTCATTTCAGGATCAAAAAACTGTAATTTTTTACCTGAATGCTCTTCGTGTGCTTTTAAATCGAAATCGGTTCGCGAGTGAATACCTTCTAATTCTTTAAACCCAAATGGGAAATTAAATTCGATATCGGTAGCGGCATTTGCATAATGTGCCATTTTCTCATGATCGTGAAAACGGTAATTTTCTTCACCTAAACCAAGAGAAGCGTGCCATTGCTGACGAGTTTCTTTCCATTTTTCGAACCAAGTAAGTTCTTCACCCGGACGTACAAAAAATTGCATTTCCATTTGTTCAAACTCACGTTGACGGAAGATAAATTGTCTTGCTACAATCTCGTTTCTAAAGGCTTTACCAATCTGTGCGATCCCGAAAGGTATTTTCATTCTTCCGGTTTTTTGAACATTCGCAAAGTTTACAAAAATACCCTGCGCAGTTTCCGGTCTTAAATATAGATCGGTTGCGCTGTCTGCAGAAGCTCCTAATTTGGTACCGAACATTAAGTTGAATTGCTTCACGTCTGTCCAGTTTTTAGAACCGGTCTCTGGGCAAGCAATTTCTAATTCTTCAATTAAAGCTTTTACATCGGCTAGATCTTCATTGGTTAAAGATTTCGCTAAACGTTCTAAAATTTCTTTTTCTTCTGTTTTGTATCGAATTACACGCGGATTGGTGCTTACAAATTCTGCTTCGTCAAATTTATCGCCAAAACGCTTCTTTGCTTTCGCAATTTCTTTTTGTGCTTTTTGGTTAATTTTTTCAGCATAATCTTCTACCAAAACATCGGCGCGATAACGCTTTTTAGAATCTTTATTATCGATAAGTGGATCGTTAAAAGCATCAACGTGACCGGAAGCCTTCCACGTGGTTGGGTGCATTAAAATGGCAGCATCTAACCCAACAATGTTGTCGTGAAGCTGAACCATGCTTTTCCACCAATAATCTTTTATATTTTTCTTTAACTCTGCTCCATTTTGACCATAGTCATAAACCGCACTAAGACCGTCATAAATTTCACTTGAAGAAAATATATAACCGTACTCTTTTGCGTGAGCGATTACCTGCTTAAATTTATCTTGTTGTTTTGCCATAGAACAAAAATATAAAACCGACTTTAATTAACAGATATTAAGTGGTTTTTTATTCGATAATAAATGAGGCAGAGGAAAGTAAAACATCATTATCGAAAATATGCACGATATACTTGCCTTCAACAGCATTATTTTCGGCTATATCCATTAAAGCACAAACATTTAAATTAATTTGATGGTAATTAACCTCGGTCTTGGCGCTGTAGTATAATTCTTTTTCGTTGAAAATTTCTTTCTTCTTTTCGCCAATTAGATTGTTATTGGGGTTGATTACTTGAATGTATAGATCTTTTTGGCCTGCAGGAGCGATATTACTTTCGTTAAGCTGAAAGCAAATTCTAATATTTTCAATCTTATTTACGTTATTGGTATGTTTTACCTCTCCATTATTTCGCAAGTAAACTCCTTCACCGTGAATTTCTGAGATTTGAATGACCGATGCCTCATTGATTTTTTGTTGAAGCTCTTCATTTTTCAAGTTAAGTGAATCTGTTTTTTGCTTAGTGTTCGCTAAAATTTGATTAGTGCTATCAATGGCGGTTTTAAGCTTTTTGTTTTCTTCTGCCAACGTATTAATATGGTTAAGCAAACGTTGCTTTTCCATTTTTAATTGATCGGCCTGTTGTCTGTACTTCTTTAGACGGTTATAATTAGATTCTAAATTATTTATAGAGTCTAAAAGAACCAGAATTCGTTGTTTTTCTTTTTCCAAACTTTTTTTAATCGAAGAATTATCTACTTGTAAACTATCGTAAGCGGTTTGGATCGACTTTAATTCGGTTTGCAAGTAAGCTTTCTCTTCTTCTAAATATTTAATATTTTCATTTTTTTCTCGATGAAAATTAAACGTGTAACCTACCATAATTACCAAACCGGTAAGTAAAACTCCAATAAGAACTTTTAAAATGTTTTCTTTTTTCTTTTCGCTCATATATAAAAGAGTACAATTTTTATTAACTTGATAAGAAATTAATACTGAATTGTTTAAAGATTTATTTCATTTATTCTTTCCTCAAAAGTGCCTAGCTTGTAGTGAGAATTTGGTTGAACAAGAAATTCTTTGTTCACATTGCTTACACGAACTACCGTTAGCCAACACTCATTTAGATAACGAAAATACATTAAAAAAAGTATTTGAAAATCAAATTGCTGTTCACAACGTTACAAGTTTGCTTTATTTCTATAAAAAAGGCATTACTCAAGAGCTGTTTCATAATTTAAAATATAGAAATCATCCAGAGATCAGCATCTATTTAGGTGAATGGATTTCTCCTTACTTAGCTAAGGACGATTTTATGGAAAATATTGATGCTGTAATTCCGGTTCCGATACATAAAACCAGAAAAAAAGAACGTGGTTATAACCAAGTAGAAGGTTTTGCTAAAGTGATCGCTCAACACTTCAACAAGACTTATATAGATGATGTTTTGGTGAAAAAGGAAGCTTCTAAAACCCAAGTTTTTAAAGGAAGATTAGCTCGACAAGAAATAAAATCGAATTATTTTAGTTTACAAAACGAAGAAAAGATTGTTGGCAAACACGTTTTATTGGTAGATGACATTATAACCACAGGAGCTACTTTAGTTTCTTGCGGAAAAATTTTGCTTCAAGCAGAGAATGTTAAGTTAAGTATTGCCGCAATGGCTTATACTGCTTAAAAGATCATTCAATTTAAAAATAATCGTTTCTTTGCAGAAAAATTGGCCAGATGAATTTAAAACGCTTTATATATTTTTTTTTAGCACTGATTAGCTTTAGTTTTTTCTTTAACTGCGCTAAAAGAGGTATGCCGCAAGGTGGTGAGATCGATACCATTCCGCCTGCATTTGTAAATTCTTATCCAGAAAATTTTTCGCCTAATTTTAAGGCTGAAGAGATTAGAATTAATTTTAGTGAATATATAAAACTCGACAAACCTAACCGACAAATTATCGTCTCGCCACCCATGGATCCCAAACCGGAATTTTACCCAATGGGAAGCGCCAGCAAAGAAGTACGAATTAAAATTTTAGATACGCTTCTAGAAAATACTACTTACACGATCAATTTTGGAAATAGTATTGTAGATAATAATGAAAGTAATCCGTTACCATTTTTTAAATATGTATTTTCAACAGGATCTTATGTAGATTCACTTTCTGTAAAAGGAACAATAAAAGATGCATTTAATAGAGAAACCGATGAGTTTGTATCTATTTTATTATATGAAGTAGATTCTACCTATAACGATTCTGTAATTTATGATCGATTACCAACCTATATTTCTTACACCCAAGATACCTTAAACACGTTCTCTGTAGAAAATATGAAAGAAGGGACTTATAGAATGATCGCTCTTTTAGATAAAAATCAAAACTACAAATTTGATCCGAGAAGCGATAAAATAGGTTTTGTAGATAGTTTGATCGAAATCCCGACAGAAGAGAATTATAACATTTCTATTTTTAAAGAAATTTTAGATTTTGAAGTAGAACGTCCTAAACAACTTTCTAAAAATCATTTAATTTTTGGGTATAAAGGCAATCCCGATAGTACTAAAATTAGATTGATTTCTGATCATACCCCAGATTTTGATTATAGAATCATTCAAGATCGAGAAAAAGATACGCTACATTATTGGTACAAACCGTTTATGGAAGTAGATAGTTTAGTTTTTGAAGTTTCAAATCAAAAATATCTCGATACGGTTTACACCAAGATTAGAGATATGGAAAGAGATTCTCTAGAAATTAATCCACTTACTAAAGGAAGTTTTGATGTTGATGATAAATTTAAAATTACAGCCAATTTACCTTTGGTAAAGTTAGATTCTAATTATGTGAAAATTATAAATCAAGATTCTATAGCGATACCATTTACTTCTACGTTTGAAAATAGAACTAACACCTATAGTTTAGATTTTGAAAAAGAAGAAAAACAAGTCTTTAATATTCAATTATTACCGAATGCAATTACAGATTTTTTCGATCATACTAACGATACTTTAAATTTTAAAGTAAAAACCCCTGTTTTTTCAGACCTCGGAATTTTGAATATGACCGTTAACAATTTAAAATCTTATCCAGTAATTGTACAATTAACTAATAGTAAGGGTGAAGTTTACAAAGAATTAATTCATCAAGAGGATGACGGCAACTTATTTATATTTAATTACCTTAAACCAGGTAAATATCTCCTCCGCGTAATTTATGATGAAAACAATAATGGCAAATGGGATACCGGTAGCTATTTAAATAAATCACAAGCTGAAGAAATTATCTATTTCCCTAAAGAAATTGAAGTGAGAGCTAACTGGGATGTCGTTGAAACTTTTAGGTTAAAGTAAACGCATCACGATCATTTAAAAAGGCGAAGCGTTCTCGAGTTTTAATAAGTTCTTTTTTATTTAAATGAAGTGTTTCTTCAAAAACCACATCATCGTTTTTTGTTGTTGAAATTTGTTTGCCTAACATATCGTAAACGGCAGAATGACCAGAATATACGTGATCGTTACCATCCAATCCTACACGATTAACACCGGCAACATAACACATATTCTCGATCGATCTAGCTTTTAAAAGAGCATCCCAAGCTTCTGTTCTTTTTTTGGGCCAATTAGCAACATATAGCAATAAATCAAAATCTTCAGTATTTCTCGACCAAACAGGAAAACGAAGATCGTAGCAAATTAACGGACAAACTTTCCAGCCTTTATACTCCACTATTAAACGATTTTGCCCTGCAGAATAAGTGTGTTGCTCGTTTGCCAAAGTAAATAAATGCTTCTTATCGTAAGTTTGATAATCACCATTCGGGAATACAAAAAATAGTCGATTATAATAATTCTCATTTTCTTGAATAATGACGCTTCCAGTTATTGCAACTTCGTATTTTCTCGCAGTAGTTTTCAGCCAAGTTAAGGTAGTTGAATTTTCTTCTTCAGCAAGACGTTCAGCATTCATAGAAAAGCCTGTCGTAAACATTTCAGGTAAAACAATGAGATCTGTCGATTCTTTTAAGGCTTTTATTTTTTCAGAAAATAATTGAAGATTAGCCTCGGTATCTTCCCACTTTAAATCTTCCTGAACAATCGTTATTCTTAGGTTTTCCATAAAACTAAAGGTAAAAAAATTATTCAATTTCTGAAGAAATTTTTCCGTTTACAAACGTTTAAAAACGACATTAAACGCAAGTAAGCACTTATTAACCAAGTAAAGTTTTGTTGCTACCTCATCTTTGCCTCACTGAATCGAACTAACGAAATTCAGCTTTAAAAATTTATCATTATGAACGCATTAAGAAACAAAGTACAGTTAATCGGAAACCTAGGGAACAACCCAGAAATCATTCAACTAGAAAGCGGTAAAAAATTAGCAAAATTCTCTATGGCTACGAACGAAGTTTACAAAAACAGTCAAGGTGAAAAAGTAACCGACACTCAATGGCACAACATTGTTGCTTGGGGCAAAACTGCAGAAATTGTAGAGAATTACTTAACACAAGGTAAAGAAGTAATTTTAGAAGGTAAACTTACCTCAAGAAGCTATGAAACCCAAACCGGAGAAAAAAGATATATTACCGAGGTGGTAGCTCAGGAAATTATGATAATTTCAAAAAACAATTGATTCTAATAGAAACATTGTTAACAAACAATCAAAATTACGTACGCATTTCATAAATAACCTTAAAATTAACGCTTTTTAACAGTCGCTAACAAAGTTTTAACCATTGTTATAAAACCACAAGACCTATCTATGCGTAGTTTTCGTGTAGATCAACAAAACTTATTTTTATTATGAAAAACAAAAATGTAAAAGTAGAAAGTCTTGTTACCAAAAAAGGTAATAAAAGAAGACAGTTTTTAAAAATGAGTGGACTCGCGATCGCAGGTAGTGGTTTATTATTAAGCTGTAGCGATGATGACGATTTCACAGAACCCAACCCAGATCCGGATCCAGAAACATTCGATTTAGGAGGAGGAGATTTAGGGGTCCTTAATTATGCTTACGCTTTAGAGCAGTTAGAAGCAGATTTTTACACGAAAGTTGTAAATGGCTCTTACTGGTCTGGCGCAGCAATGGAAGAAAAACAAATTTTAGAAGATTTGTATAATCACGAGGTTAATCACCGTGAATTTTTTAAAGCAGCATTAAACGCAAATTTTGATGCAGAACTAGTGTTACCAGAGAGCTTAGAATTTGATTTTTCTAGCGTGGACTTTTCAGATAGAGATTCTGTTTTATCTACTGCACAATTATTAGAAGATACAGGTGTAAAAGCTTACAATGGTGCAGGTAAAATTATTGAGACCGCAGCTTACTTAGTTATTGCAGGTAAAATTGTTTCTGTTGAAGCAAGACATGCTGCTGCAATCAGAAGTATTAGAGGTAACGATATGGACGATTTTAAACTTTTCGCAGGAGACGATATCGTAGCTCCAGGAACAGGTTTAGACGGTGCAGAAAATCCTTCTGTAATTATTAACGCCGCTGGCGGATTTATTGTTACACCATTTACAGCAAACCAATTGCCATAAATATCAAGTAACAATTAATCGAATCAATAATTTTAAAAAATAATATTATGAATCTTATAAAATTTTTAGACGAATTTACGTCAGATAACTTAGCAAAAAAAGGAGCTTCTAGAAGAGATGCTTTTAGTACATTTTCTTCATTAGGAAAAAAAGCAGCGATCGCTGCAGTTCCTTTCGGGATGGCAGTAGCATCCAATAAAGCAAAAGCAGCAACAATGTTTCAGTCAGACGATGCTGTTGGTGCATTACAATTAGCCTTAACCTTAGAGTATTTAGAGGCAAGTTTTTATTTACAAGCTTTAGACTCTAATGTATTAGACCAAGACGGAACAGGAAAAGCAAATGCGATTTACGAACAAATCTCTATGCACGAATCTGCCCACGTAACCCTATTACAAGATACTTTAATGAGTTTAGGTGAAACTCCCGTAGCAGAACCGACTTTCGATTTTACTGCAGGTGGTAATTTTGACCCTTTTAATACAGAAGGCGATGCAGCAACTTCTTATGCTCAACTATTAGCATTAGCACAAGCTTTTGAAGATACCGGTGTAAGAGCATATAAAGGACAAGCAGGAGCATTAATGGGTAACGACGACTTATTAACAGCTGCTCTACAAATTCACTCTGTAGAGGCTAGACATGCTTCAGAAATTAGAAGGTTAAGAGGTTTACAAGGTTGGATTACATTAGATAATCGTGGTACAGGAATGCCAGCCGCTACTCAACCGGTTTACGATGGTGAAGAGAACTTAAGCCAAGGTGGTGTAGACGTATCTACATTAGGCTCTGGTAGTCCATTTACTGCTGAAGCTTCTTCTCAAGCTTATGACGAGATCTTAACGGGAGATGAAGCAACAACTATTGCAAGTCTATTTATTGAATCTTAATATTCTTGTTTTTCATTAAAAAAGCACCTTAATTTCTTAAGGTGCTTTTTTAGTTACTAACACTTGCAAATATTATCGATTCATTAAAATTCAACTTAAAAAATTACGATTTTCATAATTCGATATTTTTGATTAAATTTAAGAAACTGAAAAACAAAAAGTTATGGGCATTAAAAGTTTTCAAGGTAAGCAATTAGGAGAGGTTATCATTTCAGAAAATATAACCGTTGGTGATTTTATGACCGAGAATATGTATAAATTCTACGAAGGTCAAAATGTAATTGAAGTGATGGAAACTCTACTTCGATATCGAATTTCCGGGGGTCCGGTCGTTAACGAACACAATGAGCTTATCGGTATTATTTCTGAAGGAGATTGTATTAAACAAATTTCTGAATCTCGCTATTATAACCAACCCATGGAAAATATGACCGTAGAAAATTATATGATCAAAGAAGTTGAAACGGTTTCTCCCGACATGCATTTATTTGATGTTGCTAATAAATTTTTAAGCTTAAAGAAAAGAAGATTCCCGGTTTGTGAACACGGAAAATTAATTGGTCTAATTAGTCAGAAAGACGTTTTAAAAGCTGCTCTAGAATTACAAGGTTATAATTGGAGAAGTTAAAAGAAAATCTCTTGCGCTAAACGGTAAGTATTGGCATGCGCTTCTACAATATATTTAATTTCTTGAGAATAGCCACCGCCCATACTACATTCTACAGGAAGTTGCTGCTCTTTTAGTGTCTGCAACACAAAACGATCGCGCTCTTTACAAGCTTCGATACTTAAACTTAATTTGCCTAATTTATCGGTTGCCAATACATCGACACCCGAAAGATAAAACACAAAATCGGGTTTTACTTTTTCTATTAACTGCGGAAGCGTTTCTTTTAAAGTTTCGAGATAAACCTCATCACTTGTATGGTTCGGCAAACCAATATCTAGATCTGATTTCTCTTTTTTAAACGGATAGTTTTTTTCACCATGCATCGAAAATGTAAATACCGAATCGTCGCCTTCAAAAATTTCTGCCGTTCCGTTGCCTTGATGCACATCTAGATCGACAATTAATATTTTTTTTGCTAATTTTTGTTGCTGAAGATATCTTGCTGCAATCGCTTGATCGTTTAGCATACAAAAACCTTCACCTCGATTGGTATACGCGTGGTGCGTACCACCGGCAATATTCATTGCAATTCCGTATTTCAATGCAAATTCTGCAGCCATGATCGTGCCGCCGGCAATGAGTCGTTCTCTTGCTACTAAGGCTCTAGAAAGCGGAAATCCCGTTCTTCGAATCTCTTTCTGTGAAAGTTTTAAATTGAGAAAATCGTAATAATAATCGGGATCGTGAACCGCACAAATGTATTTATCGTTGGGCAATGCTGGCTCAAAAAAATTAGCTTCATCACAAGTACCTTCTAACAATAATTGCTGCGGAAGCAACTCGTACTTTTCCATCGGAAACCGATGCTTTGGCGGCAACGGATATACATAACTGGGATGAAAAGCGATTTTAAGCATATTTAAAAAAACCTCATAGAAATCTATGAGGTTTAGTTTTTATAATTTAAGAAATTACAGTTCCACTATTTACTCCGTTTTCGTCTGGATTTACAAACACTAGTTTACCATCTGCGTTTTCCGTCATTAAGATCATTCCTTCACTTAAGGTCCCGCGAAGCTTAATCGGTTTTAAGTTAGCGACAACACTAACTTTTTTACCAATAACATCTTCCGGTTTAAAATGTTCTGCAATCCCGGAAACAATGGTTCTTTTATCGATACCGGTATCTACTTTTAAGACTAAAAGCTTTTTGGCTTTCGGCATTTTTTCAGCTTCAATAATCGTTCCTACACGAAGGTCGAGTTTAGTAAAATCGTCAAATTCGATCAACTCTTTCTGCAGAACAACTTCAGCAATTTCTGTCGCATTTGCCTTTTTGGTTGCTTCTAATTTATCTAATTGTTTCTGAATTTCTTCATCTTCCACTTTGGCAAATAATAATTCAGCTTTACCGATTTGATGATTTTTCTCTAGCAATACTTTTTCGGTTGAAATATCTTCCCAAGAATAATTTGCTTCATCTAAATTCAGCATTTTTTTCAACTTTTCTGAAGTAAATGGTAAAAACGGCTCACTTAAAGTTGCTAAAGCTGAAGCAATCTGAAGCGCGATATACATAACGGTTTCTGTTCGCTCTTTATCGGTTTTAAAGGTTTTCCAAGGCTCTTCGTCGGCTAAATATTTGTTCCCTAATCGGGCAACATTCATTAACTCGGCTTGTGCTTCTCTAAAACGGTATTTTTCAATAGAACTGGCAATTACTGTAGGATAAGCTTTTAACTCGGCTAAAGTTTGCTCATCAATATCTGCCAACGCACTTGGGCTTGGTACTTTTCCATCGTAATATTTATTGGTTAACACCACCACACGGTTAATAAAGTTACCAAAAATGGCTACCAATTCGCTGTTATTTCGTTGCTGAAAGTCTTTCCAAGTGAAATCGTTGTCTTTCGTTTCCGGAGCATTTGCGGTTAACACATAACGCAACACATCTTCTTTCCCGGGGAAATCTTCTAAATATTCGTGTAACCAAACTGCCCAGTTTTTAGACGTAGAAAGTTTATTGCCTTCTAAATTTAAAAATTCGTTAGCCGGTACGTTATCAGGCAACACATAATCGCCATGAGCTTTTAACATTACCGGGAAAATGATACAGTGAAAAACGATGTTGTCTTTCCCAATGAAATGAACCAATTTGGTGTCTTCATCTTTCCAATACGGCTCCCAATCTTTTCCTTCACGTTCTGCCCATTGTTTGGTCGCAGAAATATAACCGATTGGTGCATCGAACCAAACGTAAAGCACTTTTCCGTCGCCACCTTCAACAGGAACAGGAATACCCCAATCTAAATCTCGGGTTACGGCACGTGCACGAAGACCATCATCAATCCACGATTTACATTGACCGTAAACATTCGATTTCCAGTCTTTTTTATGTTCTTTTAAAATCCATTCTTTTAAGAAAGGCTCATATTGATTTAAAGGTAAAAACCAGTGACGTGTTTCTTTTAAAATTGGAGTCGCTCCGGTAATTGCCGATTTCGGATTAATTAAATCGGTAGCGTTGTGTGAAGTTCCGCATTTTTCGCATTGATCGCCATAACTTTCTTCAAAACCACATTTAGGGCAAGTTCCTACCACAAAACGATCGGCTAAAAATTGCTGCGCTTCTTCATCATAAAGTTGCTGAGTTACTTCTTCAATAAACTTATCTTCATCATACAATTTCTGAAAAAAATCGGATGCAGTTTGATGATGAATTTCTGAAGAGGTACGCGAATAATTATCGAAGGCAATCCCAAAATCTTGAAATGATTTTCTAATGATTCCATCATACTTATCTACTACATCTTGCGGAGTTATGCCTTCTTTTTTTGCTTTTATGGTAATGGGCACACCGTGTTCATCACTTCCGCAGACAAAAACTACATCTTCCCCACGTTTTCTTAAATATCTAGCATAAATATCTGCCGGCACGTAAACACCCGCTAAATGACCAATATGAATAGGTCCGTTAGTGTAAGGTAAAGCCGCTGTAATTGTATATCGTTTTGGTGTACTCATTTCTTTAATTTTAAAGGCGTAAAGGTAAGAAACCAAGATTATTTAAAATACTTGTTATTAGGTATTTTTTGATATTGCAAAAGCGACTACATTTGGCAGAAATCTAACAAATCTATTATGAAAAAACATTACTTATTAATTTTATCAATTTTCACAGTTTTCGCTTTTACTTCTTGTAGTAATGATGATGATTCTAACTCGAACGATTCTAATGCATCTACAGATAGTGTTTTAGAAATTGACGGAGAAAACTTTCAATTAAAAGCAGGAGTGATAGAAGAGTACGGAGAATCATTTTCTGGAGACGGTTATAATTTTGACATCTCTCTTTTTAACTCTGAAATTAGCTTAGTTAACGGAGATTATTTACCTGAAGATGATAATATTACTGGAATTTATTTTGAATTATGGTCTGAAAGCTCTTCAAATTTAAGCTCAGGGACTTATACTCAAGATTATTCTGAAAATCCATTTACTTACACTTATGGCGATGTTGTGATTGAATATAATATGGATACTGAACAAGCAAGTTATTTAGAAATAGTATCTGGAGATGTAATCATTTCTCGCAATGGAAGTAATTATGAAATTAACTTTGATGGAACGGCTAGTAATGGAAGCGAGATCTCATTATACTACAAAGGCACTTTAATGACATATTAAGAAAAAATAGATCTCACTAGAATCCAACGGAAGACAATGAGTCTTCCGTTTTTTATTTATTTTTATGAAATAAATATTACGCCTTTATGAATCTTCCTGATTATCTATCTAAAAGCGATAAAATTGCCATAGTCGCAACAGCAAGAAAAGCGAGTAAAGAAGATCTCAAACCCGCAATTGAGTTATTAAAAAAATGGGAACTTCAACCTGTGATTGGTTCAAGTATTGGTTTGGAAGATCATCAATTTGCAGGAAGTGACGAACAACGAGCAAAAGATCTTCAACAACAATTAAACGATCCTGAAATTAAAGCGATTTGGTGTGCAAAGGGTGGCTACGGAACGGTGAGAATTTTAGATCTCATCGATTTTTCAGTATTTAAGAAAAATCCGAAATGGATTATTGGCTATAGCGATGTAACAGCCTTGCATTCGCATATAAATAATTTCAGCATTGCCAGCCTTCACGCACAAATGTGTTTAGGCGTAGAAACTAAATCTGAAGCCAGTCGAGAAACCTTAAAAAAAATTCTTTTTGGAAAAGAACTGAATTATCAATTTCCTTCTTCTAAGTTGAATAAAAAAGGAATTGCTGAAGGCGAATTGGTAGGCGGAAATTTATCGGTGCTCTATTCGCTCTGCGGAAGTAATTCCGCTATAAATACGCAGGGGAAAATTTTATTTCTTGAAGATCTAGACGAATACCTTTACCATATTGACCGAATGATGCAAAACCTAAAACGCAACGGAATGTTAGAACATCTAGCCGGATTTGTAGTTGGCGGAATGAGCGAGATGAACGACAATCCAATTCCGTTTGGAAAAACTGCGGAAGAAATTATTGCAGAAAGCGTTGCTGAATATGATTATCCGATCGCGTTTAATTTTCCGACAGGGCATCTCGAAGACAATCAAGCCTTGGTTCTTGGGAAAAAAGTAAAGCTGGAAGTTATAAAAACCGGCTCTCTGTTGAGTTACCTTGAAGAATAATCAATTTAATTTGACTATATTTATACATAATCCCGTCATGCTGAACTTGTTTCAGTATTACATATAATTAAAATCCTGCTTGGTGACAACAATTCGATATTAACACCAAAAGATTCCTGCCTTCGCAGGAAATAGCTATGGCACAACACAATGAACTTGGTAAAAAAGGTGAGCAGCTT
>JYMV01010578.1_pt1 | contig 54790 bp, 56 predicted proteins | sample 338911 | NCBI WGS metagenome assembly JYMV01 (sample SAMN03354496, study PRJNA234377) | hydrothermal vent metagenome | biome: Deep sea; feature: Hydrothermal plumes at the Eastern Lau Spreading Center, Western Pacific Ocean; material: Seawater | place: Tonga | collected 2009 | depth 2000 m m | reverse complement strand
TTCAACAAAGTCGTTATCGAGTCTTCCATCTGATCCCTGCGAACAGGGTTTATGCCGATCGATTCCAAAGGTAATCTCAGAAAACAGTTCCCCTAATTCACCGAAAATCGACAGGTATCTTCCAGTAACATGCTTATAGGATTCGACTGCATTAACCAACTCTTCGAATACCTCAATAACCTCAAGGTCGGCATTGGGATATTTTGCTTTCAACTCCTGTTCATATAGCTGTTCATTGATCCATCCCCAACTGATCCATTCTCCATCTTCATAGATTCCATCGGATAGATCATTTATTGGATTACCAGTCATCGAACATCGAGATTTCATTGAGGGTTGTCTTATTTCATGTTGGTTGTAGATCAGAAGAGATATCGGCATCTTTCAGCATTGATTAACCCGACCACAAGGGTGAACGGTTTGCTTAGAGGTTTATGAGAATTCTGATGAGATTATTATTTCTGTATAACGATGTACTGGCGATTTAATTCGCCGACCGATAGTCTGGTATAGGTTTTCACTGAACGTCTCCGTATGACTCTCTCACGACGCCTGGTGATTGATTTTAACGGGATGCTGGTAGGTTGAATTAATATGGGGTTATGGATTGATGTTCAGCGAGACTTCGATGATTGTTGATGTGGGGTTGATGACGGGCGGTAGAAGGGAAATTTTAAGATTGGTGAAAGTTAGTCTGTGTTCATCGAACGTTGATCTGAAGTTGTTCTAAATTCGTCTAATCTTCGACTAACGTTCGATGAATTTCTACTTAAATTAATGAAGTTGTAATATGATTCCGTCGTTGGTTATTATTGAGACACTATCTGCATCATGGCACTTGAAGTCCTTCAGCATATATTCGATTAGATTATCTTTATCGCAAACTGGTTCTATATCAAATGATGTCCACCCAAATACGTTGTATCCATTAGCAGTTTTAAATTTCTTTGAACAATTCTGGATCGTCTCTAATAACCCGATTCCATTGACCTTATTAATTTTCGGATTACGCTCCAACATCATATGGAAGTGCGGTTTACCATCAGCATGTCGTTCGTAAGAAGAAAACCCTTCAAGGTATGTTCCTCTTTTCCAGTATTCCCTACCGAATAACTTGTTGTTCGTCTGATGCAAGAGATCACTTGCAGATTTAGCTGCTCTGATTATCGACATTTCATTTGCAAAGGTAACAGTTAGAAAATTGTCATACTCGTATTCTTTCATCATTACTCTATAAGCGTTCTTTAATTTCGTCAGTTTCTTAGGTATAGATTCTCTGTGGTTCGTACTCATGTTGTTCTCCTTATTTTTATTATTAATTTATTTTAGACATAACTTACTTAAACCGAGGTAAAACTCCTCAGCGGGAAAGAAAAAATTGTAGAATGTGATGATCTTCTCGCTCGCAATGCGCAACTAGGGTATCAACCCATTCTTGACGAGAAATTCTTGTTGATTTGAACGCAACGGAACCGCTGCCTTTTAACCGAAGAATACTCTCCTCTTTTTATATTTATATTTATTCGAGAAAAGTACGATATAGATACATTGGGGTACGCTAACTACGCACACAATCAATCCCAATACTTGTTCAATTTAAAAATATAAACTTCGCCTGAAAAGACCGTGAATTGACAACAAACTCTTGTGACCATTCACGTCAAAACAAACAGTAGTTACTCTCATTGAAATTTACGTCGAATCCCGTGTTAAAATACAGTAAGGACACTATTTATTCTTATTAATCAAGTAACTACGAGTCATAGTATTTATCATGCCGACTAAAAACACAAGTACTTATTAAGGTTTTTCTCTTGTTTATTCACCGATAAAAGTTCTTGTTTTATAACTACGAAAAACAATGAATAATCACGGGAATTTGTTCTTCTTGTACACGAAGATGATCAATCTGAAAGTTCTTGTTTTATATCTTAATAATTCGTTTCAGTAACCTCATTGTCCCATCAGGAGTCCATCTGATTATCAGATTCGATAACACTGCCTGAAGCATTACACTTTCAACGCAGATCATGCCCCGTTACATTCTGACCATTCAAACTACATTCCCCATCACTCAGCAACTTCGCACCTTTCCAACACGTATTGATACGAGTGATTTTATTTTCGGTTCACACTCTGCCATAGATTGATAGAGATAACGTCCTGAGCGTAACCTCATGCATTCTGACGGCGACTCCAAACCTAACGTAAGATGGAATATTACTCATGTATCCAATTAAATTATTCTCATCTTCGTTTGAAGAAATTGAGTCACATCCAATATAAACTAACCACATATGAATCCTTGCTCACCAAATGCGAATACCGTCATCGTTCCTGACTTTGAAACAACAGGTCTTTCACCCAATCAAGGTGATCGAGCAATTGAGATTGGTGCAGTAAAACTTGAACAGGGTCAGGTAATCGATCGATTTCAATGCCTGATGAATCCGAACAGGCGTGTAGACGGATTTATCGAGGATTACACGGGTATTACCAATGAGATGCTTGAAGATGCCCCACCCTGCTCAGTCGTAATGGAGCAATTTTCGGACTTTGTGGGCGACAGTAATATGGTTGCTCATAATGCATCGTTCGATAAACAATTTCTGGATTCTGAATGCTCTCGGATTGATCGACGATATGGCGGAGATTTTGCCTGCTCGATGTTAATCTCTCGACGAATCTACCCCGATGCCCCGAACCACAAACTCGGTACATTGGTTGAGTTCAAGAATCTCCCGAATGATGGAACATTTCACCGAGCACTTGCTGATGCGGAAATGACCGCGCACCTATGGATGGGGATTCTGGGTGATATTCAGGACAGATATCAGATTAGTGAAATTTCCTTCAATCTGATGCGGGAACTTTCGCAGGTGAGTAAGTGGGAAGTTTCGGGATTCTTCGAACGGAATTCGGCGTAACACAGTAAAGTTCAATTCAACGTCAGATTGTCCGAAAACAAAGCACTACATGACTACTACATCGGACTACTACATTCCCCCATCAACTCGCTTCTGCTATACTTTAAAAAACAATGAGTTAGTTAAAAAGAAGACCAACGAGGAGGTTCAAGTCCTCTCCTCGGCACCAAATTGCAAGGCCATAAAAAATCATAATAACTGTCGAGTAACCCTCGAACTATACTCATGGTGAGCAACAGACAATCATCAAATTGGGTTACTGGAGGTGCGCCATGCGTGTCTTTCTTATTCTCAGCGGTAACGGTCCCCTGGTTATTATCACGTCTCATCACTCCATCGAAGATCCGGGCTTGGTGGGAAAACTCACCGCCAAAGGCATTGTGAAATTCCTCGCCTATGAGATTCCGGTCGAACTGGCAGCCAGCCGGTACGGGGGGCATTTCAACGTGGTGCTACATGATGTCGCGGAGACGGATGACCTTCGAGTGCTGGACTACAATGGTGAACGGGCTTGGACCCTGTTTCACTTCGATGAACTCGGTAAAGAGATTCGTCACGAACCGGTGGAGACCCAGCACGCGGCTTAGCGAGTCCGCCGTCGGTGGTGCAGGCTACATTGGCTGGTGCAACACTTGGTAACAATGACATTCGCCCGTTAGTCAGGCTTAAGACCTGCGCAACGGATCTGGCACCGGCCGATGTTAGTATTGATCGCATCGAATTTCTACGCGACAACGACAATGATGGTCTCGCCGACATCAATGCCGACGGTATCGTTGATCCCGGTGAAAGTGATCCGTCGAACCCCGATACCGATGGTGATGGCAATTTCTGCGATGCAACTCTAAACAACGATGGCTTTGTTACCGTGGTCGACTATCTGATCTTGCGCAGCAAACTAAATCAGACACCCGAAGCAAGCGGGTTGATTCCATGAACCAACCCGAGCGCCGCCTGGAACAGCGGCGCACACTAGTCACCAAGCCAGAACCACCACACGATTAATCCGATCAGGATTAGCGCGATACTGTTTACCAACCAATCCATCATCTATCCGATCGCGCGGTAGAAAACAATCTAAGCCGGTTGGCATTACTGACAACCGTAACAGAGGATGCCGCCATCGCTGCGCCGGCAATAATCGGGTTCAGCAACACGCCAAACAGCGGGTACAGAATGCCGGCTGCAATCGGAATGCCCAGCGCGTTATAAATAAATGCACCAAACAGATTTTGGCGGATATTGCGCATGGTGGCGCGCGACAGGCGTATCGAATCGACCACACCGTACAGCGAACCTGACATCAGGGCGACATCGGCGCTTTCAATCGCGATATCCGTTCCTGTACCGATCGCAAAACCCACATCGGCCTGCGCCAGCGCGGGGGCATCGTTAATACCGTCCCCCACCATCGCTACCGCTTGACCCTCGGCCTGCAATGCTCTAATTACGTCGGCCTTGTCCGCCGGCATCACCTCGGCCACGACATGCGTAATTCCGACCTGCCCTGCTACCACATCTGCGGTTGCTTGATTGTCACCGGTTAACAAAACCACCCGCAAGCCCGAGGCCAGCAGTTCAGCGATTGCCCCAGGCGCATCAGACTTAACTGGATCACTTACCGCGATCACACCGGCAAGGGATTGGTCGACCGCGATAAACATCGGCGTTTGCGCGGTGCTGGCAAGGGCGTGAACCTCGTCCGCAAGCGCATCAATCGCTATGTCGTTTTCCATCATAAAACGATGATTACCCAACAGAACCTGTTGCTTTCCGACACGGGCCCGTACTCCAAGACCTGCCTGCGCAGAAAACTCGTGCGCAGACTCCAGCGACAACCCCTTGCTCTTCGCGGCATCGATAATGGCCTCGGCCAAAGGATGCTCTGACCCTGCCTCCACGCTCGCGGCAAGTTGCAGTATGCCGTTATCATCCCAAGGTTGGAGACTGACAATCTGAGTCACACACGGCTTGCCTTGAGTGACGGTTCCAGTCTTGTCCAACACCACCACCGATAACTCGCCGGCTCGTTGCAGAGCCTCACCATTGCGAATCAGCGAACCAAACTCCGCCGCCTTGCCTACCCCGACCATAATCGAGATGGGTGTCGCCAATCCCAAGGCGCAGGGGCAGGCGATAATCAGCACGGTCATGGTTGTGACCAGCGTGAACGCCAGGCGAGGATCGGGGCCTACGTTAAACCACACCAGAAAGGTCAACAGCGCGACAATCAATACGGACGGTACAAATACGGCGGTGACCTTATCGGCCAAACGGCCAATCGCCGGGCGCGAGTTCTGTGCCTTGCGCACCATGTCGACGATTTGCGCGAGTACCGTGTCATGACCGATGTGCCTAGCGATCATTAAGAATGTTCCACTTTTGTTCAGCGTGCCCGCAACCACAGAGTCGCCTGCGACTTTCTCAACGGGTATGGGCTCACCCGTCAGCATCGCCTCGTCCACACTGGAGCCACCCTCGATCACATCACCGTCAACCGGTATCTTTTCACCGGGCCGGACACGCAAGGTCTCATCGAGGCCAACCTCACCAATCGGCACATCCTGTTCGACTCCGTCTCGAATAACCCGCGCCGTCTTCGGCTGCAGACCAATCAAGCGTTTGATTGCTTGGGAGGTCTTTCCGCGCGCCTTCATTTCCAGCGCAGCACCCAAATTGATCAGTGCCAATATGATGGTAGCCGCCTCAAAATAGGCGTGACGAGAAAGACTCGGCACCAGTGTCGGGTATACAGTGATCAACATGGAGTACAACCACGCGGTACCCGTACCAAGCGCAATCAAGGTGTCCATATTGGCATTGTGATTACGCAGGCTTTTCCAGGCACCAATAAAAAACTGTCGCCCGGAGTAAACCAGAACACCCAACGTGGCAACCCCAACCACCAGCCAAAATATCTGGCCACTACGGTCAAGCATGTCAGGCATGGCACCCGCGAGCCCTAGGACAAACAACGGGGCACCCACACTGGCGGCGACGATGGCTTGCCTTTGCCTGTGTCGATACTGCTCAAACTCGTGGGCTTCCTTGGTCTCATCATCGGCCTCGCTGACGAGATGCGCCGCATCATAGCCGGCTTGCTGAACCGCCTGAATCAATGCAGAAACCTCAATCTCTCCACCGACTACTGCGGTATGCTCAGCGAAATTAACCGCGACATCGTTTACGCCAGCGACGCCTGTCAATGCGTTTTCGACGCTGGCAACACAACCGGCGCAGGACATGCCAGAAATGGATAAGCGATAGTGTTTGTCGACAGAACTCACTGTGCTGACCTTATAAATCATGCTCAAAGTCATAATACGACGATACACCAAAATAGACCATCTGTTGGTTTGACGCCTGATACAAGATTTTCGATAAGGCTCTTCCTCGCTCAGGTGAGGTCCAGTATATTACTAGCTGGCAGCAGCCTATAAGTAGACATGGAGACCTAAAATAATGTTTTCAAGCATCATGAGTATGGGTGCCATCGGCATGGCTCTAGTCTGTATCGTATGGCTACTCCCCGTCGTCCTCATTCTGATATCGAACAAAACCAGCGGCGCCGAAAAACTGGTGTGGATTTGTTTGTTGTTCCTGTTTTCCTGGTTCATCTGGATTCTATACGCGTTACTGGCACCGATCAGTAAAAAATAGCGCGACACGTATTCTCGTCACTATTTGTGGAGTTCAGCACCTCAGTCTATTTCTTGGCCGCCTTGTTCTTTGTCGTGGCACTCGCCTATTCCTCGGTTGGACTGGGTGGCGGATCTTCCTATACTGCCTTGCTGGCAATCATGGGATTTTCTACCTTGGCAATTCCATTGGTTAGCCTGACACTCAATGTGGTCGTCACGTCAATTGGTAGCTATCAATTCCTCAAATACCGACACGGTAAGGCACGCCTGATATTCCCATTCATATTATCGTCAATCCCCATGGTCTATCTTGGCGGGGGCCGGTAGCGTACTCGGGCTTGTTGCAGGGATCTCGGGAATCGGGGCGGCGTTTATCTGATTCCTCTGATTATCATTTTGGGTTTGGGGACGGAAAAAGAGGCGGCTGCGTGCGGCGCGATATTTGTGTGGGTAAACTCGGTTGCAGGCCTGGCCTCCCGCCTGCAGTTCAACAGCATCGACCTGACACCCTTCATACCCCTGATCATTGCCGTGATTATCGGAGGGTGGATTGGGTCAAACTCAGGCGCAAGAAAATTTTCGCCGCAGACGATGGAGAAATTACTGGGTCTGATTATCCTGTTGGCTATTATTCTATTGGGCCAAAAAATATTCCTGCGGGCGTAACCACGAGGATTCACCAGATAACACCTGTTCTGGCGACTTCACCGACCCGTAACATTAGTCAGCACTTTTCCTAAAACCCGTCTACAATTGCCTGAAAACACAAGCATTTAAGTCCCATTCGGGACCGGTCGATAATTCGCCATAAGCGATCTGGCCAAGCTATCCAGACAGCACCTTGTCAAGAAGCTTCAACTTGGGGAAAAACAATGATAACTAATCTGGTTTTAGACCATACCAAGCACTCTTTGCAGCAGTTACCACGACGATTGCTCACCCTGATTTCTATTTTAGCCGCCGCCCTGCTTATCCCTGGCCTTGCCATGGCTTCAGAAGGTGCATCGCACGATTTCACCAACCACTGGGTGGGTATTACCTGTGTGATCATATTCGTCGTTGCCTACGCACTGGTGATCGGCGAAGAGGCCCTGCATCTGAGAAAGTCCAAACCGGTGATTATCGCCGCCGGCCTGATATGGGGGTTTGTCGCCTTCGCCTACATGTCTATTGGTGATACCCATACCGCCGGGCAGGCGGTACGCCACAATCTGCTGGAATTCGCCGAGCTATTTCTGTTCCTTCTCGCTGCGATGACGTTTATCAACACGATGGAAGAACGAGGCGTATTTGATGTGCTGCGGGTATGGCTGGTTTCGCAAGGATTTTCGTTACGAACTATTTTCTGGATGACGGGCGCTCTCGCATTTGTGATCTCGCCCATCGCCGACAACCTGACCACCGCCCTGCTGATGGCCACAGTTGCCATGGCCGTGGGGGGGAAAAATACCGCTTTCGTGATGGTTGCCTGTATCAATATCGTGGTTGCCGCCAATGCCGGTGGCGCCTTTTCACCGTTTGGCGACATCACCACGTTGATGGTATGGCAAAAAGGCATCATTCCCTTCCAAGGATTTTTTGTGTTGTTCCTTCCATCACTGGTCAATTGGCTGATTCCCGCCGTCATCATGTCGTTTTCCGTACCCAAGGAACAGCCTGATGCGGTCACCGAGGTCGCCGAACTGCGGCACGGTGCCTGGTTCGTAGTCGGGCTGTTTATCGTCACCATCGCGATGGCGGTCTCTGCCCACAACTTCCTGCATATGCCCCCAGTACTGGGCATGATGACCGGTCTGGGTCTGCTAAAACTGTTTGGCTACTACCTGAAAAAACGCAGCTATGGCGCAGATGTGGCTGGCCTGTCACACGCGGAACACTTTCCAGATCCTGCTGAGAATAATCTGGGTGAACACGAGATCGAACTTGATGGCGCTCACCAGACAATTGCCGACGCGTCCGAACGCGAGCACTACAATATCTTCAAGGCGCTGGAACGTGCAGAATGGGATACGTTGATGTTTTTTTACGGCATCATCCTCTGCGTTGGTGGCTTGGGATCATTGGGCTATCTCGCATTGGGTTCGGAGCTTATGTACGGCGACCTCGGGGCGACCAACGCCAACATACTGGTCGGTGTACTCTCTGCGCTAGTCGATAATATTCCAGTGATGTTTGCGGTACTCTCGATGTCACCGGATATGTCACACGGACAGTGGTTACTGGTTACCCTGACTGCCGGTGTCGGCGGCTCATTGTTGTCCATCGGCTCTGCCGCCGGTGTTGCAGTGATGGGGCAAGCCCGAGGCATCTACACCTTCTTTGGCCACATGAAGTGGAGTTGGGCGATTGGCCTGGGCTATGCCGCCAGCATCTGGGTGCACTTTCTGGTTAACGCCGACGCGTTCTAGTTCAGGCGCACTACTCGGACTTACCGACTTAAGTCACGACGTGGCTGGAAGACAAACGTTTCCCAGCCACGCGATACCCGCTACCATGGGCCATCCACCCCTTATTCGGCTCAATGGTTATTGCTTATGCAGCTCTCAACTTTCCCCTTTGTTGCCCTGACCATGGGTATTGGCTTTGTCGCGGGGTTGATCGCGACCGGCGCACTGAGCCCCGATGGGGAGCAGGCTATTCCATTACTGACAACGCTGATTGTCAGTGAGTTCAGTATGTTTTTGACGGGAATTGGGGCCTATATCGGCATCCGCGACCTGCTCGCACGCGGGGTCCGGCTATCGATGCTGCTGGCGACGGTAGGATGTGCGGTGTTGGCGCCGATCTTTCTGTATCTCGGCATGCAACACTGGCCCGGGTAAGAAAGACTAGATATTTAACGACTTCAGCAAGGCGTTGGTTGCTTCTTCATCGACGGCTTCTTCCGGCACGGTTTTGCTACTCGATTGGGTCAGGGAAGTCCCTTCTTTCTCGGTATAGGGTCGATCCCGTTTAATGCCCATGTGGATAGCGTAAATCAACTTGCCGATCTCCCGTTCTACCAGTCGATCAAGATGGGCATTCAATTTATCAACAAGGGGGCCAATTTCACTGCGGATCAGATAAGAGCCCCTGCGCCATTGGTCGCTGCCAATCGAACCCGCGATCGCGCCTGCTGGAATATTCTTGGTATCGTCGATCGCCAACTCGAGCATGCGATCCTCGTAACCCGGCCTGACATCACCCATCCCAAGGTTGAAATAACCGGTGTCTACCCTGTCTTATCGGGCGATGCAGGCGGTTTTTTTAAGTCGGTATAGGTACCGGCCAGACCCGATCAGCCATAGCCACAACCACACAGAAATGTCGATTTCCTGATCCTGGTTAAGTGACCCTGTCAGAAAGAGGCGTGATCTCGAGTCACCCCTGCGACTGCAATATCTCCAACACCTTGGATGGATGGTCCGCCGCCTTGGGTACCTTGCGCCAGTGCTTTATCACCTTGCCATTCGGGCCCACGATAACGGTTGAGCGAATCACGCCAATGGTCTTCTTGCCGTACATCATCTTTTCTCCATAGGCGCCGTACTTCGTCATCACCTTGCGATCCGGGTCGCACAACAGTGTGAAATTCAGTTTGTACTTGCCAATAAACTTCTGGTGCGACGCTTCATCGTCGGCGGAAATACCTAGAACGACTGTATTGGTTTTATCCAACTGTTTCGATAGATCACGAAACCCTTCCGCTTCCAGAGTACATCCCGGGGTATCATCCTTGGGATAGAAATACACCACGACGTACTGGCCACGCAGATCTTTCAGTGCCACCTTGTCACCATTGGCATCTTTTAACGTAAACAGCGGTGCTGCCTTACCTTCTTCTACTGACATAATTATTCCTTTCTAAAATGATTGTTTTCAGGCTTTGTTGATGGTTGTATCGCATCATCGTCGATCAGAACACGATGCGCTGGCCCTTCCAGATCGTCGTACTGGCCACTGCGGATGGACCACATAAATATCCATACAATAATACCCACCAGTATCAGCGACAGCGGCAATAACAGGAAGATAATGTCCATTCAGCGTTTTAACCTCAGTGCGTTGGCAACTACCAAAAGTGAACTGGCCGACATACCAACTGCCGCCATCCATGGTGATACATAACCCATCGCCGCTGCTGGCACCGCACACAAATTATACACCAGCGCCCAGAGTAGATTCTGGCCGATCACGCTGCGGGTTCTACGTGCAATCGATATCGCGAACCCGAGCGATTGCAGTTGGTCTGACATCAAGATTAAATCGGCGCGCACCTGTGTCAAACTTGCCGCGGTACCCATTGCCACGGAAACATCGGCTACACCCAGTACCGGCGCATCGTTAACACCGTCCCCCACCATCACGACAACATCCCCTCGTGCCTGCATGGCCTTGACACGCGCAAGTTTGTCGTCGGGCGACAATCGACCCTCGGCCGCGGTTATCCCCAAATCCAGAGCAACTCGGTTAACCACACCAGATTTATCACCACTCAACAAACTGACCTTGGCTTGTGAGATCAAGGCTGCAATCAAATCCTGCGCGTCCTTTCTTGGATGATCGTGTAAAAAGAACCGGCACAAAACCTCACTCTCGTCGGCCAACACAACCTCTGTCATCTCTGCATGGTGTGTCTGGTTCTGAGAGAGGTCATCAAAATCCAACGCACATTGGTTTTGAACATAGTCCGGGGTACCGAGAAACAATCTTTGTCCCTCGACCGAACCGACAAGACCGGAGCCTGGGTAGTTATGTGTATCACTTACCGATAGGGCTGTAACTTTGCCAATATAATCAGTTAGGGCCTTCGCCACAGGGTGTTCGGATTGGGCTTCTAACGCTGCCACTCGCTGCAGACAGTCCGCGCGTGACAACGAACCTGATATTTGGCACTCGACTACGTCGAGCCGACCTTCCGTCAAGGTACCTGTCTTGTCGAACACGAAATGATTGGCCCGCGCCAACGTCTCTAACACACCGCCACCCGCGATCAAAACTCCACGTTCCAACAATGCGCCGCTGGCCGCTGCGATTGCGGTTGGCGTTGCCAAAGACAATGCACAGGGGCAGGTGACCACCAACATGGATATCACAATCGGTAACATGCGATCGGGATCCATGTACCACCAATACACAGAAACCCCGGCAGCAATCACTAGCAATACAACAACAAACCACTTGGCCACCCGATCCGCGAGGCGGGTAATAAACCGTTTTTCCATCTGCGCCTGCTCCAGCAGGCGCATAATTTCTGACATCACACCGAGTCCAGCGCTTTGCGTCACGCGGATCTGCAATGGACTATCAATATTGGTACTGCCACCCACCACTCGATCATTCAACGACTTGATCAGTGGCTGGCTCTCCCCGGTCAACAACGATTCATCGACACCCGATCGTCCATCAACGACCACACCGTCAATCGGTATTGCCTGCCCTGGCCGCACCAATACTCGATCATCGGGCTGCAAATCACCGACCGCGACCTGTTCGTATTCGCCGTTGTCCAACAATAGACTGGCCACCACAGGCAAGGCACAGCCCAAACGCTCGGCCTGTTCAGCACTCTTCTTGCGCGCGGTCAGTTCAAAGTAGCGACTCGCAAGCAGGAAAAACACGAACATGGTGATGGAATCAAAATACACATATCCAACCTGCGTCAACATTGCCCACAGACTGGCCCCCGCCGCGACCACTATCCCCAAGGATACCGGTACATCCATACCGACCCGGTGATTTGCAAGATCGCGCCATGCGGATTCAAAGAAGGTTCTGGCGGAAAATAAAACAACGGGCAGCGTCAACAGCAGGCTCGCCCAATGCATCAATGCGGCATAACGTCGATCCATGCCGGTCCAATCGCCCATATACAACGCGACCGACAACATCATCACCTGCGCACCCATCACCCCTGCCAAACCCAGTCGCCGCAGGTGCACCTTGCGTTCGCGCTCAAACTGGGCCTGTTGGCGCTGAGGGTCATACGGATGCGCCGCATAACCAATCGCTCGAATCGCCGCGAGTACATCACTGAGAGCAACCTGATCGCTGTCCCAACGCAGGTGCGCTCGATGGGTTGCGTAGTTGGCCTGAAAAGACTCAACCCCGGGTATCTTGCCGACCTGCATCTCGTTGAGCCAGATACAGGCGGCACAGGTAATGCCTTCCAGTATTAGCGACGTATGACGAATCGAGGCATCTTCTTTAATAACAAAAGAAGCCTGCACATCGTCGCGGTCATATAACTTCGCCTCACGCAGAAATTCGGGGACCAATTCCTCACCCGTAACCGATGAGCCATCTCTCTTTATATAGAAATCTTCGCAGCCAGCGTTTACAATTGCAGAGGCCACCGCGGCGCACCCTACGCAACACATCGGTTGGTCTATTGCATGAATTCGAACCGCGAGTTCAACCGGGCCACGCGTCGATAAACCGCAGTGAAAGCAATAATCGTCTGTGCTGTTGGTCGACATAGTTAAGAAGTTGAATTACCTGATGATAACCGGGGTCAGATTGGGCATGAATACATGGCACTAAACTCTACCCTATTCCGTCAACATCCATACTTATTGGTTGACGGTTAATAAGAATATTAACTATATTATAATTAATTAATCTATCTGGCATAGACTTAGCGTATTCCACGAGAATGTATCATAGGGTTTACACACCGAAAACGAGGGGAATCAACCATGATCCTGGAACATGTATGGGGACTGTTTAGCCATCCCAAGGAAGAATGGGAGAGCATCCGCCATTCGCACTGTACGGTCGGGCGCTGCTATGCCGTACACGTGCTGCTGCTGGCGGCCATCCCTGCCGTTGCAGGTTACGTCGGCACCACTCAGGTCGGATGGACCATCGGTGCGGGTGATCCGGTCAAACTCGCAACTGACTCCGCGGGCCCGATTTCAGCGCTGTTTTACCTCTGCATGCTGGTCGGGGTTTACTCCATTGGCATGATGATTCACTGGATGGGCCAAACCTATGGCGCCAACCCGGTGCGCTCACAATGTGTCATTCTCGCAGCGTACACCGCAACACCGCTGTTTTTGATCGGCATAACCGGATTCTTCCCGATCCTGTGGCTGATGCTGATTCTGGGTCTGCCCGCACTCGCCTACACCGTGTTTCTGCTCTACACCGGACTTCCCATCATGATGGACATCGATCCAGAGCGTGGTTTTTTGTTCTCATCCGCCGTACTCGGCGTCGGTTTGGTTGCGCTGGTTGCCCTGCTCGCGGCCACAGCCTTGCTATGGGGCATGGGCCTCGAACCGCAATTCACTCGCTAACAGGAACTTACCCGTATGAGTAATCAGGATACTTATAACTACAAGGTCATTAGACAGTTTGCGGTCATGTCGTTGGTCTGGGCCGTTGTTGGTATGAGTGCTGGCGTGTTAATCGCCGCGCAACTAGCGTGGCCGGTACTTAATTTTGATACACCCTGGCTGACCTTTGGTCGCATGCGCCCGTTCCATACCAATATGGTGATTTTTGCCTTTGGTGGTAGCGCGTTGTTTGCGACCTCTTACTATGTCGTGCAACGAACCTGCCACGTTCGCCTGATTAGCGACAAACTCGCCGCCTTCACCTTCTGGGGATGGCAAGCGGTTATTGTCGCTGCGGCCGTCACTCTGCCGATGGGCATCACCCAGTCAAAAGAATACGCCGAACTCGAATGGCCAATCGACATCCTGCTTGGGATCGTCTGGGTCTGCTACGCCATCGTGTTCTTTGGCACCATCATGAAGCGAAAGATCAAGCATATTTATGTTTCAAACTGGTTCTACGGCGCATTTATTATTGTTGTTGGCATGCTACATATCGTCAATAGTGCGGTTATTCCCGTTGACCTGTCCAAGTCTTATTCCGCCTATGCCGGTGTACAGGATGCGATGATTCAATGGTGGTACGGTCATAACGCCGTCGGGTTTTTCCTCACCGCGGGGTTTCTTGGCATGATGTATTACTTCATACCAAAACAGGCTGGGCGTCCCGTCTACTCCTACCGTCTGTCGATTGTGCATTTCTGGGCAATCCTGTTTACCTATATCTGGGCAGGACCGCATCACCTGCACTACACCGCACTGCCTGACTGGACTCAATCGCTGGGCATGGTTATGTCCCTGATCCTGCTGGTGCCGTCTTGGGGTGGCATGATCAACGGTATCATGACGCTATCGGGGGCTTGGGACAAACTGCGTACTGATCCAGTATTGCGACTACTAATCGTGTCGATCTCGTTTTATGGAATGTCGACATTTGAAGGACCAATGATGGCGATCAAGACGGTTAACGCGCTGTCTCACTACACAGACTGGACCATCGGTCATGTGCACTCAGGTGCGCTCGGCTGGGTCGCATTAATTTCCATGGGTGCGCTCTACTATATGTTTCCACGTTTGTTTGGACGTGAGCTATACAGCCTCAAACTGGTTGAAGTTCACTTCTGGATGGCCACAATCGGTATCGTGTTGTATATCTCATCCATGTGGGTATCGGGCATCATGCAGGGCTTGATGTGGCGCGCAACTAATACCGATGGCACGCTGACCTACAGCTTTGTGGAGAGCGTTCAAGCCATGCATCCGTTCTACATCGTGCGTTGGTCCGGCGGCATGTTCTTCCTGCTCGGCACATTGGTCATGTGTTACAACATTTGGAAAACCATCAAGGGCACCACACCGGTTGAAGCACCCGTTCTGGCCCCGGTTGGCGCGCACTAGGAGTATCACCATGTCGACTTCACATGAGAAAGTAGAAACCAACATTGGCCTGATGATCATCCTGATACTGTTCGTGGTATCACTCGGCGGCCTTACGCAGATCGTGCCACTATTTTTTCAGGATTCCACCACCACACCGATTGAAGGGCTGGAACCCTATGGTGCGTTGGAACTGTCTGGACGTGATATCTATGTCAGTGAAGGCTGTTATCTGTGCCACTCGCAAATGATTCGGCCATTCCGCGCCGAGACCGAACGCTATGGGCATTATTCCGTTGCCGGCGAGTTTGTGTATGACCGTCCCTTCCAGTGGGGTTCCAAGCGCACCGGTCCAGACTTGCATCGCGTGGGTGGTCGCTACAGTGATGAATGGCATCGCGTGCATCTGATCAATCCCCGTGATGTCGTGCCTGAATCCGTGATGCCGGCCTACCCGTGGTTTGAAACCACACCGCTGGACGCATCGACTATTCAGAAAAAGATGGAAGTGTTACGCGTACTGGGGCATCCCTATACCGATGAACAAATAGCCAATGCGCCCGCCCTACTAGAGGGTAAGACACAACTGGATGCGATGGTCGCCTATCTGCAAGGTCTCGGCATCCATCTCAAGGTACGGAGATAGAACTATGGATATCAGTATCGTACATTCGATATGGACGGTTGTGGTCCTCCTCATCTTCACTGGCATTCTGATCTGGGCCTATAGCAGCAAGCATCGCCAAGAGTTCGAAGACGCTGGCAATATCCCACTGGAGGAAGACGACAGTCCACCAACGACAAAGGTATCCGGGGAGAATCATCATGGCTGATTTCACCAGCAGTTTCTGGACCTGGTTTATTTCCATTATTACCCTTGGCGGAATCCTGGGCTGCTATGCGCTGGTTCGCTGGATGTCTACCGGTAGTTCTGGCCCGAAAGACGAGACCGTAGAAACCATGGGTCATATCTGGGATGAAGACCTTGCGGAACTCAATAATCCATTGCCAACGTGGTGGCGCAATTTGTTTTACGCCACCATCGTATTCGCACTGGGCTATCTAGCACTCTATCCGGGCCTTGGTGAATTCAAAGGCCTGCTTGGCTGGTCGGCGATTAACCAGTATCAGGACGAAATGGATATCGCCGACGCACGATATGGGCCTTTGTTTGACAAATATCTGACACAGGATCTGGTCACCGTATCAGAAGACCCGACCGCCGGTCGGATGGGCGAACGTCTGTTCGTTACTTATTGCTCGCAATGTCATGGATCCGATGCGCGTGGCGCACGTGGTTTTCCGAACCTGCGCGACGACGACTGGCTCTGGGGGGGTGATGCCGAGACCATCAAACAAACCATTATGCACGGTCGAACTGGCGTCATGCCCGCATGGGAGTTACCCCTCGGCGGTACTGAAGGCGTAGCCGATGTTACCGACTACGTACTGAGTCTCAGTGGACGCAAGCATGATGCAGAGGCCGCACTGCGCGGCAAGGGAAAATTCATGATGTGTATCGGTTGCCATGGCATAGAGGGAACTGGAAATCCAATTCTGGGTGCGGCCAATCTGACCGATCGCATCTGGCTGCATGGGAGTACACGCCTGCGCATTGAGCAAAGCATTGGCCAAGGTCGACAGGGCCAGATGCCTGCCCACGCGGATTTTCTGGGCGAAGCCAAGGTTCACCTGCTTGCGGCCTACATCTACGGACTGTCGGAGAACTAGCCATGGCGATCGAATCCCCTGCAGACATTCCAGGCAAGTTCAAATGCATCGCGGTGCTGTGGCCATCGTTTGTTACCGCCGCTATCGCAACCGGTGTGTTTTTTTCCGCGTTTAACCCAAAAGAGTTGTTTCCCTTCGACATGGATGTGGAACTCAGCGAAATCGGTTACTACAGTATCGGTTTTTTTCTGTTCTGGCTACTCACCGCCGTATCGGGTTTTGGAACCTTGTATTACGCAATCAGCAATTGCCTGAACTGCACACCCGGAAGCAAGTTCAAGGACTGATGGTTGCATGGACGATAACGCGGGCAGATCACGGGAGGCCATTGCCTCTGAAGATCAACAGGTCGCACACTCTCTGTATGCAACTGCAGAGAAGATTTATCCGCGCCAGGTTCATGGGCTGTTTGCCAAGTTACGCGTTTCGGGAATTACGCTTCTCCTAACGATCTTCTATGGCCTGCCATGGCTAAGCTGGAACGGGCAGCAGATGCTGCTACTGGACCTTCCCGCACGTAAATTTCATATCTTTGGACTGGTTCTGTGGCCGCAGGACTTTATCTACCTTGCCTTCATGCTGATTATCGCTGGATTGCTGCTGTTCTTTGTGACCGCACTGGCGGGACGCGTGTGGTGTGGGTATGCCTGCCCACAAACCGTCTGGACTGAGGCATTCCTGTGGGTCGAACGCAAAATCGAAGGTACGCCGTACAACCAGAAAAAACTCGATGCCGAGCCGATGTCACTGCGCAAGGCTACGCTTAAAATCACTAAACACACGATCTGGTTGCTGTTCTCACTGTGGACTGGATTCACATTTGTGGGCTATTTTTCGTCGATCCAAGACCTCGGCCTGCGCAGCCTGAGTATGGACCTTGGGGGATGGGAAGGATTCTGGATTTTCTTCTACGGCTTTGCAACCTATGGCAACGCCGGCTGGATGCGGGAGCAAGTCTGCCTGTATATGTGTCCATATGCCCGCTTTCAAAGCGCTATGTTCGATGTTGATACGCTGATTATCTCTTACGATAAATTGCGCGGAGAACCACGTGGCGGGCGCAAACGCAGTGATAACCCAACGGCACTGGAACTTGGCTCCTGCATCGACTGCACGCTATGTGTACAGGTATGTCCGACCGGCATCGATATTCGTAACGGTCTGCAGTACGAATGTATCGCCTGCTCGGCCTGTGTCGATGCCTGCGATGGTGTCATGGACAAGATGGGTTATGAACCAGGGCTGATTAAATATACAACCCAGAATGCGATTGATGGTAAACCAGACCGGATCATTCGCCCGCGCATCATTGTCTACGCCGTTATTCTTATGAGCATCATGGCGGGTTTCGTCTACTCGATAGATCAGCGCGTTGCGCTCGATCTGGATGTCATTCATGATCGCAATCGATTGTATCGCGAAACCGACGAAGGTCTGATCGAAAATGTGTATGTCATCAAGATCCTGAATATGGATCAGACCGCACATCGCTACACCTTGGCTGCCTCGGGGATCATTGACCTCGAATTACACATCGACGCGGCGGACCTCTATGTAGAAGCAGGTGAAGTCAGAGCCTTTCCTGTACGCCTCAGGGCGGAAGAACACCACCTCAAAAAGCAAAGCTCACAGGTTACGTTTGATCTGCGGGCAAAGGATTCTGCCGCATTAATCGCGATTGAACACGCTCGATTTTTAGGACCCAGACCATGAACCAGTCCATCAATAATCCATCCGATCGCGATACTCGCCCATGGTATTCCCACCCTTATGTATGGATGGTTATTGCCTTTCCATTGGCGGCAGTCATTGCCGGCTTCATTACCCTGACACTGGCCATCCAGTCGGATACTGGACTGGTCGTGGACGACTACTATCGTAAGGGCCTGGCCATCAACCAGATCATTGAACGCGATCAATACGCGGCATCGCATCAAATTCAGGCGCTGGTAAATTATGATCCGACCTCACAGAGACTTGAGGTTACCGTGTCCGGCGAAAAGGATGGAATCGAGGATATTTACATCGAGTTCTTGCGAGCGACCCAACAGGGACTTGATCATCGGGTAGCGCTTCGGCAATCTGATACAGGTGGCTATGAGGGTTTTATGGCTGCACTGCCCCCTGGCGTGTGGAACATACAGATTGGCACATCGCGTTGGCGCTTAACCGATCGATCGTGGCTGCCCGATGGTTTTCCGCTAAGTCTGACCGCATTGCCAGCCCAATGAGCTAACCACCCCATGGTAAATGACTACAGTCTCGGCGCAGCGTTTTTGGTCGGGATGCTCGGCTCCATTCACTGCGTTGGTATGTGTGGTGGCATCGTCGGCGCACTCAGCATGGGACTGGGGGAGTCGGTGCGCCAATCGCCGCTACGAATGTTGCCCTACTTACTCGGCTATAATGCTGGACGCCTCGCAAGTTATGGCGTTGCTGGCGCCATTGTCGGGTATCTAGGCGCACACTCCTTTGCCCTCACTAGCATCGGCGGGATTGCAGTCGGCCCGGTGGTCGGCGGCGTGTTCATGGTATTTCTGGGACTCTACCTGACTCAATGGTGGACCCTGCTCACCCGACTCGAACAACTGGGTGGCGGACTGTGGCGCCGACTGCAACCCTACGGCCAGCGCTTTCTGCCAATTCAGCGTGTCCGCCAAACCCTGCCGCTCGGATTCATCTGGGGCTGGTTACCCTGCGGACTGGTATATTCTGTGCTGTTTTGGTCAGCAAGCATTGGCTCGGCGACTTACGGCGCCGGACTGATGCTCGCCTTTGGTCTGGGCACGCTGCCAATGTTGTTCGCGATGGGTACAATGGCCGACCGCCTACGCCGTTTCAGCCAGTCTTCGATGACACGCTTGATTAGCGGCTTACTCATCATCCTGTTTGGTATAGGCACGATTGCTCAAGCATTTACCACCGATGCTGCATCGATGCATATCCACTAGCCCGTATCAATTACACGGACACAATAAAGACAGGGAGAAAATAATTGAACGATTTAATAGTCAAGAACCTTGGCCCCCTCGCCGCACTGTCTGGGACATGGGAAGGCGACTTGGGTATTGATGTTTCCCGCGTTCATAGCAACATCACTGAGACCAAATATCGGGAAAAAATTATCTTCGAGCCCCTCGGTCCTGTAAATAACGGACCGCAGGAATTATATGGTTTACGCTATTCAATGACCGCTTGGCGTCTGGGTGAGGACGAGGCCTTTCACGAAGAACTTGGTTACTGGTTGTGGGATGCTGGCAACAAGCAGGTATTACGTTGTTTTATGGTGCCGCGCGGTGTGGTGATCAACGCGGGTGGCGATGCGCAAGCGGATAGCAAAAGCTTCCATTTGTCGGCAAAAGTTGGGTCAGAATCCTATGGTATATTGTCGAACAAATTTCTGGATGAGTCTTACAAGACCATGAAGTATCTCTTGGATATAAACATTCAGGATGAAACTAAATTTAGTTATAAAGAAACCACCCGACTGTGGATACCGATCAACGAGGCCACATTCGACCATACCGATGAAAACACTCTGACCAAGGTATGAGGTGTCGAATCATTTGATACTGAAATCAATACCCCCACTGGTTTCTACTCTGTTCTTGTATGCCTCTAATTCGAGTAACGATCAACTCGTCGTTGATCGGCCCGATGGCTTCGAATTCAAGAATCATGGAATAGTGTCTGGGCAAAAAACCTTTACGGTCGATGGCGAACTGGTTAACACTCAAGATGACGAATGGATCGAACCTTCTCGACAATATCAGTTATGATCTACTCGTCAGGAGCGCCGAAAAATATTAGGTAACCGCACCCTGCTCTGTGGATGATACTTCCCGAGTAGGTCGCAGCGCATAGTCTTTGGGTGCCGATGGCTTGACATCGCCCCGTTCAAGATCCGGCCCAGCGGTAACCACAGGAGAACTCTCCACAGAGGATGACATTTCATCCGGCGTATCGAGCGATGAGGATTTACCAGCAGCCTCTGCGGCTTCACTGTCTTTTTCTGCCATCGTCAGCACCGGGACTTTCTCGTTGTAAAACGGAAGCTTGGTGGTCACCAACTCGGCATCACTGAGGTTGTGTGCACCGGAGGCGAGATGATCATAGACGGTTTTGTAACTGCGGGTCATGGCATTGACCAGTTCGCCTGTTTTCGCAAAATGCTGGGTGACATCATCACGATAGGCTTCATGCTTGGCTCTGAGCGCTTTGAGCTCGTTACTCAGCTCAATCGCTCGCCGACCACTGGGAGCCAAAGCGACACCGATGACGGCGCCCGCAACCAGTCCGACAATACAGGTACTCGCAAGTACCATCCACATCCACGCCGAAATCTCTGCACCCATATATCACCTGTTGTTGTGATCAACCTCCAAAGGGATCATTCACAATGATAGTATCAGCACGATCCGGCCCCGTCGATATGATATCGACCGGTACGTCCGCAAGCTCGGCAACGCGTTGCAGATAGCGAGTTGCGTTATCGGGCAATTGGCTCGCGTCTGTGATGCCGTAAGTCGTTTCAGACCAGCCCGGCATATCTTCATAAATCGGTTCGCAGCGCTCATAACCGTCCGCACCGAGGGGTGGCTCGTCAACGGTTTCGCCATCGAGGGAATAACTGGTGCAGATCCGGATTGTGTCCAGACCATCCAGCACATCCAGCTTGGTGATACACATCCCGGTAACGCTGTTAATATCCAACGAACGCTTCAGCGCAACCATATCGAGCCAACCGCAGCGTCGACCACGCCCCGTGGTGGCACCAAATTCATGGCCCTTCTTGGCCAAAAATTCGCCCGTGCCATCAAATAGTTCGGTCGGGAAAGGGCCACCACCCACACGCGTGGTATAGGCCTTGGTAATACCCAACACGTAATCCAAATGGCGAGGACCCACACCACTACCACTGGCCGCGCCACCCGCTGTCGTCGTCGAGGAGGTCACATAAGGATAGGTGCCATGATCGATGTCGAGCAGCGCGCCCTGCGCGCCCTCAAATAATACCGACTTACCCTCGCGACGCGCCTTGCCTAATACACCCGCAACGTCGACTAACATCGGTTTAAGTTGCTCGCCGTGTGTCAATGCCTCGTCCAACACCGCTTGGATATCAACGGCCTCGGCCTTGAAATAATTCACCAACGCGAAATTGTGATATTCCATCACCTCGCGCAGACGTTCGCTGAAGGTTGCTTCATCCAATAACTCACCGGTGCGCAAACCGCGGCGTGCAATCTTGTCTTCATAACAGGGCCCGATACCACGACCGGTCGTACCAATGGCCTTCTTGCCACGGGCAATCTCGCGCGCCTGATCCAGTGCGACGTGATAGGGCAACAACAACGGACAAGCCAGAGAGATTTTCAGACGCTCGCGTGCAGGTACACCGCTGGACTCGAGCATCTCAAGCTCTTCGAGCAAGGCCGACGGTGATAACACCACGCCATTACCGACAAGGCACTCAACTCCCTCACGCAATATGCCAGACGGAATCAAATGCAAAACGGTCTTGTCATCACCGATGACCAGCGTATGCCCTGCATTGTGACCGCCCTGAAAGCGGGCAACGTAATCGGCGCGATCGGTTAACAGATCCACCACCTTGCCTTTACCTTCATCACCCCACTGAGTACCGATGACTACGACATTTTTTCCCATAACGTTATACTTTTATCTATTCAAAAATTTGTTAGAGACAACGGGGGGTTACAGTTCGGTAACCACCCAATTTTTATCACTCAATACCAGCCGGTGCGTACAACCCATTTCAACCGCTTCATCGCCTTGACCAGGCAATTGCTGAACCACTTGAGCACCCTCTGAACGCAGCTTTTCAATCGCCGAAACCAGCGTTGTATCCACATCCAGTGGTGCAAATACGCGTTGTGATTCCTGTGGCGTAACATCGCCAAGTCGCAGCAACGTCTTAAGATCCGCACTGAAACCGGTCGCCGGTCGGGCACGACCAAACACCTTGCCGATCTCGTCATAGCGCCCACCGCGCGCGATCTCCTGCCCATGACCTGGCTGAAACGCAGCAAACACCATGCCGGTGTGATAGTGGTATCCACGCAGTTCGGCCAGATCACAAAAAACCGGCACGCTTGAATCCAACTCGGCCAGACTCTTGCACACGCTTTCAAGCTCACCGAGTGCCGCGATAACCGCCGCATTACCCGCAGCGAGTCGTTCACGTGCAAGCGACAATATCTCAGGGCCGCCATTCAGTTCGGGTAACGCCGCCAACATCGTCGCCTGCTCCGTCGCGATATCCTGATTGGTCAGGAACACATCCAGTTCCGCCTTGGCTTTACGCTGCAAAATATCAAATAACTCGGCTTCCTGCTCAAGATTCAATCCTGCCTGTCGAGCCAGCGAGCGATAAACATCCACATGCCCGAGATCAAGATGGACATCGCGGATTCCCGCCAATGACAGGGTCTCGAGCATCAGGCTTATCACTTCAAGCTCACTGGCAACACCACTGTGGCCGTACATTTCCAGTCCAATCTGTAACGGACTACGCGAACCGGAAAAATCATCGGCGCGGGTGTTTAATACGGTGCCCATGTAACACAGTCGACTCGGTACGTTGCGACGCAGTTTGTGCGCCTCGATACGCGCAATTTGCGGGGTCATGTCGGCACGCACGCCTAAGGTGCGGCCCGACACTTGGTCGATCAACTTGAATGTTTTGAGATCCAGTTCACGGCCGGTACCGGTCAACAGCGATTCGAGATACTCGATGAACGGAGGCATCACCAACTCGTAGCCCCAGCTTTTATACCTATCCAAAATACGGCGGCGCAGCGACTCCAGACGCTCCGCATCGGGCGGCAGAACCTCTTCGATCCCTTCCGGCAACAACCATAAATTGTTATTCATCAGTTCACCAGATATAACAGGGCAACGCCTGCACACATACTAATAAAACCCGTCACCCGCAGTGTCCGGTCATCCATATCCGCCATCTTTAACAAAGTTCGACGCAGGGAATCTGGACTTAGGAAGGGAAGTATTCCCTCAACCACCAACAGCAGCGCCATGGCCACCAGCAAGTCATGCCACACGGCAAGCCGTCCTCAGTAAGTCTCCGCGCGACTAATTCGCGCCATCAGCTCCGAACTGATCTTTAAAATACTTAAAGAACTCAGAATCCGGCTCGATCACCAATAGATCATTGGCATCTGAAAATACCGTCTTATAGGCGTTCAAACTGCGATAGAAGGCATAAAACTCCGGATTTTTGCCATACGCCTTGGCATAGGTGTCGGTCGAAATCGCATCACCCTCGCCTCGGGTCTGCTCGGCGTCACGATAGGCCTCAGCCAAAATAACCGTGTGCTGGCGATCGGCATCGGCGCGAATACGTTCAGCCGCCTCTGCGCCACGTGAGCGAAAGTCTCTGGCCACGCGTGCACGCTCAGCTTCCATACGCCGATACACAGAGCTACTGACCTCGATGGGCAGGTCGATGCGTTTAATACGCACGTCGACGATTTCGATGCCCATTTCCTGTGCCTGCACATTGGAACTGTCAGTCACAATACGCATGACCTGGCTGCGATCACCCGACACCGCCTCGTTAATCGTGCGCTTGCTGAATTCAGCTCGCATCGCATTCTTGACGATCTGATCCAGACGAAGATTTGCCTGCCTCTGATCACCGGCCACCGAGGTGTAGAAGCGACCAACATCAGCGATGCGCCACTTGACGAAGGAGTCAACCGATACGTTTTTCTTCTCTGAAGTCAGGAAACGTTCTGGCTCGGCATCCAGCGTGACAATCCGGCTGTCGAACTTGCGCACGTTGTTGATAAAGGGAAACTTGAAATGCAGGCCCGGACTAAAATCCGCGTCGACCAGCTCACCCAGACGAAACAGGATCGCCTTCTCCCGCTCGTCTACCTTAAACACGGAAAACAGACCAATAACGATCAGACCCACCAACAAAATTAATGAACTTGTACGAACCATTAGCGAATCCTCCGACGGGCATCATCCCGGTTACGGTTGGTACTCGACCGCACCGGCTGTGAGATGGTCGAACCACTGGATGATCCGATCGAACCACTACCACCGCCGACAGCACCGGATTTAATAATCTGGTCTAGCGGCAGATAAAACAGACTGTTGCCATTCTGGGCGTCCAACATCACTTTATTGGTGTTCGCCAACACCGATTCCATCGCCTCGAGATACAAACGTTGACGAGTAATTTCCGGCGCCTTTTCATACTCCGTCAATAACTGGTTAAAACGCGAGGCATCACCTTCGGATCGAGCGATGACCTCTTCCCGATAGGCGCTGGCTTCTTCCAACTGACGTGCTGCTCCACCACGCGCCTTTGGAATAACCTCATTGGAGTAGGCTTCTGCCTCATTGATCAGACGTTGCTCGTCCTCTCGGGCACGAATCGCGTCTTCAAATGCGCCCTGTACCTCTTCCGGTGGCTGCGCATCCTGCAAGTTCACACTGATCACCCGAAGCCCCGCCTTATATAAATCGAGAATCGACTGGATGCCGATCTTGGTGTCGGTGACAACTTCGGCACGACCTTCTTTTAGAACAAAGTCCATTGAACTCTTGCCAATCACCTCGCGCAGCGCGCTCTCGGTAGCCTGTTTCAGGGTCAGATCCGGATCACGTACGTTGAACAGGTAATTCTTCGCATCCGATACCTGATACTGCACCGCAAGCTTGATATCGACGATATTTTCATCCTCGGTCAGCATCAGTGCCTCACGTGGCACCGAACCACCCGCCTGCGAACGACCACCCGAACGATAACCGACCTCAACCACGCGCTGCTTTTCGACATTAACGATCTCGACGCGATCAATCGGAGTCGGAATACGCCAGTGTGGGCCCGGCAGGGTGGTATCGCTGTACTCTCCAAAGCGCGTCACCAGACCACGCGTACCTTCGTCGACAATATAGATGCCAGACAGGCCCCAAATAATCAGTGCCAATATCAGGAACAAGGAAATGCCCCTGCCACCCATGCCAAAACCAGAACCATCAGAGCCCCCGCCGCCCTTGCCCCCAAACAGGCCACCGAGTTTTCGTTGCAGGTTGCGCACCACCTCATCGAGATCAGGTGGACTGCCGCCGTTTTTGTTGCCGCGCGAAGTCCAGGGATCTTTGTCGCCACCACCAGACTCGTTCCAGGCCATATCTTGTTTATTCGTCACGTTGTGTGTTGCTCCACTGTTGCTCGTGTACTTTCAGGCTAAGCTGCCAATTCTATCAGGCTGCAGGAAAAGAATCACAAGCCGTTTTTAACCCGCATCGTGGGCCGAATCAGCCGATTCGCTGGCATCGCGCACGACCAGACGATCGAGGTCCTCCTGCTGGCGTAGTCGCGCCAGCGCGACCGTGTCCAACTCGACCCGCATCAGCCATTCCCCATCCTCTGACGCCTGCTCGGACAAAACCGAACCCAGTTCAAACAACCGTGCACGCAAACGACCCGAATGAGCCGGCAGACGCAGCGTCTTGACCACCGTCTGCTGGCGAAAGTACTCATCCAATGCGCTGACCAGAAGCTCCAGCCCCGCGTCAGTTAAGGAGGATGTCCAGACACGCACGATAGTGCCACCGTCATCGTACTCCAGCTTGGGCTCGATCCCGTCGGCCAAATCAATCTTGTTGTAGACCTCGATGCGCGCGATATCGGCTGCGCCAATCTGCTCAAGGACATTCTCAACCTCGGCGATGTGCTCGCCGCGCCGCGGATCGGAGACGTCGATCACGTGCAGCAACAAATCAGCTTCCGTCGTCTCCTCCAACGTCGAACGAAATGCAGCGATCAGGTCGGTCGGCAACCGTCGAATAAAACCCACTGTATCCGCCAGCACCACATTGCCTGCGGCGGGCAAGGTAAGGCGTCGCAGGGTGGGATCCAGCGTGGCAAATAACTGGTCTCGTGCCATCACGTTGGCTTCGGTCAAACGATTAAACAAGGTCGACTTGCCGGCATTGGTATAACCGACCAGAGAAATCGTGGGAATCTCAGCGCGTGTGCGGGCACTGCGACCCAGCGCGCGTTTGCGACTGACTTTTTCGAGACGTTGGCTAAGGTGGCGGATACGTAGCCCGAGCAGGCGTCGATCCGTTTCCAACTGGGTCTCACCCGGACCGCGCAGACCGATACCACCCTTCTGTCTCTCCAAATGGGTCCAGCCACGCACCAGTCGTGTCGACATGTGCCGGAGCTGAGCCAGTTCAACCTGAAGCTTGCCCTCAAAGGAGCGCGCACGTTGCGCAAAGATATCGAGAATCAGGCCGGCTCGATCGACGACGCGAGCCTCCATCAAGGTTTCGAGGTTACGTTCCTGACTGGGAGAAAGTGCGGTATCGACGAGTACGGTTTCCGCACCCGACTGTGTCACTAGCGTATGGATCTCATCGGCCTTGCCGGTACCCACATACAGACGCGCACCGGGGCGGTCGACTCGAGCCTGAACCTCGCCCGCCACGTCTGCCCCCGCAGAGAGCGCTAATTCACGAAATTCTCTCTGTTCAGCATCCCAATTACCGGGCCCGGTGGTGATGTGTACCAGAATCGCTCGTTCACCGGATTCCGGACGTTCAAGCAGGTCTATGAATCACCGTCCCCGTCCCCGTCCCCGTCCCCGTCCCCGTCCTCAGAATCGGCGTGCGATAACTTCACATTACGACTGGGAACTACGGTAGATATGGCGTGTTTGTAGATCATCTGATTTACAGAATTCTTAAGCAAAACAACGAATTGATCGAAAGAGTCAATTTGCCCCTGAAGTTTGATTCCATTCACTAAAAAGATCGACACAGGGATTCTCTCCTTGCGTAGAGCGTTCAGGAAAGGGTCTTGTAGTGATTGCCCTTTAGACATGATAGGTCTCCTTATTGTTATATGATAATCTGCAGTACCAACGCACACTGATCCGATCAGTGTAGCACGAAATTCGCGGTTTTCTAATGATTTAGCGCCACTTTCTGCCCCTTGAGCTTACCCGTCAAGATGCCCCGTGACCGCCTCAACCACCCGATCTACTGCGCTGTCCTCGGTGCTATCAAACCAGCACGCCTCTGCCTCACCGCGCAACCAGGTCAACTGCCGCTTGGCCAACTGCCGGGTCGCAATGATGCCGCGCTCAATCATGGTCTCGTGGTCGTATTCCCCGTCGAGATGGGACCAGATCTGGCGATAGCCTACCGCTCGCATTGACGGTAGATCGGGATGTAACTCCGGACGAGCGCGCAGACCCTCAACTTCTGCAATAAAACCGGCTTCCAGCATCAAGCGAAAACGTCGTTCAATGCGTTCATGCAGAACTGAGCGATCCCCCGGGGCGATGGCCAGTTTCAACACCCGCCATGGAAAATCATGGCCTGTAGAGGGACGCGCGTGCAGATCAGTCATCGACGTACCGGTCAGTTCGTAGACCTCAAGCGCACGCTGAATGCGCTGTGGATCGGTGGGTTCGATGCGATCTGCCGCCGGTGGGTCAATCTGGCGTAACCGCTCGTGCATCGCAGGCCAGCCCGACTGCTCAGCCTCTGCGCTTAGCCGCTCACGGACACGTTGATCTGCCGCCGGCATATCGGCAAGACCGCGTTCCAGCGCGCGGTAATAAAGCATCGTACCGCCAACCAGTAGCGGCACACGTCCTCGCGCGTGGATCTCGGCCATCTCTTGGATGGCGTCATCATGGAAATCGGCGGCGGAATACGGATCAGAGGGGTCACGGATATCGATCAAGCGATGCGGTGCGCGCGCCAATAGCGCGGCGTCCGGCTTGGCGGTACCGATATTCATGTCGCGGTACACCAAGGCGGAGTCAACACTGATGATGTCGCAGGGGAAACGTTGCAACAACTCTACCGCAAGATCGGTCTTGCCGGACGCGGTGGGGCCCATCAGGAAAATTGCGGGGGGGGATTTAGAGCCCATTTAAAGCCCTCACCCTAGCCCTCTCCCAGAGGGAGAGGGTGTTTCAATCAGCGCAGACCGAATCTGCTCGAGTACCGCTACAGTTTCACCTAAAATTTCGTTGTTCCAAAAGCGCATCACTCGATATCCCAAAGCTTCCAGTCGCACCGTTCAGCTCTCATCATAACGTGCCTGTTCGACAGGCTGCCCACCATCAGCCTCGCCGATTAACCCCACCTCAATACACACGCAATCGACAGGGTACGACTCTATAATTACTTGTCGACCAAACTTGTATCCCTCTAAATACCGGGCACGGCGATAATACCAAAGTGCCCTTTCCGCCTCAGTCGATTAACTACGCAATCGACGGGCCCTCTCTTGGAGAGAGAGGGCGTTTTTAATGTCGGGATCATCCATGACCCTTCCTCCAATAACTAGCGTCCTCGCAGAAACAACTTGTCCAACTCATCGATGGACATCTGTGTCCAGGTGGGTCGGCCATGGTTACACTGACCGCTGCGCTCGGTACGCTCCATGTCACGCAACAACGCGTTCATTTCATCAATTGCCAGGTGTCGATTGGCGCGAACCGAACCATGGCAAGCCATGGTCGATAACACCTTGTTGATTTCCTCGCGAATGCGCTCACTCTTGCCATATACGATCAAGTCGCCCAACACATCGCGCACCAACTGCTCTGAATCGCCGCGTGCGAGCAAGCTCGGAATCTGACGAATGGTAATACTTTCGGGACCAGAGCGATCAAGTTCAAAACCCAACTCCGAAAACAAGGACTGTTGCTCGGCCGCCAGATCCGCTTCGCGCTGACTCACAGCCAGACGCATGGGCACCAACAGCGGCTGTGAACGAATCCCCTCGCCTTGCAGGCTGTCCTTTAACGCCTCATAGGAAATACGTTCATGCGCCGCATGCATATCCACCACCACCAGACCCGCGTGGTTCTGCGCGAGTATATAAATACCGTGCAGCTGGGCGATCGCAAAACCCAGCGGAAACTGTTCATCTTCTGTCGACGGTGTGTTGGGCACACCAGTGTGCTGGGCCTCTGCCAACGAAGGGGCCACCAATGACTGATAGGCCTCGCTGGTTTCCCGTAAATCGAGTGCGCTGTTGACCGCCGGCCGACTGCCCCAACCTGCCCCGCCGGTATTGCCAGCCGACATCGATCCGGGCGTGGGCGACATGGATGGTCTCGGGGAGGCGCTTAACTGATCGGCTGGGCGCTGATCGGCCAAGGCCTGATGCAGGGTGCGATACAGAAAGTCATGCACCAGCGAGCCGTCACGAAAGCGTACCTCGTGCTTGGCCGGGTGCGCGTTGACGTCAACGCGCTTGGGGTCCAGTTCGAGATACAACACAAACGCCGCCTGTCGACCGTGATAGAGAACGTCGGCGTAGGCCTGTCGAACGGCATGACTCAACAGCTTGTCGCGCACCATCCGGCCGTTCACAAAGAAATACTGCATATCAGACTGACTGCGCGAAAACGTCGGGCGTGCCACCCAGCCCCACAAGCGCAACCCCGCGGCCTCGTGTTCAATCGAAAATGCGCTGTCGATAAAGGCGTTGCCACACAATGCGGCAATCCTGCGTTCTCTGGATACCTGATCCACCGCGGGTAACAGCTTGAGTATGCTGCGTTGGTTATGGCTAAGCTCAATACCCACCTCATAGCGACTCAAGGCGACACGTTTTACCACCGCCTCAAGGTGACTGTATTCGGTCTTTTCGGTGCGCAAGAATTTACGTCGCGCCGGCGTATTATAAAACAGATCCCGCACTTCAACGGTGGTACCCTGATTATGCGCCACCGGATGAACGTCCGATGCCGGATTGATTCCATCGACCTTCATCGACCAACCCGCATCCTCTCCACGAGCCTTTGAACTCAACACCAAACGTGAAATAGAACCAATACTCGGCAGCGCCTCGCCGCGAAAGCCAAGACTGGTGATTCGTTCTAAATCGTCTGGCTCGAAAATCTTGCTGGTCGCATGCTGGGACAATGCCAGAGGCAGATCGTCCGGCACGATGCCATGACCATTATCACGCACCCGAATCAACCGTGTACCGCCCTGCTCGATGTCGATCACGATATTGGTCGCATCGGCATCGAGGCTGTTTTCGAGCAATTCCTTGACCACAGAAGCGGGACGCTCAACCACCTCGCCGGCGGCTATCTGGTTCACTAATGCAGGAGAAAGGGTCTGAATGCGCATGCTGCCATGTTAACAGGCTGCGCGCTTAAATATGACTCGGTGGTGGAATTGTTTTAGCGATTTCCTTAGAGCTACTCGTCATCCCGGCGCAGGCCCCTGCCGTGACAAGGGGCAATCGACGTTACCTACTGGAACGTGTAAACCAGATTCAGTGTGGTTTCGGTATCGGTTTTTTTGCTACCAACCGGGACTTCTGAATTATTCTTTAGTGTCACCGAAAACTTCATCGCCAAGGTTGAATTGATATCTGCCCGCACCGAACTGACTGACTTGGTCACCGTCAGTACCTCACCAATATCAACTGTCAAATCCTGGGTGAAGTTGGAATAGTCGGTAATCTCCCACGCATACTTTCCTGCCAGACGAATCAGGCCTTCCTCATCCAACTCACCACCTTCGGGTTCGGTGAAGCGAACGCCGGCACCGATTTCCAGATCCAGTTGCATGTCGTCGGTATCCATCACGCGTCGACCATAACCGCCAGAAACAGTGTGCTGATATTCAAAGCCGCTGAAACGATCCTTGTCGAGGTTTACCAGACCAAACACATAGTCATACTCGTTGAGCTTATAGTCTGATTTCGCCTGCGCCTGATAGTGTTCGGACGAGGTCACGTTATCCGTTGAGGTGCTCAAAACTTCAAGCTGGCCGCTGTGGCGCCACCAAACCTCTTCGTAGGTCACATTAAACTTGCCATTCAGCGATGTGGTGTCGGTATTACCGCCGGTAACAACAAAACCCAGTTCGGCGCTCATCGTCCAGGGTGAATCTGACTTGTCGTCATCCGCTATTGCCGAGCCCACAGCAAACGCTGTCATGGCTACCACCACGGCAGCCAAAATTCTGATACGCATTTGTTCACTCCAAAGGGGGAATATTATTTCGTGGTAGAAGCGGGCTTGCCCGTGAACCTGAGAAACCGATGGAAAATCTGGTTCGCGGGCGAGCCCGCTCCGACAGGCAAACTATACCTGAAATCGTCTAACTACCGGGAATTCGGATTTTCTGACCCGTACGAATACGATCGCTAGTGAGGCCGTTGATATCGCGGATCTCAGCGACGCTGATGTGATACCGAGTGGCCAAGTGGGATAAGGTGTCGCCATTTTCGATGACGTGAGTACGCATGGCCCAACGCGTACCGGGCGGTGGACTCTTGCGAAAGTGGCCTCGAACACCCCGGAAGATCGCCTCGGCCATTTTTTGCTGATGCTTGGGGGTGCGCAAGCGACTTTCTTCCGATGGGTTAGAGATGAAGGCGGTCTCAACCAGAATGGAAGGGATATCCGGAGACTTCAGCACCACAAAACCGGCCTGCTGGACGGTGGGTTTATGCGTCTTGCCCACCTTTTTCAACGAACGCAGCACCTGATTGGCAACATCCATACTGGCCTCGGTCGTCGCCGACTGCGACAAGTCCATCAATACCGATGCCAAGGTCTTGTCCTTGTCTTCCAGACTCACGCCACCCAACTCCTTGCCATTTTCATGCTCGGCGAGCCACCGCGCCGCCTCACTGGAGGCACCGCGCTCGGACAGGGTATAAACAGAAGAACCTCGTACCCTCGAATCACGAAATGCATCGGCATGAATGGAGATAAACAAATCGGCCTTGGCCTCTCTGGCCTTGGCCATGCGTTCGCGCAAGCCAAGATAATAATCACCGTCACGCGTTAACACCGCTTCCATACCCGACTCACCATCAATGATGGTTTTCAGCCGGCGGGCAACATCCAGCACCACGTATTTTTCCTGAGTACCGCGTCCACCCCGCGCACCTGGGTCGTTACCACCATGTCCGGCATCAATCGCAATTACGATGTTGCGTTGCTTGATATCCTCAGCCGCTTTTTTGATCACGGGCACTTGCGCGGCATCGGCAACATTACGATCATGGATATCGACAACCAGTCGCGGGTAGTCATAACTGGCGTCGGCCTTGAGGAAAAAACTACGGGGACGAACAGCGGTTTTCAAATCAACGACCACACGAAGATCGTGGCCCTTGCGAGTACCACTACGAACGTTCTTGATCAATGGATTGCTATCGGCAACCTTGGGCAAGGACGCACGCAAACGGGTTTTGGACAGATCAATCACCAGGCGATCGGGACCCGCCAGCGTAAACACCTTGTGCTGCACGGTGTCCGACAAATCAAACACCAAGCGGGTACCACTGCCGGCTTTGCCCACGCGCAGCTGATCCAGACTCGCCGCCATGGCCGAGCCAATACCAGTACACAACACCAAGAAGAATACCCAACGTCGCCACATCACGTCATGGCCCCTCGTCACCGCTGCGTCAATATCGCAGCTGCCCATTTCTTGCTATTTATAGAAGAGCCCGGAGGAAATTTCAAGTTTTTTTATTAAAATCCGCTAGATACAGAACTTATCTATGGTAAAGACTAGGAAAACTGCCTGACCGCAGCGTGGCCGGCCTCAGTCACCGCGACCAGATCAACCCGTCGTGCGGCACCATCGTAGGCGATCTCGACCCGTAAATCGGGATCGGGGACCACCCCAGCGCCGAGGTTTGGCCACTCGACCAACAGCAACGCGGTGTCACCGAGATAATCTCGAATCCCCAAATATTCAAGCTCTTCGGGATCGGCAAGGCGATACAGATCGAGATGATAGATCTCACGATCACCCAGATCGTAGGGCTCCATAATCGTGAAGGTCGGGCTCTTGACCGCGCCGTTATACCCCAGCGACTGTATTAAGCCGCGGACTAGGGTGGTCTTGCCCGCACCCAACTCCCCCACCAGATACACGCAACCACCGATCGGACAGTGCCGCCCCAACTGCGCACCCAGTGCACGCATCGCCGCATCGTCGGTCACGGCTATAGACACGGTTGTCGATTCGCTCATGGGTTGACCAGGGTCCGCAGATGCGGAAACAAATCACTGGCAATCAAACCTCGTTGACCTAGGGTCACTGCGCGATCGGCCGCGTTGGCATGCACGGTCACACCGGCATCCGCGGCCTCATCCAGACTCAAACCCTGTGCGAGTAGCGCGCCGATCACACCACTGAGGACATCCCCCATACCCGCGGTTGCCATTCCCGGATTACCGTCACTGCACACCGCGAGACGGCCATTGCTACTCGCCACCACCGTACCCGCGCCCTTCAACACCACCGCTCCACCGTAGCGTGACTGCAAGTCGCGTGCGGCCTGAAATCGATCCTGCTCGATGTCTGTCGTCGATACCTGCAACAACCGCGCTGCCTCACCCGGATGCGGGGTAATCACCCATCGGTCCGAACGGGTTGGCTCGCCGGCGATTAAATTCAGCGCATCCGCATCTACCACCAGAGGCTTACCGCTATCAAGCACACAACCGAGCATCTGTTGCCCCCAAGTCTCTCGACCCAGACCAGGACCAATCACCACCACACTGGCTCGATGCAACAAGGCGTCCAGCAGTGCAACATCTTCGACCGCATGGACCATCAATTCAGGTCGTGCGGAAACCAATGCCGAGATGTGAGACTCACGCGTGGCGACACTTACCAGACCGGCGCCACAACGCAACGCGGCCTCCGCGGCCAGTCGCGCGGCACCCGCGAAACCATGATCACCCCCCACCACCAGTACGTGGCCAAACATACCTTTATGCGAAACCCGCGAACGCGGAGACAATAACGGGATTATCTTGCCGTAATCCAAACGACGTGCAGACAAAATACTGCGCGCGTACACCTTGGCCGGGACCGACAATCCGTTGAACACGATGTCGCCACTGCACGCGGGGCCTTGCCCGGTAAACAAACCCTGTTTGAGGCCAATAAACGTCACTGTCAGTTGCGCACGTACGGCCACACCCAGAATCGCGCCGCGATCAGATGACAAACCGGACGGGATATCCACACTGACCGTTGGCGCGGCGCGTGCATTCATTGCCTCAATCGCAACCGCCCACGATCCCTCGACATCACGCTCCAGACCCGTCCCCAGCAATGCATCAATAATCAGATCGGTACGACGCGGCAGATCACCCGCGAAGTCCTCGGTCAGATCCCTGACCTGATCCGCATAGACTTTGGCATCGCCCTGAAGACGACTGGCATCGCCCAATTGCAGCACCGTGACCTCGATATCTGCTGCCCGCGCCAGTTGGGCAATCACAAAACCATCACCTGCGTTATTGCCGGTACCGCACAATACGGTGATATGCTGCAACGCAGGCCAACGGCCGAGCATCGCCGCAAATACCGCCTCGCCCGCCGTCTGCATTAACGCCGCGCCATCTAGCCCACACTCTTCAATCGCAATACGATCAAACAGGCGCACCTGCTCAGCGCGATACAGCGCCAGTGGCAATTGCTCAGTGTCCGGAATGGTTCGATGCACGGTCAGCTTACAGGTCAGGAATATTCCGTTTACCCTACCATTCTGGCCCCAGTGTTTGTAGGGTAAACGCATGAGTGATGAGGCCACCACCACGATCGACTATACCCAACTTGCCCGCGAGATTCGTCGCTGGGGTCAGGAACTGGGTTTTCAGCAGGTCGGCATTACTGATACTCAGCTCGACGAGGCGGAGGCACACCTGCTGAACTGGATCGGGCTGGATCGACATGGTGACATGGAATACATGGCGCGCCACGGATCCAAGCGCTCGCGTCCCGAACAACTGGTGGCAGGGACACAACGCATCATTTCAGTTCGAATGGATTATCTCCCCGATAAAGACGAGTCGCTTGATGCCATATTGGAAGACCCGGTGCGCGCCTACGTGTCACGCTACGCTCTGGGACGCGACTATCACAAACTGATGCGTAACCGCTTACAGAAACTGGCGGCCAAAATAGAATCGATAGTTGGCGAATTCGGTTATCGTGCCTTTGTCGACAGCGCGCCGGTGATGGAAAAACCCATCGCCGCCAAAGCCGGACTCGGTTGGATCGGCAAACACACCAATCTAATCAATTCCACGGCAGGTTCGTGGTTTTTTCTTGGTGAGTTGTACACCGACTTACCACTGCCGATGGATCAACCCGCCGACGAACACTGCGGCAACTGCACCGCGTGCATTGATGTCTGCCCCACCCGCGCGATTGTCGCCCCGTATGAACTCGATGCCAGACGCTGCATATCCTATTTGACGATCGAGCTGCGCGGAGCGATCCCGGTAGAGTTTCGTCCACTAATAGGCAACCGGATCTATGGTTGTGACGACTGCCAGATGGTCTGCCCGTGGAACCGCTTTGCCGACAGTTCCAGTGAGCCGGATTTTCGGCCACGCAAAAATCTGGACACCACTGAATTAATCCGTGTGTTCGAATGGAGTGAAAACGAGTTTCTACATAACACTGAAGGGTCTGCAATACGACGGATCGGCTATAAATGCTGGCTGCGTAACATTGCTGTCGCATTGGGTAATGCACAAGCAACGATCGAGGTCATATCCGCACTGCAAAAACGCAGGAAAGATCCATCGGAATTAGTGAGGGAGCACGTGGAGTGGGCCCTTTCTCGGCATGAGAAAGGTGGCGGATCTACTTGACATCTAAAACTGTGGGTGTCAAAAAGAAACCGCACGATGCAGGGTCGTCAATTTTTGATTGTATGTAACGCTTGATGCGGCTACCTCTCACTGTAAGAATAGCTGAAAAACCAGTTCGATCAGATCTTCAACACATGCTCACGGTAGTACTTCATCTCATCAATCGAATCACGAATGTCCTGCATCGCCTGATGGGTCGTGTTTTTCACATGACCTTTGGCGACATCCGGTGCCCAGCGCTGGGTGAGTTCTTTCAGCGTGCTGACATCGAGATTGCGGTAATGGAAGTAGGCCTCCAACGTCGGCATCAGGCGCGCCAGAAAACGTCGATCCTGACAGATTGAATTGCCACACATCGGGGACTTGCCCTTGGGCACATGCTTTTCGAGAAAGGCGATGGTCTGCGCCTCAACCACTGCCTCATTATCCTTGCTGGCCTTGACCCGACCAATCAGCCCGGAACCGCCGTGATGACTTTGATTCCATTCATCCATCCCGCCGATAATCGCATCGCTCTGATGCACCGCCAGGGTCGGCCCTTCTTCGAGGATGTTGAGCTGCTGATCCGTTATAATAGTAGCAACCTCGATGATTACATCGGTTTGTGGCTCGAGGCCGGTCATTTCCAGATCTATCCAGATCAGGTTGTTGGGGTCTTGCGACATGGAATGGCTCACTGAATCGTTGAACGTTGAAATACAGGGTATCAGTTTATTTAACATGCACAGTTTTGCAATAGTCTTTCTTGCCGCCTTGTTTGCCGGCACCGTGCTGCAATGGTGGCTGAGTCGCCGTCATCTGGCTTCAGTAACGCATCATCGCGCCGAAGTCCCTGCGGAGTTTCGCGACAACATTACTCTGGATGAGCATCAGAAGGCAGCTGACTACACCGTTGCCAAGGTCCGTTTTGGCGGATTTGAAGGTCTGGTGGGGGTTGTCGTGCTGTTGTGGTGGACCTTCGGCGGTGGGCTCGAGTGGCTTGACGGTCTGTGGCGGGCACAAGAACTGGGCGTCACCCCGACAGGCATTGGGTTAATCCTCAGCATGCTACTGATCAGCGGCATCATCGACCTGCCGTTTTCGCTCTACAGCACTTTCGTATTGGAGGAACGCTTCGGCTTCAACCGCTCGAGCGTGCGCCAGTTCATTATTGATCTGTTTATGCAGACAGCCTTGTCCGTCGTGATCGTTTCCGCACTGGTATGGGCCGCACTGGCGCTGATGGCGGGCGCCGGAACCTATTGGTGGGTTGCCTTGTGGGCAGTGTGGACGGCGTTCATGCTGTTCATGACCTGGGCCTATCCCACCGTCATCGCGCCCTTATTCAACAAATTCACACCACTTGATGATGCCGAACTAAAATCCCGTATCGAACGCCTGATGAGTCGCTGTGGCTTCGCCTCCAATGGTATTTTTGTCATGGATGGCTCACGCCGATCAGGACACGGCAATGCTTACTTTACCGGGTTGGGTGATAACAAACGCATCGTGTTTTTCGACACACTACTGGAACAACTCAGCGGTGATGAGATCGAAGCCGTGCTGGCGCATGAACTCGGTCATTTTCGTCGCAAGCATGTGACCAAGCGACTCCTCACCACAATACTACTAAGCCTTTGCGGCCTAGCTCTACTTGGCTGGCTCGCGGATCAGGATTGGTTTTATACCGCGCTCGGCGTATCGCAGCCCTCACACTATATGGCTCTGTTGTTATTCATGCTGGTACTACCCGTGTTCATGACCTTTCTGTCTCCGATCTCGTCAGCTGTATCACGCAAACATGAATTTGAAGCGGATGACTATGCCGCCGAACAAACCGATGCCGCCGACTTGATTAAGGCCTTGGTCAAGATGTACAAAGAGAATGCGAGTACACTGACTCCGGATCCGTTGTATTCCGCGTTTCACGATTCGCACCCACCCGCACCGGTCAGGATCGCACATTTGAACAGCAAACTGTCGGCTATAACCTAAGACAAGGACCAGACATCATGCCAAGCAAAAAACTTACTGGCTATTTCACATTGATGACGGCTTTATTGTTTTCCGTCACCGCTACCGCGGGTGGTGGTGATGAACAATTTAGTCGTGGCAAGGCCCTGCTCGAAGAGCATTGCATCACATGTCACGGTTCCGAAATGTATACCCGCCCCAATCGCCGGGTGACCTCGGCTGAGGCCCTTGGTGCTCAAGTACGCCGCTGTGACGCCAATCTGGGACTCAAACTCTTTGATGAAGATGCTGATGATATCGCCCATTATCTGAACAAGGCCTATTACAAGTTCTAACGATCTGAGTATCTATTTGGGATTGCGGGCGTGGCGCGGCCATCACGGATTGTCAGGTTTTCTTACACTTTCAGCCAATAATCTGATTTTTGCACCCCACACCACACGCCAATCCATTTCGGCCGTCATTTCAGTGCAGACCGGAATCCAGAATCCGTAGCCACTATTGATGGCCGCTAGATTGCCGTCTACGCCCGAATGACGGCGATTTTCGCTAGAGATGCTCATTTCGATTTCGGCTGGGTATTCCTTAAATAACCTCGATCAGTTTACCCTTCGCCGCCATCCTTATATCCTGCGGCATAAATCTTGCTTGATCTATACATCGGCCCCCGAGACCCATCAGGAACCTGACAATGCACAATCGGTATCGATCATTTTTGATTTTCATCGTCCCGGCGTTGATCGTTTCGAATCTGTGCCATGCTGATTCATTCGTTGCCTTTGAAAGCGGTCACGTTCGACCGTTAGCCCTATCATCCGGCGGCGACTACCTCTACGCGGTCAACACACCCGACAATCAGATCGAAGTATTCGATGTCACGCCAACCGGCATGACACCCATCGCCTCCATCCCGGTCGGCATGGAACCGGTCGCGATCGCACTGCGGGACGATACCGAGGCATGGGTCGTCAATCACTTGTCTGATTCCATCAGCATTATCGATCTGACCACCACTCCGCCGAGGGTGGTGCGCACGCTGTTGGTGGGTGATGAACCTCGTGACATCGTATTTGCTGGAACCAATCACGATCGCGCCTTCATCACCACCGCGCATCGCGGTCAGAATCGTGCGAACGACCCACAACTCACAACACCAGGCGTTGAACGTGCCGATGTCTGGGTATTTGAAGCCGACAATCTGGACAACACGCTGGAAGGCACACCACTGACAATCGTTCAGTTGTTTACCGACACGCCCCGGGCGTTGGCGGTCACACCGGACGGTAGCGGCGTTTATGCCGCTGGCTTTCATACCGGCAACCAGAGCACCGCTATCCACCAACAACTGGTTTGCACCGATTCCAACAAAAGCGACCAGACGGTTCAGGGCTCATGCTCTTTCTCCGGTGGAACCGATGCATTGGGCAATCCGCTGCCCAACAATCGGGCCCCCGGCGGACTGCCGCTTCCAACCGCGGCCATCAATGGTGATGTTCAGCGAGATACGGGCATTATCGTGCGCTTCAACGGCAGCAACTGGGTGGATGAACTGGGTCGAATTTGGGACGACATGGTGAAGTTCAACCTGCCCGATAAAGACGTATTCCTGATTGATGCCGTGGCCACACCACCGGTCGAAACCGACTTCTACACCTCGGTCGGAACCATCCTGTTTAACATGGTGGTCAATCCCATTTCCGACAAGGTTTATGTCAGCAACACCGAAGCCATCAATGAGACGCGCTTTGAAGGAACTCGTGCCACCGGAAACCTGGCCTATGATGCGGTCAGCACGGTAAATGGTCACCATCACGAAGTGCGTATCACCGTACTCGATGGCACCAATCCGCCGGTGACGCGACACCTGAACAAGCACATCGACTACAGCGTGGTACCCTCGCCGCCCGGGGTAAAAGACAATAGTCTGGCGATTCCGATGGAGATGGTCGTGAGCGCGGATGGCAACACATTGTATCTGGCCGCGTTCGGTTCATCGAAAGTGGGGATATTCAACACCACCGCGCTGGAGACCGACAGCTTCGTACCCGATAGCGCTAACCATATTACTGTGAGCGGTGGCGGCGCCAGTGGTCTGGTTTTGGATGAGTCACGCGATCGACTGTATGTCTTTACCCGCTTCGATAACTCCGTTTCGATTATTGACACCACCAGCAACACCGAAACCGGCCACTTCAGCGTGTTTAACCCGGAACCTGCGAGCATCACCGATGGACGTTCTATTTTGTACGATGCGAACTTTTCCTCGAGCAATGGTGAGGCGTCGTGTGCCAGTTGCCATGTGTTTGGCGACTTCGACAGCCTGGCTTGGGATCTCGGTGACCCTACCGGCGGCATGATCAACAACCCCGGGCCTTTTACGCCCTTTCCTGGCGCAGACGACGGCGTCGCGAGCGTATCCGACTTCACCGATCATCATCCGATGAAGGGACCGATGACGACACAAACTCTCAGGGGCCTAGGCAATAGTGGCCAAATGCATTGGCGCGGTGACCGTACCGGTGGCAACGATGAAGCCAGCGCCCAACCTGACAGCGGTTCGTTCAACGAGATCCTTTCGTTTCGAAAATTTAGTGCCGCGTTTGAAGGCTTGCTTGGCCGCGACATTGCGGTCGGGGAAAACGATCCTGAAATGGCCGACTTCGCGCAATTCATGCTGCAAGTAACCATGCCACCCAATCCGGTCCGCAACCTCAATAACCTGCTGACCAACGAACAGACGGACGCAAACAACATATACTTTTCCACCACGACCGATGGTCTGGTCTGCAATGCTTGCCACGTCAGCGATGAGGCCGCAAACGATCCGACACCCGGTAGCAATGAGTTCAATCCTCACCAAGGCTTTTTTGGTACCGATGGGGAGTCCTCGTTTGAAGGGGAAACGCAGTTTTTCAAGGTGTCCCAATTGCGCAACCTTTATCAAAAGGTCGGTATGTTTGGCATGGCGGATACGGGCTTTTTTAACGCCGGTAATAATCAGCACCAAGGCGATCAAATTCGTGGCTTTGGGATGCTTCACGACGGTAGCGTCGACACGCTGTTGCGCTTTTTCAACGCCACTCCCTTTATATTCCCAAGCGGTGAACCCGATCGTCTGGATATGGAAAGCCTGATGCTGGCCTTCAACAGCAACCTCAAACCCGTGGTTGGACAACAGACAACATTAACGTCAAGTAACAGGGCTGAAGTAGACGCTCGAATTACCCTGTTCATCGATCAGGCCGCGAATGGCTTCACCGATTTGGTGGTTAAAGGTCTGATGGGTGGAATCCCATGGGGTGCTGTGTATAACCCGCGCACAAGAAGGTTTGATCAAGATACCACTGCGGCCGCATTAGCAATTGCTGAGGTAAAGAACCTTGCACAAACGCCCGGGCAGGAATTGACCTTTACCAGCGTACCGCCGGGATCCGGGAATCGTGTGGGCATCGACCGCGATGAAGATGGCGTGCTTAACTTCGACGACAACTGTCCCAGCGTATCCAACAATGCGCAGACCAATAGCGACAGCGATACGCTCGGTGACGCCTGCGAGGCCTTGTATGGCACCGATGCCGCCAACCCGGACAGTGACGCTGATGGCATTGACGATGGCGATGAGATCAACCTGTACCTGACGAATCCAACCTTGTCCGATACCGATGGCGATGGCTTTAGCGATGGCGATGAAGTGGCCGCCGGTACCGACCCACGCGACCCCAACTCACAGCCAGTGGTTGCCGATGGTGATATCAACATCGATGGCAACGTCGATATGGCCGATGTACTACTGGGTATTCAAGCCATGTTGGGGCAGATCACTCTCAGTGTCGAACAAACCTCTCACGCTGATGTTGCTCCTCTGATAGGCGCCGTACCGCAACCGAATGGCGAATTTAATCTGGGGGATGTTCTGCTGATACAGGGTAAGGCATTAGGGCTAATTAGTTTTTAGCGGCAACCCGTGGGCGTGAAACACGCCACTCTCAATAATCCGAATTCGGGCCTCATCAGCACGATCGGCGAGCGTGGCCGGCGCCAACAGGCAGGCGACGATCAGTAGACAGCTTGCCTGGGCAAATCCCTTCATCTGAAACAACCGCCTATTTCGGAGTATACCCCGAGAATAGCGCTTGAAATGAGGCTGAGTCAGGGATTGGAGGAGAATTCACTGGGGTGTGGAAGGGGCGCTCTCGATTCAGCACCAAAGAATCACGTATCATGCCCATCAATGGGCAAACGTCACCTAAGCCAACAACAAAAACAACGCATTCGCAGCATTCAGGCGAAACGCCTTGAACGAGCCAACGAACGCGTGCGTCGTCTTGAAGAAGAACTCGATGAGCGTTCGCTTGGACCCGACAGCACTGGCCAAGTGATTGTCCATCACGGCAGCCACTTGATCATCGAAGACCATGCAGGTGATGAAGTGCGCTGCTTCTCCCGCCAGAATCTGGGTTCAGTGGTTTGCGGTGATCATGTCGTCTGGCAAGAAACGGAGCCGGGACATGGCGTCGTTACTGCCGTGCAGGATCGCAGCAGCATTCTCAGCCGACCGGTCTTTGATGGACAGAACAAACCGTTGGCGGCCAACATTGATCGCATCGTCATTATCGCCGCAGTGGTACCCGAACTTAGTGAGTTTCTGATCGACAGCTATCTGGTGGCGGCCGAACTCACTGGCATTCAGCCGGTCATCGCCCTGAATAAAGTTGACCTTCTCAATGCAGATGAACTCGATGCATTATTGGAACGACTGCAACCGTATGAAGATTTGGGTTACAACTTGTTCACAACCAGTCACATTCAGCAGGAAGGGCTTGAACAACTCCGCCGTATTCTGACCGATCACGTCAGTATATTGGTGGGACAATCGGGTGTTGGAAAGTCGTCATTGATACGCGCGCTGATCCCCCATCTTGAGATTCGCGTGGGAGAAATATCGGAAGCGACTGGCTTTGGACGGCACACGACCTCGAGTACCATGCTGTATCATCTGGAGTCCGGCGGTGACTTGATCGATTCCCCGGGTGTGCGTCAGTTTCGTCTAAGCGAGATGCCAGAAGACCGACTGCTACACGGGTTTGTGGAATTCAGGGAATGGGTCGGCCACTGCCAGTTCGCTAACTGTCAGCACCGTCAAGAACCGGGTTGCGCCCTGCGACAGGCCGTCGCCGATGGGCAGATCGACCAACGCCGCCTTGACTCCTACCATCGACTGGTGGAAGCCAACGCGACGATAGCAAAACGCCCGAACTAGATATCGCCTAGCGGGCGAAGGAAGGTGTATTTAACCGGCTCAACCACCAGTGTGGCACCGGCGCCGCGAATATTACCGCCCAACGCACTAAACGGCGATGTCACCACAAACGTTGCGGTACCGATCACGGTAGCGACCAGACCCAAAGGGCGCAGAAACAGGAAGTCAACGAACATGGCGGATCCGGATGCGTCCTCGTTGCCGCCGACATCGGCAAACGCCTGAGTTGGAACCCCAACCACGGTAACCACAGCGGCTAACAGCGCACCACCCAGTACTCGTTTGGTCGTTTTCAGTTTGTTCATTGTGTTCTCGCTTTGTTGAAATTCAGATTCTCTGGGACGGATAGCGGCCGCCACCTCGCCGCCTTTAACCAGGAGGCCACTGCATCGCGCGGCCACCCAACATATGCAGATGGATATGAAACACGCTCTGCCCCGCTTCTGCGTTGCAATTCATCACCACCCGATAACCGCGCTCTGCCAGCCCCTCATCACTCGCGACCTGCTTCGCAGCGAGATACAGCTTACCGATCAGGGCCTCGTGCTCGGGCGTCAAATCGTTAATGGTCGAAATATGGGTTTTAGGAATAATCAGCACATGCGTGGGTGCCTGCGGATTGACATCGCGAAATGCCAGCACGTCATCGTCCTGATACACTACATCCGGCTCGATTTCTCCATTGCACATCTTGCAAAACAGACAGTCTGTCATGAGTGTTAATCCTGCGGGTTAAGTCGTGAGATTACCATCCAGCATTATAACTCCTGGCGCCCGGAAAACGCGTGCGCCAATGTGCCGCTGTCAATGTACTCCAACTCGCCACCCAGTGGTACACCATGCGCAATGCGCGTGACATGAATCCCGACTGCGCGTGCCATCTCGCCAATATAATGTGCCGTGGCTTCGCCTTCAACGGTCGGGTTGGTGGCGATGATGATTTCTTTTATCTCGGCTTCCGCCAGACGTTGTTCCAACAGATCCAAACCAAGCTCATCGGGTCCGATCCCATCCAGCGGTGAGAGATGCCCCATCAACACAAAATACACCCCACCAAAACCCGTCGCCTGCTCCACCGCCAACACATCGGCCGGGCTTTCGATAACACACAGCAGAGCTGGGTCGCGTTTGGAACTGGCGCAGATTTCACAGACATCATATTCACTGAGCGTACGACAACGCGAACAGTTGCCGACTTTGTCAGCCGCCGTGACCAACGCAGTGGCCAGCTGATGCGCACCACTGCGGTCCCGTTGCAGTAAATGAAACGCCATCCGCTGCGCGGATTTCTGCCCGACACCGGGAAGACAACGCAGCGCGTCCATCAGTTGCGTGGTAAGAGGCGAGCCACGCATTAGAAAGGCAGTTTAAGACCCGGAGGCAGTTGCATACCGGACATCATGCCGGACATACGATCCGAGCTGGTCTTTTCCAACTTGAGCACGGCATCATTCACCGCCGCCGCCAGCAAATCTTCGAGCATTTCCTTGTCGTCACCCATCAGCGCATCATCGATATTGACCCGGCGCAACTCATGGCGCCCCGTCATGGTGACCTTGACCATACCGCCACCCGCTTCACCGACGATTTCCATGTTGGCGAGTTCTTCCTGCGCCTTCTGCATATCCGCCTGCATCTGCTGAACCTGCTTCATCATGTTGCCCATATCACCCTTCATGGCTTCCCCCTATTGGTCTATCTGGTCGATGGGTTCAATCAGATCCGGCATGATTTGCGCGCCAAATCGGTCCTGTAATGCTTTGACGTTGGCATCGTTTTCGATCGTCTCTTGGGCGACTTGCTGACGCCGCGCCCTATCATCCGCCTCGACCCGCGCCGGTGTGGCGGCAGCAAGCCCCCCCACTGCGATTTTTAACTGTATGGCACGACCCAAATGTTGCGCCAATGCCTTGGCCAACCCGGCTTCCGATGCCGAACCTCTGAGTTGGCTGTGCGCCTCATCCAGAGTTAACTCAACGACGTCGCCATGATGCGCTTTCAGTTCACAGTTGCTGGCCAACTGACGCGCCATCCCGCCCAGTTTCATTGCCGCGATCCATTCGCTCCACGAGCTATCAGCGCCAACCACCGTATTCGCTGCTGGCGTCGCCGGTTTCGTCACAGATTTCGTGGTCGGTTTAGGGGTGACGGGCATCTGGGATGCGGTCGGCTGCGTCGCTGCGGCCGGTTTTGACTGGGATCGAGACACCGAGGCACTGCCCCCTATCTGAGGTCGGAACGCGAGCATGCGTAACATGACCATCTCGAATCCGGCCTGCGGTTCGGGTGCCAACGGCAAGTCGCGCTGTCCCATCAAACCAATTTGGTAACACAACTGGGTATCTTCCGGTGACATTGCCTGCGCCAGTTCCAATACAGACTCATCGGTGACGAATTCCGGCACCACCTGTGCCAGCGCAACGCGATGCAACAACGACAGCTGCTGCTGCAACAAGCCATGAAAGTCCGGACTAAACTCAGCAATCTGCTGGATACGTTCCAGCAACACGGCGCCATCATTGGAGGCCAGTGCCCTCAACAACTCAAGCGCATGGGTATCGCCAAGATCCCCCAACATATCGCTAACACTGGCTTGCGTAACCTGTCCCCCGCCAAAGGCGATTGCCTGATCCAGTAAACTCAAACCATCGCGCATACTGCCATCCGCGGCCTTGGCCAAGCGCTGCACCGCAACGTCTTCCGCCTCGCGCTGTTCGGCTCTGAGTACCTTGGTGAGTTGCGCGGCGATGTCATCACTCGAAATCCGCTTCAGCTGAAACTGCAAACAACGGGACAGTATGGTCACCGGTAGCTTGTCCGGATTGGTGGTCGCAAGCAGAAACTTTACGTGCGGGGGTGGTTCTTCCAGGGTCTTCAACAGCGCATTAAAGCTGTTGTTGGAAAACATATGTACCTCATCGATCAGATACACCTTGAAGCGACCGCGTGCGGGGGCATACGGCACATTGTCGAGCAGATCACGGGTATCTTCGACCTTGGTGCGGGACGCCGCGTCGACTTCAATCAAATCCGGAAACCGACCCTCGTCGATTTCAGTACAGGCACTGCACTGACCACAGGGCGTGGATGATATACCCTGCTCACAGTTCAGCGCCTTGGCAAAAATGCGCGCGATAGTGGTCTTGCCGACCCCGCGAGTCCCGGTAAATAAATAAGCGTGATGCAGACGATCCTGATCCAAGGCATTGACCAGCGCAGGAACGACATGCTCCTGACCGACCAGATCAGCAAAGACCCGGGGGCGCCATTTCCGTGCGAGAACCTGATACGACATACTCGGACTATTCTGGATAATTAAGAGTGGCTGATGTGCCTTAGTTTACACGGTTCTGCCGCCGATGGGAGCATAGGAGTGGCAACCCATGCCAGCCACACCCCGGCGCCCGAATCCACTGCTGCCGTTGCTCCCTTCCGGGCCTGGCGGAGTTCACAGCTTATCGTCGCGAGGGGACCGACACAGGTCACCATAATGCAGCCGCGACCATACCAGTGCTCACCCGCAGTTGCAAAAATCCAGTAGAATACCGGTGTTATGACCGCGCAGCGAATCGAGTGCCACCTGAGTATTCCCGGCCCCCAACCGGGTGTTCTCGAGCCCCTGTATGCAGTAAGCGGGCTACCAAAACAACGCCTGAAAGATGCCATGGACAAGGGAGCTGTGTGGCTCACCCGCAAAGACTCTACGCAACGCCTGCGGCGCAAGACCCGACCACTGCAAGCGGGTGACCTGATCCATCTGTATTACGACGAGTCGGTACTCAAGCAGCGCGCACCCGAACCCGAGTTAGTCGCGGACGAAGGTGATTATTCGATCTGGGACAAACCCAAGGGCATGTACTCGCAGGGCTCACGCTGGGGTGATCACTGCACCATCACTCGCTGGGCCGAAAAACACTTGCAACCGCAGCGCAACGCATTTCTGGTGCACCGTCTCGATCGTGCCGCCAGCGGGCTGATTATTATTGCCCATAAAAAACAAACCGCGGCGGCCTTTGCCCGTCTGTTTCGACAGCGTCGTATCGACAAACACTATCACGCCCGCGTCCACGGCGAATGGTCGCTGCAAGCTGAGGTTCTGCAACTGGAAACGATGCTCGACGATAAAACAGCGGTCACTTGCGTCAAAGCCCTTGCCTACGATGCGGAACACAGCCAAACCCAACTCGACGTCGCGATTGCGACCGGTCGCAAACATCAAATCCGGCGCCACCTCGCGGAAGCCGGCTACCCTATTGTCGGTGATCGATTGTACGGACAGAATGATGATGACCACGAACTGGCTCTGCGCGCCTACCATCTGGCCTTCGATAGCCCGGTGGATGGCCGCCCGATGGTTTACTCGGTATCATAAACTCTGGGCAACACCACATGAATGTGAATAGTTCACGGAAATTTTGCGGGTTTCAGGCGAATTTATTGATAATACCCGATTCTTGCGATGTAACTTAGATGCGAACCCTACCGAATCCACATCCTGGCATTCCACTCAAGATCCTTCAGATCACGGATTGCCATCAGTTCGCGGATGCCGATACCACACTACACGGGTGCAATACCCGCTCCAGTTTTGAATCCGTAATGATACTTGCGCAGGAACAACACTGGCCACCTGACTGCATCCTTGCCACCGGCGACCTCAGTCACGATGGCAGTGAGGCATCATATCGCTATCTGCTCGATCACTTTGAACGACTGGGCATCCCGACCTTTTGCCTGCCCGGAAACCATGACGAAGGCACCATGCTCGATGCGATCCTGCATGGAGACGTGGTTGCATCACACTCGGCGGTCGATTTGGGAGAGTGGCGAATCCTGATGTTGGATTCGTCCATCGTCGGATCGGAAGGTGGTCATCTAGGCAAGGCTGCTCTGGACATGGTTACCCGCAGTTTGAGCAGCAGCCAGGGCCGACACGTACTCATCTGTCTGCACCACAACCTAGTTCCCACTTGCACCGACTGGCTCGACACGATGACTGTAGACAATGCCGATGCGCTGTTCGCGATCACTCGCGGTCACAGCAACGTCAAGGCAATACTGTGGGGGCACATTCATCAGAAATTTGAAGCCACCAAAGACGGGGTCGCCCTGCTTGGAAGCCCATCTACTTGCTTCCAGTTCCTGCCCAATTCGGCTGAATTTCAACTCGACACCAGACCGCCGGGTTACCGTTGGTTATTACTGCATACGGACGGACATATTGATACCGGGATAGAACGCATAGCGGCCGAAACCCAATCCTTGGCGCAGGCCGAATGAGTAACCAGAGAAATAAACTATTTCACGATGAATCGTGACTCAAGTCGTCAACGTACCAGTCCATCGCCTCGGCCATGCCCTCTCCAATACGATGTGTGGGTTCATAACCCAACAAATCCTTCGCCTTGGATATATCGGCGAGCGAATGCATCACATCACCAGCGCGAAAATCCCGATACGTCGGCTTGGCATCTTGCAGATGCGGAAAACGATCCACGAGCAAACTGCGGATCGCCTCATACAACTCATTCAACGACGTACGGTCACCCACCGCCACATTATAGATCTGATTGGCGGCGTCTTCATGCTGTCCGGTTGCGGCCAGAAAATTCATTTGAATGGTATTTTCGATGTAACAAAAGTCCCGACTGGTCTCACCGGTGCCATTAATGAACACCTCTTCATTATGAAGCATTGATGCTACCCACTTGGGGATCACCGCGGCGTAGGCTCCATCCGGATCCTGACGCCGTCCGAATATATTGAAGTAACGCAAACCAATCGCCTCGATCTCATAACAACGCGCAAACACCTTGGCGTAGAGTTCGTTAACCACCTTGGTCACCGCATAGGGCGACAGCGGATTGCCGATTTTGTCCTCCACCTTGGGCAATCCCGGGTGATCGCCGTAGGTCGAACTGGATGCGGCATAAACAAAGCGCTTCACCTTCGCATCACGCGCGGCAACCAGCATGTTAAGAAAACCGTTAATATTGTTCAGATTGGTGGTGATCGGATCCTCGAGCGAACGAGGCACCGAACCCAGAGCCGCCTGATGCAACACGTAGTCGACCCCGGCACACGCATCGGCACAGGTCTCGAGCGCGCAGATATCGCCCTCTATAAAATGAAAGCGGGACCACTGCTCCTCGCTCATCAAGGCCTGAACCTTGTCCATGTTGTGCTGATGACCTGTGGCAAAGTTGTCCAGCCCGACAACCGTCTGGTTCAGTTCCAGCAAGGCCTCGAGGAGATTGGAGCCGATGAAACCCGCCACGCCGGTCACCAGCCAGACGGCCGGTTGCGCCTTCAGTTCTTCCTTTAAATCATCAAAGCGACTCATGCTGTGTGGATCTCTGTCTGGGGATTAATCGGGTGTCGGCGCCAACCCGATCCTATACCCGATCAGGAATAATCAACCGCGACGATGATACAACGGATCTGCCCACCGGGGGTATGAATTTGCACCTCATCATCAATCGACTTACCCATCAACGCCTTGGCGACAGGCGCATCCATACTGATCCAGTGACGCTCGGCATCGAATTCGTCCGGTCCGACAATACGATAGCGGTATTGCGTACCATCATCGTCTTCGAGCTGAACCCAGGCGCCAAAAAATACCCGTCCGGGAGAATCGGGCTGCGTCGCCACGACCTTTAATACGGGTAGGCGCTTCTGCAGATAATGGATACGGCGATCGATCCCGGCCAGTTCCTTCTTGCGGTAGTGGTATTCAGCGTTCTCGGAACGATCGCCTTCGGCCGCGGCCGCGGTCAGGGCCTTGGTCACCTCGGGACGTTTTTTCCACTGCAACTGCAGATCCTGCTGCAGCGCGGCGTAACCGTCAGCAGTGATATACGGTGAACTCGGGGCAGCAGGTGGGCGATAACGTCCCATAACGGGACAATGTAAGCAGACCACCCGCTTGCGTGTCAAACCGATCAAGCCAAGCAGGCCGGAGCCGAATAACCAGACCCACCGGTTGGTTCGGATGCGCCAGTGAGACATCGACATTCCAACAGGTTAAAGCCCTGCACCGAAACGCTGGATTGCGTGTCATCAACCACACAGCAATGGTCGGTATTGATGCCATGAGCAAAGGCTGGAGATAATGCTCGCCAAGTTACGTATCCACATAATTACTCCTTCTTTATGGATACGCTCGGTATCAGATAATCCAGCAACATTCAGGCCAGAATAATTAAGTCGTTAATTTATATGCAATAAATCACTATTCGAGTAACGGGAAAAGCATGAGCCTGTAAAAAACGCTGACAATCAACCGTGATTACTCGCCAGAACCGCCCCCCGCAAACACTGGTTTGTCGGTTTTTTTACACTTACTGACTTCACAGCGTGCAACTTTGGCCGCTAATGATATATAATAGTTTTCTAATATAGATAGAGGGCTCGCCCGTGCGACATCACATCATTCCACTGTTGTTTCTGCTATTTGCATCCGTCAACGTATCCGCTGACGTACTGGTGTTGGTACACGGCTATCTCAGCGGTGCGCAAACCTGGGACGAAAACGGCATCACACAGGCACTGGATTCCCAGTGGCAACGCGGCGGCGTTCTTGTCAATGGACCTTACGGTGTGCGCAAGTTGCAACCTGCCGTCGCCAGCGACAACACCTACTACATCGTTGATCTGCCCTCCGAGGCGCCACTGATGTTGCAGGCGAGTCACCTCGAAGCGATGCTGGCCTATGTTCACGAGCGGCACCCCGACGAACCACTCGTGCTCGCCGCCCACTCGGCCGGCGGTATCGTTGCGCGCATTGCACTGGTGCATAACAAAGTCGCTGATCCGAAGGCGTTGATCACTATTGCCGCACCACATGTTGGAACACCGAAGGCCATGCAGGCACTGGATGCAAGTCGAGTCGCCTCGATTCCGTTTGCGAGTTTTTTTGGCGGCGCGCCGGTCAACACGCTCAAACGTTCTCGCGGGTTATACATTGATCTGTTGCCGCCAACGCACGGCAACCTGCTGGGTTGGTTGAATGGACAACCCCATCCCGATATCGATTACGTGTCGATTATTCGCGGCAGCGATACGCACAACTCGGGCGATGAACTGGTTCCGGGTTACAGTCAGGACATGAACAATGTAATCTCACTGCGCGGCAAGTCCGAGACACAATATACCCCCACCGGTCATCAACTTGAGTATCGCGATGCGGCCATACTGATGAGTGTATTGGATCGACTGACGATGGATTGATCGGAACTGCGGATGGATCCAATATCGCAAGGTGTACTCGGTGCCAGCGCGGCACAATCCTTCACCAGTAACTGTAGCCAACAACGCCGCGCGTTATTAATCGGCATGCTGTCGGGCATGGCGCCGGATCTTGACGTGCTGATTCGCTCGTCCAGCGACCCGATGCTGTTTCTGGAATTTCACCGCCAGTTTACCCACTCGCTGATCTTCATCCCCGTTGGCGCACTGATCTGCGCCGTGTGCCTCTACCCGTTCGTCAAACACCATCTCAGCTTTGCCAAGGTCTATACGTTCGCCTTTCTCGGTTACGCCAGCCACGGCTTGCTGGACGCCTGCACCTCTTATGGAACCCAACTATTTTGGCCGTTCTCCACGGCTCGAGTGGCCTGGAATAATGTGTCGATTGTCGATCCGCTGTTTACGCTACCCCTATTGATTTTGGTTGCCGTTGCCGCAATCTGGCAGCGTCGACGCATGGCGCGTCTTGCTCTGGTATTTGCGCTGTCGTATCTGACGCTGGGTGTGATCCAGCATCAGCGTGCCGAATCGGCGCTGCTGGAACTAGCCGAACAACGTGGACACACGCCACTGCGATTTACGATCAAACCCTCGTTCGGCAATTTGATCCTGTGGAAACTGATCTATGAGTACGAGGGTCGGTTTTATGTCGATGCGGCCAGAGTCGTCTTGAACACCAGCATCATCGAAGGTCACTCCATCTCCCGCCTGGTCGTATCCGACCATTTTCCGTCCCTGTCACCAGACAGTGTGCAGGCACACGACCTAGAGCGCTATCGCTGGTTCTCTGATGACTATCTTGCGATCAGCTTGCGCGACCCCACTGTCGTGATGGATGTGCGTTATTCTTTTATCCCCAATCGCATCGACCCACTGTGGGGCATCCGGCTGACGCCTTACGAGGCAGATAGCCATATCGAGTATTTGACCAGCCGTTCAATGCGCCGCGATACCCGAGCGGTTTTCGTTGATATGTTATTGGGAACTATTGACTAGAGTGACCGGTATACCAAGCCAATGCATAGTCACACGGGTCCTCACCCTTATTCAAACGATCTACCTGAACCCGATAATTTGAGTGCGACTGCAGTTCCACCCACAGGTTTTGAGTGGTGTCGGTGAGTCCGTCGGAATAGGCGACACGCGTGGGTTTGTCCGTTTGTTGGTAGAGGCTCAGCGTCATCTGACAGGGCATTAACCGATCCGGTAATTCGATTTTCCGATAATTCCAGACCAGACTGGCGGTTAAGGTGACAGCCGAATCGCCGCTCGAGAAAAAATACGAAGCTGTGGCCTTGTTGCCATCCTTGCCGACAAACGCCGGGTCGTAGTCAAAGCCTATGCTCTCTATCCTTCCCTTTGAAGTCGGCTGGTCTTCAGCGCTATTTTGCTCGCCCTGCACCAGCATACGATAGCTATGCAAAATATTGAGTTGGCCCGCGCCAAAACGACGATCCAGACCATTGTCGGTGGCATTGCGGGCTTTGATCCGGTAATCGTCGATCTCGTACTTGCGGGGATTGTTCGTCTGCCTGTCCGCACCGGCCATCAATACCGCTTTAATGACCTCTGATCGCTCCGCGTTGAACACCTTATTGCCTGCTCGGCTGTTAGTGAATCGCATCACTGGATCAGTCGAAAGATCTGCGCGGGAGTGCCCGAGTGCAACCAACAGCGTCGCCGCACTGGCAACCACCGCGGTCGCATCACTGGTCGTGCTGATTGGCACCACAATATGTGGGCGTGGGCGATCACCCGCATACGGGATCATCAACGCATGGGTTCCGGTTGCATGATTGCCCGAACTGACGCCGACACTAATGACATTGTAGGCCGAACCCAGAAGTGGCGATTTTGATTTCTTTGCATTCGCCATGCCCACGACATGAATCAACTCGTCGGACTCGACCAGCCAATCGACACGCCCCAAGGTATCCGCGTTCAACATCGAATTGCTACCGGTAGCCGTCCAACTGTAGCTGGCAACTCGCGCCGCGGATATCTCTGGAACATGCTCCCGGCTTCCCGCCCAGAGAAAGCCTTTAGCAAGCCAGTGGGTACCCGAATACATATCAATAGAGGATACCCCTGGAACCATGGAACCCGTGTTGCCGTAGAAATACTTGGCCGTACCCCGCGCATGCGCGGAGTTGGCACGAAAACTATGACCAGTCATATCACGAATCGATTTCCCGCTCAGTTGCTTGTTCACGGGACCGGGGAAATACCTCGGGCGCTTTGGCGTGGAGGGATTACGATCGTGGTCCACCTCACCCTTCGCCGCCTCGACATGCATCACCACGATGTCGGCCCCATCCGGTAATACCGAGCCATATTGTTTCTGTAGCTGTCGAAAACCGACCAAATCGAGAGGGTCGGTTGCCGAATGTGCCGGTATCGAGACCAGTAACAGCAGGAAAAAAAGAGGATGTCGATCAAACATGGACAAAAGACCCTAAAACATAAAATACTATTTTTCTATAGTTTTCATTAACTTACCATCGTTAATCCCCTCCAGGCAGGGTCTTGGCAAAACATTTGGCAAATAGGTATTGACAAATAAGCAAATAGTAATATACTTATCGTCATGGTCACTTGAGACCTGGAGAGTATTTAAAACCTTTTTATCGTCATGGTCACT
>JYMV01029014.1_pt2 | contig 54858 bp, 49 predicted proteins | sample 338911 | NCBI WGS metagenome assembly JYMV01 (sample SAMN03354496, study PRJNA234377) | hydrothermal vent metagenome | biome: Deep sea; feature: Hydrothermal plumes at the Eastern Lau Spreading Center, Western Pacific Ocean; material: Seawater | place: Tonga | collected 2009 | depth 2000 m m | reverse complement strand
GCTGGGGGGTTTGTAATTACAGGGAGGACCACAAGCATCATTTGGGGTCTTTTTCAATAAATTATGTAACCAGATGGACTTCTATGCGAATATAGTATCTTTAGGAGAAGAACAATGAATTATAAAATTGGCATCGCGGCAACGGCACTCATGGCAACAACTGCCTTTGGACACGTGCATCTATTAACCCCAACGGGTAACGACATACTGGATTCAGGCTCACAGTATGAAATTTCTTGGCAAATCACGATTCCTCACAGCACGTTGAACTGGGACTTGTATTACTCAACAACCACCCTCAAAGGGCCGTGGCTTCCAATTGCCATCGACTTGCCTTTAGGTGACAATTCTCAAAACAGTATTCATACATATAACTGGATGGTTCCAGACACCCCAAGCGATACTGTTTGGGTTCGCGTAGTTATGGATAATACAAACGGATTTTACGATGACACAAATGATTTGCCGTTTTCAATAATCAGTTCACCTGCATGCGTTGGCGACACCAATAACGACAGTACTGTAAATGTTGGGGATTTACTCGCTGTCATCGACGCGTGGGGTCAAACTAATTCGCCTGCAGATGTTACGGGTGATGGTGTCGTGAATGTAAGCGACCTTTTAGAGGTCGTTGGAAACTGGGGACCGTGCGTATAAGTAACGTGTAACGTCTAGGGCATGCCTGTAGACGCTACTACTCATTAGCACTTTCGCTACTGGTTGCAGAGGTGTCTAGAGTTTCAAGCAGAACGAGTTTTATTTTTAGAGATTATGGCTACCGTAGCTGTCGTCAACGGTGCACTACGTACGATTACTCCCGATGCAGGATTAGTCGGCTTGCCATAATTATTCCCTTTCATATAAAACCATATACAATTTGTGTCTTATGAAATACATCTTAAAAGCATCTCTGTTTTCTCTTCTGCTTGTCTCCCTTACGCAAGGGCAAGAAAATGCTAGTGCGCCGTCACTTGACCAGCGGCTAGAACATCTCGTCAACAAACTTGAAACTAAACATATTGAATATCACATTCCGGGAATGCAGCTCGCCGTTGTTGTAGATGACGAGGTTGTCCTTGTGCATTCGTTTGGAGAATCAAACACTGAACTTGCGTTGCCCGTTACAAATAAAACACTCTTCGCCATTGGTTCCGTAACAAAATCATTCACTGCAACCGCAATTGCAGTGCTTGTTGATGAAGGAAAAATGCGGTGGGACGCGCCAATCACAGAGTATTTACCTGCGTTCATTTTGCCAATTGAAATAAATGAGGATGATCCCGAACGAACAGAAGTGCTCCTTCGAGATTTACTAAGCCACCAGACTGGTTTCACCCGCATGCAATTTCTTGGAATTAACAATTCGCTTTCGCGTAAAGAAATGCTTAAAACTGCGATTCTTGCAAAACCCGTAGCGCCAATTCACACTTTATTTTTATACAACAACGAACAATATCTTGCATCGGGTTACGCGGCTGGTAAGGTCGCTGGAAGCGATTGGAATACACTGATTGAAGAACGGCTTTTTACACCCTTGGGAATGAACGACACATTTTCCTCTTGGCGTAGAGCGGGTAACGAATACACCATTAGCGCCGGTCATGTTTGGGATGAGGAAGAAAAAGAATACAAACTTTATCCTTTGCGCACAATCGATAACATCGGACCTGCTGGTTCTATTGTGTCAACAGCAACCGATATGGCAAATTGGGTTCGCTTCAACCTTGGTCACGGCGAATTTCTTAAAACGCAGATAATAAGTTCGCCGCAACATGCTGAATTATGGAAACAGCAAATCGAAATATCTCCCGGTATTGGATATGGGTTTGGGTGGGTATTGCATGAAAACGGAGGCATGCAGATTGTTGAGCACGGTGGTAGTGTTCGTGGCGGTTGTGCGAAAGTCGCCATGTTTCCAACTGAAAATATTGGTTTTGTTTTGTTAATGAATGTTACAAACAGCCCGTTGGTAGAAGAATGTGTTTCGATAGTACGCGAATCATTGCTTGGTGAAATTGCCGAAGCCAATATCGACTCCTCAGAGCTTGCGCCATATGTTGGGACATACATTGGTAACTTTGCCTCGTTCGATAATGCTATATTTACTGTGCAAAACAAAGACGGCACGCTTGCTCTCGACGTTCCTGATCAAATGTTGTACGAACTCAAGTCGCCCGGAGAAGACGGCAAGTGGTATTTTGCAATGACCGACCAAGTCGCTGTATCGTTTGATCGAGATGACGATGGCAATGTTGTTGGATTAAAAATGTACCAAGCGGGGATGACGTTTGAACTACCGAGAGAAGGCGTTGAAATCGCAGTCGAAATTCCACTTGAAGAACTCAAGCGCTATCTCGGGAAATTCCATAGCGATGAACTTGATGAGTCTACAACCGTTGTTATCCAAAACAATCGACTTGCTATTGATGTGCCTAACCAGATGGTATTTGAATTCAATCCGCCGAACGAAGACGGTGAATGGGTTTGTCGATTAACAGACAAGCTTCGTGTTCGATTTATTGAGGATGACAACGAACTGGTTACTGGTTTTGAGTTTATTGAAGGAACAACTAATTTCAGAATGTTTCAACGGGTTGTTATCTCGGACGACATCGCATCGAAAAACAATGGGTCTGATCTTGATTCTTTCGGTTTAGAAAAACGACAAACAGCGCTTGATGCACTTGGTTGTGTTTCATTTGAGGGTACGGTAAAAATGGAGCAGTCTGGAATCAGTGGTAAAGTGTCTCTGTTAATCGACCCCAAAAAACGATTTTTGTCCATTATGGATTGTGGAAAATACGGCTGGTTTCGTTATGGTTCTATTGGTGACGAGGGGTTGATGGATGTTGCTTTTGCAGAATCGGAAGAACTTGACGAGGTCCAAATTGAGCATTTTCACGACAGTTCTGTTCTTGCATGGGTTGGTGATTGGAGAAAAGAGTTCTCAACCATTGAATTCCAAAAAGAAGAGGTTTCTAACGGGCGCAAGGTTTGGATTTATACGTTACAAGAAGAAAACGACCCCACTCGCAAAATTGCCATAGACCAACTTACGGGAGATGTTGTGTTTGTACAATCGAAACAACCAATTCCAGAATTTGGCATCGCCTTACCATACAAACTTAATTATCGAGATTTTAAAGAGGTAAGGGGCGTTAGAATTCCAATGGTTGCCGAAGAGCGCAACGATTTGGTTGGGGCGCTCATACTAACACTTCAAAGTTTTGAAACAAACATAGAAGCAAACGATGACATATTCCGTATTGTTCCACGAAAGCGACTGCTACCGTGGATTGCTGGCGCTGAGCAAGAATAATAAACCAGATTTGATTTTTTATTGTCTTGTTTTTTTAAGTGCGGCATCGTGAGCAACAGCATTGTCGTAATACATCGTTGCCTTTGGTAACCACCCCCGAATTTGTTGAATTCTGGTTTTAGAACTCGGGTGCGTTGACATAAACTCTGCGGGGGCTTTGCTACCTGCTTTAGCCATTCGCTTCCAAAGAGGAATTGCTTGGCGTGGATCGTATCCCGCATCCGCTGCAATATATAAACCAAGTTGATCTGCTTCTGTTTCTTGCGCTCTCGAAAAGGGCAACGAAACACCAATACCATACGCACCAAGAACAATTGCTCGGTCGGTTGCGTTCATTTCACTCATTGCAACTCCCGCGATTATTCCAGCAACCATCGATTGACTTGAGCGTTCTGCTCCATGTCTTGCAATTACGTGTGCGACCTCGTGAGCCATAACAATTGCTAATGCGTCTTCGCTTTTTGTTACAGGAAGAATTCCGGTGTACACCGCACACTTCCCTCCAGGAAGTGCCCAAGCATTTACTTCGTCCTTGTCGTTAATAAGTACAAACTTCCATTTGTATCCTTTAACCGCGTCAGGATAAAGCCGACTAGCGGAAAGTGCGACCCTTTCGCCAACACGTTGGACCATCTCATACTTTGGACCTGAAGTTACTGTTTTTTCTTCTTTTAAAATTTCTACAAACGCTTCTTGGCCCAGTTGTTTTTCTTGTGAGGTTGACATCACAATAAATTGTGAACGTCCTGTTTCGGGTGCGTGTGAACAACCAAAAAAACAAAAGGGTAAAATAAAAATAAATAATCGTGACATTTATTTGTCTTTAATAATCGAACCAAGAACCAACCCAACAAACAACCACGAGGCAGTTAAGTCGAGACCAACGCCAACCGTCCAAGTCGCAGGCATGTCGTGGAACACTCCGTTTACAAGGTGTACTGACATCACCGCAAAAACTCCAAGGCCCAACACGTAAAAAACCCTTGACCAATAACCCGATAGACTTGGCAGTGCTATTACCAATAATATTGTGGCCATCATGGATGCAATCAAATCAACCAAAAAGCCGCGCAGTAATCTTGAAGGTGGCATCACTTCGCCAGGCTCAGCAGTGTAAAAAATCATGCCGTGTGGAGCTGATTCATGAAGTTTAATCCAGTTTTCCATTGCCTCTGTGTCTGACCTTTCAAAAGTCATGGGCGGAAAATAATACACGCCCGTTTCGGGTAATTGTTGCTCTATATTTTCAACAATCGCGTTAACGCCTTCGTGCGATTGCAGGGTGTTTGAGTGCCAGTCCATAGCTGCCCAAGAGATAAAACCCCAAAAAAACAAAGTTATTCCACCAAGTAGACCGCCAATAAGTATTTGTTTCAACATGTTTGTAGCATAGTCACAAGGGGGATGCTGATTGGTGTAGAATGTGTTGTTTTCCACCAAAACATACATTGAGAAGGTTTTATTTACTATGCGAAGAGCAAAAATTAGCGTTATTGGAGCAGGAAATGTTGGTGCAACTTGCGCTGTCTGGGCGGCGGCAAAAGAACTTGGCGACATAGTCTTAGTCGATATTCCTAACTCACTTGGTGTTGCACAAGGCAAAGCGCTTGACTTATTTTGTGCAGGCCCGATGGAACGATTCGATGCGAACATCACCGGCACGTGCGATTACAAAGATGTTGAGGGAAGCGATGTTGTCATTGTTACAGCTGGCATTCCCCGAAAACCGGGCATGAGCCGAGATGATCTAATTGCAACAAATGTAAAAATTGTCAAGTCTGTTTCAGAACAGGTCGCAGTTGCTGCTCCCGATGCAGTCATGATTGTTGTTTCCAATCCACTCGATGCAATGGTGTACACCGCGTGGAAAGCATCTGGCTTTCCAACAAACCGAATCGTTGGTCAAGCAGGTTGTTTAGATGTTGCGCGCTTCCGTGCGTTCCTTGCGATGGAACTTGACGTTTCTGTTGAAGATATTCAGGCGTTGTTGCTTGGGGGTCACGGTGACGACATGGTGCCATTACCGCGCTATACCTCAGTACACGGCATACCTGTTTCACAACTACTCCCAGAAGAAACCATTACCGCTTGTGTTGAACGAGCAAAAGCTGGTGGTGGTGAAATTGTGAAAATGATGGGAACAAGTGCTTACTACGCACCGGCTAGTGGCAGCGTACAAATGGCAGAAGCAATTATCAAAGATAAAAAACGGATATTGCCGTGCGCTGCATATTGCGATGGTGAATTTGGAATTAACGGACTTTTCGTTGGTGTTCCAGCTGTTCTAGGAAAGAATGGCGTTGAACGAGTTGTTCAAATTGAACTGAACGAAAGCGAACAAGCAATGATGGATGAATCTGCATCACACGTTGCTGATTTAGTCAACACAGTGAAAACAACCTTTCCTGAGTTGGCATAACAAAACCACACAAAAAAAGGCGACTCATTTGAGTCGCCTTTTTTATTGCATTTTTATTATTCGTTTTCTGACATCATACGCATCATGTCAACACATCTATTTGAATAACCCGCTTCATTGTCGTACCAACTTACAACTTTAAAGAAGGTATCGCTTAAACCAATACCTGCATTCTCGTCAAAGATGCTACTTCGATGGTCGCCAATAAAGTCTGAACTTACAAGTGGTTCATCTGTATATCCGAGTACACCAGACATTGAACCGTTTGCGGCCTCTTTCATCGCAGAACAAATGTCTACATAAGAGGTTGGTTTTTTTGTTTTAACAGTAAGGTCAACAACGGAGACATCCGCTGTTGGAACACGCATTGACATACCTGTCAATTTACCCTTCAGTTGTGGCAAACAAAGCCCAACTGCTTTTGCGGCACCTGTGCTTGCGGGAATAATATTCATGTACGCGTTTCGCCCGCCTCTAAAGTCTTTCTTGGTTGGACCGTCTTGCGTTGGCTGTGTAGCTGTCACCGCGTGAATTGTCGTCATTAAACCTTCTTCAAGTCCGAACGAATCATCAATCACTTTTGCAATCGGAGCCAAACAATTGGTGGTGCACGATGCGTTTGAAATAACCTTGTGATTTGCTGGGTCGTACTCGTTGTGATTTACTTTATAAACAAACGTTGGAACTTCATCTGGTGTTTTAGTCGGAGCAGAAACCAAAACTCGTTTTGCGCCTGCTTCAATGTGTTTATGTGCTCCAGTGTAATCTGTGAAAAAACCAGTTGACTCAAGCACATAATCTACACCCAGATCACCCCACGGCAATGCTGCTGGATCCCGCTCGCTCAAACATTTGGTCTGCATGCCTTCAACATCAAAGCCATCGTCTGTAACTATTACTTTTTTTGCAAAAGTTCCGTGCGTCGTGTCGTATTGAAGTAGGTACCCCAAGTTGTCTTGTGGAACAAGGTCGTTAATTGCAACAATTTCGAAATCGCCCGACATGGCGGCAGCTCGATACACAAGTCGTCCAATTCGTCCAAACCCATTAATGCCAATTCGAATAGTCATAGATTAATCCTTGTCTGTTCTTGGATGCCACGGTATATCACCAATACCAGCCATTTTGTTAATTGATCGCGCCATTGCAAAAAGCAAATCGCTAATTCTGTTTAAAAATATTAATGATTCACTTGAGCAACCACCTTCTCGATGAAGTGACGTCACGCTTCGTTCTGCGCGACGGCAAACTGTCCGCGCAAAATGCATTCTAGATGCAAAGTCACAGCCACCCGGAAGTATAAAGGTTGTAAGTTGTTCGTTACTTGATTCTGTTGTATCAATCCACTGTTCAATGTGATCGATGTCTGATTGATTAATTCTTCTTGTCTCGTTTGTTTCGGGTGATGCTAAGTCGGCCCCAAGTTCAAACAAAAGTGCTTGTAGTGGCTGGAGATTTTCGTCACCAACCATTCCAAGCGATGCGTTAAATTCGTCAACATCGCCAACGGCATGCATTCGAATATTATCTTTTTCTATGCGACCACCACCAGCGAGTCCCGTAGTTCCATCGTCACCAGTTCGTGTATAAATTGGCATTTACTTTACTCGAGTGCTGCGGCTCCCGAGATTATCTCGGTGAGCTCGGTTGTAATTTGTGCTTGACGGGCTCGGTTGTAATCTCGTTTAAGATCTTTACCAAGATCGTTTGCGTTTTCGGTTGCCGCTTTCATTGCAATCATTCGCATAATATTTTCGCTAACCACAGCGTCGTTAAACATTTGAAATAGTGTTGTAATGACACTTCGTGGAATTAAGTCGTCTAATATTTCTTCCGCAGAAGGCGAGAATTCGTAATTTACAGTACTTGATTCATCAACCGCTTCATTTGAGTCTGCTGCGATAGGGAGAAGTTGAATTACTTCTGGAATTTGGCGCGCGTTTGATTCAAACCGCATATAAACAACTGAAACTTTGTCCCACTCGCCCTTGGAAAACTCATCCATATAACGGTTCGCAACTCGAGCAACATCTTCGTAGCCCGGCTTGTCACCAAAGGTAAGTTGATTACGTGCGTCAAGTTTTTGGAACTTAAAAAAGGTTGTTGCTTTTTTTCCCGCTGTTTCAAGTGTCACTTCAGAATTGTTTTGTTTGGCTGCGCGGGTGTGTTGTAGTGCTTTTCGCAAAACATTTCCGTTGTATGCACCGCATAAACCACGGTCAGAAGTAATTACCAAGACCAATTCTTTTCCTGTACTTTGTGGTGCGGAAAAGAGTGGTGAATCGTAGTCGCCCGCGGCACTTGATACCTCTCCGACAAGATTGCGGATAGCATCGGTGTATGGGCGACTGTCTTTAGCTCGAGTAAGGGCTGCTGTAAATTTCGCCGTTGCAATCATCTGCATTGTTTTAGTGATACGAGCGATTGTTCCAACCGCCGTCATTCGTTTTCTAATTGCGCGAATTTGTGCCATAAGGCGGAGAATTGTACCAGAATTGCGGGTATTTAGATACTCAAACCGTCATACGCCAGGTGCATCGATTCGGGCAAATCAGCATCGGTTTTTTCGTGTCCAACACAGTGTGTCATGTGTGTGAAATAGGTCTGTTTTGCGCCCACTTGCTCTGCTATTTCAATGGCTTGGTCTAAATTGAGGTGGGTTGGGTGGTGTCGAAAACGCAACATGTCCAGCACAAGGGTGTCCAATTCGAGTAATTGTGGCCACGTTTCGGGTGGTATTGACGAAACATCGGTGCAATAGGCAAGCGAGGGTCCGCCTGGAACATCTATCCTGAAACCAACAATAGGAAGTCGACCGTGCAATAGCCGAATTGGAGTAAATGTAACTCCGTGTAGTACGATTGGGTTTTGAACTTCAAGTTCATTTGGAATCAAGTTTGCAACAAACGAATCATTCACGTTGTTGTGCGCTTCAAATACGTGTTGAAATACTCTGTGTAAATGATCAAGCGTGTGACGTTCAGCATATATATCTATTGGTTGCTGCATCGAGATGTTAAACATTCTGATGTCGTCCAAGCCGAACGTATGGTCCACGTGATTGTGTGTAAACAAGACTGCGTCGCAGCGTGTAAGTTTTAGTTTCAGTGCTTGTTGGCGAAGATCTGGCGACGTATCAATTAATACCACCCGTTCTTGACCCGATGCGTCAACAAAACGAATACAAACACTGCACCGTAAACGGCTATCTCTTGGGTCATTACTTGTACACACCTCGCAGTCACAAGTTAAAACTGGAACGCCCGCAGAGGTACCAGTACCCAGAAAGGTAAATGAAAAATTATCAACTTTCACTTGATACGCCGGTTTTTCTAATAAGTGGACCAACGGTTAACCCCTGCAATAACAAACTAACTAAAACCACTCCGAATGCTATTGGTACGAGCGTTTGTTTTAATTCGCCTGAAGGTAATCCAAGAACAAGTGCAAGTGGAATTGAACCCTTCAAGCCAGACCAAAAGACAACGTGTTTCCATCCCTTTGGCCAATGTTTTCCTATAGTAAACGCTGTTGGGTACACCATAAGTGCGCGTGCAACCAGAAGAGCTCCAAATGTGGCAGCAACGGCAAGCAACACATCTGGTTGCAGAAGCGTTTCAAGCCCACCAATATCCTGAAGCTCAAAACCAATAAGCAAAAAGACAATCGAGTTGATTAAAAAATCTATAGATTCCCAAAATGTATTTATCGTCTGAACGGTTTGTTCGCCCATTGCTAGTTTTGTTCCATAGTTACCAATAATAAGACCAGCTACGACAACCGAGATTACACCGGATGCACCAGATTGTTCTGCAACGATAAATGAACCCCAAGCAAGGACTATTGTTATCGCGTTTTCTAAAACATGGTCGTTGAGTCGGCGCAAAATCCAAAAGGCAATCAACCCGAAACCCAAACCAAACACAACGCCAAGACCTGCAACTTTTACGAACTGCATTACACCATCAACAATTGAAAGCGATGATTCGTGACCGCTAGTTGTAAACACTGCCGATAGCAAAATCAAAAAGAGTACAACGCCGGTCCCGTCGTTAAATAAACTTTCACCTTCGATAAGGGTTTTTAACCTGTTCGGAGCCTTTGCGCTTTTAAGCGTTGCCACCACCGAAATAGGATCGGTTGGAGCGAGCATGGCGCCGAACAATAGAGCAGGAAGCCATGCGCTGTCACCAAGAAATGGACGCACGGCGACGGCAACAAGCACCATCGAAACAAGCACCCCTGGAATCGCCAGAATAACAACTGGAACTGCCTTTTTCTGTAATAAATCAATATCCAAATGAAGCCCCGCTTGAAACAATAGTGGTGGCAATAAAAGCACAAGAATTAATTCTTGGGTTATAACAACGCTATCTGGAGCTGCGCCGAATGCCGCCACTACGAGACCGGCGAGTACGAGGGCTATTGTGTACGGAACCTTGATAAACTTTGCACAGACACCAACAACTGTTGCAAATGCAAGTAAAGAAATAAATGTAGTGAGTGTCGTAGAAACAACGCCGTGGTGTTGGGCTGCGGCAAGAATCATACAGACTGGTGCTCTGGTTGTAGTATTTTTGCTACTACTTTTTCTGGAGTTGGAGAGTTTGCAATTGCAGAGCTTATGGCAACGCCCTTGCATCCTTCGTTATACAACTCGTGAACGTTTTTCGGTGTAATCCCACCAATAGCGAGGTGGTTGTAAGCCAACACGTTTTTCAAAAGAGAAAGCGATGCAACTTTTACATCTGGTTTTGTTGGTGAATTAAACATTGCTCCTACACCGATATAGTCCGCCCCTTGCGCAATTAATTCTTTTGACATGCTTGTTGTATGAGCCGTGGCGCCAATAATGCATTCTGTGCCACATAGTTTTCGAGCATCCGGTAGTGACATGTCGTTTTCGCCAAGATGAACGCCTGCGACTTTGGTTGCCAAGTAAACGTCCACACGATCGTTTACGATTACTTGAACACCGTGCGTGTCTGCAATTTCTTTTACTTTTCGAACATGTGTAATTAATTGGGCGGTTGACATATATTTTTCGCGCACTTGAACGCAATCACAACCTGCAACCAGTGATTGAATAAGAGTGTCTTGCCACGCTAACAAACAGTCGTCTACGGTCATTACAAAACATACATTCCATTGCTTCTTAATCGATGCACCAAGCAGATGAAGTATTTTGGCACAATGGTCATACATTTCATATCTGATTTGTTCTATTTCACTTTGATTGTCGCTTAGTTTTAAAAACTCTTCAATAACTCGAAGCGCTTCTGCGCAGCGGTTGCCTGCGGCAGTTGCGATGTCGTGCATCGAGTTTCGACATCCCTCTTGTGGTGTCGAAATTGTAGTTCCAACATCGTTTGCTACGTCGCGAAATTCGGTAGACGTTTTCACGGAGCGAAGGGCGTGCCTGCAACTTTTTATTTTTGTGCTGAGCTCTTGGTTATTCAACTTAAAGCGGGAAATGTCTTCAAGAACACGCATCCCCTCGGCTGCTCGGTTTATGTTTGCATCTAATATTCGTTGAACTGCTGACATGGTGTTCATGGTAGGGTGTATCACATGTTTATGTCTATACAAATACGTAGTATGCGCCCAAAGACATATGTTCTTGGGGTTTGGCAAGATTCAAAACGGGTTTCAAACGCTCTTTCACCATGGAACGGTGTGTGTTTGGAAGCAATAGCAAGCCCAAACTTCTCAGGCAAAAGAGGAGAAACCACCATAATTGGTTCTGTTCTTTTTGTTGGGCTTGGCAAAAAGGGGGCGCTCAAACGTGACGATCTTCGTAGTCTTGGGGGTTCCGTTGTTCGCGCTCTTGGAAAAGCTGAACTGCGATCCGTTAGTATTAATTTACACCTAACAATTCCACAAGGCATAGCGAACGAAAAAGAACTCGGTCAACTTGTTGCGGAAGGAATGACTATTGCCTCTTGGCGCGTTGACCAGTTTGATGGTTCGGCAACCAAACGAGAGTCTAAACTTGGTGCTTTACAGGTGACAAGTAAATCTAAAAAAGTACTCGGTGGTTTAACACGCGGAGTTATTCTTGGAAACGCGGTAAATGATGCTCGAAGAATTGCTGCGACACCTCCAAACATCTGCAACCCGCCTTGGATGGCAAAAGAAGCTAAAAAAATAGCTACTAAATGTGGACTAAAGTGTAGTGTTATTTCCTACGCCCAAGCGGTAAAACTTGGTCTGAACGGCATTGTTAATGTCGGCAAAGGTTCGCAAGAAAAACCGTGTTTAATTATTTTAGAACACAATCCCCGCAAAAAAAAGAACCGTGACGAACATTTGTGCCTTGTTGGTAAAACAATTACCTACGACACCGGTGGATACTCATTAAAAATTAGTAACGGTATGAAGGGGATGAAATACGACAAAAACGGTGGGATGGGTGTTCTGGGCGCGATGGAAGCCATTGCAAACCTCAACGTTCCCGCTCGCGTTACTGCCATATTGCCCTGTGCGGAAAATATGGTTAGTAGCAACGCGTATCGACCAGACGATATTATTGAAATGTATAATGGTGTAACTGTTGAAGTAACAAATACCGACGCAGAGGGACGGCTTGTTTTAGCCGACGGTCTTGCGTGGGCGTGCAAACAAATCAAACCGACAAAAATTGTTGACATGGCAACACTAACGGGCGGTGTTGTCGTTGCGCTTGGTTCTTTCTGTGCTGGGTTGTGGTGCAACAATGCAAAATTAAAAAAACAAATTGAAAGTGCGTCAAAAAATACCGGAGAACGGGTTTGGGAATTACCGCTTTGGGAAGATCACCGAGATTACATGCGTGCAAAACATGCTGACTTGCATAACTCGGCACCTGCACGAGGTGCACACCCCATTCAGGGCGCGGCATTCTTAAGTTTCTTTGTTGACAAAGATATACCATGGGCACATATTGATATTGCTGGTGTGAGTAGTGTTGAAAGGGACCGGGGTCTGTATTGCACTGGTCCAACCGGTTGGGGAGTTCGCCTTCTCGCCGAACTTGCAGAATCCCAATAAGATAATTAGCGCATAAGTTCGACTCGTCGTTGGTGGCGACCACCTTCAAAGTCGGTTGTCAGCCACGTATCAATAATTTCGTTGTAATCACAATCTATCGGTCCGCTGGCAGCCATGCACAGGACGTTTGCGTCGTTGTGCCTCCTGCTCATCTCCGCAGCGTTTGGCTCATGCACAAGCGCTGCACGAATGCCGTCTACTTTATTCGCCGCCATCGACATCCCTATTCCAGAACCGCAAATCAAAACACCACAAACTGCGTCACCAGAAACAACTTCACCTGTTACCGCATCTGAGATGCACGGATAATCAACCGAATCCGCATCGCCGCCATAATGTTTGTGAACTGTCCAACCAAGGGGTTCAAGGTGTATTGCGAGTCCGTCAACTATTTCTCGCGCTCGGTGGTCTGAGCCAATTGCAATTGTTCCAATTTGAAAGGTCATTTTGTTCCCTTACTTGTCAGTGAATTTAGTTTTGTTGAAATTAGGGTTTCCATTTGACTCGCCAGTTCATCGTACACGGATTGGCTTTGACCAATTGGGTCGAGTATGTCACCTTTTGGATCTAAAAGTTCTGCGTTGTCCACAAATTGTGTCACTGTGGCGAGGTGGTTTTTAGACATACAGAGAATAGCTGTCGCTGAAGTTGCCATTTCTTTTGTAATTAACTTGCTTGTTCCACTAAAAGATATTCCACGCTGCGAAAGTGCTAATTTGGTCTCATCGCTTATTGGACAACCCTCAGTAGCAAAAATACCCGCCGAAACAGCCAACCAGTCGCTAAAACCGTTTTCATCCAGCCATTTTTGGGCAATACCCTCTGCAAGTGGGCTTCGACAAGTGTTGCCGGTGCAAACAAAAAGTATGGTTGAAATGGACATCGCTTGCAATAGTAGCCACTATCGTATTGAATACCAATACATCACACACTAAAGATTGGAATTGATACTTGGATTTTCTCCCTGAACAAGAAATAACTGACCTACTTGAGGAACTTAGCGTAACACACCATGCGGATGGAGACGCTTGCATCTATTTGAAAATAGACCCCTCGTTCGCCGCTATTACAAATTGCTTTTGTAACGAATCTAATCCCTGTGAGGGCGATAGTGGAACGTTCTGTCTAGATTTGACCTCTGGACAGATGGTTGAAACGCTCGTTCGTGTCATTCGAAAAATACATGACGGCAACTCGTTGTTGGTTCCCGTTGGAAAATGGCGGTCTGTTTTTGATGCCGTGGCTTTCAGCATGGCCGAAAATGATGTGTGGCAAGAATTTGATGCTTCCGCAACTATCAAACTAAACACAAGAGATCCGCTCTTGTTTGAAACAGGAGATGAACAAATATTAATTGATTTAATTACCGCGCTTATGAATGATGCGGAAACTCCAGAGCAGGGTGTTTTCCTTATTCCAGCGGGTGTGCCAATGTTGGTGCACATTCAACCCGGTGGTCCAGTTAAGTTGTGGTTTGGAAACAGTGTTTTAGCCGATGAAGTTCGGGAGGCGTACGCAGGATAATTTTTCTTAGTCGTCTTTTTTTATGGCAAATCAAAAACCTAGTACGTTATTCAAAAAAGAGAAAGTTTCGGTAGAAAAAGTTGCCCAAACAAGGTCCACGGAAAACTGGATGGGTCTTGCTGATGCACTGATGGAACTTTGTAATCTGCGAACATCTATTTCGACTTCTGCAAAAAACGGCAAACGTGTTCAATTAGTTGAATCGTTCGAAAACGAAGATGCGCTTTCCAATGGAGGGCGATATCTCGTAAGACCTCCGCTTGTAGGACGCGATGCTGGTTTAATTCACCACGCTCTACGTGAAAAGGGTCACTGTGCACTCGTTCTATGCCGCGAGCCAACAACTAGTCTTGGGCTGTGTCCAATAGTAGCCCTCGGCAGTGGCGTGATGGTTCGAATACAAATTGAAGAACCGAAAAACCCTCAAAAGCCCACCTGTGCTTGGTTTGATCATGCTCTTGAAGAACTTGGTGACCACGTCTTGTCTAAATTAAACCCTGACAGCCCAACAAAGAGGCAGCTCGATTACGTGCTTGCCCACCTACCTGCTGTTTCAACTTGTACTTGCGTTTATAGTGTGGGAGTTGAACTTTGTCGTACACTGTGCGATGAAGACAAGTAGGGATAAACAATAAAGGTACTACCCGTGGCAATTACAACATCACTAGCAGCAAGATATTGGCTAAAAACAATAATTATGGGGGTTGTTTGCGTAGTGCTTGGCGTTTGGGGTGTGGTTGATTATGTGGTTGTTATTCCAAACGCAATAAAGGATTCTTCTCGCGCAAAACTACAGCGTGATTTTGTTCAACCGGCTTTTTTTGTAGAAATGGGTGCGGAAGAGCGCGACAAAGCAAGTGTTGCGATTACCGTTGCAATCGAGGAAGACAACGGCCTCGATGAAGGCTGGATGAACACGCTCGTGTTATTCCGCGAAGCTGTATCTAGCAGTGACAGCAATAAACTTCGTGAAGCACAGGCGACCCTTGAAAATAACCTGACAGAGTACGGGGATGTCACTCCACCAAGTAAATACGATTTGCCCATGCAGTGGCTGTTTATTATTTGTCTCCCATTTGGATTTTATTACTTTTGGGCATATTCAAAAACGGCAAAGAAAGCGAGTACGTACCGTTTTGATGATGACGGCACGCTAACCACGCCGGAGGGAAGCTGGAATGAAGAAGAAATAAAAGATATTGATATGGAGCGATGGATTTCCAAGACAGGAAAGGCCCGCACAACTTGGACTGCCAAAGTAATTATTGATGACCACACACCGATTTTGTTAGACGATTATATTTACAAGGATATGCATCTCATTATTGGCAAACTCGCGCACAAGTTTTATCCAGAAGATTGGACACCGCTTGCACGGCGTGTAAAAGTTGAAGTGATTGAAACTGAAGAAGAAAGCGCTGTTGAGGAATAATCATGGCTCTGTTATCTGCTTCTAATTTAATAAAAAGTTACGCTGGTCGGAAAGTTGTTGATGAAGTTTCGCTTGAAGTAAACGAGGGTGAAATTGTTGGTCTGCTCGGACCAAACGGGGCTGGTAAAACTACATCATTCCGAATGATGATTGGAATGATTACACCCGAGAACGGTCGAGTGTTATTTGACGGCGAAGATGTTACCTATCTACCGATGTACCAACACGCACGACGGGGCATGGGATACCTGGCTCAAGAACCGAGCGTGTTCAGGGGTATGACGTGTGAAGATAATTTACTCACCATACTTGAAACATTACCCATTCCGAAGCCGGTTCAAAAACAACGTTGCAACGAATTACTTGAACAATTTCATTTAGAACACAAGAGGAAACATTTAGCCAGAACCTGCAGTGGAGGTGAACGAAGGCGATTAGAAATTGCGCGTTCGCTTATAACTCGTCCGAAATTAATTTTGCTCGATGAACCATTTGCAGCTGTTGATCCGCACACCGTTGAGGATGTTCAGAAGGAAGTCAGAAAATTAGCTGACTCTGGTATTGCGGTTCTCGTAACAGACCATGCTGTTCAGCAAACCTTACACATCTGCGATCGAGCTTACATCATTGATAATGGCAAAAACCTCCGCGATGGAGACCCAAAAACGATTATTAATGATGAATTAGTAAGAAAACACTACCTTGCCTCAACTTTCAAGGGAGATGAGTTTGATTAACCAAATCTAACTCTTCTACTTTTTATATAATTTGACTCATGCGATTAATCCTATTCATTATTGCGAGCAGTTTAATGCTTGGTTGTGTAAAGCGAACTATTTCTATTTCCAGCAACCCGCCCGGTGCGCTGGTTTGGGTAAACGACCGAGAAGTTGGGCGAACACCCGTGTCGTTTAACTTTACATACCACGGTGAATACGATATTCGTATCGAGGGCGAAGGTTCAGAGCCAATCATGACAACAGCGTGGACCGACAGACCATTTTGGGATGCACCGTTTGTAGATTTAGCTGCTGAAGTTGCGCCTATTAACATTGACACAAAAACTGTTTGGCATTTTGAACTTGATCCACTTAAGAACAACCCCGAAGAGTTGCTTCAGCGAGCAAAAAAATTAAGAACATATACACAGGGTGTCGACCGTGAATAACATTCGAAGGTACATTGGTCTAATTTTAATTCTCGCTTTTGCGGGAGGTATTTCTTGGTGGTCAGCGGAGAGGGAATCCAGCGTCTCCTCACATGTTCAACACGAGGTTGTTAAATTGATTCCGCTTTTTCATGTCGATCCTTCATTCATTAACAACATAATTATTGACCCAATTATCAAACCGACGCTCGCAAATTCTCTCTCTGTGGTGTATCTAAAATCAAAAGAGTTTGGGGGAGACTATGCGGTCATCGTTACGAGTGGTGACAATGATAAATACGGAGATGGAACAGCAACACATGTTGCTGTTTTTCAAATTAACGAAGAAGAGGTTGCTGGATTAAGAATTATTTGCAATTCTGATTCCGGGCCTCTGCTAATTGCTGGAGCTTGGACACAATGAAAGTTTGGGTAAACGGTAGCTTTGTCGATGACAAAAATGCCAAGATGAGTGTGTTTGATGCCGGAATTCAACACGGTGTTGGTCTGTTTGAAACAATGATTGCGAGAAATGGTCGTGTGTTTCGTGCACAAGACCACATGAACCGCCTTGCTGATTCCGCTGCGGAACTTCGATTAACGGAAAAGCTTCAAATAGAACCGTTGGTGGAAGCGCTTCGATTAACCCTAAGTGAAAATGAACAAGAAGAGGCGCGTATTCGGATTACGATAACTGGTGGTGACTTAAATATGTTGCAACAAACTGGAGAAAGCGGTGGTGACCCAACTATCGTTATTCAATCTCAACCAGCAACAAAATATCCAGATGGGTTTTATGAAAACGGAGTTCTTGTTTCGCTTGCAAGTGGAAGAATAAATCCTTACGAATTTACTGCGGGTCATAAAACTTTAAACTACTGGGCAAGGCTATTGAATTTACAAATGTCTGCGATGCAACAGTGTGGCGAAGCGTTATGGCTCACTCCTAGCGCCTGTGTTGCCGGAGGATGTGTTAGCAATGTATTTGGTGTTAAAGACGAAACGTTGTTTACGCCTGTTGCAAGGGGTGAAGAAAGCGTTGACGAAGAGCCGTCTGCTGTCTTGCCGGGAATCACCCGAAAAATTATTATGGGCATCGCTGATGATCTCGGAATTGGCACAAATAAAAAACCTGTTTCGTTCGATGAGTTACTCGATGCAGACGAGGTCTTTTTGACGAACTCTAGTTGGGGCGTGTTGCCGGTTGTTGGAGTGCGGGCTACGGTTCAAAGTGAAAACGGTGCAGATACACAGAACCAACCAATTTGTGATGGGGTTGTTGGACAACTCACAAAACAACTCCATACTTCTTACCAAAACACGGTCGACCGCGAAACTGCTCAGGATTGATCGTTTTTTCGTACCCGTACGTTTTTTCTGCCTTGCGCGTTTGGGCCATACTCGGTGTTTTTGTTAAAAAACGACTTGATTTTAACTCGGACGACACTGACGAGTAACAACACGCCAAAAACGAAAGCCGCGACAATTCCTGCGACAATCAATAGTGCGAAGATAGGCAAAAGAATCACCAAGCTAAATGCGATAGATGCTATTTTTGCCGGCAAGGACATTGTTGAAACTGAGCCAAATTGGAATTGTCGCATTGTCATACAAAACCAATCATAGTAAGTTTTGGGGTTGCTATCATAGACATTCGCAAGGATGCACTCGTGACAGATAAAACCGCTAAAAAAATCCAAGACCCATTTATCCATCTTCATCTACACAGTGAATATTCGCTTTTAGATGGCGGAAATAAAATTGACGACTTATTAGAGCGTGTAAAAAGTTTTGGGATGAGCGCTGTTGCGGTTACAGACCACGGAAATTTATATGGCGCTTTTGAGTTTTATTCCAAGGCACTTGCTGCAAACATAAAGCCAATTCTTGGTATCGAAGCATATGTTGCTATCGGAGATCGAAAGGAAAGAAAACAAACCGGTATTCGAGATGGTGGTTTTCACCTTGTGCTCCTTGCTGAAAACAATACCGGCTGGAATAACCTTGTAAAATTAAGTTCTGATTCATTCTTAAATGGGTTTTATTACAAGCCAAGGATGGACCACTCCACACTTGAACAATACGCCGATGGCATCATTGCAATCAATGGTCATCTGGGCAGTTCTATTGCGTACCACCTTTGTCGCTTCGTTGATACTGGTGAACAGTCTGATTGGGATAACGCAATTGAAGAAGCGAAATGGCATGCAAAAACATTTTCGCCTAATGAAAAGGGCGATCCCCGGTTTTACATTGAATTACAGCGCCATGATGTACAAGATCAAATTGCGATTAATCCCTATTTAGTAAAACTTGCAAAAGAACTTGATCTACCGCTGGTTTGTGATAACGATGCACATTATCTTGGATTAGAGGATTGGGACGCACACGACACGCTCTGTTGCATTTCGATGCAAAAACAAAAACAAGACCGCGAACGATTTGTTTATTCAAAAGACCTATACGTCAAATCACACGAACAAATGGCGGAATTGTTTAAGGACATACCAGAAGCAATCGAAAACAGTTCGGCTATTGCTAAAAGGTGCAATGTAAAACTAGACATAGACAAAAACCACGCACCGGTTGTTCGTGTTACTGGTCCAAAATCTGTGAAGCCTTATAAGGGCGGTGATTTAACTGAGTGGTTTAAAGAACACTGCCAGTTGTTTACCTTACACCCGTGGGATTCTCGGGTTGATACGGATGTTACAAAAGAAAAACTAAAAGTCGATTGCGACAACGCGCTGTCGTGTTTGTGTGAAGCGGGTTTAACTTGGAGATATGGTGCAGACGGTGTTACTGATGAAATTAGAGCTCGACTTGAACGAGAACTAAGAATCTTGTCAGATAAAAACATTAGTGCGTATTTTTTAATTGTCTGGGATTTCGTTGACTGGGCAAGACAAAAGGGAATACCGGCAAATGCAAGGGGTTCGGGTGTTGGAACAATGGTTGGTTATGTTCTTGGCCTGTCTAATGCGTGTCCGGTTAAATACGGTTTACTTTTTGAAAGATTTACCGACCCAGACCGTTCGGAGTATCCAGATATCGATATTGATATTTGCCAGAATGGTCGTGGCTCTGTCATTGATTTTGTTCGTAAAAAATATGGGCACGTCGCTCAAATTATTACGTTTGGAAGATTGAAAGCACGCGCAGCAATTAAAGATGTTGCGAGAGTACACGGTCTCTCCGCTGGTGAAGGCCAACGCTTGGCAAATTTAATTCCACCGGAACTCAATATTACTATTGATGGCTCGTTAAAGAAAAATGAGGAGTTTCAATCTGCTTATGATGGTTCGAGTGAAATTAAAAACATAATCGATACCGCTCGACAACTTGAACATCACGCCAGACACGTTGGCGTGCACGCAGCGGGTGTTATCATTGCCACCGAACCGCTAGATAATATCATTCCGCTCTGTAAACCAAGTGGAAGCACTGATATTGTTACACAGTGGGACGGGCCAACTTGTGAACGTATTGGTTTGTTAAAAATGGACTTTCTCGGCTTACGAACTCTGTCGACAATTGAGTTGGCAAAAAACCTAATTCGAGAGTCTCTTGATGAAAAAGAAATTTGGGCGGCGGTAAATCAAGATATAGATAGTGGATCACACCCATTAGATTTAGAGCGAATAAACTTTGAAGATTCAAAAGTACTTGACTTATTTATGCGTGGCGACACGGCGGGGATTTTTCAGTTTGAGTCTGGGGGAATGCGCCGACTCTTGAAAAAAATGAAACCAACCCGCCTTGAAGATTTAATCGCTGCCAACGCTTTGTTCCGACCTGGACCGATGGATTTAATCGAAACGTTTTGTATGCGAAAAAACGGCGAGGTCGAAGTGCCAAATGTGCACGAAATCGTTGATGGTTTCACCGCAGAAACCTATGGAATTATGGTTTATCAAGAACAGGTAATGCAAATCGTTCATGCCCTTGGCGACATCCCGCTTCGAGAGGCTTATACGCTTATTAAAGCAATTGGCAAAAAGAAACATAGGGTTATCAACGCAAATCGACCTAAGTTTGTAAATGGTGCGGTTGAAAAGGGTCTTGGAGAAAAATTTGCAAACGACTTATTTGATTTGATTTTGAAATTTGCTGGTTATGGTTTCAACAAAAGCCATTCAACGGGCTATTCCATCATAGCGTTCCAAACAGCATATTTAAAAACATATTTTCCCGTGCAATATATGGCTGCAGTATTAACGTTTGAAAGTGGTGCTAAAAAAACAGAAGACTGGGCTCCATATATTGGAGATTGTCGTCGAGTAATTTTCCCTGATCACAGTAAAGAAAATCAACACATCGGTTTCAATGTTGGACCTCCTGACATAAACCGTTCTGACACAGATTTTTCCGTTGTGTTTGATGGAGAAGAAGAACACACAAACATCAACGGTAACATCCGCTTTGGTCTCGGTGCGGTGAAGGGTGCTGGCAATGTTGCTGTTTCAGCAATTGTTGAGGAACGAAATGTAAGCGGACCGTTTACTTCCATTTTTGATTTTTGTTCGCGTGTAAGTGGAAAGTCTGCAAACAGGGCAACCATTGAATCGCTTATTAAAAGTGGTGCATTCGATGTTATTCATGGGGTGGATAGCCGATCCGCGCTTCTAGCTGTATTAGACAAAGCGATATCAATTGGTGCATCCGCAGTAAAAGACAAAGAGAGTGGACAGGGTGGTTTATTCGGTTCGCCACAAACCGGTTCTGAGAAGAAACAAAAAACAGAAGAAACATTTGCGCTTCCAAACGTGAACCCATGGACGCAGTCCGAAACACTACATCGCGAAAAGGAGGTTTTAGGAATACATGTTTCTGGCCACCCACTTGACGTACATGAAGGAAATCTTGAGTCTTGGTGTACTGACAATATCGTGTCTATACGAGAAGTTAGCGATGGAAAAGAAGTTGTGGTGGGTGGTGTTTTGTCCGCTGTTAGAATTACAGTAATTCGTAACGGAAGAAGTGCTGGCCAAAAAATGGCTATCCTCACTCTGCAAGATAGAGTGGCGAAAATTGAATGTGTTATTTTCTCGGATGCATATCAAAAATTTGCGGTACTTTTGCAACAAGATGCCGTGGTACTTATTATTGGCAAGGTTGACCGCAGTCGTGGCGAATTACAATTATTGGTTAATAAAGTGATAACGCCTGACGAGGCATCGCTCTTCTTGTCGAAACGAATTGAGTTAACGTTTAACCAGTCGCTTTCCAACGGTCAGGCAAAAGGTCAAATGGAAATGGTCTCTGGAATAATTAAACAGGCCGGCGCCGCCAAGGTCGCACAAGGCGCAATGCCAGCAGACGTAGTAATTCACATCAACACGGGGGATCATGTTGCAACCCTGCGTAGTCAACGCAGGGTTGTAGTAGAACCGAAATTAATTCAACAGATTGGCGAGGTGATTGGGCAAGAAAACATTCGGCTTATTTCTGTTTCGGGTACCGCTTCGTAATTCTGTGGGAATTTATTTATAACTTGAAATTTATGCGGCTTTGCCGTGTGACCAATCGTCATCGTCGATTGATTCGCTAGGCCATTTTGATTCAGCGCGTCGGTGAATTTTCAAGATGGTTCCAAGTTGTGTTCCGAAAATTTCTCGAACGGTTTCAATGGTGTCAATTGTTTCTTGATTGAATGGTCGTGTATCGCCTCGGAATAAAACAATTACTGCCATACATCTATCTTCGTGAAAACAAGAAACTGTAACCACTTCACTGCCCGAAAAATCTGTGGTGTCTGCATCGATTACTTGCGCAAACACTTCGCCGTCTTTGTAGCGTTTAACTTGCGTTTCGCCAGAAACAATTGGGCAAACTGCGTGGCCAAGGGTCTCGATTAAAGTTTGAAACTGTTCGCTTTGTCGATCGTAGTTAATATATGCGCCAATTCCCCAATCTATGTCGCCCTCTCTTAGATAGACAGCAGCATTCATTGCGCCGACTCGGGTTAGCATGTACCCAAGTGCTGTTCGCAGCATCGACTCTACTTCAAGTTCTTGATTGACGAGCGTTTGAAACTCAGCGCCAATTGCAACCTGTTGCATTTTCTTTTCTGTTTCACAGTGTGTGTTTGCCAGATCGTTGGACAGTGTGTCGTTTTCGTCTGAGACGCGTTGAAGTTCTTCGTTCATTGAGTTGTATAGCGCGTTGGTGTTTTTAATTGTCTCTTTAATTTCAGCGTTTTGCTGTGATTGAGTAATCGCAGTTTGAACACGGCTGGTTACAACCGAAAGATCTTCTGGCAAACAAAAGAAATCTACTCCACCAAAGCGAATAAAGTCAACGATGGTGGTCGGATTTGATTTTGTTGAGTAGCCAATGACTGGTATTTCAAGGGACAACAAAGAAACAAGCTCGAACAATTCCTCTGCGTTAAATTTCGAAGAGTCTGCTGCGCTAACAATTGCATCGAAACTTTTGTTTACAACACTCGACTCAAACGCTGATATTGATGGAATTAGATCAACGGTGTGATTACTTGATTCAAGAAGCGCCCGAATGGATTCGGTTGTTTTTGGAACAGAGCCAATCAGTAATATTTTTGTTTGGTTTGTTGGGTTTGTTTCTGAGTTCATCTTGTTTGCTGCTCTGTGTTGAAAGTTCTTCTTTGGTAAATATCTGATTTGTTTATCAGGCGGTTAGTAGCTGTTGCACTGCTTGTTTTATTACTTCTTTTGAATCGGCATCTTGTGACGCCACATTCATTCCATTGTTGTAATTGTTTCGAACTAATACGATTTTTGGTGCGCTTGATCCGACGCTGGAGAGGGAGGCCAGAATTGCACCTGTGTTTACGCCCTCAACACTAGAATCAACCAAAATTAAATTTGGATTGCACTCGTGTGCTATAAAACCAGCTGTCCAAGCATCATTTGCGTGCTTAATTTTCACACTGTGGCCCGCAGAGTGTGTTTTTATGACTCCATCAACGCCTACGCTGTCTAAACCGATGACTAAAACCTGAAGACAACCCGAGCCGAGACGCGCCGTGTCCATGTTGTTTTGTTGCATAAAGCGTAATAGTTCACCACGAGGAATTCGACGAAATCGCGAACCGGGAACTTTAAATCCCTGAAGACGTCCATTGTCAAAGCATCTAATAATTGTCTGTTGTGAAACATTACAAATTTTTGCTGCTTCGCCCGTTGTAAATACTTGTTTGTCTGCGTTTGTTTTTTTGTTCATTTCGTGATTCCTTGTAGGAGTTTGGGTTACCGAGATACTCTGGTTTATCCAAACCACCAAAACCACATTCGTCCCCAAAACTACGCAACTTCACATCTACGACAATAAGATGGGTAATAAATTGCAATAAATCCACCGTGAGCGGTGGTATTAATCGGCATCGGCGTGTTTATAGGACCTTAAAATAACCCCCGCTTGTGTTTTACTTCTTATGAAGTTCTTTCCACATCCGAACCGCTTCCGGCTCTCGTGGATACAACGGTGATACTTTTAGGGGGTCAATGGAAACCCCGCTGTTATAAAGCTCCCTACCTAAGCGTAACAGCGCTTGTGCGTTTGGTTCCGAGTTGAAAAGCGGTACATCGTTGTTTAAACAAAGAGAAGACAACACTTCGGGCGCAAATGAATCTGCGAACACGCCATCTGCCTCGTTTATGCACTTTTCTAACTCAGCAACACAGGAGAGCGAGGCGGAACAACACCACTCTTTATTTTCAAGGTGTATTTTTGATAACCAAAATGTATCGTGTTTCACTCCAGACAAAACATAATAGAGGTGTTTGTCTGTTTTTGAAGACGCAACTATAACAATGGCGGTCTCAATTGGGACAATGGTTGCGCCTGTCGAAAAAGAAATCATTTTTGCAATGGCAACGGAAGTGCGAAGCCCAGTAAAACCTCCGGGACCAATCGAAACGGCAACCAGTTCTATTGAACGTGGACTAATTGAAAGTTCCTCGGCAATTTTTGAAATCATCGGGAAAACCGTATCAACGCCTCTGCTGCCAGTCTGCACTTTTTTTGTGCTCTCCGCGCCATCTCTATTTGACATAGAAACAGTTCCGTCTCGTTGAGACAATTCTAAAGATAGGGTGATTGGTTGCTTGTTCAAATTAACACTCGTTTATATCCATTGCAATAGAAGAGAGTTTAATCGCTGACTGCATAGTCGTACCTGCGTTTTTTATCGCGCTTAAATCTACAGGCATTACAACCCCGTTAGCATGATCACTATTAAGTAGCAACACTTTTTCAGATGCCATTTCAATTCCCTCGGGCACCCATGCGTGGCCAAGGCAAAACAATTTTACTCCCCAAGTCTGCGCTAGAGCATTAATTTGTTTATCAGACTGTCGCCGACCCCACACCAACATGCATGCAGAACCGCTTCTGTTCATGGTGTCCTTCTCTGTTAACTCTCGGTGAAGGATATTCGTATCGAACAGTTCCATGTCGTCATCATCCGGAAGACTGTGACAACACATCAATCCAGATTCAGATTGAACAGCCAGTGGCATTGCAAATATAAATGTGTTAATTGCTTCTATTACTTTTGAGGTGTTTTTGCCAAAAACATGTTCGACCCCAGAAAGAAATTTGCCAACCAACTCACTCCCGCCCTTTGTTATTGCCCGGTTTGTTGCCTGAGACAATTCGTGATTAGCTAAAATTGGATGAACCTGTTCGGGAAAAGAAATTACCAAACTAGCAACGCGAACAAGCATTCTAAAACTTAAGTCTGGTCTTCCTGTTTCACCAGACGGGTGGATAATCTCCTGCAAAACAAGGTGGTTAGAACTTGTTACTAAATCTGCAACCTTAATTATCTTTGATAGGTTAAATGGATTGTCGTGCAAATCTCCTGAAACCCAAACCGTTCCACTTGATGGAATGTGGTGCGTGCACCCCTTTCTTGAAGTATTGGCGTGCAATAGTTTTGCGGCACTCAAAAGAGTATTGCAAACACTTACTGAATCAGAATAATTTATTGAGTGGGCCATGGTTTACTTATCTTGAAAGTACAAAATAGTTTAAATAGTTCCAAAAATTCGGTCGCCAGCATCACCAAGACCGGGAAGAATGTAACCATTTTCATTTAAACACCGATCTAGAGAAGCGGCATATATAAGTAGATTAGGATGCTCTGCTTGCATTTTTTCGACTCCTTCTGGAGAGGCAACCAAGCACATCATTTGGATTTCTTTACATTTGTATTCGTCCGTGAGAACCGTTGCGGCAAACGCTGCCGATCCACCCGTTGCCAACATTGGGTCAATTAATAAAACCGGACCCTTTGCAATATCTTTCGGAAGTTTGCAATAGTAGGGCACTGGTTGTTTTGTTTTTTCATCTCTATACAAACCGATGTGTCCCACTCGCGCCTCTGGAATCATTGCCATCACGCCGTCGGTCATCCCAACGCCCGCCCGAAGAATTGGCACAAGCGTAAGTTGGTGCGCCAAGTTAAATCCCGTCGTTTTTTCAATGGGTGTTTCAACAGGAACCTCAACCGTTTGAAAATTTCTGGACATTTGAAAAAACATTAGACCCGCTATCTCATTTAATAATCTACGAAAAGCGGAGGGGGGTGTTTTAGCGTTTCGGATTCGAGTAAGCTTGTCTTTAATTACTGGGTGTTCAAAAACGCGCAAATTGGGATGATTTGAAATCTGTATTGGCATAGTTAGTGTGATTATCATATCACGCTGTTAGAATCTACAATACGATGAAACGCTTGTGCCTATTGCTAATTTCTGTTGTTGCTGGATGTGACCGGGGTTTTCAAGATATTGATAAACGAGTTGATGCTGTTATGTCTACTGCAAGTGGGAACATGGACGCGATTCACCCCTCACCAACTATTTTTTCAACCAATAGGTCGGATTCCGTTTTAACTAACCCCAATCCAGCGACTTTAAACCCCTCCGCTGAAGAGCTTGGTTTTACTCCAGCAACACCACTAGACGAAGAAGAAATTTCAAAATCGCTAGATCGGGCAGCAGAGGATTTGGCGGCGGCAAGCGAAATGATTTCTTTAGAAGAGTCGCTTGTGTGGGCTGACACAAATGCAAGAGAAATGCAATTCGCACAATACGATTATCTTTCATCAACCCTCGATCTTTTAAAAGAGTTGCATGTTTGGGGGCCAAGATTTTTCAATACCATTAGTTCAAACGTAACAGCAACTTCAACCAGTGGTTTATATGACACTTCGTTGGCGGTTGTAAATGATTTTAGTATTACACAAAAATTAGAAAACGGCGGAAGTTTGTCCGCAGGTGCACTAACAAACATTGCAAGAGATATACACTCAACAACCGTTGACAACTCTTCGTCGTCTTCGGTCCACCTTCTGCTCGACATTCCACTGCTTCAAGGATCGGGCGCTGTCGCAAGAGAGTCTTTAATTCAGGCCAAAAGAGATTTAGTATACGCCGCAAGAAGTTACGAACGGTTCCGCCGAACGTTTTACCGATCTATCGTTGGTGACTATCTTTCGCTTGTTGTTCAAAAACAGTCGCTCCAAAACGCGCAGCGGGGTGTTGATTCACTTCGGCAACTTGCAGAAAGACAGGCGGCTTTGTATGAATCGGGCCGTACGCGACTTTATGATTCTGCAGATGCAGAAAATCAAGCGCTTGCTGCGGTTGCTAGATTAAGCCAATCGTGGGAAAGATACCGACTCGCTCTTGATCGATTTAAAATTAGAATCGGTTGGCCCGTAAACAATGTAATTCAAGTTCAACCCACAACTCTTGGTGTGGTTCCTCCTGAAGTGGTTGTCTCCGAGGTTGTTCAAGGAGCCCTGAAGCTTAGGTTGGACCTTCAAAACGAAAAGGACCGTGTTGTTGACACGCAGCGTTCGGTCGAAAATACATTCAACGCACTTCTACCAGAATTACGGCTTACCGCCAGAGCAACTGCGGATAGCGAACAAAATTCACCCGCGAAATTTAGTGGGGAAGACATCGATTACCTTGCTGGGTTAAGTTTGAGCTTGCCACTCGACAGAGAAAGTGACAGAATATCTGTTCGGCAAGAACAGATTACTCTTGAGCGAGCGAAGCGAACATATAGAGAGTCACGCGACAATGTTGCTGTTTCTGTTCGGTCTGCACTTCGTAATATCGAGGTGTACCAATTTACTTTTGAACTGCAAGAACGAAATGTAAAAATTGCCCAACTTGGCCTTGATTCAATTAATGCTGACCCAGACAGGGTTTCGGTGCTAGACCAAACAAGGGCTATTTCTGATTTACAAAGCGCACAAGACGCAAGAGATAGTGCAAAAAGGGACCTTGAGCTCTCTATCCTTGACTATTTACTACAAGCAGGCAGGTTGCGGATAAATAACGGCGGGAACCTGTTGCTACCAACCTTAACTAATGAGAGTACATACAATTTATGATTATGCGAAGAGGAATTTCAACTGTTGGAACTATTGTCGCCATAGGAGGGGTTGTGGTTGTTGGGTCGTGGTATGCGCTGTCCAATGGTGCAAATAAAAGTGAATCCAAATCCCTCGCGGGAGAGTTATATGAAGTTGTTGAAGGCGGTTTTGAAATTACCATACCAACATCGGGTGAACTGGTTTCAGAAAATCAAATCGAAATTTTTAACAAGCTTGAATCAAACGCAATCATTATTGAATTGGTTGACGAGGGCTCTTTTGTCACTGAGGGTGATGTTTTAATTCGATTAAATGATGAATCTATTATTAATGAAATTCGAGCAGCAGAATTAAATGTCACCGCAGCACAAAACGCGCTCGACAACTCAGAGTCTGCGTTTGTCATTGCTGGGAAAAGAAGAGATTCTGAATTGTCAACAAAGCAACTAGATATTGACCTTTCCACGCTCGCGTTACAGGCGTGGAGCGAGGGTGAGGTTGTTGCAAAAAAACAACAATTAAAACTTGCAGTTCAAACCGCTGAAAAAGATTTTCAACGGCTGTTCAAAAAACACGAATCTTCGGAGCGCTTGTATGAACAAAAGTTTTTAAGTAAGGATGAATTAGACAGAGACGAGATTGCCTTACTAAATGCAGAGGCGACACTTAAAAAAGCAAACCTAGAGATTGTGGTCTACGAAAACTACACATACAAACAAGAAGAGCAAAGGAAGAATTCTGATTTGCAGCAGGCGATTGATGAACTTGATCGCGCCAATGTTCGTTTGTCGTCAGAGTTAAACAACTTTCAAGCAACCGTTAGTGCAAGAAAAAACCAACTAAAATCGCAGGTTGAAGATTTAGCAAAAAGAAAAGAGCAACTAAAATTATGTATTGTTAAGGCGCCCGCTTCCGGGATGGTTGTTTACGCCAGCAGTATGGGTGGAAGGCGCGAAGAAGGCGAACCGCTAAAGACGGGCAAAAACCTATTTAGGAACGAACATGTTTTGTCCATCCCAGATACTTCAAACATGGTTGCAAGCGTCAAGGTAAACGAAGCGCTGAGTGGTCTGGTGTCGCAAGGACAACGGGCAATTGTTACTTGTGACGCATACCCAGATAGTGTTTTTGAGGGTGAGGTGTTGTCTGTTGGTGTTCTTGCAGAGGGTGGTGGATGGAGAGACCCAAATCGAAGAGATTACACCGTAGAGATTAAAATTCTAAGTCTCGAGGGCGTTCAATTAAAACCATCAATGCGCTGCTCTGCAGAAATTTATGTAGAAAGTGTTCACAACATTTTATTTGTTCCAATTCACGCTATTCACCGAACAGGGAGGGTTGTATGGCTTTGGTTTAAAGACGGGGGTGGTTTTTCGCAACACGTGGTAACACTTGGAAGGTTTAGTGATTCTTATGCTGAAATTTCCTCTGGTGTAAAACTTGGTGATATTATTTTACTTCGCGAACCTTCGCCAAGCCGGGTTATCGAGCGAATTTCGTTCGGAGAAAACGAGTGACACATAAAAAAATTGTTGTTGGGGTGACTGGTGCTTCGGGCGCGCCATATTTCATTAAAGTTTTGCGCTTATTATTAGAGGCGGACGTTGAAGTTCATTTGACCGTGTCGTCTCTTGGAAAGAGATTGTTGTTTGAAGAATCAAACATAACTTCGATTGACGCAGATGGTTTAGGAGTTTCAAAACACGCCAACAACTTAATTATTTATGGAGACAAAAATCTTGGTGCAACCATTGCGTCGGGTTCTTTTCTACATGATGGAATGCTAGTGTTGCCCTGTTCAAGCAACACGCTTGGCGCAATTGGTTCTGGTGTTACCAACACTTTGGTACAGCGAGCCGCTGCGGTAACGCTAAAAGAAAGACGAAGATTGGTGCTTGCACACCGAGAATCTCCAATAAGTCTCATTGACATCCAAAACATGCGAAAAATAACGGAAGCGGGCGGAATAATCGCCCCATTGTCGCCTGGGTTTTACATGCAGCCAACATCTATCGACGACTTAATTGACTTTGTCGCTGGTAAATTAGTTGATTTGCTTGATGTTGAACACAACATGCCTGTTCGATGGAATTCGACGGTTTAGTTGTGTTACACTTTTAACATGAAATACATTGCCCCGTTCTTAATAGTCTTTGTTGTTGGGTGTACGCCTATTGCAACTTATCCACCTGTAGAAAACGACGTTGCTCTTGTTTTTTCAAATTCTTCAAATGAGCCCGTTCCTACAATATTGGCGAGGACATTACTGTACGCCCATGAACACTTTGGTGGCATGGACACTGTTGTTTTTAATTTGCCTAAGGGTGTGAACAAAGAAACATACACCATTGTTTCAGAAAAAATTGGCGGTGCAATTCCGATGGAAACTTCGGGACAACTTGCTTACCACGTTACGGAACTTCGTAAGCGCCCGTTCCACGCAGAGGCGGACATTGTTTTTCCTGCGCCTGGTGGTAAGTATGAACAAGCGACCATATACCTTTCTTCGTCACTTGCGCAACCCTGGAGTGTTCAAAGAGAAAGAATTTGGTTGGTTCCGGTTACCACATTGCCGACGCCAAACTTTCCCACAAGTGGTGATGTGGGTGCTTCTCGGTGAATGACGAGGGAAGTAAAATGAATGAAAATATTTGGCTCGACGAAGCAATTAAACAAGCCGAACTTTCGTGGTCACAGGGTGGCATCCCAATTGGTTCTGTTTTGGTTGATGGTGCTGGGACGATAGTATCAAGAGGACATAACGAACGAGTGCAGTCGGGAGATCCAACAGCTCATGCTGAAGTTGTTTGTTTCCGCAGTGCCGGCAGAAGAAGAGATTGGAACGAACTAACGCTTGTTTCTACGCTTAGCCCCTGCATCATGTGTACTGGTACAACCCTGTTATTTGGGGTAAAACGCGTGATTATCGGAGAAAATAAAAATTTCCTTGGTGCTGAGGCGTTAATGTGCTCGAATGGTATAAAGGTTGATGTTATAAATGACGCTCGATGTATTGCGTTAATGGATAGGATGCGTCAAGAGAAGCCTGATTTGTGGGCAGAAGACATCGGCAATTAGTAAGGAGGCTCGTTATGAAACGCCCAATCACACCCAAGCGGTCGCAAACAACGCGACCAAAAATTACAACAAGAGCCAGTGTTAAAATTCGCAGGCCTGCTGTTACCACTGCTCCGGCTACTCGGCCGAGTAACTCTGCTCGTTAATTTTATTCCCGTTCAATTAACATTGAAACAGCGTTACCACCGCCAAGACACAAACTGATTATTCCACGCTTACCGTTTGTTCGCTTTAAGTGGTGAAGTAACGAAACTAAAACTCTCGTTCCCGAAGCCCCAATTGGGTGTCCAATTGCCACGCCGCCACCGCCAATATTTACATTGTCTTGATTAATTCCAAGATGCGCCAAATTTTGCAAAACCTGTACTGCAAACGCTTCGTTAATTTCAAACACATCGATGTCGTCCACGGTTAAGTTGTTTCGTTTAAGTAACTGTTCTATTCCTAGCCCTGGTGCTGTAAATATTTTCTTTGGTTCAACTCCAAAGGTGTTATAGTCGACTATCGTTGCCATTACCGTCGCGCCTGCTTGTTCGGCAGATTCTTTTGACATAACAATGACGGCCGCTCCACCATCTGAAATTTGTGATGCGTTACCCGCAGTAACTGTTCCTTCTTTCGCAAAAGCGGGTCGTAGTTTTCCCAGTGATTCTATTGTTGAATCCGCACGAACACCCTCATCAATTGTTACATCCGCGCGCTGTTTAATTTGGCTAGCTTCAAGCGGAATGATTTCTTCTTTGTACCAACCTTCAGATGTTGCGGTTGCAGCACGAGCATGTGAGGTTGCTGCCAATTCGTCTTGCTCCTCTCTAGAAATTTCATACTCACCAGCGGTCCACTCCGCAGCGCATCCCATTCCCCACCCCTCAAATGGACAGGTTAAGCCGTCGTGTTGCATATGATCGACAAGGGTTCCTTCGCCAAATTTAATTCCAGGGCGAACACTTGCGAGGTGTGGCGAGTTAGACATGTTTTCCATACCACCAGCAACAACAATATTATTGTCGCCCGCTTTAATTGATTGCGCCGCTTGCATTACTGATTGAAGACCGCTTCCACAAACCTTATTGATTGTTACAGCAGAAATAGTATCGGGCAAACCGCCTTTTAATGCGGCTTGTCTTGCTGGGTTTTGTCCGAGACCCGCCTGTAAAACACAACCCATCATGCACTCGTCAACGCTTGAGGCGTCGATGCCAGAGTCGCTTAATACTGCTTCGATAGCAAATGCACCAAGTTGGGGGGCTGGAACCCGAGAAAGACCTCCAAAAAAGCGTCCTACTGGAGTTCTACGGGCTGCAACGATAACGGGTTGGTTGGTTTTGTTTGTCATTTGAGTATTTCTCTAAAAGTCTTAGTTTCGGGTAGAATGGGTCTTTTCGCCCAAACAAGTTTGTTGCGACATCGTACCGAAACTGTGGTGGAAAGGTAATACCCATGGACAATAGTTGGACACAAGATAATTTAGAGAGTCTCCAAAGCCACATTCTTTCTGAAGAACAAAAGCACCCCGGCGCTACGGGTGAGTTTACGTGGATTGTTTCCGCTATTTCTCTCGCAACGAAGGCGATTGGCAACAAGGTTCGATGTGCCAGAATTCAGGATGTTATTGGCGATGTTGGCAGTATCAATGTTCAGGGGGAATCGCAACAAAAATTAGACATAATCGCCAACACGATAATTATGCATTGTTTGGGTAACCGGGACAATGTTGGAGTCTTGGCGAGTGAAGAAAACGAAACACCTGTTCTGCTCCGAAGTCGAGCTGAGGGTGGTCGATATGCGGTTCTCTTCGACCCTCTTGATGGCTCATCAAATTTAGATGTCTCCGTCGGTGTGGGTACAATTTTCAGTGTGCTTCGCCTTGAGGATGGGGGTTCGCGTGAAGAAGCAATACTACAACCGGGGTTTAAACAGGTCGCCGCGGGTTATGTGCTGTACGGATCATCAACCGTTCTTGTTTTAACCACGGGAAATGGTGTTGATATGTTTGTTCTCGACCAAGCAATTGGTTCGTTTGTACTTGTTTCTAAAAAATTAAAAATTCCATCCGGAAATAAAACATATTCAACCAACGAAGCCTACACAGAAAAATACAGTGAAGAAATTCGTAACTATTTATCTTGGGCACACAAAAACGGCTATTCAAGCAGATACATTGGTTCAATGGTCGCGGATGTACACCGTGTTTTATTGAAGGGTGGGGTTTTCTTGTATCCAACAACAACGGACAATCCGGAGGGGAAATTGCGGTTGATGTATGAAGCAAATCCGATGGCAATGATTATTGAACAAGCGGGGGGAAAAGGCGTTTGTTGCGGGGAGCGAATTTTAGACGTTGTGCCCAGTGGGCTTCACCAGCGAACAAGTGTCATCCTTGGTTCAACTGACCAAGTCGATGCAATTCTCGAACACACAAAATGATTACCAATTTAGATACTGCCGTTTCCCTTCCAAAAAACTCAAACCAAGCGCTAGGAATAGGCGAGTTTGCCGTTCAGTTTATGTCGGGAAGTATTGGAGAACCCGATCAAGCGGTTCTTGATAAAACCGCAATGTTTTTTACAGATGCCGTCTTGTGTGGGTTATCAGCAATAGCTGTTAAAACAAACGCTCCAACGGTATTGCGAAATGAAGCGCTCGATTTTCCGGCTGAAAACGGGGCAACTGTTTTTGGGTCTTCGTGTTCCGTCGTTCCTGAAAAGGCAATTCTTGCAAACTGCGCTGCTGTAAGAGAGTGGGATTCAAACGGAACAAACTTTGGTTACAACCCAGATTTTGGTCACACCGCTGGCGAATTTGGACACAATGATTTTTATGCCGTACCAATTGCCGCCGCACAAGTAATGGGTCTTGATGGTTCCACCGCTTTGCGAGGTATGATTTTGCTAGATGAAATTCGTGGCCGCCTAGCAGAGGTGTTTAGTTTAAAGACGTATAAAATTGACCATGTCGTTCATGGAGCCCTTGCTTCTGCGGCTGTGTATGGTGCAATGTGCGGTGCAACACCGGAACAAATCGAAGCGGCTATTGGAATGTCGGTTGCGCACTTTATTCCTTGGCGAGCAATTCGAGCTGGGAAACAACTATCTGATTCCAAAGGATCTTCTGCTGCGATTAGCACCGAGGTTGCCGTTGTTTCAATGAAGCGAGCTATGAAGGGCTTTATGGGGCCGCGTGATATTTTTAGAAACCCAGAATCTGTGTTTCGATATTTTGAAAATACTAGCGGTGACTCACCATTCGATTTAAATTTATCACACAGTGGAAGTGATTTTGCTGTGATGGGAATGCATTTCAAAATTGGTCTGTATGAGCACCAGTCCGCGGGAGCGCTTCAAGGCCTATTAAATCTAATTCAAGAAAACCCAGAAATTGCTGCCAACCCATCACAAATAGATGTAATTAAAATCACCGCTTACGAGCCTGCGTTTGGAATTATTGGTGACCCAGCAAAGCGGGATCCAAAAACAAGACAGTCTGCTGATCACTCAATGGTATATATTGTTTCGACCATGTTGCGAAAGGCAGAAGAGATTGCAAAAAGCGACGGTGTTGAGTTTTTTGGTCAGTCAAATGACGAGGTGTGGAAACGAATAATGCTAACGCCTTACGACTTTGATGAAAGCGCAATCAACAACGAAACTACCCGCGCAATAATGGAAACCATTTACTTTGAACATGGCGGGGAAGAGTTCGATAAAAATTATCCTGACGGCATTCCTACTTCCATTCATATCACCATGAAAGACGGTGCGGTGTTTGATAGTGGTCTTGTGATGTACCCGAGTGGACACGCGAGAAATAACGAGTGTAATTTAGAAGACATTCTTCAATCTAAATTTGCAATGCATGGACAAATTGCCATGGATAATCCAACAGAAATTATTAAACGGTGTTCTTCTATTGGTTCATTAGATATTGATGGTGTTAAAACCATTTGGAATATTGAATTGGCTAATCGACCAATTTACAAAGATTAATTGTTTGGTTTAACCAAACAGGTGGTCTAGTAATTCAACTATACCCTTGCCTTGTGTGGCAATAGTTTCGAATATTTTTCGGCCCGATGCAATGTCTAACAACTCACGAACGAGTGCGCTTTCGCCTTCATAATCCGCCTTGTTAACGACAAACGTGTCGGCAATTTCAAGAATACCCGCCTTGTCCATTTGAACCGAGTCGCCCATTCCAGGAACAAGAACAACGACTGTCGTGTCTACAACGTCGCGAATCCCAACATCGTTTTGACCGGCCCCGACGGTTTCAACAAACACGTTGTCAAAACCTGCGCCACCGATTAATTCTAAAATTTCTGGAAGTGAGTTGTAGTCTTCGCCAACCCGCGCCAAACTTCTATAAAAAACATTTTCATCTACCGTGTTGAAATCCACGCGAAGTCTATCGCCAAGAAGTGCCCCGCCTGAAATTGTTGACATAGGATCGTAAGCAATAATTGCCATTTTTTCGCCACGGCGAACACACTCTGCCGCCATTGATGCTGACAACGTTGACTTGCCTGCGCCTGGCGAACCAGTTAATCCGACAACTTTTTTAGGTCGCCTTTTTTTGGCACCAACCTCAGACCCAACTTCTACAAGACTGATGTTTCTTGAAAGGTCTGCGAGTATAGATGTTGGATTTTCTAGGGGTTTGTATTGAACGGTTGCGGACTTCACGGCATCAACAATGTTTAACATTGTTGTGCCGGTGTGATAAACACCGCGCACGCCACAGTCAAGCATTGGCTGGATGTCTTCTTGGGGGATAATTCCGCCAATATCAACAATCAAATCTGGTCTACCAACATTTTTTAACTCGTTTAATAAGCGGGGAACTAAAACAAGGTGAGAATTGCTCATCATCGAACAGGCAATCATGTCCGCGTCTTCGTCTCGAGCAGAAATTGCCAGACTTCTTGGGGTCTGCCAGAGGCCGGAATAAATAACGTGAATTCCACTGTCTCTAAGCGCCCTGGCAATGAGCTTTACGCCCCTGTCGTGGCCGTCTAGTCCCATTTTTCCGAGTAAAACCCTGGGTCTATGGGATAACTCAGCACAGCGGTCGATTTTTTCTAACTCGGTTGTTGGGGAATGTGTTGGTGATGCCATAGATGAGAATTATACCACTGTGCCAAAGTGTGGTTCAATTCGTTATCGTACGCGTCTATATGTCTATAAACATCCAACAACACATCGGCGATTCTCTTAAAACAGCGTTTGGAAGTGTGTTAAATATTGATCCAAATGAAATTGATCCCGTAGTCAGAAGAGCTCAAAACCCAGAAATCGCCGACTTCCAAGCAAACGGAGCAATGGGTCTAGGCAAAAAACATGGACACGACCCAAAGGAGCTCGCCGAAAAAATTGTTGCGGTTGTCGACTTTGGTACCTTTGCGGACAAGCCCGAGGTTGCTGGCCCTGGTTTTATAAACATTCGAATCAACAACGAAACTATTACAACGCTTGTTGAAGAAATGGATTGTGAAAACCTAGGCGTAGAACCAGACAGAGACACGCACGCCGTTGCTATTGATTTGTGTGGTGTAAATGTTGCGAAACAACTCCATGTTGGGCACCTTCGCTCCACGATCATCGGTGACTCCATTGCAAGAATGTACGAACGCGTTGGAAGAACGGTATATCGAGAAAACCATCTCGGTGATTGGGGTTTACCAATTGCAATGGTGTTAGAACAACTGTTGTCTTCTGGAACAAACCTAGACACGCTAGAACTTAATGACCTAAACACAGCATACAAAAACGCACAACTCGTTGCAAAAGATGAGTTACGCGGAGAAAAAGCTGCGAAAAATTTGCAATCTGGTCCGCATCGTTTTATCGAGATCGAAGAACAAAACGCAAGCGCACTTGAGGCACAAGCCGCTGCTAAAACTGTGTTAAACGCTCTTCAGCAAGGTGATAAAAAACTCTTGGCTGACTGGCAAAAACTCATCGATTGCACCATGGGGTCTGTTTATAAATCGCTTGATTTGCTCCACGTAAAGGTTGGGGCCGAGAACAATCGTGGCGAATCTTTTTATAGAGATCGGCTTAGTGGCGTGGTTGAATCGTTTGTTTCTTCTGGATTGGGCGAGGAAGATAGCGGTGCAATAGTTGTGCGTTTTAAGGACCGCGAGCGACCGGTTTTAATTCAAAAGTCCGACGGTGGTTTTTTGTATGCAACAACAGATTTGGCTGCTATACGATTTAGAACAAATGAATTAAAGGCGGACAGAGTAATTTATGTTGTAGACGCTCGACAACGTGACCACTTTAAAGATATTTTCGATGCAGCAAGATTAATTTCTTGGAACCAAACACCCGATGGGACCGAAGCGGAATTGGTGCATGTTCCTTTTGGTTCTGTTTTGGGCGATGACAACAAGCCCTTAAAAACTCGAAGTGGTTCAAATGTAACCCTTGACTCTTTGTTGCACGAAGCTATTGAGCGGGGAACAAGTGAAGTAATTAAGCGGTCAAAAGAACCAAACTCTCCAACCTCAAAAATGAGCGACGAAGAACTTAAAACCATCGGTAGGCAGATTGGTATCGGGGCAATTAAATACGCAGACCTTTCGAATGATCTTGTTCGTGATTATGTTTTTGATATGAATAGAATGGTGGCGTTTGAGGGAAACACGGGGCCGTATATTCAATATGCTTGTGCGAGAATTTCGTCGCTTATCCGAAAGGGTGGTGAACAAGCGGGCGCTAAGCTGGTTATTGAAGAACCCCAAGAGAGAATTCTTGCCTTGAAATTACTGCAATACAACAACGTGTTGCACGATTCCATCAAATATTTAGAACCACACAGACTTTGTACGTGGTTATATGAATTAACTGACGCCTTTAGTGCGTTCTACCAATCATGCCCGGTGTTAAAACTAGAAGATGAATTAACAAAACAATCGCGACTTCGTTTAGCGAACCTCACAAGGCGGGTGATTGTTGATGGATTAGATATGCTTGGCATCGAAGCGCCAGAACAAATGTAAAAACCCAGAAAGATTAAGAATGAATAAATATAAATCACCATTTTTTTATATAGGCGCATTGTTGCTACTTGTTGCAACTGGTTCTTCTTTGGTTCTGTCGGGAACAAAACTTGGACTGTTCGATTCTATTCCCGGCTGTGGGGTTGGTAGTGGCTGCGACAATGTCACAAACGGCCCGTGGGGAACTGTTCCTGGTATTTTAATTCCGGTGTCGTTTGTGGGTCTTGCTTGGTTTTGGTCTTTGTTTGTTGCGTGGACTACGAGCAGTAAGTTTTCAAATAAAATCAGGTCTTCGATACTCCTTGGCGTTTTCGCTTCATTTGGTTTTGTTGTTGTCATGATTTTTATTGGAAGTTTTTGTAAGTGGTGCGCCCTCTCCCATTTTTGTAACATTTTATTCTGGGTGCTTTGTATAAGGGGCCGGGAAAACGAAAATGAAAACGAAGGCTCTTCTTTGTTTGACCCCATTGTTCTTTGGGGTGGTTTTATTGTTTCTTTGTGCATTTTATTCATGGTTGGAAATTATGTTTCTGAAAAGAAGGGGGAGTATGAAGCACAAAAATACGAAGAAAACCTAGAGCAACTCACCACCGGTGTGGTGGCAACATCTACGCTTGCGTTGCTTGAGGGTGCGCACCGAATTGGTTCGCCCGCTGCGCCTGTCCAGATTGTTATGTACACAGACTATCAGTGTCCAGATTGCAGGCGAATTGAGGGTGATTTGGCACAACTAATGACCACGCGAGATGATATTTCTGTTGTTGTTAAACACTTCCCATTAAATTACGACTGCAACGACACCATTGGTAAGTTTAAATTACATGGAAATGCCTGCTGGGCCGCCCGTGCCGCCGAAGCCGCGGCAATGGTTGGTGGTGAAGAGGCGTGGGAGAAAATGCACACATGGCTTTTCTCGCAGGGCGGGAGTTTTACAGATCAAAATTTTGCCGGCAGCCTCACCGCGCTTGGGTTTAACGCACAAGACATTATCACCACAATGATGGGCGACAAAACTCTTGCGCTTGTAAAAGCTGATGCGGTGGACGGCAAGGCGCTAGGTGTTTATTTCACACCAATGGTCTTTATTAATGGCGTTGAGTATTTGTGGTACTACGGTGGTCAGGGCACCATTGAACAGGCGATAAATAAGGTTGTTGGGGGTATTGGCGCGGGTGCGCCGGTGGTTGATGCGCCGCCCGATGCAAACAAAAAACTTGTTGAAGATTGGCGAAGAGGGCGAAAAATAGTAATGCCCGGCGCAGAAAAACTGGCTTGGTTTGGGAATGGCGAAATTGAATTTGTGGTTTGGGGGGACTATCAGGCAAATCTTTCTAAAGAATTAGACCGTGAAATTAAAATGACAATTAAACAATTTCCAAACACAATTAAATACACCTTTAGACATTTCCCCGTAGATGAAAGTTGTAACGCGGGAATTAGTTCAATGCCCACAAAATACGATGGTTCGTGTGTTTTGGCAAAGCTGGTAATCGCTGTACATGCGCTTAGTGGCGAAGAGGCGAGAAAGAAAATGCACAATTGGTTAATGGAACAGACTGGAATCACCAATATTGAAGATGCCAAAAACTACGCCTTGGCAATTACAGATGTTTCTCGGGGTATTCTTCAAGATGTAATGGTTGGAATTGATGTCAATAATCAAATGCGAGTAGATATTCTCACAAAAAACAACGTGTGGCGCAAAAGCATTCCAGTTCTAACAATTGACCACCGTTTTGTTCCTCGTTGGAAGAGTGACGACGTTCCGGCGCAAGAAATGTTTAGACAAATAATTCAATTAGTTGGCGGCGAATCTGAAAAGTGAACCAACTTATAAATTTTTCCAGTCGTTGAATATGGTGTTTCAAACCCACACGCAATAATTTCTCCGCTTGGCATTTCGCCAAAAGAAGAAATTGCGAGCGGCGTGCTTTTTGCTATTTTTTCTGCTGAATATTCCGTTTCTTCTTTGTTTGGGGGCGAAAGCACCCAGACTCTACGGCTTAAATAATCGGAATATATATATTTTCCAAACAGGGTTGGTATTTCTTCGCCTCGATACACATAGCCGCCGGTAATCGATCCGCCGTTTCTTCTTCCATACTCAAACACTGGCTCGATTGTTTCGGTGTCTTGTTTGCTTTTCTTAAACGGGTGCTTGCCCTCGCGAATGTTCCACCCGTAATTTTTACCTTTTTCCACAATATCAATTTCTTCCCATTTATTTTGGCCAACATCGCCAACCCAAAGTTCTCCGGTATCCTTGTCAAAACTCATGCGCCAAGGGTTGCGCATGCCTATTGCCCACAACTCTGGCCTCGCGCTTTCCTCATTAACAAACGGATTATCTATGGGAATGGAATACATTTTTTCACCACTCGTTTTGTTTGGGTCAATTCTAATAATTGAAGCCAGCAGTGTTTTTTTATTTTGACCGTTTTTTTGCGGGTCGTTAGATGCGCCACCATCACCAATACCTACATATAAAAAACCGTCGTTGCCGAACAGCACGGTGCCGCCGTTGTGGTTGCCCCAGGGCTGCGCCACCTCTAACAAAACCACCTCGGTTGATTGTTCTGCGCTTAAGCCATCTTTGCCCGCTATGAATTTTGAAAGAACGCACCGTCTAGGGTTTGTCGCTGTATACCAAACGTACAACTCTTTGTTTGTTTTGTAGTTTGGATGAAACACCAAAGAAAGCAGTCCTTCTTCAGAATGATTAACCGCACACTTGCTTCGTATATCTAAAAATACCGGCTTTTCTTTTTCATCTAAATTTATTGCGACCCTTCTCACAACCCCGTCCTTTTCTACAACATAAATAACCTCGTTTGTAACCCCATCAAACACCGCTTGCACTGGCTCGTCAAACTGAAGGGTGGCGTGAATTGGTTCAAATCGATACAGTGGTGCTGCTGAAAGAACCGCAACAATTGTTAGTGGTGTAATAAACATGGTGGCATGGTAACAGGGTCTTTTGACCCAACAACTGAAATTGAACCGCTTGGTTTTATTGTTGTGGTAATTGTTCCGTCAACCGCTGTTACAAATCTATGTGTGTTGTTTGGAAAGAACCACCGATCTTTTGCGTGTCTTGATTTGTTTGTCGACTGAATAATCACGCTGGGGTGTTTTTGAAGAACAAATCTGTTGGACTCTTCGCTCCACTGACCGTGGTGTGGCAATTCCATCACATCAATCGTGTCTTTAAGGGTTTTTGTAAGTTCTAAAATTTTCCCCTCGTCTATATCGCCCGTAAATAAAACCCTCCTTTGGTGTGACTCTATGAGTAACACAATTGATGCGGCGTTTGTTGATTTTGGGTTGTCGCGCAGGTTTGGGGACAACATTTTTATTGTAATATCGCCGAAGCTCTCCTTCCAGCCCTCGCTCCCGAGTACTATTTGGATGCCTTCTTTTAAAATGCTGTTTATAACTCTCGCTAATGGTGCGGAGTGGTGATTGACCGTTTGGGGTGCCATTAAAATTTTCCCAACCGAAACTGTTTTTACAACGTCGATTACCCCCGCAATGTGATCTATATCTGAGTGAGTTATTACAACCGTGTCAATATGTGAAATGCCTAGCTCTTTTAGTTTTGGAGATATTTTATTCCTCCCAACATCAAGATTGTTTCTTGAGCCGCCGTCTATCATCATTGTGAATGTTTTGTGTTGAATAATGTGGCATGTTCCGTGTCCAACATCAAGTGTGGTGATTACCGTGTCGTTTGATTTTGTTTGAATAACAAAAACACATAAAAAAATTGTGGTTAAAAGCGCGGCCCACATTTTGCCGCGATGTTTAATTTTTGCTATCCAAAGCACAACGATCACGAATAGTGCCGCTGAAACAATCCAGGGTGGTCTTTTGATTTCTAAAAAACCAAGCGGGGTGTTGTTAAACAGATCTGCCGTATTAATTAAAAGAACCAAAGACGCACTAAACATTCGCTGAACAATTTCGCATGGCATTTCTAAAAACTGAAAAAGAGCTGAAACAATACCCGCCCAAAGTACCATTAGTAAAATCGCCACAGAAGGAATATTTGAGATTATTCCTGATGGCGAAAGTGTGCCGAATGTATGCATTGTTATTGGAGTAGAAACTAACCAGGCACAGAGTCCTGTTAGCCAAACGGTTCCCGCCCAGCGTAGGAGTGTTGTTTTAATTGGACTGTTTACGTTTGGTGTTCCGGCGATTCGCCAAACCATTCTCGGGAGAATTGTGCACAAGGACGCTACAACTATAAAACTTAATTGAAAGCCTGCTGTTCCAGCGTCTCGTGGAAACAAAACCAAAACGAAAATTGCCGCCAATCCTAACAAAGAAATAGTGTTGCATTTTATTTTTAATAAATTAATTAATAAAAACATAACAAGCATTAACACCGCCCGAATTACCGGTGGTCGAATTTCTACTAAATACAAAATAAAAAAAGTCGTTGCTAGGGTTATAAAAATTGAAGTTGTTCTAGAAACTCCAAACAAGAACAAGATTGCTGAAATTAACAAAACAAATAGAGCGATATGCATGCCGCTAATTGCAAGTATGTGTGACATTCCAGATCTTCTAAATCTCTCAGAAAGTGATCTCCACCCTGTATCTCGAATTCCAAAGAACAGTGCATTTGCTAGTGTTTTTTCTTCTCCTGTCAAATTTCGAAGGAACAAGGTTCTTGCTTTGTGTTTAATATTTTTTTTTGGTTTTATCTGGGTTACTTGTATTGAATTGTTGTTCGAAATAAACAGTTTCGTTTTTTGATTGGTATTGTTTGAGTTCCTAAGCCACCCACAGCAAATAATAATGTCTCCTGGTGAAACCATCACGCGATCGCCACAAACCACGATTATTTGCGATGATGTTTGCGTTATTTTGTTTTTGGTGTGTAGTTTCGCATCAACCACAAACCGTGTTGTGGTTTCTTTGTAATCGAATGGTGCCATCTCACCAACCGTTGATTTTTGGGTTATTGGGTTAGTGACCACCTCGCCAACAATTTCAACAATATCTCCGCTTAACACAGAAATCCAAATGGGCGCTTTGTCGTTTGCTGCTAGTATCGATCGCCCAAAAAATAGAGTAATAAAAGAAACAACCAAACACAAAAATTGGTGTTTTCTTAAAAACACTAGCCCAACGATGGTTATTACTATTGAAACGCCAATGAAAATAAACGGATCATAATTTACTGTGTGTTCTACTGTTCCTAAATAAGAGCCAACCGAAGAAGCGAGTCCAAGCGTGGTGATTGGAGACCAAGAAATGTTGGGGGGTTTTATTGTTGATATTGTTAAAGACACGCTAGCGCACAGTTTGAACGAGATTTGTTTCTTTGCTTTTTTTTATGCGTTTTTTCGTTTGTTTGAAAAATTTCTTCATTTGTGTAGTTTGCTGTGTCTGTGGGTGTACACTTCTTGTTGTGTTTACTATTATTGGACAAAATAAAGCAATAGAAACAATTCAAAAATCTTTAGATAGTGGAAGAGGTTGTCATGCTTGGATTTTTTCTGGCCCTCGCGGAGTTGGGAAGTGCACTGCGGCAGAAGAATTTGCGAAGACCATTCTTAAAATTTCTTTGGATTGTAAGGCTCACCCTGATTTACACATCATTCGAAAAGAAGATGTCGTTTGGTCAAAAAACCCTTCTCTCCAAACAAAAAAACAGACAAACATACCGCTTGACTTACTGAGAGAAAGAATTATTGGCGGAAAAACATCCGATGATAGGGTTCATGATTCTGTTGCATATAAAACACCAATTAAGGGTACTAAAAAAGTTTTTATTATTGATGAGGCGGAGTTATTAGATGAAACTGGCCAAAACGCATTATTGAAAACACTTGAAGAACCGCCAAGTGGAACCACTATTATTTTGGTTACTAGTCGTGATGATTTGTTGTTGCCTACCATTCACAGTAGGTGTAATTCTGTTTCTTTTTCGCCACTTGATTTGAATTCCATGCGGACGTGGTCTGAAACTGTCGACTTTGATATCGATCCTGCCGATCTGGCGTGGGCAATTGCGTTTTCAAACGGGTCTCCTGGACTTGTTTGTGAAGCCGTTGACTCGGGTCTTCCAAAACTTGCGAACGCGTTGCGTGGTTTTCTTCTTCTTAAAAAGAATGATTATTCTTTTGTTTCTCAAAATTTGTTGGAATTTGCCAATGCGTTTGTTGTTAAAAAATTAAAAGAAAACAGTTCTGCTAGTAAAGAGGCGACAAACAGACGCGCGGGTGAACTATTGTTATTGATGTTTGGGTCGTCGGCACAAAAACTAACTCGAGATGGATTTGTTGAACAAGGTGTTTCTGCTGCAAATATTCTTGTTGATGTTGAGCGACAGTTTTCTACTAACATTTCTATTAAGGTTCTATTAGAATCGCTCGCCGCCAGGTGGGCACACCAGTGTGCTGGTGATTCTGTTTTTATGTAGAGATTTGATCGTTACGTCGCGCTATTTGTTGGGGGGCGTTTTACTAAAACGGAAAAACCACCGAGTTTTTCTGTGTTTCTACCAAACGAAACGAGCGCGAGTCCCACTCCACATAAAATCATAGCTGCGCTTAGTGCTTGACCACGAGACAATCCAAACAACAACGCAACGCCTTCGTCTGGCTGCCTAAACATTTCTGTAACCACTCGAAGCACTCCATATACAATTAAAAACCAGCCGGCAACAACTCCTGGCTTTCTTGGTTTCCACCAAATTACAAACAGGGCAAAGAAAAGCGCCGGGCCTTCCGCCAACGCTTGAAATAATTGGGATGGATACCACGCGGTTAATAGAGGTTGAATTGTTTCTGTTACTAATTGGTTTCCAGCGTAAACCTCATTTACTACAGATTGATAAAAAGAGTTTCCGCCTACAACTTGTGGTCGGAGTGTGTCTACGACAGAAAGTTTGTTTTCAAACTGATCTGGATACACGGACCAAACCTCAATTATTTCAGTTGGATATTTAATTGACCACCAAGGTGGGTTTTGTTGTTGAAATTCTGGGAGTTGTTTTCCCCAAAGCTCCCCGTTTATAAAATTTGCAATTCTTCCGAAAAATAATCCTGGTGTTGCGAAGATTGCGCTGATATCAAACAAATGTAATACTGAGATATTATTTTTTTTACCCCAAACTACTAGCGCAACTAGAACACCTAATATCCCACCGTGGCTTGCCATGCCTCCGTCTTGAATTGCTAACACCTTCCACCAAGGAAATTCTTGAGTAAAGGTAATGAACATCGATGGATCATAAAATAAGCAATATCCAAGCCGACCGCCCAACAATACACCAACAACGCATGCAAACATAAAATCGCCGATTCGCGATGGTTGAATTTGTGTAATTTTTTTATTACCCATCCACCGAATTGCAAACCAAGCAACCACAAAACCGGCAATGTAAGCCAATCCGTACCATCGTAATCCTAGCGTCTCTGTGAATTGAATAACGAAAGGGTCTAATTTATGAATATAAGCACTAGCGAACATTTTGTAATAGTACACCAACACAAGAACAATTCGTGGTCTGCGTCAAAGAGTATCATTCCTACTATATGAACACCCTAAGTCCACTTCAAGAAGCTATTTCGCAAATTAAAAATGGACACACGCTTAGTTCTGATTTAATTGCCGATGCATTTCGAGTCATTATGTCTGGAAATGCAAGTGATGGTTTAATTGGAGCTTTTTTAGGAATACTTGCTACCAGGGTTCCTACCGGCGAAGAGTTACATGGCGCTTCTAAAATAATGAGGGAGTGTGTTGAACATATATCTTTGCCAAATCCAGACTTTTTGCTCGATACGTGTGGCACTGGCGGTGCGCCAAAAACATTTAATGTTTCTACTGCGGCAGGTGTGCTTTCTGCGGCCTGTGGTGTTCGTGTTGCAAAACACGGTAACCGTTCAAGAACAGGTCGCGGTTCTGCGGAAATTCTTGAACAACTTGGAATTAATATTGAAACTTCAATCAAACAACAAATTAAGTGCCTTGAAGAGGTTGGTATATGTTTTTGTTTTGCTCCTAATCATCACAAGGCCGTTGCCCATGTAATGCCGGTTCGAAAAGACCTTAGTTTTCCAACAATCTTTAATTTATTAGGACCTCTTACAAATCCCTGTTCTGCCGGACGGCAGCTTCTTGGTGTTTGGGATAATTCATTTGTTTTGTCGATGGCCGAATCATTACTAGCCAGTGGCACTTGTAGATCTGCTGTTGTACATTCTGAAGACGGTCTTGATGAAATTTCAATTTCTGCGCCAACTAGAATTGTGTATATCAATGATGGAAAAATAATAGATGAAACTATTTGCCCAGAAGATGTGGGACTTCAAATTTGGGATCGAGATTTAGTTACCGCCTCATCTCTTCAGATGGCACTAGACATGTTTAAGGGTGTCTTGATTGATGGGGCCAAGGGCGCTCCAAGAGAGATGGTATTAATCAATACGGCAGTTGGTCTTTTGCTCGCAGAAGAAGCGGAGAATCTATCTGAGGGTGTTGAAATGGGTGCTGAAGCTATCGACTCTGGTAGAGTCGCTGCACTTATTCAAAATTGGGCAAAAGTTAGTAATACTCACACATAATCCACAGAGTTAAAATAAATCAACCTAAATAAATATATATCTTCTTCGTAGTAGTAGGTGTTGTTGTTATGTGGATAACACTAAAAACAAAACATAAACCCATCTAGCCAAACAACTTATACACATATCAAGTGTTTAATAAGCTGTTCGTATGTGTGTTTAATAAGGAATATTTAAGACCGGTTGCTGGGTATTGATGGGGCCTTATCTGACTAACTATCGGTGTTTTAAAACCACAACAAACGAGTTTTCCACGACATATCCACATGCCTGTTAATAACTTACACTTCTTGTGAGTCCGATAATTGCTCTTCTAGTTTTTCAATATCTCGGGCGAAATATTCTTCACACTCGATTTTTTGATTGACCGTCTTTATGGCGTGCATGACTGTTGTGTGATCGCGTCCGCCAAAATATCCTCCAATTTCTTCAAGGCTAAATCTGGTGTGTTTTCTTGCCAGCCACATGCCAAGCTGTCTTGGGGTGGTAATGGATTTATGCCGTTTTTTTGAAAGTAAATCGGATAATTTTGCGTCATAAAAATCAGTAATAGCATCCAAAATATCTTGAATAGAAACATGGCGCGGTCCCGCTTCAGTGGCCTCGTTCCCGATTTCTTTTTTAGCCATTGTGAGCGTTATTGGGGAGTTATCAAGCAAAGATACACTTTGTAATTTAATAATAGCACCCTCAAGTTGGCGGATGTTTGAACTAAGTTTTGTAGCAATATAGGTCGCAACATCATCAGGAATTTCAATGTGGCGAAGCGAAGCCTTTTTGTTAACAATAGAAACCCGCGTTTCAAAGCCGGGCTTTTCAACACACGCAACCAATCCGCAACAAAAGCGACTAATTAATCGCTCTTCAAGATGGGGAATTTCGCTTGGCGGGGCATCTGAACTCAAAACAATTTGCTTGTTTAATTGAAAAAGTGTGTTAAATGTATGAAAAAACTCTTCTTGTGTTTGATCTCTTTTTGAAAGATCGTGAATATCATCAATGACCAACATGTCAAATGCACGAAATTTATTCCTAAAAGAAGACATTTCTCCAGCTTGAACCGCTTCGAGAAATTGGGTCATAAAACCATTGCATGAAACATAATAAATTCGCATTGATGGGTTTGCACTCATTGCCGTCTGGCAAATCGATTGCAAGAGGTGTGTTTTTCCCAGCCCAACGCCACCATGAATAAATAGCGGGTTGTACGCTTGTCCCGGTCTTTCGGATACGGCAACCGACGCAGCGTGTGCAAGTCGATTTCCGGGCCCGATTACAAAACTATCAAAATTGTAGTCGGGGCTAATTAACATATCGTCTTCAATTATTGAAGACCCACCACCAACACTGTCTCCAGAAACAGTAGTGCCCGCCGGGACATTGCCGGTATCTGTGCCAACGAAAACAACACTAAGCAAACGGCCAGTTACAAACTGTGCCACATCCGAAAACGGTTGTGTGCAACACCGTTGTAGATACTTTAGTTGCACTGGTTCATCAATCTGAATATGTACAGAGCCATCAATAATACCAATTACTCGAATGTCATCGAACCAGCGTCGGCACATTGCTGGGTAATCCAGTTTTAACCGTTCAAGTATGTCAATTTTTAATTTATTGTTGTCCATTAGGCACTTGGTTGCTCGGCTATGAAGTCACCACTTGCGTCTTCATTTGTTAGTTCTAGTTCTTCTGTTTGTTTTTCGTATCGAAGTCGATTTGCTCTGTGGTCCATTAATATATGAATACGCTGAGCATCATCACACCCAATTCGTTCGTTAATAGCAGATTTAATTTGATCAAGGGTTGTTCGGCGGCTCGTGTGTGTGATTACAACGTGCTCTGCTTTCCACACCTTTAGAAGTTCAGCAAGATCATCGATATGAAGATGTTTTCCCACCGAAGCGCGCCTCTTGTGCTCTTGTTCGAAAAAAGTACATTCAGTAAGAAGTATTGGGGCGTTTACAAATTCTGGACGAAATAAATGATCACCAATTTCGGTGTCGCCAGTACAGGCAACAAGTGGAATTTTTAATGTTTGTGTAATATCAGTACCGTCTATTTTTAGTTGCCTGAGTTCGTGTTGTGGCAATCCAAAATATTTGTCTAACAATTTTTTTCGATGTTCCATCACAACATACGAAAGTGCGGGAACGGTATGTTTGGCTTCAATTGCCTTTAAGAAAACGTTTGGCTTTATTTGATATTCGTCATCTGGCTTAATTGGAACAATAACATGCGGCGTGTGTTGTTTTTCTAAGTCAACCCAGCCACCCATCATTGCCTGTACATCGCCGGCAATTTCTTCATGACAAATACAGGTACCAACCCCCATTTTTTGGAAAACTCGCTGGCTGAAGTAATACGGCAATCCGGCCACATGATCCATGTGGCCGTGCGTGAGCGCAATATATGGAGCAGATAAAACTGGGCGGGGGCACAATCCAACATCAAACGCCACATCTAGTTCTGGAATATGAATCGCGGTTTGTTCACCAGCGACACTAATACCCTGAACTCGATATGGTGGCAAATATAAAAACCCAACCTGTCCTGAGCGCGCGGGTCTTCGTGGCAACATAAAATAACTCCATCTGGTTTCCAACAAAGGAACGGAAAAAGCTCTACAGAGGATTTGAACCTCTATGTTTTATTGTTGCAAAACAAGAGCAACTAAAACACCCTACCAATTAGGGACACAGAACGAAAACTACAAAAAACAATAAACACCAAGTTTATATTTGCAGCCCAGCGATAATACAGAAATATTCCCCAGATAACAACCCTACAGAATTAATCTAAACAGAACTTTTTAATTGTTTAGCAAGAGCACACAACTGTTTGGATGATTCATTCTCAATAACTTCCTCAACCCCACAAATTGCAGCGTTAACCATTTTGGAAACCATATCAAAAGCGGATGAAATGGCACCGGTGCTATGCAACAGCGCACTAAGCGCATCTCTGTCGGCATTACCCATGATTTTTTGAACCTCTTCTTTTAACGAGGGGTTGTCAACAAGCATTGTAATAATTGGAAGAGTAAGCTTGCCCTTATCCAAATCTCTTCCTGCCGGTTTTCCAATAATCTCCCGCTCTCCAAGAAGGTCAAGAATATCGTCTTTAATCTGGAACGCCATGCCGACAGAGCTTCCAAATTCTTTTAGGGCTTTAATTTCACAACCACTTCCCTTGCCGAGCATTGCGCCCATTTCACAAGAGGCCGCAATAAGCGACGCAGTTTTATCGTGAATGATTTGAAAATAAGATTCAAGATCTAAATCCACATCGTTTCTACGCGAAAGCTGGACCAGTTCACCAGCACATAATGTGTTCGTTACCTCGCCAAGCAAGAGATTTAACTCTGGGTTTTTTACAGTAGAACACAACAAAAATGCGCTGGATAATAAATAATCACCAAGCATGACCGCCGCCTCGTTTCCCAGAAGGCTGTTGATTGTTTGTGCGCCGCGTCTTAAATCGGCCTCATCTAAAATATCATCATGCACAAGTGTTGCAAGGTGGATTAACTCAACAACACCAGCAGCAACGCGGACCTCATGTGGGGTTGTTTCGCAAGACGAAACAGACCTCCAAGACAAAAGCAACACCGTAGGCCGCAACATTTTTCCTCGGTAGGCGGCTAACTCGCCACAAATGGCGGTTACCTCCTTGTGTTCGTTTTTTAAATGGTCTGACATAACCAAAGAAACGTGGTCGAGCTCATTCGCCAACCAAATCCCAATTGGTGTTGTCATGTCCATCAAGGCCTTCATATTGTTTATTTCATTGCGGCAATATATGCCACCCACCCCGCACAAGCCTCTCCACGGCGGTCAATTTTCCAAACCCCATCCCCCTCACCTTCGCCATTAGTTCCTTCCCAATACACAACAACTTTCGAAAAACCAGACTCAAGTAACACATCTTGAATTTCCGGGAGGGTCCAAAAACGCCACTCGTATGTAAAGGCCTTTGTAATTTTAGAACCATTGGGAAATTCAAAATGAATATAATTAACAATGTCGCCGGTTATTGGATTTACGTGATTTTGATCCCAAACATACGTGAAACCATCCATGTCTCTCTCTTCGGCCATTTCTAAAAAAGAATCACTTCCTCCATATGCGTCGAGTAAAAACATTCCATCTTCAACTAAGTCGCCATGTACCGACGTGAAATATTTTTTAAGAATATCGCGTTTTTTAAAACCATAATAACTAAAATTCATCGCCAAAATACAATCAACAGAAGGCGAATCGACAGCCATAACATCTTGTTTAACTAAAGTAATTCTGCTCCGCTGTTCTTCGGTTAGTTCAGAGTCAATTTTATTTTGTGCCCAAGCAAGAACTTCTTCATTTAAATCAATGCCAAGAATTTTGTTTGTGTCGTTTCTTAAAACCCACTCTCGGGCAACGGCAGAAGTTCCACAGAAATCCTCTCTAATCGACTCGGGCTTTCGGTCTCGAAGTTCACCCCACGCCTGAAAAATTAAATCAACCTCAGATTCTGGGCACTGAACAGAGCGCTCATAAAGATCATTGATATCCGCAGTTTTTGCTGTAATCCAGCCTTTTTTTACAGGTCTATTACCCATTGTTTTTATAGCTCCAAACAACTAATTGGTTTTCAGCGATTGTTCGCTTGGAAGTTCTAGGGTTAACGGGTCTAAAACCGGCAGTTCAGTGAATGAGCCGCCGATTATTGCGAGTATATCTTCCATTGATGCACGGCCATCCGCGTCTCCAACTTCAATTTCATCCCAGTTACCAACAACTAACATATACATTTCTTCGGGCTTGAGAATTCTATTGGCAACTCGTAGAACGTCTTCTTTGGTTACCGCACTTATTTTATCTCTATATGTTTCCCAGTACTGCGGGTCTTGGTTCGTTAACGCATCCGAAACAAAAACCGAGAGCGTGTCCGCTTTTGAATTAAACTCACTTGGGAGCGTTTCGATAGTAGCGCTTTTAGCTAACGCAAGATCCTCATCTGAAACCAGCATGGTTTTAATTCGATCAATTTCATCAAAGATCAGTTTTGCGGCAAGCGCAACAGTAGAGCTTTTGGATTCATACCCAGCCCCCCAAATACCGTCCCCAAAAATACCCGGAGAAAACATCGACCCAGCGCTGTAAGCAAGACCCTCGTCGCTCCTTACTTTTTGAGTAATTCGACTACTAAAACCACCGCCGCCCAAAATATAATTCATAATATGAGCAGCAGCAACATCTTTATCACCGCGCCTCATTGAACGAATGCAAATTCGAACACCACCCTGTGGAACATCTTGTTCAACGTAATAAATGCCCGGTGTGTATTCAGAAGAAACACCTGGCGGATCGAGGGATACGTCGCCACGACTCCAATTATTTAATTTCTCAGATAGGAACGCAAGCATTTCATCTTTTTCAAAATCACCACTAATGGAAATAATCAAATTTGAAGGATTAATAATTTTCGCGTGTATTTCTTGCAACGATTTAGTGTCAATGGGTTCAATAGAAGAAACGGTCGAGTTTCTACCTAAGTAGGAGTTTCCAAACAGAAGACGCGAGTTTTCTCGGCCTAAAATACTACTTGGTTCATCGTTGCGTTGTTTCATATCCTCAACAGCAGAATCTTTTGCTAGAGCAACCCTTGATTCTTGAAATCCCGGGTGTTGCAACATGTCTAAAAACAAATCAAAACTTTCTTCAAAATTAGAAGAAAGAGAATTTAATGTTGCAACTACAGTTGCGCCATCGCTACCAACAGAAGAATTAGCAGCAAGAAAAGCGAATTGTTCATCAACATCTTCCGCACTCATGGTTTCAGTGCCACCACTTCGAACAAGAGACGCCATCATTGAAACAAGACCCGCCTGTGAGTTTGGAACTAAATAACTACCACCACGAAAGGTCGCAACCACACTAATGAGCGGCAACTCTCTGTCTTCCGCGATAAACACAGTGGTATTCTCCGAAACAGTTTCCCTAAACGAACTCGCCGTTGGTGGAGTGAACACAAATTCAGGAAAGATGATGTCGTATGGGCTGCTTGGCGCAGTAACAATGAGCGCTATAAGTAAGGTGGTTGTAAACATATTTAATATCCAGTGTTAATGAAAGCAATTAATAATAAATCAATTGCGAGTTAATTTTCGTTTTCGAGTTCTGCGATAAGAACAGTAAGCCGCGCAAGAATGTATTCCAACACAACTTGGTCGCTGCCCTGAACTCTTGTCGCGGCCATTGTTAATGCGGCCTCAACTTGTATAAGTTCACCCAAAGACTTATCTTGAAAACTTGCAAGGAATTCAGTTGCTTCGGCTAGTTGTTGTGCGGTTAGTTCAAGTTTTTGGTTTGTTTCAACAAAATTTTGTTCAACGACCTCTTCAACCACCGGAGTTTTTGCGGGCTCTTCAGACCCCAAGTCATTAGAAAGAGAGTCGATTCGCTCTTGTAGTTTCTTTAGCAAGAAATCAAACACCGCTTTAAATTCCGCGGGTACCTGTTGTGCTTGCACTTTCATTTGCGCCGCAGTTTGTAGAAGTTCTTCTTCTGGAATGGCCTTAAGCTCAGAAAGCGCCTGTTTAATCATCATTTGTTGCTCTTCAGAGAACGCCGCCAACTCTTCTTCGAACTGAGCGTCGATAGGCGTCGCGTTTTTTGAACGATTATAAAGTGCAACAGACGAGTTGTTCTTGGTGAGGTATTTGTTTGCAACTCGTTTAATGTCGTCAGCAGTAACAGCAAGAAGAAGGTCTTTTGATTCGTTAATTGCTTCCCAACCACCAATTGCTTCTCCATATCCAAGTTGAATCATTAAGAAAAAGTTACTTTGCAACTGTCTAAACTGATCAGCAACAATATTGTTTTTTACTTTTTCTAATTCATACTCTGACACAGAATCGTTCTGTAACAAATCAACCTGTTCATACCAGGCACTTTCAAGTTGCTCTGGTTTAGCATCACCCTTTACGGTCGCAGAAAAAGAAACGGCACCAGCATATTTTTTTGTATCAACAGTAAATCGTGCGTTGTTTGCAATTTCTGCACCCTCGACCACTGCCTTATATAACCGACCCGTTTTTCCATTTAACACAGAAGCCATAACTTCAAGCGGGTACGAATCTCGGTGTCTAAACGGAACACCATGGTATCGAATTTCGATTTGGGATTGTGCGTCTAGTTCTACAACCATCAACTGAGGTGCTCTTTGCTGGGGTTCAATGGTTGGAACCGGAGGCGGTGGAGCGTCGCCCTCTTCGAGTTGACCAAAATACTCACCAATTAGTTTCTTAATTGGCTGAAGCTGAAAATCACCAACAACTACACCGATTAGGTTACCCGGCTGGTAGTAAACATCGAAATATCTATTCGCTTCTTCAAGCGTGTAACTATTTAAATCGCTTGGCCAACCAATTACAGGCCACGAATATGGGGAGGCTTGCCAGAACATAGAGTTAAACTGCTCTTGGAAAACGCCCGTTGGGGTGGACTCGGTTCGCATTCGTCTTTCTTCATGCACAACGTCTCGTTCAGAGAAAAACTCTCGAAAAACACTATTTTGTAATCTGTCAGATTCCATCCAACACCACAACTCAAATTTGTTTGCAGGAATTTGGTTTATGTAAAAAGTAACATCCTCGCTGGTAAATGCATTCATGCCCGTTGCACCGGCACCCTGATACACAGAGGAAAACTCATCTTTTACAATTACATCACGATGAGACTTCATTGTTGCTTGAAGTTCTTTTCGAAGCGACGACAGTTCTGGGGTGTCGTTTTTTGCGTCCCACGGATCATCTATTTCGCCCAATTTAAAGAGCGCATACTGTTCGTCCCAAATAATATCTAGCATTTGGTTTCTTAACACGCGTTCGGTGTTGGTGAACTCAGCATCCTTTTCTGCGTTATTCGTTCCAATAGTATTTGTACCTTTAAACATAAGGTGTTCAAAA
>JYMV01048018.1_pt1 | contig 54875 bp, 49 predicted proteins | sample 338911 | NCBI WGS metagenome assembly JYMV01 (sample SAMN03354496, study PRJNA234377) | hydrothermal vent metagenome | biome: Deep sea; feature: Hydrothermal plumes at the Eastern Lau Spreading Center, Western Pacific Ocean; material: Seawater | place: Tonga | collected 2009 | depth 2000 m m | reverse complement strand
ATCTGATCATTTTGAATCAAATCTGACATCGTTTTAGCATCGATAGAAGCAACTGTTGTTGACTTATCTTCATTCTCCCAGACAACTACATTACAGGGCATAAATAAACCGACTCCCAACTCATTAGAAAGCGCTTCGAATGCCAAGGCTGGATTACAGGCGCCCAGAATTTGATATTTGCCAAAATCAATATCTAGTTTTTCTTTAAGCGTATTTTTTACATTGACTTCAGTTAATACACCAAACCCTTGTTCGGCAAGCATTTCCCTAGCTTTTGCTTCAACACTTTCAAACGAATCATTAATTACTCTTTTATATCCATAGTCCATACATAATCTCCTATTGAAATGGCCATATAATAGGTATGAATATTACAGCCATTACCCACAAAGTTAGTGCTAAAGGTAACCCCACTTTTATGAAGTCAGAAAATTTATATCCGCCGGGACCGTAAACCATTAAATTGGTTTGATATCCTACAGGTGTAATAAAAGATGCCGAAGCGGCAAAACATACTGAAAAAATAAATGGGCGCGGATCGAAATTCATTTGTGTTGTAACTGCCACAACAATTGGGGTCATAATGATTGCTGTGGCGGCATTGGATGATACTTCGGTTAAAATCATAGTAATGAGATAAACCAAGGCTAAAAGCACATAGGGCTGCCATTCCACACTACTAAAAGTAACTATACTGGTAATTGAGGTTCCAATCCATGCCGCAGTTCCAGTAGATTCAATAACAGTCCCTAGAGGAATCAAAGCTGCAATCAATACTATAACCTGCCAATGAATAGATTGATACGCTTCATTAGGAGTAATTACCTTAAAAACCATTAAAATTACAGCGCCAATAAGCACTCCTTTTAGTATAGGGAATACACCGACTGCTGCTAAAAAAACAGCTAATAAAATAACGAAAATAGCCAACCACCAAAAACGCACTTTTTTCAGGCTTGCTTCAACTTCTCCTAAAACAATGAATTCGCCACGTTCCGTGAGTTTGTGCAATTTTTTTTGAGCTCCATAAACCAAAAGTGTATCATAGGCCTGCAAAATAACATGAGCAATTTTTTTCCTTAAAATATCTCCATCCCGTCGTATTGCCAAAATAAAAGCACCGAAGCGTTGGCGGAAATTTGATTCCATAAGAGATTGACCAACCAAATCAGATTTATCCGTTAGCATACATTCAATTAATATATTATCTTCCTGTTCCAATTCTTTCTGAGTCAGTTTTTCATCAGTAAGTAGGGTAACTTTTTCAACTTCTTTCATTTGCAGAAAACTTTCCACAGACCCTTTAACAAAAAGAATATCATCATTTTCAAGAACCGTATTGCCTACGTCGGTAGAAATCAATCGACCCCGTCTTTGGATGTCCAACACGATGATATCATAATTATGGCTTACACCGCGTTCAATACACGTTTTACCAATAAGGGGGGAACCTGCAGATATTTTCATTTCTGTCAAATAGCCGCCTAAATGGTAGCTTTGCGTCAAACTGGTTGTTACGGTTCGTGAAGGCAAAAGCTTTGGTGCAACCAGCAAAATATAAAAAAGTCCAATAGTAAGTTTAACCATACCATATTGCGCAAATTCAAACATGCCCAACGGTTCTGTAGCACCATGCTCCAAATATATTGAATTAACCAGCAAATTTGTAGAGGTACCAACCAAAGTTAATGTGCCTCCCAAAATGGCGGCGTAGCTTAATGGGATTAACAATTTTGAAGGACTCAAATGATATTTATGCGCCATACGAATTGTCACAGGCATCATTATGGCTACAATAGCGGTATTATTGATCAGTGCACTGGCAAATCCAATAGTCAGTAAGTAAACACCCAAACCCAATATTCTCGACTTTGATATTAATTTATTGATCCGCACTACAAGGTATTCTAAAATGCGCGTTTTCTGCAATGCATGACTAAGAACAAACAAAAGGGCGATCGTAATCACAGCCGGATTAGAAAAACCGGATATTGCTTCCTCGGGAGTTAATAATCCGCCGATAAAAAGGATACTTAATACCAATAGCGCCGTGACGTCTAGACTGAATGCCTCTGTTACAAAAAGTACAAAGGCAACAAAAACCACGATAATTACGAATGCAATTTCAATTGTCATTTTATGCTACCCGATGAACTAAAAGTGCTTTGAAAAATTATTTAAATCTAAACTTCGTCAATCTGTTCAGGATCCAGAAATCCTTCGGCATATTGTAGGTAAATTTTTTCTTTGACAAAAATGTCAAATAGGTCCACATCAATATGGGCATCATTCTTCATAAAACCTAAAATGCGCATTGCCTGGCTAAGGGTTTTTCCTTTTTTATAGGGTCGATCCTTAGCGGTGAGGGCCTCAAAAATATCAGCTATGGCCATAATTCGTGCTTGTACCGTCATTTCATCTTTCGTTAGTCCTATTGGATATCCTGTACCATCTAGTTTCTCATGGTGCCCACCGGCAAACTCAGGGACATTTCTCAAATGTTTTGGATAGGGAAGTTCTTCCAGCATTTTAATGGTAACAACAATATGGTCATTAATCACTTTTCTTTCTTCCGGAGTGAGAGTTCCCCGGGGAATGGTCAAGTTATACACTTCATTTTCTGATAAAAAATTCTCCATTTTTCCATTGGGCTTCCAACGGTAATTTGCAATTTGATGTACACGGTCCTTTTTCTCGCCGGACATAAATTCCCCACCGACATTGGATTCCTTCACAAATTCCAAATCACTTTTTAAATATCTTAATGTTTTCCGATAACCTCTTTGCAGATCCTTGACCCTTTCTGCTTTTTCTTCCAAGGACAAGGAATCATTACGTTCAAATTTTAATTCTTTTTTCAAGCGTTTGATTTCTTCATCTCGCCGTAGGATACCAAACCGTGTTTCTAATTCATTGACACGGTCATAGATCGTCTCCAGTTTGGTGGATTTATCTACCACAAATTCCGGGGTAGCCACTTTACCGCAATCATGAAGCCAAGCGGCTATTTTTAGCTCATACATTTCCTTTTCAGAGAAAGCCACATCGGCGAAGGGACCATCTTTGGTATTTTGAACCGCTTCCGCTAACATCATGGTAATCTCCGGCACCCTGGCACAATGGCCACCGGTATAGGGCGATTTTGCATCAATAGCAGATGCAATCAGTTTAATAAAGGATTCAAATAAATTTTCTAAATCTTTAATTAGATTTTTATTGGTAATCGCCACGGCAGCCTGGCTGGCTAATGCCTCTACCATTTTTTGAATTTCGGAAGTAAAAGAAATGATTATTTTTGACTTGTGATGCTGCGCATTTAACAGTTGAAGAACGCCTATAATTTCATCTTCATGGTTTTTCAGGGGAACTGTAAGGAATGACTTTGAACGATAGTTTGTTTTTTCATCAAACATTTTTGTCCCGGAAAAATCAAAGCCTTTAGCCTTATATGCATCGGTGATATTTACCGTTTCACCTGTTAAACCAACATAAGCAGCAATCATGGATTTATTGGGTTCACCTTCATCGGTATATAATTTCACAGGATAAAAAGGGATATCCTTACCGGAAGTGCCACCCATATGAAAATCAAGTGAATCTGTCATCATTATTTCAAAACGCAGGCGCTTGTCATCGGTCATCATGTAAAGTGTACCCCCATCAGAGTTTGCAATCCGCTTGGCCTCTAACAAAATCATTTCCAGGAGTTTGTTCATATCCTTTTCTTTTGATAAAGCCAAACCGATATTGGCCAAATTGAGGATTTGCTGTTCTAAATCCTTGATATAGGCTTTTACAGCAGCAGGAGCTTCCGAGAGGTATTTTGCTATCTGAGTATTAGCGTATTGTGGTTTTTTAGCCATAGTACATTATTTATTGGTTTAACATCAAAACTTACATAGGACAATTACATGGCACAACTATATATAGATGAGGATGTAATGAATGTATTTTCTAATTTTAAAAATGTCTGATACGCAAAAATTAATCGATAATGCATTTAAGGGAAATACCAACCTAAATGACCTGTTTGATATAGCACTTACCTTATTGGATTCAGGTGACCAGGAATCTATACATAAATTTTTAACTGTTGGGCATATCCCTTCTATCAATAGAACTATTTATCAAAAAAATAAAATTAATGAATGGTTTGATTTATTACATCAATTGATTATGAAATCAAAATTTGATGTATATGAACTAATCAAACAACGCGCAGAGTATTACGAAAATAAACCATTGTTTCAAGATATAATCGAAAATAAAGTTGTACCCATTTCTTATCAGGATGCCTGGAAAACCATCCGATCCATCGGATCCCACTTCATTACTAACCTAAGCCCGCATGATACTATAGGCATTTTGACACCAAACCACTTAAATGGTGCAATTATCGATTTGGCTTGCCTTAGTTACCACATACGAGTGGTACCTATTCCTATAAATTTATCTGCAGATCACCTCGATTATGTTTTGGATCATGCAGATATTACACACCTTTTTACCGGAAGTGAGGATGCCCGGAATCTCCTGAATGATGCCAAAAGAGATCCAAACGATTTTAACATGGTCCAACTTGATATTGAAAATGAATGGGAAGCTTTCTTGAAAATTTGTTATCAATCGACTCTAGCAATGCCAAATAAAAAGGAAATGGATGATTTGGCAACAGTAATGTATACCTCCGGAACAACAGATAATCCCAAAGGTATTATTTTTAATCAAACCAATATTCTTACGAAGCGTTTTGCACGTGCCTTAGCTTTGCCTGAAATTGGATCAAATGATTCGTTTCTATGTTACCTTCCCCTTTACCATACCTTCGGCCGATGGCTCGAGATGATGGGAACCATATTTTGGGGATCCACATACACTTTTACTGAAAACACCTCATTTAAAACCTTGTTGCGGGACTTTAAAATTGCCAAACCAACTGTATTTATTTCTATCCCAAAACGGTGGATTCAGATCCGCGATCAGGTTGCCGCAACCATTCCCATTGAAAAGTCCGAAGAAAAAGCAATCAAGGAAGTGACCCAATCCATCACGGGAAAAAATTTAAAGTGGGGACTTTCAGCAGCAGGATTTCTTGATACTGACGTTTTCAAATTCTTCAACCAAAATGATATTAATCTACTGAGCGGCTATGGTATGACAGAGGCTACCGGTGGCATTACAATGACACCACCTAAAGATTATATGGCTAATTCTGTTGGTAAGGTTTTGCCAGGGATAGAAATCAAACTAGGAGAAGATGACGAACTACTAATGCGTGGACCTTATGTTTCACCTGGGTATTATAAAGATGAGATTGCTGGTTCTCATGTGAATGGTTGGTTTTATTCTGGGGATATTTTTTCATGTAAAAAAGGGCATTATTTTATTGTCGACCGAAAAAAAGAAATTTATAAAAACAGCCGCGGTGAAACTATTTCACCACAAAAAATTGAAAATTTATTTCAGGATTTTGAATCAATACGTTCCGTATTCTTGGTGGGTGATGGACAGGAGTTCAATACAATACTCCTTTATCCTGAGCCGAATAATGACGCTGTGGATCTCAATACAATGTCCCCAGAGGAAATACGCACATATTTCAGTTCATTAGTTTTTTCAGTAAATACATTTCTCCCACCCCATGAGCGTATAGTGAATTATGTCGTAATTCCTCGGGACTTTGATCATGAGCACGATGAGCTCACATCAAAAAATACCTATAAACGTAAAAATGTGCTGAAACATTTTACCAATATAATCGCGCCTATGTATGAAAAGAATTATATCAGTCTAATTCATGGAGATCATGAAATCCAAATTCCAAACTGGTTACTTAGGGAAAAACGGCTAACGCGAGGTGATATACGCTGGGATGGAAAGTCCATCCGGGAATATGGCCTAGCTGATGGCCTCCCTTTAAAATGGACTAAATCAGGATTAAGAATAGGAGATTTTTTTTATTATACCAGTGAAAAAACGATCAGTTTTGAAAAGCTCCTCCGCGACCCGATCCTTTGGCTTGGTAACAACGCCCTGGTTGATTTTATCAACAAAGTTAGTTTCAGGGTAATATCTTTTGAACCATACCACATTTTATCTTTGAACCATGCCAAACTCCCTTTTAATCAGAAAGATAAATCTTTGATTAAGGCAACGTCCTACCCGGAAGGAGCCCCAACGCTTGTCACACTTCATCTGGCTGCTACCAACCTCTTGCAGAATAATATTCAACACGTCAAATCAGCCCTAGATCATTTCCACCAAGGAATAAATTCTGCGACATATCAAGCCATCATTCAGGACCAATTATTAAGACTACAATTTCATCCTGACCCAACATTTTGGGTACGTGCCTTGGAAATATTATTGCCCCACATAAGTGGGGAAATGTTTATCAGTTTGTATAAAAAATTAATTTATTCAACCCAATATGAAAGCATTGCATCCTTTCATTCGCAATTTATCCAAAAACATCATTTTCAATCTATTTTAGAATTATTGGCAATTTATAGACAGCGTCAAAAAATAGCGAAAAAAGATGAAAGTGTAGGGCAGGCATTAATTAATTTGATCACGGATCTGGCAATGAAGGATCCAAAATATTTCATCAAAGTGCGCGGTGAATTGACACTTTGGATGCTGGCTTCCAAGAACCATATCCTGGCGGAACTGGCCCATGCAAACAGGGGCATTTTATTAGATGCTTTCAGAACCTGGATCCAGAATGACCAATTTGAAGATCAATTTGACTGGTCTCCAATTTTACAGTTTGACCAGAGTATTCCTGACTTCCTGAAAGAAAAAATTGAATTAGCTGTTTACCATTCAACTTTAATTAGAGAATCAATTTTCATTTTTTCAGATAATCAAAATATCCAATTGAGTGATTTAGCTTCAGAAGGCCTTTGGTTCACCCTGATTGGAAAAGGGCATGGAAAATATGTGATTAGGGTATTAGTTCAGTTGAAAGATGGTGGTGCTTATAATTTTGTGATCAATATCAATGATGACCTTGTTCATAGACGATTCACCCAAGAAACGAATTGGCTCATTTCGATTGCCTCATCTATTCAGGATCAGAAATTGGTTGAGGATTTCGGATCATACTGGGAAGAACATCAGATTTTCACCGAAGAATACATACCTGGTGAAACAGTCCTACAATATTTGAATAGAAATCAAAAAGAAATTTCTTCCGGTACATACCCAGACCGTTGGCAAATGCGCTGGCTTCACTTCATTTGGAACGGCGTAACTGCATATCTTGAATTTTGGAAGCGGACTGACTGTACTCGTATGATTGTTGATGCATCACCAAAAAATATTATCATACCCGAGTTTGATTATTATACAGGTACACGGCTCATTTCAATTTCTGAACGGGAAAAAGCGATATTAATTCGAGAGGTTTTTTTATCTCTTTATAAAAATTATATTTTAGAAACAGAAAGGAAATTCCCTGGCCTTAAAAAAATGGCAGAATGGGAAATTTTATTTACTGTTGCATTGGAAGTGTTTGGATTAAAGCTTGGTTCCAAAATGTTGCGCACTATCAAAAAAACACATAAAAATTTGGGACTTTCTCCCGCCCGAATAAAAGCATACCTCAATGAAGTTAATGTGTCCGGACTATTAAGAAAACAGGTTGTCTTTGCTTCGCTGCGCTATCAACGATGGTTGGATCTAAATCCGGGCGCCACATATAAAGCACGTGGAATCATTATTCAAGATTTATATAAAGATTATAAACTGCAGGCCTTAATGGAGAAATATCCTGAAACAAGGATCCGGTTTTTCCTAATGACCGCATTTCAGGATGGCAATCCTCATCTAGTAGAGAAATTAAATGATCTTATGATACAGATGCGATCCGGATCGATATCAGAAGAAAACCTTGAAACACATCTTCATTTTATTCACGATGAGATAGATCTAAATGAAGAAGAAAAATATTTCTTAACGCGACTCGTATTTGAACATGTTGATGCAGCAGATTATGCGGAACTCATTACAAGAGATGTTGGTAAAAGAGGCCGCTTGGATCTGGTTGTACTGATTAAGGATAAAAATGGCCAACCCTTTAATATCCGTCCTCCTTTTCATCCAAAAGAAGTGGCCCGTTTTCACATATTACTTCTGGAAGCACGCCTCGAGGTTCAATTTGAGTCTAATCATGAGTTTCTATTAATCATCACTAAAAAAGATCAGATGGTTGGCGGTGTATTCTGGAAGAAAACTGGTTCGGGCATTGCACATTTAGAAAAAATTGTTATCGCGCCCCCATACCAAAAAAACCATCTTAGTATTCGATTGATCGAAGAACTTTTTAATCGACTGAGGTTAAAGAAATTTAAATTTCTTACTGTAGGGTTTTTCCAGTCAGGTTTATTCTACCGCTTAGGTTTTGAGATCGACCAAAAGTTTGGAGGATTGGTCAAAAAATTATAATCTATCTTTTATTTTTTAGTACAGCATCCAATAAATCACAACCCCAGTAACTGATACATATAACCAAATCGGAAGTGTAATCTTTGCGATTTTTCGATGTTTTTTTAATTGATCCATCCAACCACGATAAAGTGTAATTAAAGCTAATGGAATAATGATTGCCGCTAAAATGATGTGAGTAATCAGAATAAAGAAATAAATTTCTGGGAATTCTCCAGTATACTGTTTTGGACCGGATTTAAACCAGTGATAAATAACGTAGCTGACTAAAAAAGCTGCGGAAGTACCAAAGGCAGTTAGCATAACATTTTTATGCTGTTGACGTTTCTTGTTTCGGATCAATATGTAACCAATAACCAATAAAATAGTCGTCATGCCATTGAGGGAGGCATTGAGCAAAGGTAATTTGGATACATCAAGCGCACCCTCAATGCCTGCAGGCCTTGGTCCCAAAATCAAGAATGCGACAGTAGCAGAAATAATTAGGGAAAAAATATAAATAATTCGGAGCCAGAAACTATCCTGGTTTACCATTAGTTTTCTTTCAATAATTTTTTCATATCCTTTTTCAAGCGTGCCACATCTTCTGTTTGCATCCCACTATAGTAACCACGAAGTCTTCCTTTCTGATCAACCAAAGCAAATTTTTCACTATGAAAAATAATATCTTCATAATCACCCATTTTGAATCCATTTTTAATCACATCCTGAACATTTTCTTCCGGGCCGGTGAGAAAATGCCAACGATTTGTATTTGCATCATATTGGGATGCGTATTTTTTTAAAACCTCCGGAGTATCATACTCAGGATAGACAGATATAGAGACAATTCTGACATTATCATTATTCTGGAATTCTTTATGAACGAGGTTCATATTACCAGTTAAAACAGGGCAAGCCATGTTACATGTAGTAAAAATGAAATCTGCTACCCATACTTTTCCATCCAGGTCAGCTCGGCTAATTTTTTTATCCTGGCTATCTGTAAAATAAAACTCTGGTATTGTACCAAGTACAGGCAGTCCACTATTGGAATTAGATTCTTTGGTTAAATAGGTGATTACTAATAAAACAGCAACAATTCCATACATGATAAATCTTGTTTTTCGGGACATTATGAAATTCCCAAATCGATAATAATGATAACTAATAGGGCCGGCAGGTAGATAACGGAAGTTTTTAATAATAATAAAGCGCTTTTCTTGGATTTATCCTTAGCCAATGGAATCGCAGATAGAAAAAATGCAAAAGAAATAATGGTTACACCGATTAAATAAATGCTTCCGAGTGATCCCTCAATCACAGGAAGCAATGCCATTGGAATCATCAATAATAGATGCCAGAAAATCTGGCGGATTGTTCGAGTTCCGTCTGGTTCGACTACAGGCAGCATTTTGAAATTTGCTTGGCTATAATCTTCCTTGCACATCCAGGCAATTGCATAAAAATGAGGATGCTGCCACAAATACATAATTCCAAATAAGATCCAGGCCATTGTTCCGATCTCCCCTGTTGCGGCTGTCCAGCCACCAATGATGGGCAATGCTCCCGGTATTGATCCTATAGATGTATTTAACCAGGTAATCCTTTTTAATGGTGTATAAACAATGATATATAGAAATGCGGTTAAAATAGATAAGAATCCGGTTAGGAGGTTTACCTTCCAAACCAACAGGATGCTTCCTGAGATTACCATAAATACACCATAGAGTAATACGTGAATGGGTGAAATTAATCCTGCCGGCAGAGGTCGATTTTTCGTTCGCGTCATTAAACTGTCTGGTTCCCGTTCCTGGTAATGATTTAATGCACCAGATCCTGCTGCCGTTAATGACGTTCCCAGTAATGTAAACAATAGTTTTTCCCAAGAACCGATTCCCATATTTCCCAGATAGTAACCCAAGAAAGTTGCCACCAAAACAAGGGACAAAATATTAAGTTTGCTCAATTCAAGATATACACTCAACATTGACTTGGCCTTTTGCTTTTCGAACTTCATCGGATTTTCCAATCCACCCATTTTACTGGATTTATTCTAAGAATAAATAATGTACATAATCCTAACAGGACAGCACCAGTTACAACATGAAAACTGGCAATATAAGGAGACCTTTCTGACAGCACCGTCGCGACACCCAGGGTGATTTGTATAATTACAATAATTACCATTAGCCACAAAGTCATATTGGGCAACTGATGCCGTTTCAAAAATGAATGATATCGAAAAACATAATAGCCGATTGCCCCAGTTACCAATACAGCTCCAAACCGATGAATAAAATGTATCATAACCTGGTTTCGGGAAACCATATCAAGATTTAGGTCAAATAATATTGCATTGATGTTATTAATCATATTATCGGAAAAAGTTGGAATCCACACGCCTCCCATTGTCGGAAAATCCGGAATGGCCATACCCGAACCTGTATGTCGCATGAGTGCCCCAAGTATAAGTTGAATATAAATAGAACCGCCAATGATAATGGCTCCCTTCTGAAGGCCTTTGGGCCATTTTTTTTCAACACGTTTGGTTCTTTCAATGGATAAACCATATGCGAGTACAATAGTCATAATAAAAAATGTCTGCGCCAGAATACCGTGAAGGATTGAAACGGGCGGCGGAAGAAAAAATAAGACAGTTATGCCACCAAACAGACCTTGCAGAATCACAGTCGCTAGGACAAAATATCCCAATTTCTTTAGCCATTTCGGTTCATAGGAAAATCCCAGCCAGATCGCTTGTATCATGGTAAAAAAACCAACAATGGTCGCAACAATCCGATGCCCATGTTCATAGAAAATTCCTCCCACCATGTCCGATAGAGGGAAGGCAAACATTTGTTTTCCATAGGTGGTCGGCCAATCCGGTACCGATAATCCAACTTCATGGCTTTTGACCAACGCTCCTACAAAAATAAGAAACAAGGTAGATAAAACAGTTAACTTAGAAAATACTCGTAGCCAGTTGTGTGATGCTGAATTCATTTTTGAATTTTTCTCTCGAGCGCAGGGTCAAAATTTACAGGTTCCTTTATAATATTTTGCTGAATATTGGCAACAAAAAACCCCGCCTAAGCGGGGTTTCCAACCCAATTAAGACTGGTATTACCAGTCTTAATCTTCCCAATCATCTTCCCAATCATCTTCCTCTTCTTCAGATAAATATTCCTGCTCTTCTGCCAACCAAGCTTCATAGCCATCCATTTCATGTATGGTCATGAACCCTTTCATTCTGTAATGACCCAGACCACATAGCTGGGCACAGGCAATTTCAAAACCTCTACCTTCCCTAGCCGTTCCTTTAATTTCTTCCAGTAATTCATCAGTGGTCATGGTAGCTTCAAACCATACTGGTATTTCCATCCCTGGAATCGCATCTTGTTTTACACGCAATTCTGTCAGGGTAAAACTATGAATAACATCTTTGGTGGAAAGAGAAATATTTATTGGTGTATTCACAGGTATATGAAGCTGGTTCACAGTGAAAATATCATCTTTGGCAAATTCCTCGGAGCGATCCAAACCGATTGGGTTTTCGACCTCATCTACTAGGTCAACAGATATTGCCCCGAATACGCCATCCGGTCCTGGGTAATGGATGTTCCATGCGAATTGCTGGCCTACAACACGTATATGGATCGCATCAGGTCCTTTAGGGACATCGTTCACCCGACTGGCCCAGATTGGTATTGCAAAACCAAGCAGTAATACAACTTCAATTACCCCAATGACTACCTCTAAATAACTTGAAAAATGACTTCGAATCCCTTGATAATTCGCTTTGGGATTTTTTGATGCCCTAAACCGAAATAAAGTATAAATAAAGAAGGCGCCCCACCCTACAAATAACAATGCCATTAACCAATGCGCCAAGACGTTGATATTATCTATAGCAGGTCCCTGCGTTGAAGCTGAAAATGTTGGTAATCCGAAATATCTAAGCAGTTCTAGCACCGCAGTCTACCTTTCCGTTGTTTTTTTCTTATTTTGTAGATATTCTGCATATTTCCTTGCACGATTTTTTAATGTGAATATGGAAGTTACAACTCCACCTAACACACCACCGGTGACTCCTAACATTGTTAGGATTGCCTTATTCATTCCCTGTGTTGCAGTAGAATTTGGATCTCCAAAACAGGTAGCACAAGCATAGGAAACTTCGGGCAATAGAAAAATGCAAACACCTATAGTGATAAAAACGGTTTTTTTCATCAGGAAATGGTCCGGAATTTTTTTAATACTTGAACACCATAGTAAACCAGGCCCCCACCGGTCAGAAATGAAACGATAGCCACCACTACAGATCGGTTCAACTCCCAAATTCCAAACCAGACGACTATTACAATGGACAGGGTAATGAATAAAATGTGAAAAGATTTCAGGGACATACTATACTTTTGCCTGTACCAACATGGTGCTTAAAGGGACAAACATGAGAACCAGAAAAAATGCTAGTGTCACCAATAAAGTCCAATAGATGGTCACTTTTTCACTGATCAAATGCATAAAGTAACAGGCCACCAATGAACCTTTAATGCTTGCTACGATCAGAGCCAGCGTCACCGCAGGTAACACACCTAAATCAAGATAGGAAATAGATACAGTAATTATCGTAAGCGCAGCCAAAGCGACAAAAACCATAACATAGGTTTTTACGTGATGATGTATTTCTTCAGGAGTGTATTCGCTCATAATGATTCCTTATAATAGGTAAAATACTGGAAAGAGGAATATCCATACCAAATCCACAAAATGCCAGTAGAGCCCAACAATTTCAATACGATTGACAAAACGATCAGGGTCACTTTGCCACATTTTATTTCCTGGCACCAAAAAATAAAAAATCACAATAATACCACCGACAACATGCAAAACATGGAGTCCAGTCATAGTAAAGTAAATACCCAGAAAATTGTTTGTACTGGGATAAAGGTGATGTTCGAACTTAGCGGTGTATTCAAAATATTTGACCACCAAAAAACCAAAGGCTAGGAGAATCGTGAATCCTAAGTACATTTTAAATTTGCCAAAATCATTTAGCTTAAGTGATGCCCAACTCATTACCATTGTCACACTTGAAGTGATTAGAAACATTGTGTTCAAGGTCGCCATTGGAACGTTCAAAATATCTGATCCAACCGGCCAAGATTCAGCGCCCGTCCTTAGGAAAACATAAGCTGAAAATAGTCCGCCAAAGAGCATCACTTCAGAAGCCAAAAATAGCCAGATGCCTAATTTTCCATTATACAATCCTGTGTCAGGTCGCTCTTTAACGGTAAAGGGAATATCCATAAAACTCAGACTTTCTCATTTTGTGGTGTAAAATCTTTGTCTGCGCCTGGAACACTATATTCATAAGGACCTCGATAGACAGTTGGAACCACTTCAAAATTACCATGCCCAAGCGGCGGTGAGGTGGTGGCTGACCAATCCAATGTTGTGGCGCCCCATGGGTTGGATTCCCCTGTTTTTTTACTCATTAAACTGATAATCATATTGACAATAAAGAATATTTGAGTCATTCCTAAAAGCCATGCAGATATCGACATCACTTCGTTTAGATAAAGTACTCCAGCTGCATGGGCATACATTTCTCCTCCATCCCAGAGGCGGCGAGAAACCCCAGCTAGACCTTGAGCCATCATGGGTAAAAACACACCATTCATAAAGATTAAAGAAAAGAAAAAATGTAATTTCCCTAGGGTTTCATTCATTCGTTTTCCTGTCATTTTAGGAAACCAGTAATAAATGCCTGCAAAAAGAGCAAAAATTGTTCCCGGGGCAACAACATAGTGAAAATGACCAATTACATAATAGGTATCATGCAAATAAATATCGGCTGCAGCCAAGCCTAAGGGCAAACCGGTAAGTCCGCCAATACCAAACATAGGCAGAAATCCTAGCGCGAATAACATCGGTGTATTATAGCGAATTGATGCCCCCCAAAGGGACATAAACAAGGCCGTTAGAATGACTACTGATGGAATTGAAATAATCATTGTCGTCGTTTGAAAAAATGAGCTCATTGAGGTCCCCATGCCCGTAATAAACATATGATGTGCCCAGACAATGAAGGACATAAAGCCTAAAAAGACTACAGCATAAACAATGGATTTATATCCCCAGATTGGTTTACGCGTATTGTTGGCGATGACTTCAACCACAATGCCGAATGCAGGAAGAATCAATACATAGACTTCGGGATGTGCCAGAAACCAGAATAGATGTTGCCAGAGCAAAGGACTTCCACCACCAGCATTGGAAAGTGCGACACCTGAAACCACTAAACCGCTGGGCATGAAAAAGCTGGTCCCGGCCAAGCGGTCCATTAATTGCAACACACTGGCTGCTTCTAAGGGAGGAAATGCCAAAAGCAAAAGGAAAGCAGTAATAAACTGAACCCAAACAAAAATTGGTAATCGCATCCAGTTCATACCTTCAGTACGCAATTGAATCACAGTGGCTAAAATATTGATGGAACCGAGCAATGAAGATGTAATCAGAAATACCATTCCACACAGCCAGACGGTTTGTCCCGTTGTGGCAATATTAGATAAAGGCGGGTAAGAGGTCCAGCCCGAATTTGCCGCGCCACCCGGAACGAAAAAACCAGTCACCATTACGACTGATCCCACAAAATACATCCAATAAGAAGTAGCATTTAATTTAGGAAAGGCCATATCGATGGCACCAATTTGGAGTGGTAAAAAATAGTTGCCGAAAGCACCAAAAGCCAATGGGACCACACCTAAAAATATCATGATTGTCCCATGCATTGCTCCCAGAGAATTATACATTTCCGGCGGGAGCAGTCCACCGTCACCCAACAATGCGCCCACAATAGGTATTGGGGATTCCGGGTAAGCTAATTGATAGCGCATAATCATCATTAGGATAAATCCAAAAAGAAGCCACAATAGCGCGGTGATTCCGTATTGCAGGCCGATGATTTTATGGTCTGTAGACCAGATGTACTTCGTAAAGAAACTTTCTTTATGGTAGTCAGTACTCATTAATGATTCCTGATTAATCTAAAATGATTGGTGTTTTGTATAATGAATTCAAAAACAGTCGCGAAATTTAGTCTTCTAAGATGTAAATGAAAAAATATTTTAGTCAAAATTTTTAAATAATTTTACTATTTCTTAGCTTCTTGATTTGGAATCTTGGATTAATATATATTTGCTGGCTGTTTTAGAAAGTAAAATTGTATTAATCAGGAGAATTAAAATGCGTAGAATGATGGAATTGGCCGTAATTACCAGTTTAGCGGCAAGTGTTATTTTCGCTGGCGAGGTCACCGGCCGTGTAAAGTATATTGGAAAACCGCCAAAAGCGAAAAAACTCCGTATGGATGCTGACCCCGTTTGTGCTGCATCCCATAAGGAAGCTGCCAAAACTGAATCATTTATTGTAGATGGAGATGGTAACCTGGCAAATGTTATAGTTTATTTAAAAGGCGTAAGCTATACCGGAAAGCCACTAGCTACTGCTGCCACCATAGATCAGAATGGCTGCGTATATTTACCACACGTATTAGGTGTAATGGCTGGACAAACTATTAAAATCCTTAATAGTGATGCAACCATGCATAACATACACGCACTTCCTAAAGTGAACAGAGAGTTCAACAAAGGAATGCCAAAATCTCTGAAACAAACAACAGAGATTTTTGATAAAGCTGAAGACGTTTTTGTTATTAAATGCGATGTTCATCCCTGGATGAAAAATTATACACAGGTATTTGATCATCCATATTTCGCGGTAACTGGCAATGATGGCACTTTTAGCATTTCAGATGTCCCGGATGGTACTTACGAAGTTGTCGCATGGCAGGAAAAATTTGGCAGTAAACGTACATTAAGTCAAAAAGTAACCGTTAGCAGTGGTAAAGCAACAGTAAACTTTAATTTCGAACGTCCGCAAAAGAAATAAATCAAATTTTACCCAAATAGTAAAAAAGCCCCTATAATTGGGGCTTTTTTATTTATGCTGGGTTAATAATATTTTAAAATCGAATGATGCCTCGACCACCTTTACCAGCCAACATATCTTTGTAGGCCTCATTGACCTGATCTAAATCATAAGACCGAGAAATCATTTTATCAATTGGCAGTTCTCCAGCTAGAAATAAATCAGCATATTTACGAAAATCACGGCTTGTATCTGAGGTGCCGTAGTAAGATCCTTTCACCGTCTTTTCCTGCCGAGTTAGAACAGCTCCGGAAAAATTTGTTTCAGATCCCATTGGTGTAATTCCAGATAAGACTAACGTTCCACCTGGCCGGACAATTTCAAAAGCTAATTCCTGAAGTTTAGGTATACCTACCGCTTCAAAGGCATAATCAACCCCGCGATTATTTGTTATAGATTTAATTTGCTTAATGGTATCCTGATCAGAAAGCAAAAAATCAGTGGCGCCTACATTTCTTGCCACTATTTCTTTTTCTGGCACAATATCAATCGAAATAATTTGGCTGGCACCAGCATATGCAGCACCCATGATTGTACTGAGTCCTACACCGCCAGCGCCTAATACAGCCACAGTATCATCTTTACTAATTTGAACCGTATTCAAAGCTGAACCGACACCCGTTGTCACCGCGCACCCAATCAAAGCAGCAACATCATCTGGAATTTCATTCGGCATTTTTACACAAGAGGCCTCGGGTACAACGGCATATTCCGAAAGACAGGAAAGTGCACAATAATGATACAGCAATTTGCCATTAATGGACATCCTGGTGGTACCATCCATCAAATAGCCATCCCAAATAAGATCTGTATATGCTTCGCAAAGACTGGGACGACCATGAATACAATAAAAGCATTTTCCGCAATTGGGTGCCCAATTCAAAGCAATCTTATTTCCCTTTTTTACTCGTGTTACATTTTTTCCGATTTCTTCCACATTGCCGCAGCCTTCATGCCCCGGGACCACCGGCAAAGCATGTGTAGTGTCTCCGGTAAATAAATGCCAATCGCTATGACATACTCCAACAGCGCTCATTTTAACCAAAACTTCATTTTCTTTTGGCGATTGAAGATCTACCCCGGATATTTTAAAAGGAGTGTTTAAATCGTACAGAATAGCGGCCCGGGTCTTCATAATAGATATGAATATAAATAATAAACCCCGTTCCAATAAAATAGAACCGGGTTTAATTCAATTTTATTTAGATTTTACCAGTCGTCATCACCCCAATCATCATCTTCAATGACAAATCCATATCCTTCTGATGCAAGATGGGCTTTTACAATCGCGGAAACATCAATCGGTCCTGAAATTCCCCAATTATAATCTCGCAACGCTTCAAGCAATTTTTCCGGATCAGAATGCAGTTTGGCTACATCATTACCCCAGGTTTCTCTCACGGAAGCTAAAGGTTCGTCAGTTGGTATATACGGTGCGGGCATTTTAGTGCCGGGCATTATCATCTGCGGATCTCTAAACCAATCTACCACCCATTCTGGTCGGAGTCGTTCCTTTGTCAGCGCCAAATTAGGCCCCCAGGATAACGCAGCTTGTTTTGGTTTTTGATCACCATAAAAGTGACAATTGTTACAAGCACCCATATCCTGAATAACCTCCCCAGCTCTATAAGTTGTGGAATTTTTTGCAATTGAATGAGGATTCTCATAAGGATTGGTTTGTCCATCTTTCAACTGAAAATATTTAATAATGGTATTCCAGTCATTATCCGATATCATGGTAAAACTGGGCATCCGTACCTGCAGGTTTGGTCGGATCATTGTTGGGTTTTTGAAAAATTTAAATAACCAGTCCGGTTGCACTTTTTTCCCTTCTGTATCCAACATTGGGGGCGCAAAGGAAAGCACTAAACTATTATCCTCTGCCGTTGTTTCGTCGGCGATTTCTTCTAACCAAGAAGCTACAGTTGGTAGAATTGCGGCACCGTCGCCATCAATGGAATGACATCCCTGACAATTATACTGAGTGATAAGTTTTTCCCCGGCTGCAATGGCCAAATTCCGTGCATCACTTACGGGCAGTTTCGTAGAAGGAATTTCATCTTTGACCCAACCCATAATGACAGTAACAATTGCATCTAGTTCTTGTTCATTCAATCCGAAATGAGGCATCCGCAATTTTTCCAGTGGATTTTTTACTTTCATTTTATAGGTATAATCTTCTTGGGGAATCATATCAAAACTGCGAGGACTATCCACCTTCTGTCTAAACCAATCCCATTTTGTATGTGGAAGCTTATCATGGAAATAACCGAAGTCCAGTTTGGATATCAGTTTACTAGCTTCCGTAGTCAGCGGTGTACCAATGGGCTTTGCATCTTCAAATCCGCCAATATCATGACAACTATAACAACCGTACTGCCTAATCAATTTCCCACCGGTATAATTTAATTTCTGATCAAGATTCATTCCTGCCAGGCGAGCCTTCACCTCTTCTTTACGCAGGGTTGAGCCCAAAAAATCAGTAACAATTTTATCTAATTCAATTTCATCAACAGCAGGAACAATCTGTTTATCAAAATTTGAATCTCGCTGGGAAATCAAATAAGATGAAATATCGGCTGCCTCTTGTTTGGAAAGACGCAAATTCGGCATTTTGGTTGCAGGATGGTATCGCTGGGGATCACTAATCCAGTTATAAATCCAGCGCTGATTGGTCTTCGAACCTAGTTTAATCAGGTTTGGCCCATGTTCACGGCGTATGGAATTAACAGATTTTACTTCAGCAAGTTCTTCTCCCTCAGTGAGATGACAGCCCAAACAACCAAGCGAATTCACTAGCATTCGTCCATTATCAGCATTGCCCTTATTTGGCATGCGCTCCATTTTAAATTCTGTACTGCGATTAAATAAATAAGTCACAATCGCATGGATTTCCTGGTCTGTTCGAATTAGAGATTCAGAATCTTGGCTATTCATTTGTTTAAAGAAATGCGGCATCCATGTATTTTCTCGGAAAGAACGAGGTTCATAAATCCATTTGAAAGCAAATTCTTTTGTGGTCTTTGTTGCAATCTTTCTCAATCCTGGACCTGGTTTTGGCGTACTTTCAAAACCATCAATCTGGTGACAGCCAAAACAACCACCTTTTTCAACAATCGTCATTCCTAAAGCCAAATTGGGTGATTCTTTAACAGGTATTGATCCCGCATGACACTTTAGACATGAGGCTTCAACATATTTCATGGGCAGCATGGGTGTGTCCCAATGATGCAATCGATGCCAGTTTAATTCTCCTGCCCATCGTATTGCCATTTCTTCATTATCCGGACTGTGGGCAGATGAAATAAAATCGGTGCCTCGACCTCTTCCCGCATGGCAGCTGGTACAGCCATATTCATTCATGGGATGGGGAGAATTAGTGCCAAGATACAATTCGAGATTTGGGTGCGTTGAATAAGGTTGCGGTGCATCTTCAAACCCTTTTTGATCAATCCCCATATGACAAGTCATACAGCGATCAACTTTAGGTACACCCATATATATCATATCATCTTCAATATCTTTGATAACTACCTGTTTCACTTTATAATATGGATCAATAAAATCCAAAACAGGTACGTCGCGAACAATATTGGCTAATTTGTTCGAAAATGACATGGCCTCAGGGTCAATCTTTGTCAGTTTTCTTGCCAGTAGATCTTTTTCACGGGAGATACTACCAATCGCATCATTAGCCTCTTTTAAAGACTGACGTATTCCTTTTAATTCATTATTGGCAATTTCAATCTTTCTTTCAACTGTTTCAACTTCAATTTTTCCGGAAGCAGCTTGTAATGATAAATTATCAAATTCTTTTTTGGCGCTATTTAGATTACCGAGTCCATGCTGGGCTTCTTCATAATTATATTTCGCCACATCCATATCTGCTTTCGCGAATTGATATATTTGATTTTTTGCATATACATTAGCTTCTAATTTTTGAATGTTTTTTTGGATAATTTTAATTTCGTCCTGACGCGATTCAACCTTATTTTGAGCTGCTTCAAGCTGAACCTTTAGGGCAGTAAATGTTTCATCACTTTCTAAATTCTGATTTGCTGTTGCAATATCGGCGCGAGTTTTTTCAATTTCCATTTGACGAAACTGAATCTGGTATTTTTTCCAAGGGCGATTAAAATCATTGGCAAAAGTAAGTACCCAGATCAAGGTGAATAATATACTTGAAATGGCAAACCACTTATTGAGTTTCAGTATGTTATAGTATCGTTCCTGTTGATTAATCATGTATCAGTATTGATTGCCAGTTTAAAAATTGAAAAAATACTCAGGAATAGCAATGATGTATTTTAGGTTAAACATCCATCTTAAGTACATTTTGATCGGCAGTGTTAAAGCTGTAATAATCAAAACGATAAAGACCGAATATCGAGCAACACCCATTTTTAAATACATATCCTTCAACCAGGTTTTTGCTAACAAAGGCGGCAAGATCATAAAATAACCAAGGATAATTAAAAGTCCCCATATTTCCCTCAATAGTATATTACCTGGTAATCCGGTATTTAACAATTTTACATAAATGAATTCTGATAGGTTAACATTTGTCAATGCTTCAAGCTTATGGCTGTCCCAATATTCAAAAGGACCAAAAAAGTTCCAATTTGGCCCTCGTAAAAAAGTGCCAATTACAATGAGTAGCACCCATAATACCAACCAGCCGAACATAAACATCGCAATGGAAAGCTTTCTGTCTTTATAGCTATAGTATCCAGATCCTTCCGGATTATTATCCATATAAGGGATCGCCATCAACCCGACAATAATCAAACTTGGAAGTACCACACCTGCCATCCAAGGGTCAAAGTAAACCAGCATTTCCTGAAGACCCAAAAAATACCATGGTGCTTTAGAGGGGTTGGGCGATTCAGAAGGATTAGCCGGTTCTTCTAACGGCGCAGCCAGCCCAATAGACCAAACCATCATAAATGCGGAAAAAAGAATTAAGCAAATAAATTCTACATAAACCAGATCAGGCCATACTAACACTTTATCATTGGGTGCATCATAGTGCTCATCTACAGGTTTACCTGCTTCAACTAATTCATCATTTTTGTAAGCCTGATTCATGGACAGCCAAGTGAAAAAGAAAACCAGAAAGATCAGCCCAGAAATCGGCACATTGTCTGGTTTTAAAACAATGGCCCTGAAATCTGGGTCTCCTAATCCAAAGATAAAAAATGCAACCAGCAGAACATTAATGATTAATAAAGCTTTTTTACCCCACAACGCATTAAATCTTAGACGGCGATGCCACTTATCAAACCAATCCGATGGTGGAAAAAGAAAGAAAAAGATGATAAAGGTAAAGGTGACCAGAATTGTCGGTTTTGTGAGACTATCAATTAAATGTTTAAATCCCTCCATAACTAGACAGGTGTGGATATACCTCCATCCTTACGAATGCGCCAAAAATGAACAGACATAAAAATCATTATAATAAAGGGGAGGCCAATACAGTGCAATACATAAAATCGCAGTAGTGTAGCTTCTCCTAAGAATCGACCGCCAATCAAAGCAAAACGAACGTCACTTGCAACGGTTACAAAATTGATATCACCGATTGCAAGCAATGCAGCCCCAGGCCCCTCATGCCCTAAGAAAGGTGTAGCACGAGCCATATTTGATCCAACTGTGATCGCCCAGATCGCCAATTGATCCCATGGCAAAAGGTACCCTGTAAAGCTTAATAGCAAGGTTAACAATAGAAGGATAACACCGATGGACCAGTTGAATTCCCTTGGCGGTTTATATGAACCTGTCATAAAAACACGAAACATATGCAACCAGACTGTAATCACCATTGCATGGGCTCCCCAACGATGGACTTCACGCATAATACCAAAAGGCACTTGTTCCGCTAAGTCAATGATATCTGGATAAGCGTACTCGATTGTCGGGCGATAATAAAACATTAACAGAATTCCCGAGATTGTTTCAATTAGAAAAAGAAAGAATGACAACCCTCCCATGCACCAGGTGAATTTTAATTTCACAGCATGTTTTGGTAATCTTACCGGATGGAGGTGCAAAAAGACAGAATTCAATACAACCATCATCCTTTGACGCCGGGATTGGGGAACACCACCGCCCCTGAATATAGAAGTCCAAATCTGACCTTCAGCTAATCGTTTCAACAGTCCTTTTTTCTCAGCCATAAATCTCTCTTATACTTTTAAGAAGGCTTCGGGATCACCCCACTGGCCTTTTTCTTGTTGATATTTTTTCGTTTTATCTATAACAATTTGTCCATCATCTGCTAAAACAATTCTAAACCTTTCCAGGGGACGGGGAGCTGGACCTTCAAAATTAATGCCTGTTTTACGAAAACCGCTTCCGTGACAGGGACACTTGAATTTTTGTTCAGCAACCAGCCAGTTTGGTGTACATCCTAAATGAGTGCATGTCGTTGACAGGGCATAAATACCTTCATCATTTCTTATGATCCAGGTAGCATACTTTGCTTTCCATCGCAGGTCAACTTCACCAGCCTCATAGTCTTCAGGATACCCTGCACGAAAAGTCTGAACTGGCTCAAATAATACATTCGGAAAAAAGAAACGCAGCATCATAGTGAAGAATCCACCTGTGGCAGCAACAAAAGCAAGCCAACCTAAGGACAGCCAGGAAAAAAACGACCGACGGGTAACTTGAGTATTATCGTCAGCTTGACTTAATGCTGCTGGAGGCGGACTGACCGGTTTAATGGTGGCCGTCTTTTTTTTATTTGCATCTGGCATAATACTTAAACCTTATTCGAACTGTGTTACCGCAATACGGGCAGCTTCACGAATTTTTAAATTTGGATCACTGTCCCGCAGTTTTTCCAATGACGTTTTCAATTCTAAATCTTGGATCAAAGGTGCAACTTGAATGGCCACCATCATGGCCTGAACCTGCTCGATTTCATCGATATTAGGAAACGAATCTAAATAATTTCTATCCATCAGGTCTAATAAAATTCGCTGACCACTGGCATCTTTTTGCTTCGCCAAAGCAATGGCAGCATCCCATCGTACGTTGGCTTCCGGATCTGCCATCATTTCTTTTAATGCAGGAATAGTTGAAGCATCACCAATTTTTCCTAAGCTAATCACAGCATGTAGACGAACCTTTGCTTCACCATGATTTAGTAGGTCAGTTAAAGGTGCAACAGCTGATTTATCTGCTATATTACCCAGAGCATGAGCTATCGCCATAATCAATTCAGGTTCAGGCCCGTCTAATGCTTCAATGAGAGGTTGTGTATAACGCATATCTTTTGTTACACCCATTGCGAGAGCTAAGTACTGTTTTACACGAATATCCCGATCATTGGTAGCGTATTTGAAAGTTGAAATCAATTCTGAAACAAAGCGTTCATCTGTGGGAACCTGTTTCGGATTAGATAAGATTTTTGATAATTCGAAAGCACCCTGCCACCGCTTTGTAGATCCACCAATTTTAACATCTTCTAAGTAATCCTGAGCAGTATTGGGTTCGGATGTCATTATCCGCACCACTAAAAAAATCATGACAGCAATAACAGCAATGATAAGAGGAACAACAAAAAAACTGTGAATTATGACCCGAAGGGCAGATTTTTTTTCAGGTTGTTGACTATGGTTTTGAAGATTTTCCAAAATTAATCCGAGGTTTTTGTGCCGCGGAAAGGACTCGAACCTTCACGCACTTAGTGCACTGGTTCCTAAGACCAGCGTGTCTACCAATTCCACCACCGCGGCAAATTCGTTCTTACCTTTATAAAAAGCCGGTGAAATTACAATTTCAATTCAGTTCAGTTCACGAAATAAATAAAGCACACTAATTTGCTAATGCATTTTTAAGGTCAGTTTTTAAATCGTCAATATCCTCAATTCCAATGGATAATCGAACCAATGTCTCTGTAATTCCCATATCAAGTTTTATTTTTTCCGGCACAGCAGCATGTGTCATATTATAAGGAGCGCACACTAAACTTTCCACCCCACCTAAACTTTCTGCTAAGGTGAATATTTCCAATTTATTGATAAAACGGTCTCGCGCTTTGATTGAACTAATATCGAAAGAAATCATGTTCCCAAAAATAACATCTCCGTTTGGTGTACGCTGCTGTTTTACTGCAATGTCATATTGTGGATGGCTTTTCAGTCCGGGATAAATAACCCGATCTAACTTTTTCTGTTTAGCTAACCACCAAGCCAGTACATTAGCATTGTCTGCCGCTTTTTGATATCTAAGATCCAGCGTTTTTGTTGAACGTAAAATTAACCAGCAGTCAAATGGACTAGGAACAGCACCGGTGGCTTTCTGCATAAACTGAAGTTTTTCGGCCAATTCATCATCATTGGTAATGAGCGCACCACCAAGGATGTCAGAATGACCAGATAATGATTTTGTAGAACTGTGCATAACAATATCCACGCCCATTTCAATAGGACGCTGACCATAAGGACTCATAAAAGTATTATCAACACCCATGAGTACATGATGTTTTTTACATACTTTTGCTGTTTCCTCCAAATCACATAATTCCAACAATGGATTGGTAGGTGTTTCTACATGGACTAGTTTTGTATTGGGGCGAATATGTTTATCAACATTAGCTGGATCACGAGTATCAATCCATTCAAATTCAATTCCTTGGCGGCTAAGTACATTCATGGACATACGGTAGGTTCCGCCATAGGTGTTTCGTGAGATAAGTATATGGTCCCCCGCACTGAAAAGTTGGAACAGCGCTGTGGTGGCAGCCATTCCTGTGGAAAAAGCCATAGCGTGGGAAGCACCTTCTAAAGCGGCTAAATTTTGTTCTACCCGTTGGCGTGTTGGGTTACTAACGCGGGAGTAATCAAAGCCGCGAGTTTGTCCAATAGCATCCTGCTTAAATGTGGATGTAAGATGGATAGGAGGTGAAACGGAACCCGTCATTTTATCAGCTTCATTACCGACATGGATCGCCTTGGTCGAAAATTTCCACTCCTTTTTATTAGCCATTTTTATGCTCCTCGTTATTTATCTTAACCTTTTAATCCTAACAAGAGGAAGGCTACATCCTCAAGCCTGCGTATAACCCTGATTTAAATATTGCTGAATTTTTTTGTATTTAACTTTAATCTCTTTTCCACTTGGACTGACCAGTTTTATTTTTTCATTCCGACCGATTTTATCATCCACTTTAATGGGCTGTTTGGGTGCACCTGAAGATTCCGCCGCTTGTTCCTGCATGGATGGGCTACTAAATCCCATTCCAGTGGTTTCATCATGCTGGGCCTGAACATTCCTGGTACGACCCACGGGCATTTGCGGTGCAGTATCCATTCCCTGAATTTGTGTTCGGTATAAACGCTCCACAGTTGTTTCTGTCGTATCAACCATCATCTCTTGAAACATTTGAAATCCTTCTGATTTGTATTCCAATAGAGGATTCTTCTGACCATAAGCCCGTAGATTAATCCCTTCTCGTAATTGATCCATTGCATAAAGATGATCTTTCCACTTTTCATCAATGCTACGTAAAACAACAAATTTTTCGAACCCGCGCATTACCTCTGCCGGAAGTAATGATTCTCGTGTTTGATACACTTCCTTCGCTTGATTTAAAATAAAATTGCGTACATCCTCTATGGAAATATCATTGCTGCCTTTTGCCTCTCTCACAGCCTCAGAATTGATATCGACGAGAAGATGTGATGAAAAATTCTGTTTTATATTATCCCATTCCCAATTCTGTGGATCTGTATCTTCCAGATTGCTCAGTTCATCATCAATATATTCATCTACCATTTCAAGAACGGTATCTGAAATATCTTCCTCTTTCAGCGCCTGGTTCCGAATGTCATAAACCACTTGCCGCTGCTGATTCATCACATCATCATAGTCTAGTAAATGTTTGCGAATGCCATAATTTCGCTGCTCTACTTTCTTCTGGGCATTCTCAATCGCACGACTCACCATTTTAGCTGTAATGACCTCACCTTCCTCCGCACCAAGCCGATCCATAATACTGGCAATGCGTTCACTGTTAAAAAGTCGCATTAAGTCATCTTCCAATGATAAGTAAAATACGCTGGATCCAGAGTCCCCTTGGCGACCAGAACGACCACGCAACTGAAGGTCAATTCGACGTGATTCATGGCGTTCAGTACCAATAATATGAAGCCCGCCTATATCTTTTATACCTTCGCCCAGTTTGATATCAGTACCGCGGCCAGCCATATTTGTGGCAATGGTTACGGCTCCTGTTTGGCCCGCACGAGCGACAATTTCAGCTTCACTAGCATGTTGTTTTGCATTCAATACATTATGGGGGATGTTCCGCCGTTTTAACATTCGGGACATTAATTCTGAAGCCTCAACAGAAATGGTCCCTACTAATGTAGGTTGACCTTTATGGTGACACTCCGCAATTTCTTCTATTACAGCGTTATATTTTTCACGGGTTGTTTTGTAAATCAAATCATCGCGATCATCACGAATGATAGGCTCGTTTGTTGGAATTACAATCACGTCTAGATTATAAATGGCTCCGAACTCTTCCGCTTCTGTTGCGGCTGTACCGGTCATACCCGCAAGTTTATCATACATCCTGAAATAATTTTGTATGGTGATAGTAGCCAGAGTTTGAGTTTCTCGTTCAACTGTTACATTTTCCTTAGCTTCCAAAGCTTGGTGTAATCCATCACTGTATCGTCGTCCAGCAAGAATACGTCCGGTAAATTCATCCACAATCTGAACACGTCCATTTTGGACCACATATTCCACATCTTTTTCGTAAAGTGTAAAGGCTCTAAGTAATTGCGTCATGTTATGAATTCGGCCTGAACGGTCAGCGTGAATCTGATGCGCTTTTTCTTTTTCTTTGTCTTTTTCCAATTTCGAAATGGAATCATTATCATCAATATCATGAAGCATTTCTCCAAGATCAGGAATCACGAATGTCTCCGGGTTATCAGGTGCCAAAGCATTCCGGCCTTTCTCCGTAATATCGATAACATGTGATTTCTCTTCAATGCTAAAGAAAAGGTCTTCATCAACTTCATGAAGTTTTTTATCACGCATAAAATCGGATTCAACCTGATGGGCTAATTTTTTTGTTCCACCTTCTTGGAAAATTTTCATCACTTTCGGATGTTTAGGCATTCCGCGCAAAGCTTGCAATAACTTATAGCCAGCTTCTTTATCCTTCCCTTCATTCATGTGGATTTCTCCTTCAGAAACAATTTGGGATATAAGGGCTTTTTGTTTTTTAACCAAGTTTTGAACAAGAGGACGTAGATCCACAAAAGATGTATCAACTGGCGCATCTACGGCACCAGAAATAATCAAAGGTGTTCGGGCTTCATCAATCAAGACAGAATCTACTTCATCCACAATGGCATATGCATGACCGCGCTGGACTTGATCCTCCTTTTGAAGGGACATGTTATCCCTGAGATAATCAAATCCAAATTCATTGTTGGTGCCATAAGTAATATCACAATTATAGCTCTCACGCCGCTGATCCGGTGTCATATTATTTAAAATAAAGCCAACGGTTAGCCCTAATCGCTGATAAATTTCACCCATCCATTCTGCATCGCGCTGAGCCAAGTAATCATTCACGGTAATTAAATGTACTCCGCGGCCAGTAAGTGCATTGAGATAAATGGGAAAAGCAGCAACAAGTGTTTTACCTTCCCCCGTTTTCATTTCCGCTACATTACCACGATGAAGAATGATACCTCCTAAAATTTGGACATCATAAGGAACCATTTCCCAACTTAATTCACGACCAACTACCTTCCAATTGGATCCACACATACGGCGACAGGTCTCTTTTACCATGGCAAAGGCTTCTGGAAGGATTTCTTCTAATTGATCATGTTCCGCTTTTAAAATGAATTTTTTTGCTTCATCTTTGTCACTTATATCATTGGCTGCTTTTTCTTCTGTCGCTTTTCTAGCAGCAATAACCATAGCTTTCAGTTCCTGGGTACGGACTTTCAATTCATCATCAGATTTCGAAAGAAGATTTTCAGCCAATTGGTTGATTTGATCAACCGCTGGCATTAACTGTCTCATTTCCCGATCTGAACGAGACCCGAAAACCTTTTTAACCAGATTTTGTATCATGAAGACTTTTTCTCTGTTTCTTTGGCTATTGTTTTATATACATTATCCAATACGCCATTCACAAAGCTGGAACTTTCTTCGGTACTATATTGTTTCGCAATTTCAATCGCCTCACTGATAGACACTTTTGGTGGCACATCATCCACAAAACATATTTCACTGATGGCAACACACAATAGCAGGCGGTCTAAAAGTGCTACCCGGTCAAACTCCCAATTGTTGAGACGGCTTTTGATCTGCTCCTCACACCATTCTTTATTATCTATAGTCACATCAAATAAATTCGTAATAAAATTGCGCATATTTTCATCGAAGGATTTCCGACCAAGTGCATCTTGGAGAACTTTATTTCTATCCTCCTCTGCAATTTCATAAGCGTAAAGAGCCTGTAATACGGCCTCGCGTCCCTGTCTTCGGGGGTGGGAATTATTTTTTGCCACGTTTATCTTTAATATTTATAGTTTCAAATAGAGATTTCAAATTATTCCGATTTCGTTAATTCGTAATTGGATAAATCCAATCGAAAGTGTCATCAATTTCTTCTCGTTGAATCCCGAGCAATGTTTTTCTTAATTCTAGGGCAATAGCACCGAATTCTCCACTCCCAATTGTATGCTTTGCACCTCCTTTTGTCACAAAACCAATAGGTGTAACAACAACTGCAGTACCGGTACAAAATACTTCATCGGCATTGATTAGTTCATTTAAGGATAAATCTCCCTCTATAACTTCTAAACCCATTAATTCTTTTGCAATACAGATTACGGAATCACGGGTAATTCCGGGTAAGATCGAACCACACAATCTTGGTGTTTTTAATATTTTTCCTGTCAATGCAAAAAGGTTGGCTGAACCCATTTCTTCCACACAAGTTTCATCAGAAGCTTTCATGTAAATCACCTCGTTAAATCCTGCTGCTTTTGCTTTGGAACCGGGCAATAGCGAGGCAGAATAATTACCAATTGCCTTTGCATTTCCAATTCCTTTTGGGGCAGCACGATGATATTGCTCTGATACTATTAAATGTAATGGTTTGACACCGCCCTTAAAATATGGTCCGACCGGTGAAACAAAGACCATAAAAAGATAATCGGATGATGGTCCTACACTGATGGAAGGGCTGGTGCCAAAAGATATTGGGCGGATATACATGCTACCCTTCTTATAAGGTGGTACAAAATCAATATTATCGTTAACTGTCTGCCTAACGGCATCAAGAAAATAATCCTCAGTAATTTCAGGTATACAAAGACGTCGAGTGGATTCGCCAATTCTTTTTGCATTCATCTGGGGTCGAAATAGTACAATTCGATCTTTTGCAGTATGATAAGCTTTTAGTCCTTCAAAAACGCCCTGTCCATAATTCATTACACAAGATGCGGGCGACATTTTCACTTTTCCATAAGGAACTAATCCACCATTAGCCCAAGCATTGCCCGCTTGACTTTCTGCCTGCCACATACTGCGAGTGGGTACCACTTCAAATTTTAGATTTTCCCAATCAATATTTTGTTTTTTCATTTTCTTTCTCTTCTTAAGAGTGAACGGGCGATGATTAATTCCTGTATCTCTGATGTCCCTTCATATATTTGGGTAATTTTAGCATCCCGCATAAGTCTTTCAACCCCAGTTCCACGTATATATCCGTATCCACCAAAAATTTGTACACATTGTGTGGATGCATCCATAGCCACTTTTGAGGCAAAGTTTTTTGCCATGGCCGCTTCCTTTCCGAATGGTTTTCCTTCGTCCTTTAATTGCGCTGCACGATGAATAAGCAGACGAGCAGCATCTACATGGATGGCCATTTGTGCCAGTTTACTTTGAATAGCACCAAATTCGCCGATGGTTTTTCCAAACTGTTTACGTTCATTAGCGTATTGTATTGACCTATTCAATGATTCAGCAGCGATTCCCAACGCCTGAGTTGCAATCCCAATCCGCCCGCCATCTAGGGTGCCCAGAGCAATTTTAAAGCCTTGACCTTCTTTACCAATTATGTTTTCCGCAGGAACTTTACAATCTTCAAGATATAACTCGCATGTGTCAGAACCGCGAATACCCAGTTTGTTTTCTTTTTTACCTATTGATAACCCATCAAAACCCTTTTCAACGATAAAAGCTGAAATACCTTTGGATCCAACATCTTTTTCCGTCAGGCACATGAGTAAAACTATATCGGAGCTAATACCATTGGTCACCCAATTTTTTGTTCCATTAATAATATATTGATTCCCGTCCCGCTTTGCAAAGGTGCGCATATTGCTGGCATCGGACCCGGATTGGGGTTCAGATAATGAAAAAGCACCTAGCCATTCACCACTAGCAAGCTTCGTTAAATATTTCTGTTTTTGTTTTTCACTACCATATAGATATAATAGTTGACAGACTAATGAATTGTTTACCGACATAATCACAGTTGCTGAGGCATCTGCTTTGGCGATCTCTTCCAACGCGATGCAATAGGATAAGGAATCTATTCCGGCGCCACCATATTCTTCTGGAATCATCATCCCCATAAAGCCTAATTCACCCATCATTTTAACTTGTTCAGCTGGAAATTGAGCATTCTCATCACGATCTATTACGCCAGGACGGAGATGATCGTTGGCAAAGTCCCGGGCGGTCTTTTGTATCAGCTGTTGTTCCTCAGATAAATTAAAATTCATTTTATCTCCTGACAACCATTGCCGAAGCTTCCCCACCTCCAATACATAATGTCGCCAAGCCAGTCTGTACATCCCTGTTTTTCATAGCATGAATTAAAGTGGTCAAAATACGTGCCCCACTGCCACCGATGGGATGACCAATTGCAATAGCACCACCATTCACATTGACTTTGCTGTGATCAAGTTTAAAATCTTCTATAGCCGCCATTGCCACCGGTGCAAATGCTTCATTTATCTCCCAAAGGTCAATGTCTTCAACTGTGAGGTTCGCTTTATCTAATACTTTTTGAATTGCCTTGGTCGGTGCTGTTGTAAACCATTCCGGTTCATGAGCGGCCGAAGCTTGAGCCACAACTGTAGCCAAGGATTTCAAGCCCAATTCCTTAGCTTTTTCAAGCGATATAAGCATCACAGCGGCAGCACCATCATTAATTTTTGAAGCATTGGCGGCTGTGATAGTCCCATCCTTTTCAAAGGCAGGGTGCAGTTTCACCATTTTTTCAAAATTCGCTCGACCTGGTTCTTCATCTGTATCAACGACCAATGAATCGCCTTTCCGCTGGGGAACGGAAACCGATACGATCTCATCAGTAAATGACCCATTCCTTTGAGCTAACTGTGCTCGGGTATAGGATTCCTTGGCGAAGTTATCTTGATCTTCTCGGCTATAATTTTTATCATGGGCACATATTTCGGCACAATTACCCATATGTTTATTACTGTATACATCCCATAGTCCATCCTGTATCATTGAATCAATCAACTGTCCATGACCCAGCCGATGACCATCCCGCCCTTTAGGGAGCAGGTATGGCGCCTGAGTCATATTTTCCATTCCACCAGCGATTACAATCTCTGCATCGCCAGTTTGGATAGCCTGAGCTGCCAGCATTACTGCTTTCAAACCCGAACCACACATTTTATTAATAGTTAGGCATTCTACTGAATTGGGTAAACCGGCACCTAAAGCTGCCTGCCGTGCCGGAGCTTGACCTTGGCCTGCAGATAAAACATTTCCCATTATAATTTCGTCAATCATATTGCTATCAATACCGGTCTCCTCGAGGACTGCTTGTATAACACTAGAACCTAACTGATGCGCTGGAACAGGGGAAATACTACCTTGGAAGGCCCCCACTGGTGTACGCTTGGCAGACAGAATAACAACTTTTCTCAATTTAAACATCCATAATCTTTTGCGTTTTGGGAATGATATAATTACCAGCGGAGGCTGAGATAACGGGGTATCCGGTAGATTGAATGTGCTTAATCAATGAACAATAATAATTTTTTATTTAGCTATTTTCGTTGGACACACATCGAAAATAGCTGTCAAAACAGGCAAGAAGTTAACAAATATGGCAGTCGATTTTTAAGTCTTTTGGTACTAATTACCGTTAGACTGGTTATCATAAGCTTTGATGATATCCCGAACTAATTTGTGGCGTACTACATCGGATTCATCTAGTTGGCTAAAGCCAATCCCATCAATGCCATTTAAAATTTCAATTACTTGCAGGAGGCCCGATTCTGATTTCTTGGGAAGATCAATTTGAGTTACATCTCCGGTAACAATGGCACGGGAATTTACACCTAGTCTAGTTAGAAACATTTTCATCTGCATGGTGGTTGCATTTTGAGCCTCATCTAAAATCATAAAGGTATTGTTGAGTGTTCGTCCGCGCATATAAGCTAAAGGAATAACCTCAATAGTATTTTTGGCCAATAATGGTTTTAAACGTGTGGATGGCATCATATCACCCAAAGCATCATACAAGGGCGCCAAATATGGATCCACTTTTTCTTTCAAATCTCCTGGTAAAAAACCAAGGCTTTCCCCAGCTTCCACAGCTGGCCTGCAAAATACAATACGGTCTACTTCCCTGTTTTCGAGAGATGCTACGGCAAAAGCAACTGCCAAATAGGTTTTCCCTGTACCCGCCGGGCCCACAGCAAAGACAATATCATTGTTTTGGACTGTTTTAATATATGCTTTTTGCCCATTTGTTTGTCCTGATATAGCACCCTTACGTCCATAATGAACAACTGTGTCTAATTCATCCGTTTCATGGCCATTTTGTGATGCGGTAATATTGATTAGTGTTTTGACATCATCCTGCGTAAGTGATCCTTTTCGGTTAAGTGTGGATCCCATTTCATGAAAAACCTCATGAATCACAGCCACCTCATCTTCCATACCTTCAATTTTTATAATATTCCCTCGTACAATGATATTACTTGTGAAAGCATTTTCAATCAGTTTTAAGTTGGCGTCTGCCGGGCCGAACAAGCTGCCCAGATCAACACCTTTCATTTCAATTGTCTTTTCCATCTACCCTAATTATTTAGTTTACTTTAACATAGAATTTAGTCAATTTCATAAGGAATTCATTAGCCTTGATCTCGGCGAAAGTATAGCATGAAAAAAAAATACTATATTCTTTTTGCAGGTATTTGTTTATATGGTTCAGGATGTATAACAAAACCTGCAGTTTTAAGTCGATACCTTTCCACCGAAAAAAATATCCAATTTCTGGTGGATAAAGGTAAATCCCATTGGGAAAAACGCATTAATCCGAAAGATGCGGAAAGAGCCCGCTTGTTTTTGTCCACAGCCTATTATCAGAATCCTAATAACGGAGAGGTATCTGCACTTTATTCAAGGGTTTGTTTTTTCATCGGATATTATTTAGAAGAAGATCCGGCTAAATCCGATTCATTGTTTATTGAGGGTATGGAGACGTCCTGGGATTTTATTGTTTCGACAGAAGCGTATCAGGAAGGATACGCTCTCACTGAGGGAGATTCCATAGTAAAAATGATCAGTGGTATAGAAAATACACCACAAGAAATAATACCTATTTTGTATTGGTGGGTGGCAAATTATTCCCGTTTTCTTCTAACAAAACCCGTAATGGAACGCATTGGAAAGCGAGAAATTATTGAAACAGCCGTACATCGGATATTGGCTCTCAATCCAAATTTCTTTTATCATGGTGCTAATCGGATTTTTGGTGGTATTTATGCCCGCCTTCCTGGTGTGGAGTTGAGTCATTCCAAAAATAATTTTGAAAAATCTATTGCTGGAAGTCCAAATTATTTAGGTACTTATGTGATTCGTGCTCAATACTTCCACACCAAAAGTGGTAATCGTGAAAAATTCGTGCAAGATTTACAATTTGTGCTACAGGCTGACCCAACTTTATTACCCGAAGTATCTCCTGAAAATTTGTTAGAACAAGAAAAAGCGCGAAAACTACTGGCAAAAGAATCTGCTCTATTCGAATAAGCAATGTGCTTTTCTTCTGGCAGATAACCATTCATTCGACTCAAATTAGTACATGATTCCAAATATAGTCTTATGGAGTTTATTTGTTCTAATCTGCATCATCCTGGCGATACTTTTCATCCCTTATCGCTTGTCAATTGCGGGTAATATCCAATGGTTCGAAAATAAAAAGACAGGGAATGCGCATATCCATTTTGGTGGGACAAAGCGCGGAATTTCCATTTCACCCTTTCCAATAATGCGGTTTTATTTCGGGCGTTTTGACCAACCATTTTTTTCATTTTCCCTTCCCAAAAAAAAAGAACCAAAAATAAAGAAGGATAAAATGAAACCACTAAATAAGAAATTTAAATCAATTAAAACTTATACCATTTTAGGGAAGGAAGCCCTTGATGAAATCCATTTTGACCAATTCTTCCTAAATGGCAAGTTAGGATTTCCAAATCCAATGCACACGGGTATGATCTTTGGATGGAGTCAATTATTAGGAAATTTTATAAGAAGTAAAAATGTTGATATTTCGATCAGTCCTCAATTCAATAACCGCTTTGAAACAGATATACGAGGTAATTTCAGATTAAAATTTATCCCAGGAAAAGTCTTATGGAAGGCTGTAAAAACTTATTTCAAATTCAAGAAATGAAAGGGTTATCATGAATATAGCAGAATTGATTAAAAACACCTTAAAAGAAGCCCAGGAATTAATGACCTCAAAAACAGTGGTTGGTGAACCCATTCGTACCGATACCCATACGGTCATCCCTGTATCTAAAGTAATGTTCGGCTTTGGCGGTGGAGGCAGTGAAGGCAATGAAAAGGGCAAAGTCGGTAATGGCCAAGGCGTTGGTGGCGGATGGTCAATCGAACCAGTCGCTTTTGTAGTTGTTGGAGATGATGGAGCAAAACTTATGACCATTGGTGATAAAGAATCCCTTACGGGGAAATTGATGGATCTTGCCCCTTCTGTCATTGAATCTGTTAAAGAATTTGTTGGCAAAAACCAGAATGATAATTCGGAAGAGGAAAATCCTGAGAATCAAAATTAGCCTATCATCTATAATTAAATTGATTCTGTAATAACTTATACACTACTTCCTGAGAAGTAATAAATACAAAGGAGAGATTAATATGAAAAAAATAATTCATTTTATTTTATTTGCTTTCGCCAGCTTATTGTTTGCTGATTCGCTAGACGTAATTTTCAAGGACGGACTTACTTGGCGCAATATAGGCCCCTTCCGTGGGGGAAGATCACTCGCAGCTGCCGGTATCCCTACCAATCCACAAACATATTATTTTGGATCAGTAGGTGGCGGTATTTGGAAAACAGAAGATGGGGGCATGATTTGGGAAAATGTTTCCGATGGATATTTTAATACTGGTTCAGTTGGAGCCGTCGCCGTTTCTGAATCTGATCCAAATGTCGTTTATGTAGGAATGGGTGAGGCCTGCATTCGACCCGTAATGACCTCTCATGGTGATGGGGTTTATAAATCCACTGATGCTGGTGAAACATGGATACATATTGGATTAAAAGATACCAGAACAATTTCTTCAGTGTTGGTTCATCCGAAGGATCATAACACTGTTTATGTAGCCGTTCAAGGAGATCAATATCAGGCCAGTGAATCACGAGGAATCTACCGTTCGGTTGATGGTGGTCAAACCTGGGAAAAAGTATTATATGTAAATGAACATGCTGGGGCTAGCGGACTTAGTATGGATCGTAATAATCCACGTATTCTTTATGCAGCATTTTGGGATCACCAGCGCAAGCCATGGCAAATGCGCAGCGGTGGAGATGGTAGCGGTATTTATAAATCCTCTGATGGTGGAAACACTTGGAATAAACTGACCAAAGGTCTTCCGGAAACAATGGGAAAAACTGATGTAAGTGTATCTGCTGCAAATTCTAAACGTGTGTATGTAATCGTGGAAGCTGAAAAAGGTGGACTTTTCCGTTCTGATGATGGAGGAAAAAGTTTCAAACGTGTTAATAGCGATCGCGTTCTTATCGCTCGCAGCTGGTATTATATCCATGTTTTTGCTGACCCACAAGATGAGAATGTGGTTTACGTATTGAATGCTCCATTTATGAAATCCACAGATGGGGGAAAAACATTCACAAATGTTAGTGTGCCTCACGGAGATAACCATGGCCTTTGGATAAATCCTTTGGATAATCGAAATATGATTAATGCCAACGATGGTGGTGCAAATATATCATTCAATGGAGGAATATCTTGGTCTACCCAAAAGAATCAACCGACAGCTCAATTCTACAGAGTAATCACAGATAATCGTTTCCCTTATTACGTATACGCAGGACAACAGGATAATTCAAGTGTGGCTGTCCCAAGTCGAACTAACGGCCGTGGCATTGATTGGTCCGATTGGTATCGCGCTGCAGGCTGTGAGAGTGCTTATCTTGCCTTTGATCCAGATAATCCTGTTACGGTTTATGGCGGCTGTTATCAAGGACTCATTGAGAAATTTGATATCATAACAAGGAAAAGTCGAAGCATTATGGCTTATGAATACCTTGGGTTAGGATCTGTACCAAAAGATCAAAAATACCGATTCAACTGGAATGCGCCGATCATTGCTTCTCCTCATGACCCAAGTATAATCTATCATGCAGGCAATGTTGTTTTTAAAACTTTCGATGGTGGAAATTCATGGGATGTCATCAGCCCTGATCTAACTCGGAATGAAATTGAAAAACATGATCTTGGTGGTGTTCCATTCACAAATGAAGCCGCTGGCGGTGAAGTATATAACACCATTATGTACATGGTGGAATCCACCCATGAACCTGGCACTATCTGGACCGGTTCCGATGACGGTCTTATTCACGTTACTCAGGATGATGGAAAATCCTGGGAGAATGTAACCCCTCGAGGATTAGATGAAGGCATCATCAATGCGATCGAGATTTCACCTCATGATCCCGGGACAGTTTACTTCACATTCACCCGGTATAAGTTTGGTGATCTGTCTCCTTCTATTTATCGAACCACAAATTATGGTAAAAGTTGGACGCAGCGGACTAAAGGTATAAATGGCAATGCTTTTGTAAGAGTGGTTCGAGAAGATCCGGTTCAGAAAAATCTTCTTTATGCAGGAACCGAAACTGGCCTTTATATTTCCTTTAACGGTGGAAAATTATGGGAACAATTTCAGTTGAATCTGCCTGTCGTCCCAATCACCGATCTAACGATAAGGAACAATGATCTGGTAGCTTCCACTCAAGGGCGTGCTTTTTGGATATTGGATGATTTGACCCCGATACATCAGTATAAGGATGAGTTAAATAAAAAAGATTTTCATCTATTTAAACCAAGATATGCAATTCGTACACAAGGTGGAAGTGGTAAATCTAAAGTGATGGGTGAAAATCCACCCAATGGAGCTGTTTTACTTTATCATTTAGCTGAAAAGCCAGATAAAGAAATAAAGATAAAATTGGAAATATTAGATAATAATGAGACTGTTATCCGAACTGTTACAAATAAAAGCGGAAAACCAGCAAAATCCTTTGGAGAGTCCTATAAGTCTGCAACAATTCCTGCCAAAAAAGGTATGAATCGATTTATATGGAATTATCGAATCAATGACTTATCTACTGTACCGGATGTTTCGTTTTACGGTGGGTATGCAGGATACCGTGTTGGCCCAGGGTACTATTCGGTTCGATTAACCGTTGGCGATGAATCTATGTCACAATCATTTGAGGTCCGCCAAGATCCCCGTGTAGATATTCGTGATCGTGATTCAAAAGTTCATCAAAATATGTTGTCCGATCTATATGGACAAATAGATAATCTGCATCAATCAATTGTTAAAGCGAGAAATATCCGTGAGCAGATTAAAACAATGAACGAATTGCTGAAATCAAATGAAGATCTGGAAAATTTGATTCAAGCAGGTGAAAAAGCAATAGAAGCTATTGATACGTGGGAAGGTAACGTGGTACAAACCAAAATGGAAACATTCCAGGATGTAGTCAATTTTCTGAATCGGCTCAACGCACATATGTTGGATCTACTTAGTACAATTGACAGTTCAGACCCACCCCTCACTCAGGGCCAGCGTATACGCTTTTCAGACCTATCGGAGGAATGGCAATCCTATAAGAAAAAATTGGATAATATTTTAAATGAAGAGGTTCAAGAATATAATCAGCTTTATAAACAGGAAGGGCTTCCAGCTGTTATTATACCTGAAAAATAATTTCAAGATGATTTTCTTCTCCACATTTTGATCGATGAAAGTATTTGATTTTATAATTGGTCAATCCCAAAAGTGAATTCTATCTTCAGGTATAAATCCGGATAAATTTTCACGCACGAATACCTCAACAGCTTCACGATCAGATTGAGAGACTGTTATTACACCAGCATCATTAATGTACTTTTGATAATACAATTTTGATTCTGGTTTTGTTTTTCGAATCCGGTTAAAATAATCTTGTCCCATTCGAAAAACTCCTACTGTGATATCAAAAATTTCATTGAAACTAATTTCAGATTTTATTTGATTCAATAAATCCAAATAATCTTTCTCCCAATCTGAATACAGTAGTATAGGATCAAAGCACAACCGTACTCGCCAACCCTTTTTGATTGCTTTTTGCACTGCTTTTAGACGCTTTATTAATGGAGGTGTATCCAGTTCATTTTTATTTACCACTTTTTCGGGGGAAAGAGTCCATGCCAATAAAACCTGGTTAGTTGATTCTATATCGCTTATAGAATCAAACATTGTACTTTTGGATCGTATTTCTAAATTCAGATCAGGTTGTGTTTTTGAATATTCAATCCACAATCGAGTCATAGGCAGAATATTTTCGAATGCCAACAAATCTGTGTTATAAGAAATAGACAACATTAATGGTTCATCCAGGTAGGGGCGAATTTTTATTTCGGATTCTACAGCCTTTTCCATATCGTCCTGATTCACGAACACCACTATATTGGCTGATGGATACATTCCCTGCAAAAAACAGTAATCACAATTATACAGGCAATTCAAAATCGGGGTGTTGTAATAAAAATTTCTAAAACCACCATCTTGAAGCATATTCGACCCTTTATAAATGAATGGTGGTTTTTTCACGGCAAGAATCAATTTCATGGAGCGCTTTTGGGTTTGAAAATCCTGCCCTGGGCGGTTAAACACGGATTTATAATCTGGGATCTCTACCACTTTTGAATTGGAAAACCGATCCAAACACAGATTAGTGAATTCATACTCTTTGGCCGCAGATTCCAAATAAATATGAGAAAAATCAGGTAGAAAATAATTCTCGGATCGACTCAAATATATGATTCCTTTCTTTTTTTGAATTGGGCTTTTTGATAAAATATGGAGCCAATCTTTCTAAATCATTCTCAGTTAGTTTTATATAATTTTCGGTCCACTCCATTAATTGATGCGTCTGGGTCTCTGTTAAACTGAGTTGTGAAGCCCCTCTTTGGATCATATCGAAGACTTTGTCAGATAAAATAACATTATTTGTCAATACATGATGATCCAAACTAACCAAAATGGATTTGATTAAATCAATCTGTTTAGCAATCAATCCAGTTACGTCAATAATTCGCCGCCAATCATCGATATCCATATGGTCCGAAACCAATTTTAAAAATACCAACCGATGTAGCGGCACATATCGTGACATTTCTCGGAAAATCACACTCCCTTCCATATCCACTAATCCAGTAAAGCAATCTCTATCTTTGTTTACACTCTTGGCCACTGTAGTAAGACTTAATTCTGTAAGTGGATGTCTACATAAAATATCTGGAATAAAGCATTGTTTGTTTTCTTCATCAAAAATGACATTCACACGATACAATTCCCCGATTTTAGTTTGATGTGGATTGCCGCCTGCAATTCCCACATTGACCACTATCGTTTGATCAAAATTTGAATAGACTTGATGCAGGTTTTGAAGTCTTTCTTTTGTTTTATCTCTACCAACTCCTGTAATCAATAGAGAAATATTATTGTTTTGATATAGGTGGGTTTTCGAATCTTTTCTAAGTCCAAATACTTCAATGATGGGCAGTGCTTCGGCCTTCAAGGCCGTTAATATTAGAAAATGCAAAATTAGTTAAACATTAATTTGGGCTAATCACCCAAAGGAAAAATGTTTGTATACGGCCTGTCGAACTTTCCATGTACATTTGAGTCCTCGCGGGAATACAACAAAATCCCCTGGTCCAATGGATACGATTTTTCCATCTATGGTGGTAATATCAACTTGTCCTTCTAAGATATAGCAGGATTCCTGTTCGATATATTCCCATGGAAATTCCGATGCCTCACAGGACCAGGTTGGCCATGATCGAACCTCTTTTTCCAATATTTCTTTTTCACTCAAATACTTTACAGTAATCTCAGACATTGACATCCTCCTTCAAAAAACTACGCAATTGGTTCACCATTTCAACACTATGTGTACGGGCATTGGTAACAAGATCTACCAATTCACAGTTGGGTAGTAATTCGGCTATTTTTACTGTATTCTCGTATCCATGCAACACATCTTGCGAACCAGTAAATATTAACACTTTTTGATGGATGTTTCCCAATTTCTCCCAAATTTTGTATTTTGAACAATTGAGAGCTGACCGCCTCATTCGGCTAGGATTCCCTTGATCAAGTGCACGTGCATATTTTTCATACTGTTTCGGATCAGCTTCCATATTTATATACTTTTTTTTCATATACCATTTTGCCAATGGCTTAATAAAATAGAAAAGAATCGGCGGTACCATACGTATAATCCAGAGCCAATATCTTGGTGCTTGGAATTCCGCATTGGGACCGATCAGCACGGCCATTGTTGGGCTTACTTTCATTTTGCTCATGGCATCCAAAATAACAGTGCCTCCTAAGGAACTACCAAACAAAATGTAAGGTTTATCAAACAAATTGTGATAGACCAATACAGACGAAAGATCATCACCAAGGGATGCAATACTGAGATCTTGTTCAACCGGATGTTTCGCTGATCCTTTTTCGCGAGTCTCCAAATAATAAATCTCAAAGTCTTTCGTCATTTCTTTCAGTACGTTTTCCCAGCTATCGATGATTGACACCCATCCTGGAAGGAAAATTAACGGTGGAAATGGGGAAGGGTTTGCTGGACGATAATGAATCTCAAATAATTTAATATTATCAGCGCCGGGTACACATCCAATAGAAAAGGAAGCCCCTTCAGCAGAAAAACGGGAAAAGTCCATTAGCTGACCACACTATGGATTTACTTCTGATGTACCATAGGAACAAATCGAACTGGCAAAACATTCTTTTTTTGAATTTTTCCGGATTTACTTTTAGTTAGAACCACAATTTCCTGCCAATTCGTTCCAACTGGAAGCACCATCTTTCCGCCCGGCTTAAGCTGATCAATAAGTGCTTTTGGGATTTCCGCCGGTGCTGCCGTACCAATAATTCTGTCAAATGGTGCTTCTTCCGGCCAACCTTTATATCCGTCGCCCCAACGGACAGTAACATTATTATAACTCAAAGCTTTCAATGTGCTATCTGCACGTTCTGCAAGCATCTTTACAATTTCAATTGTATAAACGTGTTTCACTAGCGGACTTAGTACTGCTGCCTGATAGCCGGATCCTGTGCCAATTTCCAATACCTTATATGTGGAATCCACATCCAGTGTTTCTGTCATGAATGCTACAATATAGGGCTGGGAAATTGTTTGGCCTTTACCGATGGGCAAGGCATTATCCTGGTATGCATAATCTGCCACCCCATCAGGAACAAAACGATGCCGCGGCGTGTTTTGCATCACATCAATCACCTGATTATTCGATATGCCTCGTCTGATAATTTGTTCACGGACCATTTTTTTCGTCCAATTCTTCCAATCGGTTTCCTGAGAAAATCCCAGTGTAATTATTGGTAGAAGTTGGAACAGCCATTTTATTTTGCCTATGATTCTCTTTTTCTTTGAATAAATCCGCATTCATTATCCAATTTAAATATTCTTTATTTATGATGGGAAAAGGAGTTGATATGCATTTGAACCATTTATACGGCAAGTTAAACGGTGAAATACATATAACTCAATGGCTAACTGCGAAAATGAAAAAGATATGTAATGGAAAGGGATTAACTCCCCATTTTGAGTGCTTTAATTATTTGTCCTTATCAACAATTCTGATGTTCAGCTCGGCCAATTGCTCATCAGAAACAGAATTGGGTGATTCATCCATGGGCGATGTAGCAGAAGTTGTTTTTGGAAAAGCAATTACATCTCTAATATTATTGCTTCCAGCAAGAAGCATAACGATGCGGTCAAATCCAAAAGCAATGCCGCCATGGGGCGGTGCACCATATTTCAGGGCTTCCAATAAAAATCCAAAACGAGCCTTCGATTCTGCTTCGTCCATACCTAATAATTCAAAGATTTTAGATTGGATATCGGGACGATGATTTCGAATTGATCCCCCTGCAATTTCATAACCATTCATCGTAAGATCATAGCCACGGGATTTTAAATTGCCGGGATCGGTATCCAAATCCTCTATATTTTTAGTGGAAGGCGCGGTAAATGGGTGATGCCTTGCCAAATAGCGATTTGATTCATCATCAAATTCAAACATGGGAAATTCAGTCACCCAAATGGGTTCGTAAATACCGGAAGGCAATAACCCTTCTTGTTTTGCTACCTCAACTCGCAAGGCACCTAAAGCCACCAGTGTAATTTCCTTTTTATCACCGATCATAAAAATTATATCACCCTCATTTATTCCCACATCAGCCATCAGTGCTTTTTGATTTTCTTCACTAAAAAACTTTGATATGCCCCCTGTAAGCTGTCCTTTTTCAGCCTTCATCCAAGCCAATCCTTTTGCCTGGTATTTTTTTACAAAGTCCGTAAACCCATCAATATTCTTTCGAGAATATTTGCTGCCTCCGGGGACTACCAATCCCCTTACCATTTCAACTGATTTAAAAGCATTGAATTCAGACTGATCCGTAAATGATTTTATGTTATGTAAGAATAAATCAAAACGAGTGTCTGGCTTATCCGACCCATACTTGTCCATAGCTTCATCCCAGGTTAATCTTGGGAAGGGATCGGGCAAATCCACATCAATCACTTTTTTAAATATGTGACGGGTTAAGCTCTCCATCTGAGTATAAATAGCTTCTTCATCTACAAAGGACATTTCAATATCAATCTGTGTGAATTCAGGCTGGCGTTCCGCACGTAAATCTTCATCCCGGAAACATTTTACAATTTGGAAGTAGCGGTCATAACCGGAAATCATCAAAATCTGTTTATAAATTTGTGGCGATTGAGGCAGTGCATAAAATTTGCCGTGATGAATGCGGCTGGGAACCAAATAATCCCGTGCGCCTTCTGGTGTAGATTTCATAAGAACTGGAGTTTCTATTTCGATAAAATTTTGATCGGACAAATAACTGCGAGTTTCCTGGTAAGCCCTATGTCGGGTCATCAAGTTATCCTGTAGTTCATCATTACGTAATTCTAGATAGCGGTATTTAAGTCGCAAATTTTCTTCCGCACTATTCCGGTCATAAATAACGAATGGCAGGGGGGCCGCCTCATTTAGTATTTCCATTTCGGTAACGATTACTTCAATCTCTCCTGTTGTTAAATCGGGATTGTCCGCACCTTTACCTCGTTCCTGCACTGTACCTGCGATCGAAAGCACATCTTCTAAAGATAGTTTTTTTGCGGATTCAAATTCACCATTATAATTTTCACTATTGAAAATAATCTGGGTTTTTCCATAACGATCTCGAAGATCAATAAATATGACTTGTCCATGCAACCGGACAGTGTTTACCCACCCATTGAGATTGACTGACTCCCCAATGTGGTCTTTACGAAGTTCACCGCATGTGTGAGTACGTTTTAGCATTTGCTTAATTATTTTTATTTAAAAAAAAACCGCTCAAAGTTACGAGCGGCTGAATTATGATTGAATTGGAATTTACCGTTTGGAAACTCTTAAACGATTCACCGCCCTTTCTAATGCTGCTTTATTACGGATCGCATCTGTTTCTCTAGCTTTTATTCTTTCTTCCGCCCGCTTTAACGCATTTTCTGCGCGTGATGTATCAATTTCTTCTGTTCGTTCATAAGTTTCTAGTAACAACTCTACTTTTTCTTTAGTGATCTCAGTAAAGCCTCCGCTCGTTGCCAAAAAATGGTCTTTCCCATTTTGAGTAACTTTAATCTCACCAATTCCTAAAGCAATGATTGCTTCACGGTGGGATGCCATAACTCCAAAAGATCCATCCAGACCAGGGCAGCGAACGTACTCTACCTGTCCTTCATCTGAAACTTTAGTTGGTGTTACGATCTCAAGTTGAAAGGAACTCATTTAGGCTACATCTTTTTTGGCATTATCAAACGCCTCATTAATGGAACCAACATAGGAGAACATATTTTCATGGAGCTCATCTGCGTCACCATTTAAAATAGCTTCAAAACCGGAAACAGTGTCTTCCAAATTCACATAACGTCCTTTTTTTCCGGTGAACTGTTCCGCCACAAAGAAAGGTTGACTCATAAATTTTTGCATTTTGCGGGCACGGGCAACCGTAATCTTATCGTCATCAGATAACTCGTCCATACCCAAAATAGCTATAATATCCTGTAGGTCCTTATACTTCTGCAAAACGGACTGTACATTACGAGCAACGTTATAATGACGGTCTCCAATGACGCGAGGGTCCAAAATCCTTGATGTAGATGCCAACGGATCAACGGCAGGATATATACCAAGTTCAGCAATTTTTCGTTCCAGTACTGATGTCGCATCTAAATGTGCAAACACTGTAGCTGGAGCTGGATCGGTCAAATCGTCCGCTGGAACATAAACCGCCTGTATAGATGTAATAGACCCTTTCTTTGTGGATGTAATCCGTTCCTGCAGGTCACCCATTTCTGTGGATAGTGTTGGTTGATATCCAACTGCTGAAGGCATGCGTCCCAATAAAGCGGATACTTCTGATCCAGCCTGGGTGAAACGAAAAATATTATCAATAAATAGAAGCACGTCTTTCCCTTCATCATCGCGAAAATATTCTGCCATTGCCAATCCACTCAACGCCACACGAAGACGTGCTCCAGGAGGTTCATTCATCTGACCAAATACCATGGTGGTTTTATCAATAACACCAGATTCACTCATTTCCAGGTATAGATCATTACCTTCACGTGTACGTTCACCCACTCCGGCAAACACAGAATAACCACCATGCTCTGTTGCAATATTTCGTATTAACTCTTGGATCAAAACGGTCTTACCTACACCAGCACCACCAAACAAACCTGTTTTACCACCTTTGGTGTAAGGCTCCATAAGATCAACAACTTTGATTCCTGTCACCAACATTTCTGTAGAAGTAGTGAGGTCCTCATGTTTAGGTGCAGGGCGGTGAATCGGGTTTCGTTTTGCGGTCTTTACTTCTTTTTTTCCATCAATTGTATTCCCGATCACATCAAATAAACGACCAAGTGTTTCCGGCCCAACAGGCATAGAAATTGGTTCGCCAGTATCGCTTACTTTTTTTCCACGAACAAGACCGTCCGTAGAATCCATAGCAACAGTTCGTACGGTACTATCACCCAAATGCTGGGCAGTTTCCAAAACTAATATCCCTTCTTCACCATGATCGATCTCTAGAGCATTCATAATTTCGGGCAGTTGGCCGTCTTCAAAAACAACATCCACAACAGCTCCCATAATTTGTGATACTTTCCCCACGATTGGCATAATAATTCCTTTGTTAGCCTTTTAAGGCTTCGGCGCCACTGACAATTTCCAGCATTTCTGTGGTAATAGCAGCTTGACGAGCCTTATTGAATTCCAATGTTAAATCTTTAATCATTTCCTGAGCGTTTTCTGTCGCATTTTCCATAGCCAGCATTCGTGCAGCCTGTTCGCTGGAATAAGATTCCAAGAGGTATTTCCACATTTGAATATTTAGGTGACGTGGGATGAGACTTTTAATTATATCATCCTTGTTTGGCTCATATAATTTGCCTGAAAACTGGTTCTCATCTCCATCAAACACCAATGGCAAAAGTACTTCAGATTGGACATGTTGGGTCGCGACATTGATAAACTCGTTGTATACCACATGGATCTTATCAACATGTTTATCAGTAAAATGACTGATGATCCCTTCACATATACTGATTGCATTACTGTATTCCAGCTCACTCCAAAAATCTACGTGACTTGAGATAATATGATAATCCCGTCTTTTAAAATGATCTCTTGCTTTTTTTCCAATACAGAATACATCCACTTTGTTTTTTCCGATAATGTCAATTTCGTTTTGTGCTGTTTTCAAAATATTGGTATTGAATGATCCAGCCATACCTCGATCTGAAGTAACCACCACATAACCTATCCTATTTATTTCACGAATATCCAAAAGTTCAAGGAGATCACGATCCACATCAGGTAGAAGATGATTTATTGTGTCTGTTAAACGGTTTTCAAAGGGTCGAGCTTCTTCCATTCTTTCCTGTGCTCGGCGCATTTTTGCCGCAGCTACCATTTTCATTGCTTTGGTGACCTTCTGAATACTTTTTACAGATTTTATACGGTTGCGAATGTCCTTCAGATTAGCCATTTTTAAGCGGTGAAGCCCCCCTTAAAAGCTGCAATAGCCTCATTCAGCTTTGTTTCAACATCCTTACTAATTTTACCTTCAGTTGTAATAGAATCCAATTCAGTTGCATTGTTCGCATCTAGGTAATCGAAAAGTCCTATTTCAAATTCACTCACTTTGTCTGCTGGGATATCATCTAAATGACCATTTGTACCTGCGAAGATTATACTGATCTGCTTGGCCACATCCATTGGTACATACTGATTTTGCTTTAGAATCTCAACCATCCGTTCACCGCGGGTAAGTTGGGACAAGGTCGTTTTGTCCAGGTCTGAACCGAATTTGGCAAATGCTTCTAATTCTCGGTATTGCGCCAGATCCAAACGCAATGTTCCAGCAATACTTTTCATGGCCTTGATTTGGGCATTACCACCTACACGTGATACAGACAAACCAACATCGATCGCCGGGCGTATACCAGAATTGAACAGATTTGTTTCCAAGTAAATCTGACCGTCTGTAATCGAAATAACATTTGTGGGTATATAGGCTGCAACATCTCCCTCTTGAGTTTCAATAATCGGCAAAGCTGTTAAAGATCCTCCACCCAACTCATCGGAGAGTTTTGATGCACGTTCAAGTAAACGACTATGCAAATAAAATACATCGCCTGGGAATGCTTCACGACCGGGAGGACGTCGAAGGACCAAAGACATTTGACGATAAGAAACTGCCTGTTTTGAAAGGTCATCGTAAATAATAAGAGCGTGTTTACCGTTATCCCGGAAATGCTCTCCCATGGCGCAGCCGGAATATGGTGCTATGTATTGCATCGGAGCTGGATCCGAGGCACTAGCTGTTACAACCGTGGTGTAATCCATGGCACCGTTGGCATCCAATTCAGCTGTAATGGTAGCAACAGTAGATGCTTTCTGTCCAATTGCTACATATATACAATAAACAGGCTCATCTGTTTGATGTGTAAATTTTTGATTAATGATCGTATCAACAGCAATAGCTGTTTTACCAGTTTGACGATCGCCAATAATCAGTTCACGCTGACCACGACCAATGGGAATCATGGAATCAATAGCCTTAATCCCTGTCTGTAAGGGTTGCTTTACAGGCTGGCGCTGCATCACGCCCAATGCTTTACGCTCAATAGGTAAATGCGCATTAGATTCAATTGGTCCCTTGCCATCAAGTGGTTCCCCTAGAGGATTTACTACACGCCCCTGCATAGCATCACCAACAGGAACTTCAATGACACGCTTAGTACGCTTGGCTAAATCACCTTCTTTTACTTTACGGCTATCACCAAATAACACAAGGCCAACGTTGTCATCTTCCAAATTAAGTGCCATTCCAAATACACCATTGGGCAACTCAACCAATTCAGAACTCATGACATTTTCCAGTCCGCTTACACGTGCGACACCATCACCAATTGCGATAACTTCACCAACCTCAGCTACATCAACCGATAAATCAAACTTTTCGATTTGCTGCCGAAGTAATTCAGTTATAGCCTCTGTTTTAATTTCCATTATGTTTCCTTATACCTAAGATTGTAATAATTTATTTTGCAGGCGATTCAATTTGCTTTTTAGTGATGCATCCAAAAATGTGTTTTCAATTCTCAATTTGATTCCTCCGACTAAATCATTATCAACTTCAATTTTAAAATCAACATTTTTATTTATTACCCCTTTCAAATTCTCTTGTAAAGTATTGATATATGAAACTTCCATTTCTTGAGAAACATGCGCGTGAACATCGATGGTTCCAGCCTTTTCCTTATGAAGATCAGAATAGGCTTTTATAACCTGGCGTATGATATGTATAGATCTATCCTTTGCCATCAAGCCAAGAAATTCAACAACCAGAACATGGCAGAAATTCGAGAACACTTCACGAATGATTTGGATTTTTTTGTCATTGGGGATTCGTTTTGACTGGAACAAAGATTTCAATTGTGCATCTTTCTTTATCAGATTACTAATGTGTTGCAAAGATGTATGCACTTGAACGGCCTCACCCCCTGCTGTATCGTAGAGAATAGCTGCCAGTTTTTTTGCGCGTCGATTAAGCTTCATAATCCTTTACTTGTGATAATGATTCATCGATTAGCGCTTTATTATCTTCAACGCTTAAATTTTTCTTGATGAGTTTTTCTGCAACAGAAATAGACAGGTGTACAACTTCACCTTTTACCTCGGCAATAGCCTTTTCTTTTTCAACCTGAATCTGTTTTTCAGCATCAGCAGCTAGGGATTTCGCTTTTTCTTTGGCATCTTTTAAAATCTCATCCTTTATTTTCGATGAGGCAGCTTTACTTTCAGAAAGGATTTTCTGTGCTTCCGCACGGGCTTTGTTAACTATTTCCTCCCTTTCAGAATTCAATCGAGATAATTCCTGCTGTGCTTTTTCAGCATCTTCCAAAGATGACTGGATTAACTCCTCTCTTTCTTTCAATATTTTCAAAAGCGGATTCCAGGCAAATTTCGCCAATACCAAAAGCAATAGTAAAAAGGTAACTATGGTCCAGACAAATAGTCCCGGATCTAGCTGGACTAAAGGATTATCCATGATAACATCCTTAATAATTGTTATTTCATCAATACAATCAACAGGGCAAATACTTCACCCAAAATTGCTACACCTTCGAGCAGAAATAAGGGCAAGTTCACTGCGGCTATAATTTTATCAGACGCTTCTGGTTGACGGGCAATCCCTTCAGCCGCACCTGCTGCCAAGCGACCGATACCAATACCTGCTCCGATCACGATGAGTCCCAAGCCAACACCTACACCAAACAAATGTAGATTTTCCATCTTACATTTCTCCTTTATTATTGATTAATGATGTACATTAATTGCCATGCCGATAAACACAGCAGACAATAATGTGAAAACATACGCCTGCACCAAAACGACAATTATTTCTAAACCTGAAATAGCTGTGGCCAATGGTACCGAAAAAAGCGCTACTCCCATACCTGTTGTTGCGCTATTAAACATTTCTGCAAAAATAGCCATGAATGATAAAATGGCTAAAATTGCGATGTGACCCCCAGTCATGTTGGCTGCCAATCGCATAGTTAATGCGAACGGCTTTACAAACATGCCAATGATTTCGATAGGAATCAAAATTATGTATACAGGCCAGGCCAGGCCAGGTGGCACTAAATTTTTCCAATGATTAATAAATCCATGTGCGCGGGTACCCGCTATCAGGATTGTAAAAAATGTGATAACAGCAAGGGCAGCGGTTACATTAAAATTTCCCGTAGCTGTAACGCCACCATGCAATAGCGCATTAATAATATTGTGGTTGTCACTTGCCGGTACTTGAAATATAAAACGATTCAATACTCCAAGTAGATCAAAAATAGGTATTAACCCAATGCCATTTGCAAATAATATGAAAAAGAAAAATGTAAGGATCATGGGTGCCCACGTTTCCGTATACTTGGAACCTATATTTGGCTTTACAATAGAATCACGGATAAACTTTACAATCATTTCAAGCAAGTTCATCCAGCCACTTGGAACAGGATTATTCTTTTGCAAGTATTTTTGAATAGGAATGATGATGGCACAAGCAACCACAATTGCAACAATCCACAACATAAAAACATGTTTGGTTACAGATAAGTCAATCCCAAAAACAAGGGGTAAATGAATAAGTGGATGATCTAAAGAACTATTGGAAACATGGTGGATAATATTATCACCCACCTGATCCATCACGCTGGAATCGTGGGTTTGTTCACCGCCTGCTATCATTTTTTTGTATCTAAAAAAATTCTTACGATTGAAAAAGTGACTTCAACACTAACGCTTCCAACGTATGAAACGCTAGAAAAGAGCCCGAAAAACTAAACACAAATGGGTAGGGTTCGAAAGAATAAAAGTAAATCAGAGTGGTTATATAAACACCGAATAGAACCATTTTCCCCGCAAACCCTTTTATAAGCACTTTTGTGATTGATTGTGAATCATTGCTCCTGTACTGCAATACTAAAAACAATTCAATAGCAGCAACAATGTATGGTAAAAAAATCCCCCAAAATATTTCTAAACTATATTCAGGCCGAATGCCGGTACCCAATCCAAAAAATCCTAATGCAATTGCTGTTAAATAAATAATTGGTCTCATTTTTTAAAAATTATTTTAGCCAATTCAAAAAAACCGATTACAAGACCCACACCAAGACCAATGAGTAAAAATATAGGGGATGCATTAAAATAATAATCTAAAAAATAGCCAAACAACCCTAATAGTAATACCGATGCAAGTAAGGTATATGCTGCTGCTGCTGCTGGTCCGGACTGGCGGACAAATCTTTGAAACTGTTGGAGAGATTTTTCTAAGAAATTATCTGAATCACTCGTCATCATGATCAGAATGATGATCTGCTGATGGCGTTTCAGAATGTTGTTCCGGTTCCAAAGCTGGCTCACTTCCGGCTAACACACAATGTCCTTGGAACTGGGCACCTTCCTCTATTACCAGCATACGATAGACTAAATCACCTTTCAGTTGAGATTCTGAACCAAGCACTGCACGATTCTCAACACGAACATTGCCATCTACAGTACCGCCAATATGAGAATCATCGGCTTGTACATTTCCATGAACTTCTCCACCCCGGGCAACTCGCACCGGGCCTTCGGAGGTAACATCACCAAATACTTTCCCATAAACAGCTACACCCCCTTGGCAGGTAATATTCCCCTGGATAACAGCATCGGCACCAATCATCGTATGTACATCTTTATTTTCATGTTTAGTCATATCAATCCACACTCATGTTACTTTTATTCAATTCCGGAAAATACGACAAAGGATCCACTGCTTGCCCCTTTTTCCATATTTCGAAATGCAGGTGGGGACCAGAACTCATGCCGGAATTTCCTGATCTGGCAATAACATCGCCACGACTCACCTTTTCATGTTGATTCACTAACAATAATTTGTTATGTCCATAATATGTAAAATACTCATTCCCATGAAATATCACTACCAGATTACCCAATTCCGGTGTCCAACTTGAAAAAACCACTTGACCTCCCGCTGATGCCATTACTGGCTCACCAACAGGTACAGCAATATCAACACCATAATGCTGCCGTATGTCTGCTTTCTGATTATCATACATTTCCTGCGTAAGGTATCCCTTCACTGGTATCAATGATGGAATATCCTCCAAAGGCTCTAAGTTAATTACATCATCATCCGTCGTTTGGATAAGATTTCCTTCTCCTGACTCACTGACAGCTAGGTCTGCGCCCAAGGCTTTTTGTACCACCAGTTCCATTTGCTTCATCCGTTCTAAATCACGGTATAATTCCAAAACTTTGGTGCGCTCACCAATAACTTCATCATAACGTATTTTCATTCGCTGTTGGTCAAGGGCTTTCGGTATAAAAAATATTACGGAAAATATTAATCCAGATAAAATGGTAATTACAGTAGATAAGATAAAAATGACAGTATTGCGTGAAAAAGAAAAACGTCGATTGGTTCCTTCATGGTCTGGAATAATATGGAAAGTATATCGGCTAGGTTTCATTTCAGTTATTCAACTGAACGCAACAGGTCTAAGATGCGTTCCAAATCATCCTCAGAAAAATAGTCTACCACAATTGAACCTCCATTTTTACCTTTATGATTTAGACGAACTTTGGTCCCAAAAATTGCTATCATTTCATCTTCGAGTTTTTGAAGAGTGGCATTTTTCTTTTTCGAGTTCGATTTTCCCCCTGTGAATTTGGAATCAGCTTTGGCTTTAACTATAGCTTCAGCGCCGCGAACAGATAGATCTCGATCCATAATTTTTCGCCAAAGTCCGAGCATGCCCGAGCGTGTTTTCATGGCCAAAATAGCTCGGCCGTGCCCTGCAAAAATCATGCTATCTCGTACACTTTTTTTAATCTCCGATGGCAATTGAAGCAATCTTAGAGAATTGGTAATTGTGGACCGACTTTTTCCTACAGATTTGGCAATATCTATTTGGGCTAAATCAAATTCTCCTTGCAAAACAGCGTATGCCTCCGCTTCTTCAATGGGGTTTAAGTTCTCCCGTTGGATGTTCTCAATAAGAGCCATCTCCATCATTTCAGATTCATTCGTCACTTCAATAATATAGGCTGGAATTTCTTTTTGTTTGGCCAGTTTGGAAGCTCTGACACGACGTTCACCTGCAATCAGGATATAACCCCCTTTATCCAATCGTACCGTAATGGGCGTGATCACCCCTTTTTCTTTAATGGAAGCCGCAAGTTCTTCTAATACCTTTTGATCAAAATTCTTTCTGGGCTGGTGCGGATTTTTTTTGATTTTTGAAATGGGAATGGTGGAAACGCCAGCAGATGACACAGTCTGTTCTTTCTGCGGACGGATTAGTGCATCTAGGCCTTTTCCTAATCGCTTAGTTGCCATTATTCAGTATCTCTTCTACCAATGACATATAATTTTGCGCACCAGTTGAGTTTGCATCATAAAGCAAGACTGGTTTCCCAAAACTGGGCGCTTCACTTAACCGTACATTACGGTGAATAACAGTCTTGAATATTTTATCTTTAAAAAAACTACGCACTTCATCAGCTACTTGTTTGGAAAGGTTTAATCTTCCGTCGTACATAGTTAAAAGTACACCTTCTATTACAAGTTTTGGATTTAAATTTTTCTGTACCAAACGAATTGTATTCAATAGCTGCCCCAATCCTTCCAATGCATAATATTCGCATTGAATAGGAATGATTACTGAATGGCAATATGTTAATGCATTAAGTGTCAGTAATCCCAAGGAAGGAGGGCAATCAATCAAAACATAATCATATTTTTTCGAAACCTGTTTCAATGTTTTTTCCAGTTGAAATTCCCGTGCCATCAGGCCGACTAACTCAACCTCAGCCCCTACCAGATCGTTCGTAGACGTAATAATATCTAAATAATCCAATTTTGTTTTCGTTATCACATCTTGGACTGCAGTACCTCGAATAAGCGCATCATAAATATTTCCATTAGGAGCAACCAATAATTCTTCAATACCTGTTGTGGCATTGGATTGCGGATCTAAATCAACGAGCAAAGTCTTGACCTCAGATACAGCCAGACTTACCGATAGGTTTACGGATGTAGTTGTCTTCCCAACTCCGCCTTTTTGATTGGTTAAGGAAATTATTCTACTCATGATTAGCTTTGCTTAAAACCCAAAAAAACCATGATTAATTTAGGCGCGACTGCTTTGTTGAAACAATAAGCTGCTTATTTATATTTGGAATAAATAAGTCAGTTTTAATACTTGAGTATTCTGAAATAAATCATTTTTTCCTTCACTCAAATCATAGCGCTGATTTAAAACAATAAAAAGATCACTTCCCGGTGTATGAATCCAATTAATACGACAGTATAATTGAAGTTGTTCAGAAAAATTATCATATTGTATTATAGCTTTCCCAAACCATTTTCGGTTTAATGCAACTTCAGCAGTAAAACCATAAACATTTGCTGTGAATTCGCCTTGGCTGGACATAAATATGATATTTTGGTTGGCAGATCCGTACAGGGTCAAATGATTGGAAAACTGTTTTCCAATAGAGCCAGACATGCTCGTCTTATTTCCACCAAAATAATCTCCTTTTGAAAAGGCGAAATTACCCCAAACACCCCTGCTCTGATTCGTTCTGGCAGAGAATGAAATTTTTCGATCCCTATAGTTTCCCTTCTGAATTTCCACA